>WNGJ01038990.1_pt1 | contig 14078 bp, 14 predicted proteins | sample 5400611 | NCBI WGS metagenome assembly WNGJ01 (sample SAMN13153375, study PRJNA577476) | soil metagenome | isolation source: 40 cm soil or saprolite under Garry oak tree replicate 1 | place: USA:California | collected 2016-06-15 | reverse complement strand
TGAGCGCCCAGGTGGTCGCCGCGACCGAGCCGTCGTGCTGAACGGCGACGTCAATGGTCATCCGCGGCTCGACCCAGTAGTGCCCGGCGAGGATGTGATCGACGGCGTCCGACAGCACGTCGGGCTCGGTCTCGGCGAGGAAGCCGACGTGGCCGAGGTTGACGCCGAGCAGGGGCGCGCCGGCCGGCCGCGCTAGTTCCGCCGCCCTGAGCAGCGTCCCGTCGCCGCCGATCACCAGGAGCATCTCGGCGCCCTTGGCCGCGTCGGGGGAAACTGGCAAGACCGTCGTGTTCTGGCAGCCGAGCTCGTCGGCTTCTGACTCCAGCACGCGCACGCTGACCCCGGCCCCGCACAGCCGGTCGACGACCTGCCTGGCGGCCCGCAGGCCCTCCGGCCGGCCGGTGTGGACGACGAGCAGCATGCTCCGGTCGCGTGGCGTGATCATTGCGGCCCCTCGGCGACGGCGGTCCGCAGGTCGTCATCGGCCAGCGGCGGCGCACCGCGACGCAGCCAGAGGAAGTACTCCACGTTTCCTGACGGTCCGGGCAGCGGGCTCGCGATGACGCCTCGCACCCCCAGGCCGAGCTCCGCCGCCGCCGCCGCGACGGCCGCGACGGCCCCGGCGCGCAGCCCGGGGTCCCTGACGACTCCCCCGGAGCCGACCTTGCCCTTGCCTACCTCGAACTGCGGCTTGACCAGCAGCACGAAGTCCGCGTCCGGGGCCGCCGCCGCGACCAGCGCGGGGAGCGCCTGGCCGAGCGAGATGAACGACAGGTCGGCCGTCACGAGCTCAGGAGCCGGGTCGACCTGGCCGGGCTGGAGGTTCCGCACGTTCACGCGGTCAAGCACGGTGACCCGCGGATCGGATCGCAGGCTCCAGGCGAGCTGCCCGTAGCCGACGTCGGCCGCGACGACATGGGCGGCACCCGACCTGAGCAGCACGTCGGTAAACCCGCCGGTCGAGGCGCCGGCGTCCAGGCAGGTGCGCCCAGCCACCCGCAGGCCCGTGAAGGCGGCGAGCGCGCCGGCGAGTTTGTGCGCGCCGCGCGAGACGTAGCCGGGGCCTGCGTCCTCGCGCCGCACGGTGATCGCCGCGTCCTGGGCGACCTGGGTCGCCGCCTTCCCCGCTGCCTGGCCGGACACCCGGACCTGCCCGGCGGCGATCAGGTCGGCCGCCTGAACCCGCGACCGCGCCAGGCCGCGGCGCACCAGCTCCGCGTCCAGTCGCGTCCTCTTGGTCATCGCCGTTCGCGTCCTACCGGTTCTGTGTTCCCTGGTGCAGCTCGCCGAGCACCTCGACCAGCTGCTCATGGACGCGCTCGTAGACGGCCGGGTGCTCTGAGACCGGCAGGTCGCCCAGCTCGTCGAGCCGGCGGAGCACGGCATCGACCCTCGGCTCCCCCGTGTTCGCCGCCGCGTCGCCCACCGCCGCGTCGCCCGCCGCTGCTGCAGTCCCGCTAGGCTCGGCACTCGCACGCGACTCTTCTGACTCGGGGGACCGCGGCGGTCGGTCCTGCTCGGGCGTGCTCGACTCAGCCGCCGGATCGACGCCAGATCCGGTGTCGTGCTCCATCGTGTTACCAGCTCCTCGTGCGATGGTGCGCAGGTCCGGCGGACCGGCGGCGGCGCGGATTCCCCGGCCGCGTGGGCGGTGTGCCGGGATCTCGTCCTGCGTCCCTGTCTGGAACGCTACCGTCCAGCACGTCAAGCTGCCGCCATTGGCGGGCTGTCGCGGCCGCCGATGTCTGAGTTCTGGTCCCGCGACAGAGAATGACCGTGAAAGTGGGGTGACGATGGCGACCGCCGATGAGTGTCGCATGGCCCTGGAGAGCCTCACGGGCCGCATCGCCGAGATGGACGCGGAGGTCCGGCAGGCGAAGCTGATCGACCGGACGCTCAGCTGCCGCGTGTCCGATCTCGGCGTCACGTTCCTGACTCGGCTCGGACCGCATGGCGCCGATCCGGTCAAGGAGGCCGAATCCGGTTCTCCCGCGGCGCAGATCCGCTTCACGGCCAAGAGCGACGACGTCGTCGCCGTCGCCAAGGATCCTGGCAGCTTCGCGCGCGCGTGGCTGTCCGGGAAGCTCAGGGTCGAAGGCAGTTTCCTGGACCTGCTCCACCTGCGGCGGCTGCTCTAGGGGGTGTTTCGGCGCCAGCCGCGCGTCCGCATCGTCAGCGGGCGGGTCCGACCCGGATCGGAAGCGGCGGGCGCTTCAGCCCGACCTCCAGTGCCGACCTGATCTCGGCCGCGATCGCCCGCGGCTCGGTGTGCAACCTGCGCGGCGGATAGTGCAGGACGATGATGCCGATCGCGCTCATCCGCGAGTGCCGCGCCATCGTCTGTTCCCAGTCGCCCGGCGACATGTGCCACTGCCTGGAATCGACCTCGACCGCGACGCCGGCGTCCTGCCACCACGCGTCGGGCGTCGCCACGAACTCCTCGCCCGCGTACAACCGCGGGTTGTAGAGCGGATCGGGCAGGCCGGACCGCTTGATCAGCTTGCGCAGGTCCCCCTCGGCAGCCGACCTGATCCCGTCAGCGACCTCGACCAGCGCCTCCCTGAACCGCGCCGAACCGGCCGAAGACCCGTTCGGGAGCTCGGCGGCTATGTCGGCTACCGAGACGCGGCGCCACTGCACCGCCGACGCGACGATCGACCGCACGTCGCCGATGTCGCTCTCCTGCCTCGCCGCGTCCGCCACGGCGCGCGCAATTGGCACGTATCGCAGTTCGCCAACCTTGTAGACGACCGTTGGCATCTTGGACGTGCGCAGCACGTGGACGAAGGACTGATCCCTCCGTTTGGATGTCGCCGGAATGAGCACGTCAACCACGGTCCGGCCGAGGTTGTTGACGCCATGCGCGGCCATAGCGGCCTGACCTGTGATGGCGCTCCTCGGGCCCGCGTACAGCAGGGCAGCGATCTCCCTCTGCTCAGTCGTGACCGCGCCAGTCACGGTCGCGTAGACGCCAGGGAGCAGGACTTGCCACGGACCTTCCGCGCGAATGCGGACGCGCAGCGCCTGCTTGGTGAGCCCGCAGGACAGTGCCTGGGCTCGAGTGATCAGCCCGTTCTGCCGGGCGATCAGCGCCCCGACGGTCGCTTTGTCATATAACAGGGTGCGTCCCATGACCGACAACCTGCCAGATGCCACGGACAATCCTGCTCCCCCGCTCCAGCAATAGAACACCGATGGCCCGCCGGGTGTCTAAGAAAACACCCGGCGGGCCATCGGTGTTCTATTGCTACGGCTCCTCACCGGCGCAAATGCCCGAAATGCCGGATAGGCGCCCGAGGAGGGCCGCGGACGTGCGTGACGGCCATGCGGAAGCGGCCCGGCGGGAGGTCGGCGACCTCGTCCGCGCGCGCTTGCCCGGACGGCGGCCTCGCCGGTGCCCGCTACCTAGGCGTCGACGCCTCGCTGCGGCGGTAGCGCAGCGCGGGCGCGAGGGCGGCGCGGCGCGGCGCGGCGGTAGCGTGGCGGGCATGAGCGGGTTGTTCGGGTTGCGCCGGGCCGAGATCGTGCCGGGGGCCGTGCACCTGCCCGGCTGGCTCGACGTGCCGGAACAGCAGCGGCTGGTTGCTGCCTGCCGGGAGTGGGTCCGCCCGCCCGCAGGCATGCGGCACACCCCGATGCCGTCGGGCGGGCAGATGTCCGTGCAGACCGTGTGCCTCGGCTGGCACTGGATGCCATACCGGTACTCCCGCACGGCTGACGACGCGGACGGCTCCCCGGTCAAACCGTTCCCCGGCTGGCTGGCCGACCTCGGGCGCCGCGCGCTCGCCAGCGCCTACGCCGATCCCGGGCAGGCCGATTCCTACGCTCCGGACGTCGCCTTGATCAACTACTACGACGCCGCCGCCGCGATGGGCATGCACGCCGACAAGGAGGAACGCTCGCCGGCACCGGTGGTCTCGGTGAGCCTCGGTTCGACCTGCGTGTTCCGCTTCGGCAACGCCGAGAGCCGCCGCAAGCCCTACCAGGACGTCACGCTCAACAGAGCGGCCCGACATCGGCTTGCCCGAAGGACGGCTCAACATCACGCTGCGGGAGTCCGGCCTGACCTGACCGCTGTCAGCCTGCGCGTTCTGCCCGGCCCCGTCCGGTGGCATCCTGGGGTGATGCCGGAGGGTGACGTGGTCTGGCGAGTGTCCCGGCAGCTTGCTGCCGCGCTCGCGGGCCGCACCCTGACCCGCTCCGATTTCCGCGTGCCCCGTTTTGCGACAACCAACCTCACCGGCCGGTCCGTGCGGCAGGCGCTCGCCCGCGGGAAGCACCTTCTGATCAGGGTCGACGGCGGCGTCACGATCCATACGCACCTGCGGATGGATGGCTCCTGGCGGATCCAGCCGGCCGGGCGGTATCCGCCGCGCGATCACCGGATCCGGCTCGTGCTGGCGAACGCGGAGTGGCAGGCGGTCGGCTACCTGCTCGGCGTCGTCGAGGTACTGCCGACCGCGCGGGAAGACCGCGCGGTCGGCCACCTCGGGCCCGATCTGCTCGGCCAGGACTGGGACGCGGCTGAGGCGGTACGCCGGCTCGGGGCAGAGCCAGGCCGCCCCATCGGCGAGGCGCTGCTCGACCAGCGGAACCTGGCCGGCATCGGCAATTTGTATAAGTCCGAGGTGCTGTTCCTGCGCGGGATCAGCCCGTGGCGGCCGGCCGGCGAGGCGGGCGAGCTCGAGCCCGTCGTCGACCTGGCGCGGCGCCTGCTCGAGGCGAACAAGGAGCGCGCCGGCCAGGTCACGACCGGCAACCCGGCGCGCGGCGAGGAGACCTGGGTGTACGGCAGGGCCGGGCACGCCTGCCGGCGGTGCGGCGCCCGGGTACTGGCCGACGGCTACGCCGGGCGAGGCGGTCCCGCGCAGGAGCGCGTGACGTTCTGGTGCCCGTCGTGCCAGCCAGGACCAGGCCCGGGATGACAATCGACGAGGCGGGAGCCTTCGTTCTCGCGAACTCCGCACTCCGGCCCGTGCCGCTGGTGCCCGAGATCAGGCTCCACCTGGCCGACGATGCGTTCAGCGTCTGGGAGGCATCCGAACGCGGTGCCGGGCTGACCGGGCAACCGCCGCCGTTCCTGGCCAGGCACGTGCTCGATCACCCAGGGCTCGTCGCCGGGCGCTCGGTACTCGACCTCGGGTCAGGGTCGGGTATCACCGCGATCGCCGCGGCGCTGGCCGGCGCGACGGCGGTCCTGGCCAGCGACGTCGACCCGCTCGCCCGCGCCGCGATCGGGCTGAACGCCGCCGCGAACCGGGCGGAGGTCGCCGTCACCGGCGACGTGCTCGACGGAGCCGGCCAGGACGCCGACGTGGTCCTGGCCGCCGACGTCTGGTATGAGCGCGGGCTTGCCGACCGCGCGCTCGGCCTGCTGCGCCGGGCCCGCGACCGGCGGGCTCGCGTCCTGGTCGGCGACGTCGGCCGGGCCTTCCTGCCGAGGCCGATGCTCCGCGAACTAGCCGCCTACGACGTCCCGGTCCTGGCCGCCATCGAGGACGCGGGGGTCAAGCGGGTGCTGGTCATGACGCTGGTGTAGCGCCTACGCGTCCCGGCGCAGGAACACGATCAGCCCGCCGATGATCGCGACCGCGGCGTAGATGCAGAACACCGCGAACCCGATCCACGGCGAGAACGGATGCAGCCCGCTGGCCTGGTTCTCCCAGATCGAGGAGCCCGCGTTGAACGGGATCCACTTGTCGATGTCTTCCTGGCCGAACCAGCCGCTCGGCGGCCCGGGCAGGAACTGGCTGAGGATCCACAGCACGAACATCAGGCCGATGCCGGCCGCGATCGCGCCTGCGGTGTGCCTGAGCATCGCGCCGATCCCGAACGACAGCAGCCCGCACACGGCGAGGAACAGCCCGCCGCCGATCACCGTGCGCAGCACGTTCGGCTGCCCGAGGGTGACGCTGACGTGCTGGCTAGACAGGATCGCCTGTCCGGTGAAGAACGCGAGGAAGCTGGTGACCAGGCCGACGACGAGCGCCACCAGGCTGAAGACGACGCACTTGGCCGCGAACACGGTGCCGCGCCGCGGCATCGCGGTCAGCGAGGTCCTGATCATCCCGGTCGAGTACTCCGAGGTGATCGCCAGCGCGCCGAGCACGATGATGATCAGCTGCCCGATCAGCAGGCCGAACAGGCTGATGCTCGCCGCCTGATTCCTGATCTCGTTGGCGATGTGCTCGGCGACGCCCGCCGGCACCTTGCCACCGCGCAGCGTCGTGCCCTGCTCGAACCGCAGCAGCCGCTGGGTCTGGCCCCAGCTGAAGAGCGCGCCGATGCCCACGGACGCAAGGACCAGCGCGAGCAGGGTCCAGTAGGTCGAGCGCACGGAGCGGATCTTGGTGAACTCCGAGCGCATCGTGCCGATGAACCCGGCCCGGCCCGACGGCTGGCGGCCGACGGCCCCGCCGACCAGGACTTCATGACTGACTGCCGTCGCCATCTCAGGCCACCCCTCCCGCGTGCGCTGACTGCGCCGCCGCTTCATCCGGCAGCCCCGCGTGGAACTCGACGCTCGACGCGGTCATCTCCATAAAGGCCTGCTCAAGCGATGCGTGCGCCGGAGTCAGCTCATGCAGCCTGATCCCGTTCTCGAAGGCCAGGTCGCCGACCTGGGCGGCGTTGAGGCCGAGCAGCACCAGCGCGCCGCCGGCGTCGTCACGCACGGTCGCTCCCGCCGCGGTCGCGAGCAGGGTCAGCTGGTCGGGATGCGGGGTCCGCACCCTGACCGACTGCTGCGAGTTGGCCGCGATGAACTCGGCGGTCGTGCAGTCCGAGATGAGCTTGCCTCGGCCGATGACGATCAGGTGGTCGGCAGTGTTCTCCATCTCCGACATCAGGTGGCTGGAGACGAAGACAGTGCGCCCCTCGGCGGCGAGCGCCTTCATCAGATTCCTGATCCACAGGATGCCTTCTGGATCGAGGCCGTTGACGGGCTCGTCGAACATCAGGATCTTCGGATCACCGAGCAGCGCGCCGGCGATCCCGAGGCGCTGCCCCATGCCGAGCGAGAACCCATTCGAGCGCTTGCCAGCCACCTCGCTCAGGCCGACCAGCTCGAGTACCTCGCCGATGCGGCGTTTGGGCAGGTTGTTGGTCTGCGCCACGCAGAGCAGATGGTTGTAGGCGCTGCGGCCGCCGTGCACCGCCTTCGCGTCGAGCAGCGCGCCGACCTCGCGCATCGGCCACCGGTGCTGGCCAAACTGCTTGCCGTCCACGGTCACGGTGCCGCTGGTGGGGCGGTCAAGCCCGAGGATGAGCCGCATGGTGGTGGTCTTGCCCGCGCCGTTCGGGCCGAGGAACCCGGTGATCTTGCCGGGCTCGACCGCGAAGGACAGGTTGTCGACTGCGAGCGTCTCGCCGTATCGCTTTGTGAGGCCCTGTGCCTCAATCATGTCGGGATTCCTTCCCGCCGGCCCGCCAGGGCCGGCACGATGCGAGCGGACCCGGCCGCCGGGCGGCGCTGGCCGGGCTGGCCTTGCAGCCGGGCTGGCCTTGCAGCCGGAACGGCCTCCAGGTCCGCACGGATCAGTCTGGCCCGCCGGCCGCGGCCGGGGCATCGCCCTGAGGTCTGATCTTCGGGTCAGACCTCAGGGCGACAAGCGCGCTCGCTACGCGTCACGCCGGATGAACGGAACGAGCCCGGCCACCATGGCGGCTGCCGCGTAGCCGCAGAACACCGCGAACCCGATCCACGGCGAGAACACGTTGACGTGACTCCGAAGGCTGATATTGCGGCCGGGCAGCCGCCGACACGGCGGCGCTGCACGGTCATCGTGAGGTCACCGCCGAATCCGCCTGAGCGCGCCGCTACAAGGCCGGGCGGCGCACGCAGGCTTCGGAGTCGTCCTCTCATATCAGGGATATCGGGATATCGGGATCCGGATGAAACAGACATCGGGTTACGGCTGCGGCCGGGTGATTCGGCTCGCCTTCGGCGCAGGCATTCCTGTACCCCTCCAACCGCCGCGCCACCGCCGTCTGCCCGCGCAGGCGCTGTAGCGGGTTGCGGCCGGACTCACCTGCGCTGGACGCGCGCGCTCCGTGGGACCGGCCCACGTTCCGGTAACCTGTGATTATTCGTCGACTGAGGAGGGCTGGCATGACAGTCCTGGTGCCGATGACCGTCGAGCAAGATGAAGACGGCTGGTGGGCCGCTCACGCCCAGCTTGGTCCGAATGTGGGAGCGAACGGCCAGGGCGAGACCCGGAAAGAGGCTCTTGACGATCTGCGTGAGGCGGTCCGGGCCTCGTTCGAAGCCGACGGCGGCATTCCTGAGTGGCTGGTGCGTTCCGATCTGCTGGCGGTGGACGTCGACGAGGTAGCCTGATGCCTCCGCTGCCGGTCCTGCCGGGCTTGCGTGTTGTCCGCGCCCCGGAGAAGGCCGGCTTTGAGGTGGTGCGCGTCCGCGGAAGCCACCACGTCTTACGTCACCCGGATGGTCGCGGTACCTCTGTCCCTGTGCATCGGAACCAGGAGGCGCGAGTCGGCACACTGCGCGGGATCCTGCGTGACTGCCGACTGACCGTGGAGAGGTCGACGGCGAGCGTGTCGCCGTGTCGCTTGCTGAGGCTCCGCGCCTCAATCATGAGTCAGCCCTCTTGGGTCAGCCGCTGGGGTTGTCCGCCTCGCCAGTCTCGTCGCGGCTGAGTTGTTTTCGCGTCGCCCGCCGGTGGGACCGGCTATCGCAGGTCGCCGAGCGTCTTAAGCGCGGGGGCGACCATGTCGCCGGTGACCTGACCGGCAGCCCACGCCGCGGCGCAGAGCGCCCGCAGTCCATCGATCCAGGTGCCCTGTCCAGTCAGCTCCACCGGCTCCGGCCCGCCTGGCCACGTCGCCTGCCAGCCGCGGACGGCCGCTGAGGCAGCACCAGGACGCGAGCCGTCGGCTGACCCGGGCGTGCCGTGCCCGCGCGGCCCGACGACAGGCTGGCGCTCGACCAGCCCGCCGAGGTCGACGGCGATGTAGGTCGGCCGTTGTCCAGGCGGCGCCAGCACGGCGGCCAGGCTTGACTCCCGTGGCCGTGATGATCACCTGCAGCAGCGACCCGTTGCCCGGCTGCGGCCCGCGCGGCGTGGGCAGCGTGGAGTCGGAGTTCGTCGCCACGTAGAACGCGCCGTCCCTGACCGCGACGCCCGCCTCGGCGAGCAGTTCGTAGTTGATCCCTGGCACGAACCCCTGGACGACGGCAACAGGCCTGTCCGCGGCCAGCGACACCGGCCGCAGCCCGCGCTCGCGCACGGCGAGCCGCAGTCCGTTCGAGCCCGCCACCAGGACCGCCGAGCCCGGCGGGACCCTGCCAGCGATGAGCGTCGCCGCCGCCTGCGCGGACGTCACCACGTCGGCCGACCTGGCCGCCACGCCCAGCCTGGTCAGGTGCTCCGCGACGGCCGACGGCGAGCGCGAGGCGTTGTTCGTCACGAAGGCCAGCCGCAGCCCGGCTTCCCTCGCCCTGGTCAGCGCCGCCGGCGCCCCCGGTATCGCTTGCGTACCCGAGTACACGACCCCGTCGAGGTCGAGCAGCGCGACGTCGTACTCGGCCGCGAGCGGGCGCTGGCCCGGCGTGATCAGGGTCGCGCGCGCGGCGCCTGCCGCGGGCGCGATCCCGCCTGACGGGTGAGCGTTGTTAGGCATAAGTCTGATTCTTTTCCTTCAACCAGACTCTGGGCGCGCAATGTCGCCCGCACGCTTCGCAGCGCCTCGGTGTAATGGCGCAAATCGGGACGCATCGCCGCGGCCAGCGCGAGGTGCTCGGCCGCCGCGCCGTGATCACCGGTCCTGGCCAGCGCGAGGCCGAGTCCGAACCGGGCGTAGTCATCGCTCGGGCTGGCGTCCACGATCCTGCGGAAGCTGCCCGCCGCCTCGGCGTAGCGTCGCGTGTCGAACTGCGCCCGGCCGAGCGCCTCCAGGATGCTCCGCGAGTCGGGCTCGGCGACCGACGCGCGCTCCAGCAGCTGCGCGGCCGCGGCCGGGCTGCCCCGCCCCAGCAGGTCCAGACCGCGCCGGTAAAGCGTATATATGTCTTCTTGCCCGGGTCTCGGCCGATCGGCCGAGCCAGGCATTTCGCCGGAACGGGAATCCTGGCCGCCTGAAGATCCTTCTGACATATGTGCAGATCCCTCCGTCGTCTCCGGCGTCAGCGGGCCAGGCCGCCTCGGGCCTGGAACTGATGCCGTTTCGCGGCGTCCGTTACGCGCAGGACCGGGTGAGCGGGCTCGCCGAGGTCACCTCTCCACCGTACGACGTCATCTTCAGAGATAAAGAGGACCAGTTGATGGCGGCGGATCCGCACAACGTGGTCCGCCTGATCCTGCCCAGGCCAGTACCCGGCCGCCCGGGCGAGGAGTATCACGACGCGGCCGTCTCCCTCAGGCAGTGGCAAGACGAGCACATCCTGGTCACCGACCCAGCCCCGGCCCTGTACCTGTACGAGCAGTCGGCAGCGCCGGGTCCCGAGGCCGGCTGGGTGCAGCGCGGCCTGATCGGGGCGATCAGGCTGGTCGCGCCTGACGCGGGGATCGTGCTGCCGCACGAGGACGTCTCACCGGGACCGGTTGCCGGCCGGCTCGCGCTGATGGAGGCGACGCAGGCCAACCTCGAGCCGATCTTCCTGCTCTACGACGGGCACAGCGGCACGGTGGCCGACGGGGCAACGCCGGATCCCCGCGACGGGGCCGTGGGCGCGACCGCCAGGATCATCGCGGAGATAGCGGGAAGCTGCGAAGGAGCATCGCCGCGGCAGCCGCTGATCAGCACGCGCACCTCCGACGGGCTGGCGCACACGCTCTGGGCGATCACCGACCCCGGCGAGCTCGCGGCGATCGACGCCGACCTCGGCCCGAGGCAGGCACTGATCGCGGACGGGCACCACCGGTACGCCGCGTACCGGAAGCTGCAGGCGCGGCGGCGGCAGGCCGGAGACGGCCCGGGGCCGTGGGACTACGGGCTGGCGCTGCTGGTCGACTCGGCCAGCTATCCGCCCCGGATCGGGTCGATCCACCGGGTGATTCCCGGCCTCGACGTCCAGCACGCGGCCAAGCTCGCCGCGTCCGCGTTCACGGTGCGCGCGCTGCCTGGCGGTCTGCCGAACCTGGACGCCGCCGTGAACGCGCTCGCCGAGGCCAGACCGCCGGGGCCCGCGTTCGTCCTGGCCGACGAGAAATCCGCGTACCTGATCAGCCAGCCTGACCCGGCCCAGGCCGCCGCGGCCATGCCGTCCGGCAGGTCGGCGGAGTGGCGGGCACTGCCCGCCGCGGTGCTCCAGGAACTCCTGATCACCAAGCTCTGGGACCTCACCGACGACGACGACACGGTGCGCGTGGTCCATCACGACGCCGAGGCGGCAGTCCGCTCCGCGCAGTCCGCAGGCGGAACGGCCGTTTTGTGCAGTCCGATGACTCCGAGCGAGGTCTATGCCGTCGCCGCCCGCGGCGAGAAGGTGCCGCGTAAATCGACCTCGTTTGCCCCGAAACCGCGCACCGGCCTGGTCCTGCGGTCGTTCGCTCAGGGCTGAATCGGCCGGCGTCGCCGACGGCGCGCTGGCCCGAAGTCCGGGCAGATGCGGGTGGCCTGGGACGATGGCCGTATGGCAGACGACATCGGCACCGCGCCCGATTCCGGCGTTGTCACGGCGCTCGGGCACGAGGTGTATCAGATCGACACGCGGATGGCCGGGTATCCCGGGATCACCGCCGGGTACCTGATCCGGTCAGATCGCCCGTGTCTGGTGGAAACCGGAACCGCGCCGTCGGCTCCGGTGGTCAGGGACGCGCTGGCGACGCTCGGCGTCGGCGCCAGCGATCTGGCCACCGTGGTGGTCACGCACATCCACCTGGACCACGCGGGCGGCGTCGGCGACATCGCCGCGATGTTCCCCGGGGCCGAGGTGGTCGTGCACGAGCTGGGCGCCCGGCATCTGGCCGACCCGTCCCGGCTGATGGCGAGCGCGCGGATGGTCTACGGAGACGAGCTGGACGCCCTCTTCGGCGCGCTCGCCCCTACCCCGGCCGACCGCATCCGTGCCGTCGAAGGGACCGGCGTCGTCGACCTCGGCGGGGGACGCCGGCTGGAGAGCCACTACTCGCCAGGGCACGCCAGGCATCACGTCGGCCTCGTCGACTCCGTCGGCGGCGACCTGTACGTCGGCGACGCGGCGGGCATCTACATCCCGGAGACCGGTGACCAGCGGCCGGCCACGCCGCCGCCGGATTTCAACCTCGGCGTGGCGCTCGGGTCGCTGCGGATGTTCGCCGCGCTGCGGCCGGCGCGACTGCTGTTCAGCCACTACGGGCCGGTCACCGCCGTCGGCGAGGCCCTCGATCGCTCGGCCGAGGAGATCGAGCTCTGGGTCGAGGAGACCAGGCAGGCCAGGCGCGCGGGGCTGGATCTGGATCACGCGGTCGCCGTGGTGGCCGGGCGGACGCGCGAGCGGTACAAGGTCTTCGCGTCTGGCGCTGACCCGGATCTCGCCGCCAAGTACGACCGGATCGCGGGCGCTCCGTCGAACGTATCCGGCATCATGGGCTGGCTGGACAAGACCGGCGAGCCGGCCTAACGCGCTGTACCTGGTGAGTTCCTTCTCCATGAAGACGCGGCTGTAGCCGCCCTGCCTGTGCCTGGCCGTTTCGCGATAGCCGAGGCTGGCGTAGATGGCGAGGTTGTCGGTCATGACCTCATTGGTATACAGGGTCATCCGGCTCAGCCCGCTAGCCAGCGTCAGCCGCTCGGCGAACTCCATCAGTAGGCGACCGAGCCCGGTACCCTGCGCGGCCGGGGCGACCGCGACGTTCTCCACCAGCATCGAGTCCTGCTCGGGAACGAGCACAAGAACGGCGGTGACCGGTTCGCCGGCCACCCACACCTGGCCAGCGGCGATAGCGCCGCTGTAGTCGGTCAGAACGGGCGCGGGCGGCCGGTCCATCTGGTCCAGATAGCGCTCATACGCGGCCGCGATGACAGACGTCATGGCCGACAGGTCTGCCTGGGTCGCCGGCCGCGGATGCGGGCCGGGACCGGCCTGCGCCCAGGCAGGCTCTCGCTGGTCCTGCCGGTCAGCCGGCGTCATCGCCGGTGGCCGCGAGATCGTGGTCCCCGGCCGTGTCCTGAAGGTCGTCGTCGGCGCCCGGGTTGCCCGCGTCCTGCTCGCCCGCGTCGTCCGCGTCCTGGTCATCGGCGTACTCGTCATCGGCCTCGAGGTCGTCGAGGGCCAGCATGTCCATGTCGTCGATCCGCTCGACAGCGTCGGTCTCGCCCGCGGTGTCGGCCGCAGCCGCCCGCCCCAACCAGTACCGAGCCTCGTCTTCGCGGCCCGCGTCGATCAGCGCGTCGGCGTACGCGTAGAACAGCCTGGCCGAACCGGGCCGGCGGTGCCCGTCGGTGAGCTCGGGGATCTGCAGCGCGACCACGGCGGCCTCGGGGAATCCTTGATCCCTGCGGATGCCTGACTCGACGATCCGCAGCTCGACCTGGATGTCACGGCTGAGGCCGCTGACCTCGGGTCCGGTGACGAGGTCGAGTGCCCGGTCCAGCCGGCCAAGCGCTCGCTCGGCGTCCGCCATCAGCGGCAGGTAGCTGCCCTGACCGGTCAGCCGCCTCGCCGCTCGCAGCTCGGCGAGGGCCTCGGCCCACTTGCCGGCCCGGTAGGCCGCGATGCCGCAGGTTTCTCGCACGATGCCGACGCGAGCGGCGAGCTTACGGGCCGCGAGGGCGTACTCGTAGCCGCGCTCGGCGTCGTCGGCCTGGGCAGCGGCGACCAGGAACCTGGCGACGGACTCGGCGAGGTCCGATGGCAGCGTCCTCAGCTCGGCGCGTGCCGCCGGATCCAGCTGATCGGCGGTGATGCTGGCCGGCACCGACGGAAGCCGCAGGCTCGGCCGGGCACCGTCCTGCCGGACATCGTCTCGCCGGGCACCGTCACGCCCCCCATGTCGGACACCGTCCTCGCGGTAGCGGTCCCGGTCCTGCCTGCCGCCGGTCCCGCCACGCTGCCCGCCGCGGCCGCCATTCCCGTCCCGTCGGCTGGAGCTGCTGCGGGGCCCCGTGCTGCCGCGATAGCCATCGCGGTCCTGTCG
>WNGJ01006355.1_pt1 | contig 14079 bp, 10 predicted proteins | sample 5400611 | NCBI WGS metagenome assembly WNGJ01 (sample SAMN13153375, study PRJNA577476) | soil metagenome | isolation source: 40 cm soil or saprolite under Garry oak tree replicate 1 | place: USA:California | collected 2016-06-15 | reverse complement strand
ACCGCATCCGGACCGGGTAGCGGTACTGCTCCACCAGGTGGAAGCCGTCGTTCTCGACCGGGATGATCAGGGCGAAGTCCGGCTTCTCCACATAGGAGTAGATACCGGCCGACCCGTCGGGCCGCCGGATGCCGTCCTCACGCAGCCGCATGTGGGGGGTCTCGTAGACCACCCGGGTTGAGGTCTGCTCGATGATCGGCCCGCTGGCCTCTGGCACCGGAACTCCCCTCGGGTCGCCCTGCTGGCTGGCCCGATGGACGCTAGCCGGCCGGCCCGCTCCGCCGGACCGCCGACCCGCCCGGCCGGACCGCCCGCCCGGCCGGACCGCCAGCCCGGCCGGACCGCCAGCGCGGTCAGCCGGGCCAGGAGAACCCGGTCGCCGCGAGCACGTCGGCGGGCCGGGGCAGGGCCGCCTGCGCTCCCCGGCGGGTGGCCGCCGCCGCACCGGCCGCGCAGGCGGCGGTGACCGCGGCGGCCGGGTGCAGGCCGCTGGCCAGCACGACGGCCAGGGCCCCGACGAACGCGTCCCCGGCGCCCACGGTGTCCACGGCGGTTACACGGAACCCGGGCACCGCGGCCGTCCCCGACGGCCCGGCCAGCACCGCGCCCGCGGCGCCCAGGGTGACCACGACATGACCCCCGTCAAGCACCGCCGCCAGGCCCGCCGCGACGGCCCCCGCTCGCGCCGTCTCCCCCGCCGCGTCGTCCCCCCCGGCCGCGTCGTCCCCCGCGGCCGCGTCGTCCCCCGCGGCCCCGTCCGGCGCCGCCCCGTCCTCCGCCGCTCCGTCCTCCGCCCCAGGGCCGCCCGGGGCATCCCTCGGCATGCCCTCAGGCGCGCGCCCGGCCAGGGCCGCTGCCTCCTGCGCGTTGACCACCAGCCAGTCCGGGCACTCGGCGAGCAGGCCGGCCGCTCCGTCGGGGACCGGGGCGAGGTTGAGCACCGTGCGCACCCCGTGCGCCCGGGCCCGCCGGAGCGCGGCGCCGAGCACCGGGGCGGGGATCTCCGCCGACAGGACCAGGACGTCGCACGGCTCGGCGAACGCCGCCGCCACCTCGGCGGCACCGGCCAGCCCGTTGGCACCCGCGGCGACCGCGATCGAGTTCTCCCCGGCCGGATCCACGGTGATCAGGGCCAGCCCCGAGGCCACGCCGGGGATCGCGCGCAGGCCGGCCACGCCGATCCCCTCGGCCTCCAGGCCGGCCCGCAGCCGGGCACCGAACTCGTCATCGCCGCAGCAGCCGACCATCCGCGCCGCGGCACCCAGCCGGGCGGCCGCGACCGCCTGGTTGGCGCCCTTCCCGCCCGCGCCGAACGTGGCGGCCGCCGCCGCGAGCACGGTTTCCCCCGGCCCGGGCAGATGCGGCACCGGCAGCGAGATGTCGGTGTTCAGGCTGCCCAGGACCGTCACCGCGGGACGCCGCGCCATGGCCCCCTCCTTGCCCGGTACCGGGCGCCGCTTTTGCGCCTGGCCCGGGTAGCACGTCAGACATCTCCCGGACCACGCAAAGACGCAAAGACGCAATCCCGCAGCCAAACGGAACCCAAAAAGTATCTTATTCGGCATAGTGCAACGATCCTGGTCACCCGGAATCTGCGAGCCGATGTCGGGTATCGTGCAAAGATCACTACGCTGCTATCTCACACATCCGTGCGGACGCTGATCCTGGGCGTGGATCCGGCCGGCCGCGTAGTTCAGCATGACCGCAACGCGAAGGAAGTCCTCGATCCGCCCAACGGCTCGCTGCTCGGCACGCACCTGAGCGACCTGGTGATGAGCAACTCCCCCACCGGAACGCCGCTGAACAGCCTGCTGGACGCGGTCAAGGGCGGCCGGGAAGCCACCGCGGTGCTCACCTTCAAGGCGCAGCGCAGCAACCCCATCGACACCGTGGTCACGCTCCAGCCGATGCGCGGCGACAGCGACGCCTGCCCGTCGGCGCTGGCCATCCTGCGCATGCCGCCGCCCAGCGTGGAGCAGTTCCTGGACCCCGCGCTGATGCGGCACGCGCTGCTCGATGAGACGTTCCGGCAGATGGGGGCCACCCTCGACCTGGACCAGATGGCCCGCGGCCTGATCAACATCGTGGTACCGCACTTCAGCAACTCGGCCGGCCTGCTGCTGCTGGAGAGCCTGGTGGCCGACGAGCCGCCCGCCCCGCAGAACGACGGGTCCTACCTGCTGCGCCGGATGACGATCGCCACCGACGACAGCAACCCCGACTGGGACGCCGCGTTCCCCACCGGCGAGGTGCTGCGCTACCCGGCCGGGTCGCCCTACACCGAGTGCATGAGCAGCGGCCGGCCGGTGCGCGAGCCCGCAATGACCACAGACGAAGCGATGGAAATGGCCGAATCGTGGCTGCGGCAGCCGATGGCCAAGCTGCTCTCCGGTTCGTCCATGCTGCTCATGCCGCTCAACGCGCGCGGCGCCACGCTTGGCTTCATCGTGTGCAACCGGCGGAAGGGCTTCCGCTCCTTCGACGCCTACGACACCGAGATCGGCATGGAGTTCGCTTCCCGTGCGGCGATCTTCATCGACAACGCCCGGCGGTACAACCGGGAGCGGGCCACCGCGCTCACGCTGCAGCGCAGCCTGCTGCCCACCGGGCTGTCGGCCCCGTCGTCGGTCGAGGTCAGGCACAGGTACCTGCCCGGCAGCCAGCTCATCGAGGTCGGCGGGGACTGGTACGAGTCGATCAACATGCCGGGCGCCCGGGTGGCGCTGGTGGTGGGCGACGTGGCCGGCCACGGGGTCCGGGCCGCGGTCACCATGGGCCGGCTGCGCACCGCGATCCAGACCCTGGCGATGCTCGAGCTGTCCCCGGCCGAGACGCTGGAGCACCTCAACGAGCTGATGCGGAAGATCGGCGAGCGTGAGCCGCACTTCGCCACCTGCGCCTACGCCACCTATGACGCGGTGATCGGCACCTGTGAGGTCGCCTGCGCCGGGCACCTGCCCCCGCTGCTTGTCCGCCCGGACGGCACCAGCGAGTTCCTTGACGTGTCCCCGGCGCCGCCGCTGGGCGTCGGGGAGGGGCTGATCTCCAGCCGGACCTTCGAGATCGAGGACGGCAGCCTGTTCGTCCTCTACACCGACGGGCTGGTGGAAAGCCGCGGCCGGGACATCGACGACGGGCTGAAGCGGCTCCAGTCGGTGTTCGACGCCGAATCGGTGGCCGGCTCGATGGAGGACCTGTGCAAGGCGATGCTGGCCGGCGCCTACTCCGATCAGCACCGCGACGACATCGCCGTGCTGATCGCCCGGCTGGCCAGGATCGACGGCAGCCTGCAGGCCTCCTGGGCGCTGACCGGCGAGCTGACCGCGGCGCGCGAGGCGCGGGCCCTGGTGGCCGAGCCGCTGGAGAAGTGGGAGCTGGGCAGCATGGTGGACACCACCCAGCTGCTGGCCTCGGAACTGGTGACGAACGCGATCAGGCACGCGGAGGGCCCGGTCACCCTGCGGCTGATCAAGGAGGGCGCGCTGGTGTGCGAGGTGTTCGACAACTCGCCCGCGCTGCCCAGGCTCCTGCACGCGGCCAAAGACGACGAGCGCGGGCGGGGCCTGCAGATCGTCAGCAAGCTGTCCGGCCGGTGGGGAGCCCGCCGGACGCCGACGGGCAAGGTCGTCTGGTGCGAGCAGCCCTTCCCCCGTACCGACGAGAAGTGATCAGGCCCGCCGGTAACGGGCCCGCCGGCGGTCAGGCACCGCGCATCGCGCGCAGCGACTGCTTCAGCGACCCCATGGTGGCCAGGACGGCGGACGGCTCGTAGCCGCAGTGCGCCATGCAGTTCGCGCACCGCGGGTCCTTGCCGCGGCCGTAGGCGTCCCAGTCGGTGGTCTCGATCAGTTCGGAGTAGGTCTGCACGTACCCGTCGGACATCAGGTAGCAGGGCCGCTGCCAGCCGAGCAGCGAGTAGGACGGGATCCCCCAGGCGGTGCAGCCGAAGTCGGCCTTGCCCTCGAGGAAGTCAAGGAACAGCGGGGAGTGGTTGAGCCGCCAGCGCTGCCGGTTGCCGTTCGCGAACGCCTTGCGGAACAGTTCCCTGGTCTCGGTCACGCCGAGGAAGTGGTCCTGGTCCGGCGCCTTCTCGTAGGCGTAGGCCGGGGAGATCATCATCTCGTCCACGCCGAGGTCGTCGTTGAGGTAGTTCAGCACGTCGATGACGGTCTGCGGGGTGTCGGTGTTGAAGAACGTGGTGTTGGTGGTGACCCGGAACCCGCGCCGCTGGCATTCCTTGATCGCGGCGACCGCCTGGTCGAACACCCCCTCCTTGCAGACCGACTCGTCGTGCCGCTCGGCCAGCCCGTCGATGTGCACCGCCCAGGCGAAGTACCTGGACGGGGTGAACTTGTCGATGTGCCGTGGGATCAGCAGCGCGTTCGTGCACAGGAACACGTACTTCTTGCGCTTGATCAGCTCGGCCACGATCTCGTGGATCTGCGGGTGCATGAGCGGCTCGCCGCCGGCGATGGACACCATCGGCGCCCCGCACTCCTCGATGGCGCCGATCGCCTGGTCCACCGGCATCCGCTGCTTCAGGATCGTGTGCGGCTGCTGGATCTTCCCGCACCCGGCGCACTTGAGGTTGCACGCGAACAGCGGCTCCAGCTCGACCAGGAGGGGGAACTTGTCCTTGCGCGCCAGCTTCTGGCGCATCAGGTAGGCCCCGATCCGCAGGCTCTGTCGCAGTGGCATGGTCATTGCGCCCGGACCTCCTTGGGCAGGCTGAACCGGATGTTCTCGGTGGTGATGACGCGCTCGGTGACCTCGACCGGGCCGAGGCCGGACAGCGCGCTGATGATGTCCTCGACCACGGCCGGCGGCGCGGACGCGCCGGCGGTCAGGCCGATCGTGGACACCCCGGCCAGCCAGCCGAGCTGGATGTCGGACGGCCCGTCGATGAGGTGCGCGGGGGTGCCGGCCCGCTGCGCCGTCTCCACCAGCCGCACCGAGTTGGAGGAGTTGGCCGACCCGGCGACCAGCACCAGGTCGGATTCGGCGGCGACGGCCCGGATGGCCTGCTGCCTGTTGGTGGTGGCGTAACAGATGTCGTCGCTGCCGGGAGCCCGGGCCTGCGGGAACCGCCCGGCGAGCGCGGAGGCGACCCCGGCTGCCTCGTCCACGGCGAGCGTGGTCTGCATCAGGTAGGCGACCTTGGCCGGGTCCGCCGGGCGCAGCCTGGCGACGTCGGCGGCGCTTTCCACCAGGGCCATCGACTCCGGTGCCTCGCCGAGGGTGCCCTCGACCTCCTCGTGCCCGGCGTGCCCGATGAGCGCCACCAGGTAGCCGTCGGCCGCGAACCGGCGTGCCTCCGCGTGCACCTTGGCCACCAGCGGGCAGGTGGCGTCGATGGCGTCCAGGCCGCGGCGGGCCGCCTCGTCACGGACAGCCGGGGAGACCCCGTGCGCGGAGAAGACCACGCACGCCCCGTCCGGGACCTCGGACAGTTCGTCCACGAACACCGCGCCGCGCCGTTCCAGGTCGGCCACGACGTGGGTGTTGTGCACGATCTGCTTGCGCACGTACACCGGCGCCCCGCGCTGGTCGAGCACCTTCTCCACGATCTCGATGGCCCGCTCCACCCCCGCGCAGAACGACCTCGGCCCGGCCAGCAGCACCCGGCGCGGCCCGGCCGCGGCGGCCCAGGCGGCCAGCACCGGGCTGGCCGCGCGCAGTGCCCGCAGCGCCGCCAGCCCGCCGGTCACGATCCCCGGGCGCAGCAGCGGCCGCGCGGGGGTGTCGGACACCGCGCGGAGCACGGCCACCGGCCGGTCTCCCGCCGCCGCGGCCAGCGGCGCGGACTCCAGGTCGGCCACCAGCGCCCCGCCCGCCGCCAGCCGCTGCCGGGAGGGGCCACCGGCCAGCCGGTCCACGGTGACCACGGGCCCCGCGCTGACGCGCAGCCCGGCCCGGCGCAGTTCCCCGGCAAGCAGCGGCGCCGCCGGGCACCGGATGCAGGTGCCGGCGGAGTCCCGCACCTCGGTGCCGACGACCACGTCGCCGGGAACGAGGTCGTCGGTCAGGCCGCCGCCGACCCCGGCGACGGCCAGCACGCCGAACTCCGCGCCGGCCAGGGCAGCCGCTTGCCGCCTGGAGCGGGCCGGGCCGTACCCGGTCACCCGCACCGTGCCGCCGCTCGGCTGGCCGGCTCCGCCCGCTGCGGTCCCGCCCGCGGCCGCCGCGCGCAGCCCGCGCCGGACCGCCCGGGCCTCCAGCCGCAGCGGGGAGCACACCAGCAGGGAGGTCGGCGGGGCGGTCATGGCGTCCCCGGGGGTGGAAGGGCGGCGGCGGAGCCGTCGCCCGGGGCGGGAGAGGATAGGTACCGGCCGAGCGCGCTCACCGGGAACACGAGCCGGTACAGGTGGTAGTTGAGGTAGAAGTCGCGCGGGAACCCGGTGCCGGTGAACTGCGGCTCGTCCCAGGTCCCGTCGCTTCGCTGGTGCTCGGCCAGCCAGCGGACCCCGGCCTGCACGGCCGGCCCGGACTCGCCCGCCGCGAGCAGCGCCAGCAGCGCCCAGGCGGTCTGCGACGCGGTGGACGCGCCGCGGCCGGCCAGCGACTGGTCGTCGTAGGAGCGCATGTCCTCGCCCCAGCCGCCATCGGGGTTCTGGTGCTGCTCCAGCCAGGCCACCGCCCGGCGGATGGCCGGCTTGCCGGGCAGCACGCCGGCGGCGATCAGCGCGGGCACCACCGCGCCGGTGCCGTACACGTAGTTGGCGCCCCACCGGCCGAACCACGACCCGTCGGCCTCCTGGGCCTTCAGCAGCCAGACCACGCCGCGCCGGGCGGCCCGGCTGCCGGCCTGGCCGGCGGCCGCGAGCGCCTCCACCACGTGCGCCGTGACGTCCGCCGAGGGCGGGTCGGTCACCGCGCCGAAGTCGCAGAACGGCAGCTTGGCCACCAGCCGCGAGGTGTTGTCGGCGTCGAAGGCGGCCCAGCCGCCGTCCGCCGAGGCCATCCCGGTGATCCAGGCCAGGCCGCGGGAGATGGCCGCCTTGCGGCGCGCGTCGGGACCCGGGGGTGGAAGGGCGGCGGCGGAGCCGTCGCCCGGGGCGGGAGGTGAAGAGAGCCGCACCCGGCGCAGCGCGAGCACCATCTCGGCGGTGTCGTCGATGTCGGGGTAGTTGTCGTTGTCGAACTCGAACGCCCAGCCGCCGGGCGCCAGGGCCGGCCGGCGCACCTGCCAGTCCCCCGGCCCGGTGATCTCCTCGGCGAGCAGCCAGTCCGCCGCCTTGGCCAGGGCCGGGTGGTCGGCGGGCAGGCCGGCGTCGGCGAGCGCGATGACCGCGAGCACGGTGTCCCAGACCGGCGACTGGCACGCCTCCATCCGGCGCACCGGGCCTTCGGGGGTGTCCTCGGTGATGGTGAACCGGTCCAGGCCGGCCAGGCCGCGCCGCATCACCGGGTGGTCGAGCCCGTAGCCGAGCAGCCGCAGGGCGATCAGCGAGTACACCCACGGCGGCTGGATGCCGCCCCAGCAGCCGTCGGCCTCCTGCCTGGCGATGATCCACTCGGCGCACCGGCGGATCGCCGCTGCTCGCACCGCCCGCACCGGCGCGGCCCGGTGCGCGCGCCGCTCGTAGCCGTGCAGCGCCCGGTCCAGGCCGCCGAACGCCGCTGCCCAGGCAGGGTCCTTGCGACGGTCCCGCCGCCCGATCACGACCGGCCCGGCACCGGCTGGCCAGAGTTCTTTCAGTCCAAACGGAAGCGGCGTGGCTGGCCTGAATGCCCCGACAATGGTGAGCGGGACTATGGTCTGCCGCGCCCAGCACCCCCAGTCGTAGGCGTTGAACGGGAACCAGGCGGGCAGGTAGATCAGCTCCGGCGGCATCACCGGCAGGTCGTCCCAGGACCACTCGCCGAACAGGGCGAGCCAGATCCGGGTGAACACCCGGGTGGCCGGGATCCCGCCCTGGCCGCGGATCCAGTCCGCCGCCCGGGCCATGTGCGGCGCCTGCGGCTGGTGCCCGGCCAGCCGCAGCGCGACGTAGGCCTCCACCGTGGTGGACAGCTCGCCGGGCCCGCCGTAGAAGTTCGCCCAGGTGCCGTCGTCGCGTTGCTGGGAGGCGATCCACCGGGCGGCGGCGGCGGTCTGCTCCGGGGTCCGGACGCCGAGGAACTCCCGCAGCAGCAGGTCCTCGGCGTCCATGGTGACGTTGGTCTCCAGCTCGCCCTGCCACCAGCCCTGCTCGTGCTGCAGGCCGAGCAGGTGATCCCGGGCGCGGGCGAGCGCCTCCGCCGCCGGCCCGGCGGCGCAGTGCCCGGCATGCCGTGGCTGCGTGACTGTCATCGGCTCCCTATCCCCTCACCACTGCCGCGCGGTGATGAACTCGGCGATCCCGGCGAACTCCGCCCGGACGTCGTCCGGCATCGGAGTTTCCGCCAGGCACCGGTGCGCGGCCGCGAGCTGGGCCGCGGCCTCGTTCTCCGTCCAGTCCTTGCCGCCCGCCTCCTCGACGAGCCCGGCGCCGCGGGCCAGGTCCTCCTCGCTGAGCTCGTCCTCCCGGCGCAGCAGCGCGGACAGTTCGGCGGCGGCCGGGGTGCCGGCCGTCAGCGCGGCCACCACCGGCAGCGACTTCTTCCGCGCCCGCAGGTCCGAGCGGACCGGCTTGCCGGTCACCGCCGGGCTGCCCCAGATGCCCAGCAGGTCGTCGGTGAGCTGGAAGGCCAGCCCGGCGTGCGCGCCGAACCCGGCCAGCCCCATGGCCACGGCCGGCGGCGCGCCGACGTGGATCGCGCCGATGCTGCACGCGCAGGCCATCAGCGCCGCGGTCTTGTCCCCGGCCATCTCCTGGCACTCGGCGAGGGAGACGTCGTCGCGGCGCTCGAACGCCAGGTCCGCGCCCTGCCCGGCGATCAGCCGCTGCACCGCCGCGGACAGGCAGCGGGCCGCCCACAGGCCCTGCGGCGCCTTGTCCTCGAGCAGGATGTCCTGGGCCAGGGCCAGCATGGCGTCCCCGGCCAGGATCGCGGCACCGACCCCGTACACCGTCCAGGCGGTGGGCCGGTGCCGGCGCTCGCGGTCGCCGTCCATGATGTCGTCGTGCAGCAGCGAGAAGTTGTGCACGAGTTCCACGGCGACCGCGGCGGGAACCCCGCGCTCCGGCGCGGCCAGCGCCGCCCGCGCGGACAGCAGGGCCAGCGCCGGCCGCAGCGCCTTCCCCGAGCCGCCCGGCTTGGCGGGCGGCTCGGCGGGCGGGGCGGGCGGCGGCCCGGCCGGGGCCCGGCGGCCGGCCGGCGGTGGCACGGTGACGGCCGGCAGGCCGTCACCGGCGGACCGCCCGTGCTCCGTCACATGCCCGTTCAGCCCGGCCAGGCCCAGGTGGTAAGCGGCGACCGTGCGCACCTCGGGGCTGAGCCGCGCCACGGCGGCGGTCATCGCCGGGCCGACCAGGTCCCGCGCGGTCGCTACGCCGGCGGGCATCACCGCGGTCATGCCGGCCCCCCGGTCGCGCCGCTGCTGACCGCCGCTGCCCGGCCCGTTGCCCAGCGCGGTGCCGTGCTGCCCAGGCTCCGGCGCAGTTCCCGCACCGCGTTCAGTCCGCTCCGCACGGCTCCCTCCATCGTGTCCGGCCACCCGGTGTCGGTCCAGGCGCCCGCGAGGACCAGGCCCGGCGTGTCGGTCGCGGCCCCGGGCCGCAGCCGCCCTACCCCGGGTACCTGGCGCATCGTGGCCCGGCGCTCCCTGGTGACGAAGCAATCGACGACCCGCGCCTGCGCCGCCGCGGGGAACAACTCGGCCAGCGCGGGCAGGAACTGCTCCCGCAGCCGGGCGGCCGGGACGTCGGCGTAGGCATCCGCCGCCGACAGCGATATCGCCAGGTACTGCCCTTCGCGCAGGCCCGACGGCCCGGTCCGGTCGAACACCCACTGCACCGGCGAGTCCACCGCGGCGGCGAACGGCAGCCTGGTCACCCGCCGGTCGTAGATCACGTGCACGTTGACGATCGGCGAGGTGCCGATCCGCAGCCACTCCCCCGGCCCGGGCCCTGCTCGCCCGGGGGAGCGACCCCCCGGGAACCCCCCGATGGCCTGTCCGGCCGCGGGCGGCAGCAGGCAGGCCGTGATCTCCGGCGGGACCGCCAGGACCACCCCGTCGGCCCGGATCATCTCACCGCCGTTCGGCTCGGCCGTGCCGCGGCTGGCCAGGCGGACGCAGAACCCGCCGGAAGGCAGCGCCTCCACCGCCGCCGCCTTCGCGCCGAGCCGGACCCGGGCGCGCAGCCGGCCGAGCAGGCTGGCCGCGGCCTGGCCGTGCAGCTCGCCGAGCGGGACGGCCGGGACGCCGATGTCCGCCGCGTCCCGCGCGGACAGCAGCGCGGTCTTCACCACGGTGGCGGCGAGCGCCAGGTTCGCGTCATCCCCGGCGACGTTCAGCGAGGACACCGTGAACAGGTCCCACAGCACCCGCCGGGCATGCTCGCCCTGCCCGTGGGCGGCGAGCCAGTCACCGAGGCGCCGCTCGTCCAGCCCGGGGCTGGCCGGGTCGAGCCTGGTCATCGCGAGGGCCGCGGGCACCACGCGGAGTCGTTCCGGATAGGAAAGGTGCCGGTAGCCGGCGAGTGCCTGGCCCATGTGCAGCGGGCCGGGGAGCGCCGTGCGGCGCAGCGTGGCGCGGCCGCCGGGGCGCAGCACGGTGACCTCGAAGCGGTCCTGGAGCGTCACCGAGCCGGTCATGCCGAGCCTGGCCAGCAGCCCGCGGTAGGCGGTGCAGCAGCGCAGGAACACGTGCTGCCCGTTGTCGACGGTCAGGCCGCCGCGGCTGAACGAGCAGGTGGCGCCGCCCAGGCGGGGCCGGGCTTCGAGCAGGGTGACCCGGGTCCCGGTCTCGGCGAGCGCGATGGCGGCGGTGATCCCGGCCAGCCCGCCGCCCACCACCGCCACATGCGGCGCGACTGCCTTCGCGGTCACCCGGCCGCTCCAGGGGCTGCGGCGGGCGGCCGTGGCCGGCGGCGCGGCGGGCGGACCGCCGCCGACGCCAGCGACTTGGCCGCCACCGCGGCCTTCTCCCGCGCGGACAGCGACACCCGGCGGGTGAGCACGGCGGCGGGGCTGGCGGCGATGTTTTCCAGCAGCCGGTAGTAGATGCCCGCCATGGCCCCGGCCGAGGCGGCGCTGCGCCGGTCAAGCAGTGGCATCAGCGCCAGGCCCTTGGCGTACCAGGTGCGGGCGCGGTCCGCCTCGAACTCCACGAGCGCGGTGAGCTTGCCCTGGCCGGGGTCGTCGGCGGGGTCGGCGCCCAGGGCGCAGCCGAACCGGGCGAAGTCCTCCGCGGGCAGGTAGATCCGGCCGCTGGCGTAGTCCTCGCGGATGTCCCGCAGGATGTTGGTGAGCTGGAGCGCGACGCCGAGCGAATCGGCCAGCGGCACGGCCTGCTGCGGGTCGCTGGTGCCGAACACGCCGAGGGACAGCCGCCCGATCGACCCGGCCACGCACCGGCAGTAGTGCAGCAGGTCGTCGAAGGTGGCGTAGCTGACGCCGCGCACGTCGGCCGCGCAGCCGTCGATCAGCTCGCCGAACGCGGCGAGCGGGATGTCGAACCGTGCCGCGGCGTCGGCCAGCGCGACCAGGACCTCGTCGCCGCCGACCCGGCCGGCCGGGAGCGCGGCCAGCGCGGCCCGGGCCTCCTCGAGCAGGACCAGCTTCTCCGGGGCGGGCAGCGTGCCGTCCCCGATGTCGTCGATCCGCCGGGCGAAGGCGTACACGGCCGCCAGGGCCTGCCGCTTGGCCGGGGGGAGCAGCCGGATACCGTAGGAGAAGTTCCTGGCCTGGGACCAGGTGATCTCCTCGCAGCGCCGGTAGGCGGCGCGGACGACGTCGGTGGTCACGTCACCTTCCTGTCACGTAGGCACGGAGGAGTTCGGCCGCCACGCGGGGCTTGCGCGGGCGGGGGGTGGCGGCGAGCACGTCGCAGTCGCTGGCGGTGATCGCGGCGAGGGCGGCCCGGCCGCCCGCCACGTACCCGGCCACCGCGGCCCTGGCGAATCCGCGCAGCGTGCCGACGATGCGCGCGCCCTCGTCCAGCAGGTCGGCGGCCCGGCGGACCTCGAACGCGAGCAGCGCCCGGACCTGCGGCGACGCGGACGGCGCGGCCAGGTCGGCCTCGGTGACGCCGTAGGCGGCGAGGTCCTTGCCCGGCAGGTAGACCCGGCCGGCCCGCAGGTCCTCGGCCACGTCCTGCCAGTGCTCGGCCAGTTGCAGCGCGGTGCAGACCAGGTCGGAGAGCCGTTCGCGGTGCGGTGTGGCCGCGCCGAAGACGTGCAGCACGATCCGGCCGACCGGGTTGGCCGACAGGCGGCAGTAGCCGAGCAGCTCGTCGAAGGTCTGGTAGCGGGTGACCCGCTGGTCGAGCAGGGCCAGCCGCTCGGCCGGCGGCGCCTCGTCGCCCATGTCGTCGGCCGACCGGGCGAAGCCGTAGACGGCGGTCAGGGACTGGCGGTAGCGGCCGGGAAGCAGCCGGAGCGCGACGGGGAAGTTCTCGTCCGCGGCCTTGGCGCCGGCCTGGGAGGTGATCACCCTGACCGGCTCGGTGCTAGCTCCGGCCCCGCCACCCCGCCCCATGACCGCTCCGGGTGCGCTGGCATCGTCCGATCGTGTCGCATCCCGGGTCACGTCCCCTATTCCTTCACAGCTGACAGGTGAATGCAAACAATGACATCGGCGTCATGTGACACCGATGTCGCAGAACTCGCAAGGCCCGGCACCGCGCCGGCCCCGGCAAAGACATTTACATTACGGTCGTAGCTCCCCGCAAGTCCACGGCTGGCAAACCGCGGCCGCCAGCGACGTCTTTACCGAGCCATTTCCTGGGCGTCCGGGAACATTTGGCCCGGCGCGGCCCGTCCTGCTCGGCTACGGGCGGGTTTGCCGCGCGGACCCGCAGGCAGGACACATGACGAGGGCGGCGGCGCCGGGGCCGGTGAATCGTGCCCGGCCGCCGGGCCGGGGCGCTTGAATTCCCTTGCCGCACCGGGTGTTGCCGTAGCCCGTCATTTGTTCCGGCGGGCGCCAGGCACTTCCGCGGAACGGCGCCGGAGCGGTCGCGCGGCGGCTGCCGCGCGGAACTGACGCATATGTCACCCGAAGCTGACGCCCATGTCATAGCGCGGTTACCCGGGCCGGTTAACGCTGACGCATATGTCATATTCCACCCCCGGTAACCGTCCCGATGCGGACCGGCGCCGCGAACGCATGCTCCGATACCGCACCCATGGGGGCCCAATAGGGCGTTAGATGTGAACTGACCTGTTGCTCGCCAGCCCGCGGATCAGCGGCTTGCGGTGGTCCGGGTCACTTTACGGGGCATGCCGCGCCGGCGGCCCAACGGGGCGCACGAGGGGAGCCGATGACGCGTCAATCATTACCGGATGCCGGAGATCCTGACCCTGGGCGGATCACCAGCCAGCAGGACTTCGGCCGCGAGCTCACCCTGGCCCGGCAACAGGCGGGGCTCACCATCCGGGAGGTAGCGAAGGCAAGCGGGATCCCGGTCAGCACGGTCGGCGACTACTTCGCCGCGCGCCACCTCCCGCCGGCGCGGCAGCCCGAGCTGCTGCCCAGCATCCTGGCCGCCTGCCAGATCACCGATGCCGAGGCGCGCCGGGCCGGCCGCCGGCCGGCGGCCCGGCTCCGTACCGGGGCCTGGCCAGCTTCCAGCCCGAGGACGCCGCCTGGTTCTTCGGCCGCGAGGAGTTAGTGCTGCACCTGGTCCGGCTGGCGACCGGGCCGGGTGCGCCGCTGCCGCTGACCGTGGTCGGGCCGTCAGGGTCCGGCAAGTCCTCACTGCTGCGGGCGGGCCTGGTCCCCCGGCTGCGCGCTGGCAGCACGGCCCGGCCGGGCGGCCGCCCGGTGGTGCTGATCACACCGGGTGCCGCGCCGCTGGCGGCCCTGGCCGGGCATCTGGCGCCGCTGGCCTGGCCAGGGACCGAGGGACCGCTGCGCGCCGGGCCGGCCGCCGGCCGGCGGCCCGGCTCCGTACCGGGGCCTGGCCAGCTTCCAGCCCGAGGACGCCGCCTGGTTCTTCGGCCGCGAGGAGTTAGTGCTGCACCTGGTCCGGCTGGCGACCGGGCCGGGTGC
>WNGJ01009082.1_pt1 | contig 14080 bp, 13 predicted proteins | sample 5400611 | NCBI WGS metagenome assembly WNGJ01 (sample SAMN13153375, study PRJNA577476) | soil metagenome | isolation source: 40 cm soil or saprolite under Garry oak tree replicate 1 | place: USA:California | collected 2016-06-15 | reverse complement strand
GTTGGGGCGCGCGATCTTGTCATCGATGACGATCGGTTCCTTGGCGCCGGCCGGCAGGTAGTAAACGTTGACGATGCGGCCCGGCACCACCGGACGCGGGCCCGGGTCGGTGAAGTAGATCCCACCCTTGGCGTCGACGATGAGATCGTTCGGGGCCAGGAACGGGCGGTGCTCGGCCCCGTCCGTGACCGTCGTGACCTTGCCGTCGCGGTCGAGCCGGCTGATGCGCTTGCCCTCGCCTTCGGCCGTGAGCAGGTGCCCGTCCTTGGTCAACGCCAGCCCGTTGCCGCCGTTGGTATTCTCCCGCACGACCGAGATCTTGCCGCCCGTTTCCAGCAGATAGGTGCGGTTGGTACGGATGTCGGAGAAATAGAGCGCGCCTTCGGCGTTGCCGACCGGCCCTTCCGTGAACTTGAAGCCTTCCTGGACGAGTTGCGGCTCAACCCCGGGCGCGACAACGCCGGGGATGCCGGACGGCGATTGGGCGAACGCCGGGGCCATCAGCCCGGCCAAGCACGCCGCCGCCAAAACTCCGCATATTCGTTGTGTGCTCACGTCCTCCCCTCCTCGTCACAATGATGAGATTATTTGCTGCGCCGGCGCCGCTGCTGGCCGAGGCCCATTTGCCGCGCGAGCTGCGAGCGGGCGGCCGCGTAGTTCGGCGCCACCATCGGGTAGTCGGGCGGCAGACCCCATTTCTCCCGGTATTGCTCCGGCGTGATGTTGTACTGGGTCCGCAAGTGTCGCTTGAGCGACTTGAACTTCTTCCCGTCCTCGAGACAGACGATGTATTCGGCGGTGATCGATTTCTTCACCGGCACGGCGGGCTTCAACGCGTCGGACGCCGCTTCCCCATGCCCACCCGACACCCGCACCAGCGCCGCGTGCACCTGATTGATCAGGCCGGGAATGTCGGCGGCCGTGACGGTGTTGTTGCTCACGTAGGCGGACACGATGTTGGCGGTCAGCCCGATGAAGTCGCTGGCCTTGGGATTTTCGCTCGTCATTCTCGCGCGTCCCCCTGCATTGGAAGAGCCGGCTTCCTGCGGCTGCGGTCCCCGCCCGCCTCACTTCGCCCGCTCAACGTCGCCCGGGCGATTTATCTAGCGATGGTTGCGACAAGGCAAGTAAAATCTGGTGGAACACAGCATAGCCTGGCGCCGATATTATGACTCTCCTTGGAATTACCGGCGGGCCAAATAAAGCCGGGCGTCGCTCGGGTAGAGGCGCCGCAGTCCTCGGTAAATCCATCGCGTCCGCCCTTTGCGTTCGGGAAATCTCTCGTTATCACTTGGGTTTGACCGGTTACGACTTGTGCCCGCCGGCACGCTCACCCATGTGTGCGGCAAAGCACCGGATGGTCCGGCAAAGCACCAGATCGAGGGGTTGATCATGGCCGACACGCAGACGAAGCCGAAGGTGACCAAGAGCGAGACGGAATGGCGCGCCCAGCTCTCGCCCGAGCAGTATTACGTGACCCGCGAGCACGGCACCGAGCGCGCGTTCACCGGTCCTTCTTGGGACGAGAAGCGCGCGGGGAATTACAGCTGCGTGTGCTGCGGGGCGCCGCTGTTCTCTTCGGACACGAAGTTCGATTCCGGCACCGGCTGGCCGAGCTTCTATGCGCCGGTCAACGGCGAGGCGGTGAGCGAGCACGACGACCGCTCGTGGTTTTCGCGCCGCACCGAGATCCGCTGCGCGGCGTGCGAGGCCCATCTCGGCCACGTCTTCCCCGACGGGCCGAAGCCGACCGGGCTGCGCTATTGCATGAACGGCACCGCGCTCAAGTTTGCTCCTTCCGGCGAAGCGAAGAAGTAGCCTCCGGTCCGCGTCCGAAATCTTCCTCGGGCCGCGGCTGGAGTAGCCACATTGCGAGAATCGATCCGCCCATGCTCGAGCGCGCCAAGCTTTCGCCTGCCCCCCTGCCCGAGCCGCCACGCGCCGCGCCGCGGCCGCATGTCTCGACCTGGCACGGCGTCACGCTCACCGACGAATACGCCTGGCTCAAGGCCGCAAACTGGCAGGAGGTGATGCGCGAGCCGGCGAAGCTCGATCCGGCGATCCGCAGCTATCTCGAAGCCGAGAACGACTATGCGGCAGCCGCGCTCGCCGACACGGTGTCGCTGCAGGAGAAGCTGTTTGCGGAAATGAAAGGCCGCATCGAGGAGGACGAATCGACGGTCCCGAGCGCCGACGGCCCCTACGCCTATTTCGTGCGCTATCGCGAAGGCGGCCAGCATCCGATCGTGTGCCGCGAGCCGCGCCAGGGCGGCTCGGCCGAGACCTTGCTCGACGGCGACGCGCTCGGCGCCGGCAAGAGCTACTTCCGCCTCGGCGGCTTCAGCCATTCGCCCGACCACAGGCTGTTGGCTTGGTCGGTCGACGAAACCGGCTCGGAGTTCAACACCATTCGGGTGCGCGATGTGACGACCGGCGCGGACCTGCCCGACGCGGTGCCGGACGCCACCGGCGGCGTGGTGTGGAGCACGGACGGGCGCACGTTCCTCTACGTGCGGCTCGACCGCAACCATCGTCCCTCGCGCGTCTACCGGCACCGGCTCGGTACGCCGCCGGAGCAAGATGCGCTCGTGTATGAGGAAGCGGAGCCGGGATTCTTCGTCTCGGTCTCGGGCGTGCAGTCGCGCCGGTTCGCCGAAATCTCGATCCACGATCATGAGACCTCGGAATCGCGGCTGATCGATCTCACCGTGCCCGACGCGGCGCCGTTCCTGGTCGCGCCGCGCGAGACCTCCGTGCGCTATTCGGTCGAGCATCATCCCGATCTGTTCGGCGAAGAGGTGCTGGTGATCCGCACCAACGCCGACGGCGCGGAGGACTTCAAGATCGCCTGGACGCCGCTGCGCGCGCCCGGGCGCGAGCATTGGCGCGACCTCGTCCCGCATCGTTCGGGCGTTTATCTGCTCGCCTTCGTGATACTGCGCGATTGGCTGGTGCGGCTCGAACGCGAGGACGGGCTGCCGCGGATCGTGGCGCGCCGTCTCGGCTCGAGCGAAGAGCACGCGATCGCCTTCGCCGAGGAAGCCTATTCGCTCGGCATGGAGACCGACTTCGAGTTCGCGACCGATCTCCTGCGCTTCACCTATTCCTCGATGACCACGCCGGCCGAGGTGTGGGACTACGACCTCGCCCGGCGCACCCGTGTTTTGCGCAAGCGCCAGAAGGTGCCGAGCGGACACGACCCCGCCGCCTACGTCACGCGGCGCGTGATGGCGCCGGCGGCGGACGGCGAGACCGTGCCGGTTTCCATGTTCTATCGCAAAGGTCTCGCGCTCGACGGGACGGCGCCCTGCCTGCTCTACGGCTACGGCGCTTACGGCATCGCCATGCCGGCGGCGTTCGGCACGAGCCGGCTCTCGCTGGTCGACCGCGGCTTCGTCTATGCCATCGCGCACGTGCGCGGCGGCACTGAGAAAGGCTGGCGCTGGTACCGCGAAGGCAAGCTTGCGCGCAAACCGAACACCTTCCGCGACTTCATCTCCGCCGCCGATTATCTGATCAAATCCCGCTGGGTCGCGCCGGACAAAATCGTCGCCCATGGCGGCTCGGCGGGCGGTCTCTTGATGGGGGCGGTCGCCAACCTGCGGCCGGATCTGTTCGGCGGCATCATTGCCGAAGTGCCGTTCGTCGACGTGCTCAACACCATGCTCGACGACAGTTTGCCGCTCACGCCGCCGGAGTGGCCGGAATGGGGCAATCCGATCAAGGACCCCGAGGCCTTCCGGAACATCCTCTCCTATTCGCCCTACGACAACGTAACGGCCCAAGCCTATCCGGCCATGCTCGTGCTGGCCGGGCTCGCCGATCCGCGCGTCACTTATTGGGAGCCGGCCAAGTGGGTGGCGCGGTTGCGCGCCCAGAAAACCGACCGCAACCTCATCGTCTTGCGCACCAACATGGAAGCGGGCCACGCCGGGGCGGCGGGACGGTTCGACCGGCTCAAGGAAGTGGCGCTCGCTTATGCGTTCGCGTTGACGATCATCGGCGCGAGAGATTTCCCGGACACGGCGTAAGCAACTGACTCACGGCCGGCAGCCGCGCGGCATCTTCGCCTTGAAATCGTCGATCGTCGTGGTGAGCTGCGCGGCGTTGCTTCCCTTCTGGGCCCCGGTGTCGCAACGGGAAAAAACCTCGCGCACCTTGACCAGCGCCGCGTAGTGGCGGCGCTGCGCCGCGCACTTCTGGGCTTCCGAGCCGGTCGCAGCCGCGGCGACCGCCGCGCGCGTACGCGCGAGGCTTTGCTGGCTCGCCGTGAGTTCGCCCGCACAATCGGCGGCAGCGGGGCTCGCGCCGGCGAGGACCAGCATGGCGGCCGCAAGCAGCGCGCATCGGCGATAACCTGCAGAACGCATGGATGTTGCTCCCCGGCGCCAGCGCGTCCGCCGACATGTAGCGCGCGCTTTGCGCCTGAGTCCATCAGCCCTCGCGCGCGGCAGCCGCATGCACGAGCCGCGCGGCCGCGATGTCTTCCGCCGCGATCCCGACCGATTTGAACACGGTGGTGCCGGCCGGCGCGCGTTTCGTGCCGGCGAAAATCTCGCCGGCCTCGGCAAAGATTTCGGCCTGCGACAGGATCACGTCGCCGGATTCCTTGCGCACGGCCTCGCGCGAGTCGACGATCAGCGTGTTGGCCATCGCCTCGTCGTCGAGCTCGCGCCAGGTCGGGCGCGGCGCGCCGACCGCGTTGACGTGCGCGCCGGGCTTGAGCCAGCCGCCTTTGAGCACCGGCGTGAGCGCCGCCGTCGCGGTGACCACGACATCGGCGCCGCGCACCGCCGCCTCGGCCTCCATCGCGATCACACCGTGGGCATCGGCAAAGCGTCGCGCATGCTCGGGCGTGCGGCTCCACACGCGCACCTCCGCGAACCGGCGCACCCGCGAGAGCGCCTGCAAATGCGCGTGCGCCTGCACGCCGCTGCCGATGAGCGCCAGCACGCGCGCGTCGGGCGCCGCGACGTGCTTGGTCACCGCGGCCGAGACGGCGGCGGTGCGCATCTCGGTGATCAATCGCCCGTCCATCGCCGCGATCGGCTCGCCCGTGTCGGTCCGCATGAGCATGATCACCGCGTGGTGGGTGGCAACGCCGCTGCCCGCGTTGCCGGGATAGAAGCTCACGAGCTTGGCGCCCATCGCTTCTTCGGTCACCGCCGGCATGGCGGCGACGTAGCGCTTCCCCTCCTCGATGGTGAGAATGTTGCGTACCGGCTGGATCACACGTCCGCGCGAAAACGCGGCGAGCGCCGCTTCCATTGCCGGGATCAACTCGTCCCAGCGCAGCAGCCGGCGAACATCGTCTTCACCGAGGTAGCGCACGAAGCCGTCCTCGCTCTGTCGCGCTTGGCGCCGCGGTTCACCCCAGATTCAATTCCTTGAAGAAGTCGTTGCCCTTGTCGTCGATCACGATGAAGGCGGGAAAATCCTCGACCTCGATGCGCCAGATCGCCTCCATGCCGAGTTCGGGATATTCCACCGTCTCGACCTTCTTGATGCAGAACTCAGCAAGGTTCGCGGCGGCCCCGCCGATCGAGCCGAGATAGAAGCCGCCGTGCTTCTTGCAGGCCTCGCGCACGGCGGACGAGCGGTTGCCCTTGGCGAGCATCACCATCGAGCCGCCCGCCGCCTGGAACTGGTCGACGTAGGCGTCCATGCGGCCGGCGGTGGTCGGGCCGAAGGCGCCGGAGGCATAGCCCTCCGGCGTCTTGGCCGGACCGGCGTAATAGATCGGATGGTTCTTGAAATAATCGGGCAGCGGCTCGCCGCGCTCGAGCCGCTCGCGCAGCTTGGCGTGCGCCAAGTCGCGCGCCACGATCAGGGGGCCGGTCAGCTTGAGGCGCGTCTTGACCGGATGGCGCGAGAGTCTCGCGAGAATCTCCTTCATCGGCCGCCGCAGGTCGATCTCGACCACGGCTCCGCCGAGGCGCGCGGCGTCGATCTCGGGCAGATATTTCGCCGGGTTGTGCTCCAGTTCCTCGAGAAACACGCCGTCGCGCGTGATCTTGCCGAGCGCCTGGCGGTCGGCCGAGCATGACACGCCGAGCCCGATCGGCAGCGACGCCCCGTGGCGCGGCAACCGGATCACCCGCACGTCGTGGCAGAAATACTTGCCGCCGAACTGCGCGCCGACGCCGAGCGACTGGGTGAGCGCGTGGACCTCCTTCTCCATGGCAAGATCGCGGAACGCATGGCCGTCCTCGGAGCCCTTGCTCGGCAGGTCGTCGAGATAGCGGGTCGAGGCGAGCTTGACGGTCTTGAGGGTCAGCTCGGCCGAGGTGCCGCCGATCACGATGGCGAGGTGATAGGGCGGACAGGCGGCGGTGCCGAGCGTGAGTATTTTTTCCTTGAGGAAAGCCATGAGCCGGTCGGGCGTGAGCACCGACGGCGTCGCCTGGAACAGGAACGACTTGTTGGCCGAACCCCCGCCCTTGGCGATGAACAGGAGCTTGTAGGCGTCCTCGCCCTCGGCGTAGATCTCGACCTGCGCCGGCATGTTCGAACGAGTATTCTTCTCCTCGAACATGCTGATGGGCGCGAGCTGCGAGTAGCGCAGATTGCGCTTGAGATAAGCGTCGCGCGCGCCCTCGGCGAGCGCCGCCTCGTCGTCGCCCTCGGTCCAGACCGCGCGCCCCTTCTTGCCCATGATGATTGCCGTGCCGGTGTCCTGACACATGGGCAGCACGCCGCCCGCCGCGATGTTGGCGTTCTTGAGCAGGTCGTAGGCGACGAACTTGTCGTTGTCGGTCGACTGCGGGTCGTCGAGGATCGCGCGCAGCTGCGCCAGATGTCCGGGCCGCAGTAGATGATTGATGTCGACGAAGGCCTGCTCGGAGAGCCGCCGCAGCGCCTCGCGGCCGACCACGACCACATCGCAGCCGAACGCTTTTTCGACCCGCACGTCATCGCTCGCAAGCTTGCAGTAGCCCGTCGTGTCGGGACCAAGCGGAAACAGCGGCGTGTGGCGATAGGGCGGCACGACTTGCGCAGGCGCGTTCATGGGTTGGTCTCCGGGATGCTGCCCGGTGATAGCGCCGTCGAAGATGGTTTGAAAGGACCCCCTGGCGAATAGCGAGTAGCGAATAGAGAGCGAATGGCGCTTAGGGTATGTTTCCTGTCGCTATTCGCTGCTTCGCCATTCGCTCGTCCGGTCGGGACACAGGCCCATGATCCACGCGACCATGCAGAAGGTGCCGCTGTCGCTCAACCAGATCCTCGAGCGCGCCGGCCGGCTTTATCCGCAGTCACAAATCGTCAGCCGTCTGCCGGACAAGTCACTCAAGCGCCACACGTTCGCGCAGTTCTACGCGCGCGCGCGCCGGCTCGCGGCGGCGCTGCTCGCGCTCGGCCTCGACAAGGGCGACCGGGTCGCGACCCTGTCGTGGAACCACTACGCGCACCTGGAATGCTACTTCGGCATTCCCGCCGCGGGCGGCGTCATGCACACGCTCAACCTGCGGCTCGCGCCGGACGACATCGCCTTCATCGCCAATCACGCCAACGACCGTTTTGTCATCGTCGACGACGTGCTGCTGCCGCTGCTGGCGCAATTCCACGCCAAGGTGCCGTTCGAGAAAATCATCGTCGTGCCGTTCACCGGGCAATCGGTGGCGGCGCCCATGCTCGATTACGAGCAGGTGCTCGCGGCGGCGCCGGAAAAATTCGACTACGTGCCGCACGAGGAAGATGATCCGATCGCGATGTGCTACACGTCGGGCACGACCGGGCGGCCCAAGGGCGTCGTCTATTCGCACCGCTCGACCGTCATCCATTCGCTCATCGCCAACCTGCCCGACCATTGGGGCCTCAAGGCTGCCGACTCCGTGCTGCCGGTGACGCCCATGTTCCACGCCAATTGCTGGGGCGTGCCCTACGTCTGCGCGATGACCGGCATCAAGATGATTTTCCCCGGCCCGCATCTGCATCCGGCGGATCTCCTCGACCTGTTCATGGCGGAACGGCCGACCTACTCGCTCGGCGTGCCGACCATCTGGCTCACCATGCTGGAACTGCTCGACGGCCAGCCGGACCGCTACAAGCTGCCGCCGGGCATGCGCATGCTGGTCGGCGGCGCGCCGGTGCCGGAATCCCTGATCCGCGCCTACGCTCGCCACGGCGCCGCGGTCACCCACGGCTGGGGCATGACCGAGATGAGCCCGCTCGGCACCGCCTCCTACATCAAGCCCGAGCTGCAGGGGGCCGACGCAGACGAGCGCTTCCGGCTGTTTGCGAGCGCCGGCGTGCCGATCCCGCTGATGGACATCCGCATCATCGGCGACGACGGGGCGGAGCGGCCGTGGGACGGCGAGAGCCTGGGCGAAATCCAGGTGCGCGGGACCACGATCGCGGGCGGTTATCACGACACACCGACCGAGTCCGAGAAGTTCACGGCGGACGGCTGGCTGCGCACCGGCGACGTCGCCGCGATCGATCCGCACGGGTACGTGCGCATCGCCGACCGCACCAAGGACCTGATCAAGTCCGGCGGCGAATGGATCAGCTCCATGGACATGGAGAACCTGCTGATGGCGCACCCAGCGGTGCTCGAAGCCGCCGTGATCGCCATCCCGGACGCGAAATGGGGCGAGCGGCCCCTCGCCTGCGTGGTGTTCAAACAGGCGCGCGCGGCGAGTGCCGAGGACCTGCGCGCCCACCTCGCTGCGTCCTTCGCCAAGTGGCAGCTGCCCGACCGCTTCGAGTTCCTCGACGCGCTGCCGCGCACGTCGACCGGCAAATTCTGGAAGGCGAAGCTGCGCGAGCAGTACAAATAATAGCCCGGCGCGGAAAGCGCCGAGCCATTGTCGCAGTCCTAGAGCAGGACGCTACCACCAGTAGCGGTGCGGGCCGCACACCCACGCGCGATGCCATCCGAACGGGCCGGGCACCAAGCGCCAGCAGGTGGGATAGACACCGACGAAGAACGGGCCGCGCCGGAACCCGAAGCGATGGAACCGGTGGAAGCCGAAGCGGCCGAACCGGTGGACGCCGAACCGGGCAAACCCGGGCCGACCCCATCCGGCGCGGCCCCATCCGCCGACATGGCCGACGCCGACGTGGCCCATACCGACGTGGCCGACGCCGACATGGCCGCCGCCGACACGCGCCGAGGCGCCGGTCGGGGCAACCGCCAGCGCGAGCGCCGCGCTCGCGGCAAGTGCGATCATCGTTTTACGCAGCATTGTTTCCTCCTGATGCGAACGCCTTCCGGACGTCCGCCACTCACACCGCGGGTCGATCCCGCCCGGACCCGCACGGGCACCGCCTATGCCGGTTGCAACACGCCGGCGGCGCGCACCTTGCGCTGTCTGCGATCAACTTTTCGGGAGAGGTATCAGGAGCAATCAAACAAATGCGCGCGGCATGCGCCCATAAACAGACGTTCATAAAAGCAAACAAATATTCATCAAAGAAAACAAATATTCATCGAGGCGGCGGTGCCTGGTTGCGGCGCAACCCAGGCGCAAAAAAGCCCGGCGCCGGCAGGCGCCAGGCTCGCACTTCGCGCAACCGCGGCGGACGTCAGAGCGCCTGCAGGTTAGCGGCGGCGGGCTTGCCCCGCTCGGTTACCACCTCGAAGCTGACCTTCTGGCCCTCGACGAGCGATTGCATGCCGGAGCGCTGGACGGCACTGATGTGGACGAACACATCCTTGCTCCCGTCGCTCGGTTGAATGAAGCCGTAGCCCTTCTGCATGTTGAAGAACTTCACGGTACCTGTAGCCATTCGGTGCTCCTGTTTTGCACGCATAGATCAACCGCCCGGGCGCGCTGCGCACGGTCGGCAACAATCCGATTTTTCGGGCGTGAGTTGATAGGCGCGGCGCAAAACACAGCGGTCAACAAGACATCATGCCTTAAACCGGTTGCGCGTCCAATTGGCACGATTTCCCGCCAAAGGTCAAGATCGGGGCGCGCCGCCCCCGCGCGGGCGGGCGCGACATTTTTAAGCAAAACGAACGCTTTCGCTCGCGTCCTTCGCGTAGCGTTACAGGCGGTCACTGCGTGCAGCGTTACAGTGTGTCACCGCGGTTGCTGGATCGCTGAGAGCAGCCAAGCGCCGCCGTGACTGCGCCGGAATGTCCACAATTCAGTGACTTCGACCGGATGCGCCGGGTCGCCCTCGACCACGCGGCCGCTGGCGCGGTCGACGTAGGTGTCTTTGAGGGAGTAGCGCATCGCAACCGTGGCATATTCGGCGTCGCCTTCGCGCCAGGATTCCGCCAGGTCACCCTGGAGCAGTTTCACATCCGAGCAGCGGTTGACCACGCCGTTGCTGGTGTTCTGGGCAAGATCGTCGGCCAAGTAGGACACCATTTCGGGCGTCGCATGCTGGCGCAGCGTGCGGGCGACGATGACGACGAGCGCGATTTGCAACAGCAGGCCGAACACCGAAGCAATGCCGCCCATGCCGCCGAACAGGCCATGCCCGAACAGCAAGCCCAGGAGGCCCGCGCCGAGGAAACCGCCGAGCAATCCGCCGAACAGTCCCGGCCGGTTGAAGGCGCCGCCGAACAGGCCGGGCGAGCGAACACCGCTCGTTGGGCTCGGCTGTGCGGTGGTGCGCTGAAGTGTGGTTCCGCCGCCCGGCGCCGTTGTGGTGGGCGGCGCGGTCGTGAAGGATTTCGTGCCGCGGCTTCCCAAGCTGCCGCCTCGGCCCGCCCGGGCGTCGGCGTCGGACGCAACGAGAACCAGGGCCGTCAGGATGGCGAACAACGCCAACATCGGCCGGAACCGGCGAACATGGATCATGGATAGTCTCCCAGGTGCCTTTGCGGCTGTCCCTATATTGGTATGTTTTTCCGGTTTTTGAAGTACCTTTGTGAAGCGCGCCCCGGCCACTTTTGGAGGACCGGAAGCGCCTTCAGTGGGCCGGGAGACCGGAATGTCGATCCGCGCGCTGATCGTTCGCGCAACGCTCTGCATGGCGCTCGCGGGGGCGACCGCAAAAGCGCAGGACGCCGCGCAAAACGCGCGCGTGCTCACCGGCCGGGCGGCATTCGGCGACTGGCACGACGATGCGCCGGGGGTGTGGCGGCACATTACCCCGGCCGATTTGCCGGCTGCGGGCGCCTCACCGTCGGCCTCGAACTTGTCCGGTCTCACCGCCCCGCGGGCGCTACGGGTCGCGCCCAACGGCGACATCTTCGTTGCCGAGACCAACGCGGGGCGCATCCGGGTGCTGCGCGCGCCGGACGGAGCGAACAAGCCGAGCGAGACCAGCGTGTTCGCCAGCGGCCTCGATGAGCCGTTCGGGCTTGCCTTCTATCCGGCCGGTCCCGAGCCGCAGTGGCTGTATGTCGCGATGACCACCAAGGTCGTCCGCTTCCCTTACCGGAGCGGCGACCTGCGGGCGCGCGGCAAAGCGCAGACGATCGTTCCGCGCCTGCCGAGCGGCGGCCATTCGACCCGGGACGTCGCCTTCTCCAACGACGGCACACGCATGTTCGTCTCGATCGGCTCCGCCACGAACGCCGCGGAGGGCATGCGCGAACGCTATCCCGAAGGGCTGCTGAGCTTCGAAGCCGAGCACGGACTGGGCGCGAGCTGGGCGAGGGACACCGACCGGGCGCTGGTGCTCACGTTCGATCCGGAAGGACGCGGCCGCAAGACTTTCGCGACCGGCATCCGCAACTGCGTGGGCTTGGCCGTCCATCCCCAGACCGGCGACGTGTGGTGCTCGGTGAACGAGCGCGACGGCCTCGGCGACGACCTCGTGCCGGATTTCATCACGCGCGTGCGCGAGGGCGGATTCTATGGCTGGCCGTGGTTTTACCTCGGCGCCAACGAGGACCCGCACCACCGTAGCGAGCGGCGCGAGCTCAGGGACAAGATCGCCGTCCCGGACGTACTGATCCAGGCGCACTCCGCCTCGCTGCAGCTCGCCTTCTACACCGGCACGCAATTCCCCGCCGAGTACCGCGGCGATGCGTTTGCGGCCGAACACGGCTCGTGGAACCGCGCCAAACGCACCGGGTATAAGGTCATCCGCGTCAAGCTCAGGGACGGCGTGCCCACCGGCGAGTATCAGGATTTTCTCACCGGCTTCGTGGTTAGCGACCGCGCGGTGTGGGGCCGGCCGGTCGGCGTCGCGGTCGCGCGCGACGGCGCGCTGCTGGTGAGCGAAGACGCCAACGGCACGATCTGGATTATCAGGCACCAGTAATCAGCGATCAGCGATCCGGATCAGACGCGGCAGTGAGGAAACAACAGGAGGACGGCATGGCCAAGGCATATTGGGTCGCGACCTATCGCTCGCTCAAGAACGCGGACGCGCTGGCCGCTTACGCAAAATTAGCTGCGCCGGCGATCCAGGCACACGGTGGGCGTTTTCTCGTTCGCGGCATGCCGGCGAAAACCTATGAGCTCGGCATGAATCAGCGCGTCGTCGTGATCGAATTCGACAGCGTCGATCGTGCTGCAGCGGCGCGCGACAGTTCCGCTTATCAAGCCGCGCTCAAGGTGCTGGGCGATGCCGCCGAACGCGACATACGGATTGTCGAAGGCGCGGGCTGAGCCCTGGCGCGCTCGCAGCCCGCAGACGGCATGTCACAAAAAAAGTCCCCGGCTCGTGGGGCGGCCGGGGTTTCTCTGGACGGTGGGTCGGGGGGACGGGGACCGTCCAGCACAGCTGTGTCGCACTACTTAGGCGCTCCCCGGCCCGTTTGGTAGGGTCGATAGTTAAAATATCTCGTTTAAGGTTCAGCTTTAACGTTAAGTCGGCCGGCGCATTACGGCCTTCGGCCTGATGCGCCCTAAGGTGTGATCCCAAACGCCTGCGCCATCAGCTCGTAGGAATGCTTGCGGGCCGTGTGGTCGTAGACCGCCGAGGTGATCATCACCTCGTCGGCCTTGCTCGCCTCCACCAGCGGCATCAGACGGCCGCGCACGGTGTCCGGGCTGCCGACGAATACGCGCGCGCGATTGCGGCTGATGTGGCGCCGGTCCGTATGGGTGAACGGATAGGCGGCCGCTTCCTCCGGGCTCGCGAGCGGCAGATATTCGCCCTTCGAGCGGCGCACATAGTTGAGGTCGACCGTCAACGCGAGGCGCTCGGCCTCGGCGTCGCCGTCCGCGCATACCACGGCGACGGCGAGGATCGCATACGGCTCCTGGCGCCACGCCGAAGGCCGGAAGCGCGCGCGGTAGCTCGTGAGCGCCGCCACCGCGTCGTAGCTCGCGAAGTGATGGGCAAAGGCGAAGCCCGCGCCGATCGCGGCGGCGAGTTCCGCACTGTAGTCGCTCGAGCCGAGCAGCCACACCGGCGGCAGCGGCACGTCGGCCGGCATGGCGCGCACGTTGCGGAACGGGTGATTGGCGGGAAAACCGCCGCTCTCCCACAGCATCAGCTCCTGGAAGCGTTCGAGAAAATCGTCTTCCGCGCGGACCTCCTGGCGCGCGCGCAACGCGTAAGAGGTCACCGGGTCGGTGCCGGGCGCCCGCCCGATCCCGAGATCGATGCGGCCGGGAAACAGCGCTTCGAGCACCTTGAAGCGCTCGGCGACCATGAGCGGCGCGTGATTGGGCAGCATCACGCCGCCCGAACCGACACGCATGCGCGAGGTGGCGGCGGCGATCTGCCCGATCATGATTTCCGGCGCCGAACTCGCGATCGACGGCAGATTGTGATGCTCGGCGACCCAGTAGCGGGCAAAGCCGAGCCGGTCGGCAAGGCGCGCGAGGTCGAGGCTGTTGCGCAGCGCCGCAGCGCCGGAGCCGCCCGAGGTGACGAACGAGAGGTCGAGAACCGACAGCGGGATCATGCCGTCGGGATCGCGGGCGCCGCGGGCGGCCGCTCCTTGCGCAGCGCCAGCCATTGCGCGAGTAGCCGGCCATTGTCTGCCGGGAAGCGCTCGTCCAGCACTTCGGCAAACGCGATGCGGTCGACGCGGAAATTGCGGAAGTCGGTGCGCAGCTCGCACCAGGCGCCGATCAAGGTCGCGTCGACGTGATATGCCATGGCGATTGGCCAGATCACCCGCTCGCTACGGGTGCCGTTCTGGTCGATGTAGGCGATGCGCATCTTGCGCGTCTCGCGGATGGCGCGGCGCGCCGCCGCCTGGTCGATGCCTTCG
>WNGJ01004834.1_pt1 | contig 14083 bp, 12 predicted proteins | sample 5400611 | NCBI WGS metagenome assembly WNGJ01 (sample SAMN13153375, study PRJNA577476) | soil metagenome | isolation source: 40 cm soil or saprolite under Garry oak tree replicate 1 | place: USA:California | collected 2016-06-15 | reverse complement strand
TACCCGTGGGGCTAAGCCAACGAGGGCATAGCGGTGCGGGAACCAGGTCAGCATTCTTCACAACCTATAAAGTTACGGACAGGGCGGGCAAAGCGCCTGCACGCACGAATTCCCTTTGCCACTCAGTTGGAGCTAAAACAGCTCTCCGCACCCAATAAGCCTGGCCTGAGTGGGGGAGTGCTGCGCGGTAAAACCGAGAATATCAGCACAGGGGGGATGTGTGTTCGCACCAAACGGCCTTTGAAAAGCTCCAACCTAGTGCGCTGCGAGCTTCGCCTGCCTGGGGTTCCCGCGCGTATCCCTTTTCTGGCGCAAGTGCGGTGGAGCAAGAAACGCTCCGGCGCAAACTCATACCAAGCTGGTTTGCAGTTTGTCGTCTAGCAACCCTCAGTGCCCTTCGACCCTGCTGCGTTGATTCCTTCTGCCACAGCGCGTAATCCAAATGAATTAAGCCATCTGGGTTACGCGGCACTGGAATAAGCCATCTGGGTTACCCAGTACCGGGAATGGACATTCCCACGCCGACCTCTTAGTCTGCGTTCCTATGGTTAACTGGTTAACGGCATGTTACTCGATCATGAATTTTTCATGGAGCAGCCAATCCTTCGATTCATGCTGCAGGCCCCATGCAATTCCGGTGGACATGATCGCAGACCCACACGGCGGTCTGAAAGGCGATCAAATTTGCCCGTTCGATCGCACGTTCCGGAAATAGGCGCTTGGCAATCGCGCTCGCTTCCTTGCGTCGCACACCGTGACAGTTATAGGGAGGCCGGCATTGAGGTCGAGGTGCTCGCGTTGAGCTTGAGCAGGGGGGTAGTTGCGGGGTCGGTGAGATTCGTGCGATGTAACTTCAAGGCCTCGCCCAACGTCCCGGATTTATCTTCGGGATTCCAGTACATGGGTATCGATGAATCTTGTCTGGGTTTTTTACAGTATTTGCCTTTTTTCAATACAGTGAAATACCGGATTGTTTGTAATCGAGCTTTAAAGAAAATGTTACGTGTTTTTAATGTTGAGAGAGTTCGCGGAGAGGATGGTCGATTGACCTTGAGGAAGTTTCGGCTGAGGAGCAGGCTCCCACACTTCTCTCAGTTTCGTACGGCGATCCGCCCGGGCATCGTTGCATGATGGAATTTCGCCCTGCCCCGGTGTTGATTACAAGAAGAGGACCTTCTGCCGCGCGTCTGCTATGTGCCCGAGGTGGACACAAATGAGTCACTCAAATACAGAAGGCGATTCATCGACCTGCATCATGACCTATTCTCACGACGGCTTCGGGCTGGGGCATTTGAGAAGAAACACCACGATCGCATCTCACCTTGCCCACGAAGTCCCTACATCCAGCGTCTTGATGTTGATTGGATGCCCAACTGGAGCGGTCTTCAAGTTGCCACCCGGAGTGGACTTCATCAAGCTCCCTTCCGTCATTAAACGCGACACTGGAGTCTGGCAACCGTTGCGGTTGCGTATCGGACTCGACAAAACTAAGGCACTACGCGCCGGAACTATCCAGGAGGTGGCCAACGTGTTTCACCCGCAGTTGTTGCTCGTGGACCACGTGCCAGTGGGAGTCTGGGGAGAGTTGCTCCCTTTGCTTGAAATGCTCAAACGAAGCGATCACGTACCGGTAATCGTCCTGGGTTTAAGGGACATTCTGGATCAGCCGGAAGTCACGCGGACGCTGTGGGAACGCGAAGGAACCTACGAAGCAATTCGCAGATACTATGACGAAATTTTCATCTACGGCTGCCGAGAAGTGTTTGACACCAGTTCCTGCTACGGGCTCGAGGGAGAGTTTGCGCCAAGGATTCATTATTGCGGATACGTGTGCACAAAGGAGCCCTACAAAAGCAAGGGGCAGATGCGCAAAGAGCTCCAAGTCGAGGACCGTCTAATCGTAGTAACCGGAGGTGGCGGGGTTGACGCCTATCCCATGATGCAAACGTGCATGAAGGCCTTGAGGTTGCTCGGGCCGCACGCAGGTGTTGAGGCGATTTTTCTGAGCGGGGCATTGATGGATAACGAGCAGCGTGAACGGCTGCGTGAACTGGCGAGAGGCCTGAAGGTGCGTGTGCTGACGCATGTGGAAGACTCCTTGAGCTACCTGAATGCGGCCGATCTAGTTGTCACCATGGCGGGCTACAACTCGTTGTGCCAGGTGTTGCAACTGGGAAGGAAGGCGCTCGTGGTGCCGCGGTCTGGCCCGAGCGCAGAGCAGCAGATGCGGGCTCGCCTGTTTGCCCAGCACGGCCTCGCGGACGTGATCTACCCCTCAGACCTGTCCCCGAAAAAGATGGCTGGAAAATTGATGGAAAACTTGCAGCGGAGGAATCATGCGTCATACGACCCAGCGATCCATACAAGTGGAGGACGGACCGCGGCCGCTCGCTTGGCCGAACTCCTCGCCTCCAGAGTTCACTATCCCGTGCAAAGCCAGATCGAGTCTGGGCTACATAGTCAGCACATGGCCTAGTCTCTCGCAAACTTTTGTACTGAACGAAGTCCTGGCGCTTGAGCGGCGCGGCGTGCAGCTTCGCATCTTCTCAATCAAGGACCCGAAAGACGAGCCGGTGCACGCCGATGCCAGGCGAGTTCGCGCCAAAGTCTCCTATCTCGCGTTGCGCCGACACTGGAAGTCAATCTTGCTGGGCAACCTCCGGACGCTGTGGCGCCGGCCTGTAGCTTACTCGCGCACTCTGCTTCGGGCACTGCTGCGGCCCCGATGGAGCTTTTTCCGCAATTTCTTGGAAGCTGGTTACTTGGCAGACCTAGTGTTTGGCGAACCCGTCGCCCACCTGCACGCGCACTTTGCCAGCGCTCCGGCAAGTGTGACCATGCTGGCACACCATTTGACGGGCATTCCTTATACGTTCACGGCCCATGCAAAAGATATCTACTTTGATGCCGAGCCGGCGCTCATTCGCGCCAAGATGAAGCACGCCAAGGCAGTCGTAACGGTCAGCGAATACAACCGGCGCCACCTTACGGGTCTGCTCGACCCTGCAGCGAGGAGCAAAGTGAATTGCGTCTACAACGGCGCAGACTTGAGTCAATACAAATATCGCCCGTCCGGCGAAAAGCGCAATGACTTCCCGGTGATCCTCTCGGTAGCCAGATTGATCGAGAAAAAAGGTCTTGGCGATTTGATCTCCGCTTGCCACATCCTCCGGAAGCGCGGGCGGGCATTCCGTGTCGAGATCATCGGCAAAGGTCCCCTCAGGCGGGCGCTCGAAGCTCGGGCTACCGAACTGGGTATACGCGACCACGTGACATTCCTGGGACCACGACCGCAAGAATTCGTCCGCCAGGCATACGAGCGCGCGGTCTTATTCGCGCTGCCTTGTGTGGTCACTGCGGGCGGCGATCGCGATGGTATTCCCACCGTGTTGCTGGAAGCTATGGCGAGCGGAGTGCCGGTTGTTTCGACCACCGTTTCCGGAATTCCGGAACTCGTCGAATCCGGTGGCGACGGCCTGCTTGTGCCGCCCGGAAACCCCGCGATGCTCGCCGATGCGATCGATCAACTCTTGCTTGATCCCAATCTTGGAGAGAACCTGGCTCGCGCCGCACGCGCAAAGGTCAATCAGCGATTCTCTATCGACGGCAGTGCAGCGCAACTACTCAAGCTATTTCAGCCCGAAGGAAGCGATGAAAATTCTCTACCTGTGCTTTGATCCGAGCATTGATTTGGGGGGAGAGGCTGGCGGCGCCGTCCACATCCGCGCACTGATCCGCGCCCTGACGGAACTCGGTCACGACGTCATGACGATATGCACTCGCGTCAGCCGCCGGCCGTGGGTCGAGTCCCAAGTGGGCGGGAGGGTGACCCCTTGTGGTATTGCCGGTTGGAACGGGTCGCTGGGAAGCGCGCTCCGAGGAGCCAATCGGCTCTTGCGGCGGCAGCCCCGCCACTATTCGGACGCCGTGCGGCTGTCGCACAACGCGAGCTTCTTCAGAGCTACCGCAGCAGCCGTGCGGAGATTCTCCCCGGACTTCATTTACGAACGCTATAGCTTGTGGGGACTGGCAGGACTTTGTGCCGCCAAACGCCGTCTTTTGCCATTTGTCCTGGAGGTGAACGCACCGCTGGTTTACGAACAACATCGCTATCGTGGCGGAATGGTTTGCCCCTGCTTGGCTCGCCGAATCGAGCGTCTCGTATGGGGAGAGGCTGATCTCGTGATTGCCGTTTCGGAAGTGCTGTCGAGCCACCTGACGAAAGCCGGCGTAAGCTCAGCGCGGGTACAAGTTCTGCCCAACGGTGTGGACCCTCGCAGGTTCATGGCGGATGCTGCGAGTCTGCTTCCGAGGAAACACTTGAATTTGGAAAACCGCTTTGTCATTGGCTTCGTCGGCAGCTTCAAGCCGTGGCACGGAGCGGATTTTTTGCTCGCTGCTTTTGAGGACTTTCACCGTCTTGACCCATCAGCCCACTTGCTCTTGATTGGAGACGGCCCCCTGAAAAGCAGCTTGCAGGACCGCGCCCGGCAAGCAGGTCTAGAAAAAGACGTAACCTTTACTGGCGTCGTAGCCCACGAAGACGTTCCTCAATACCTGGCGACGATGGACGTGGCGGTGGCACCCTATCCAGCCGTCGGAAACTTCTACTACTCGCCGCTGAAGCTATTTGAATACATGGCCGCAGGGCGTGCTGTCGTGGCCAGTCGCGTCGGGCAAGTGGCGCAAGTCATCACTCACCACGTCGACGGCCTGCTTTACGAACCGGGCCACCAGACTGGCCTCATGAACTGTCTTTGCGAACTTCGGGATAGTTCCGCCTTGCGCCTTGAGCTGGGGGAAAATGCAAGAAGGGCAAGCCGGGATTTCACCTGGGAACAAAACGCAACACGTGTCGTCAAGTGGATTGAGCCGGCGGTGGAACGAGGACATTTGCGAACGGCGTGCGCTTGACGCCGTGGACTGGAATCAGAGAGGTGAACGGTATGATGGATCGAGGGGTTCCAAGTCCCTTGGCTGAACCGGATCCCAGCATTCCAACCTTGGCCGCCGTTCTCCAGGGCAAGGAAACGCAATCTCACCTGCGCCACCTCGCCTCACTACCTTGGAAGTTAGACCGTCTGAACGACATCCGCACACGGTTGATCAAATTGCAGAAGGGCAACCGATGCACTCTGGAAATTGCTCTCAGAACGGAGGGTGGCTGGCATTACCTGATCGGAAAGGTCTATTCGCGGGACCGCTCCGACGTATTCGAGGCCATGAAGAATATTTGGCAGTCAGGCTTGGAAGGAGGGGCGGAGTTCTCGATTCCTCGCCCGGTCGCTTACTTGTCCTCATTGCGGCTCCTTCTGCAAGAAAGAGTCGAAGGCATGCCCGCGAAGCGCTTGCTTCTCGATGGAAATGCAAGCCAGCGCGTTGAGGTTGCGGAGCGGTGCGCTTTGTGGCTCACGAGGTTCCAGGCCCTGGCGCCGCAGCAGGGCAAAATCATGGACGTACAGAGAATTTTGAGACATAGCGAACGCAGGGTACAGTTCATCGTCGACACGGGCGTGCCGTTTGCGGGCAAGGCGCACAATCTATTTCAGCGGCTGGCTGTCGCTCCGCCAACCCTGGAAAGAAACGAGATGTGCGCCGGCCACGGCGACTACAAGCACGAGCATCAGTTCATTCTCCCTCAAGGGTCCACAGTTACTTTCGATTGGGACTGTTATGACATCGCGGACCCCTGTCGCGACGCCGCCCTGTTCGTCATCTATCTCGAGCGCCTGGCCCTGAGCGGGCTCGGTTCCATTTGGGAATTGGACAGCGCCTCCAAGGCATTTCTGAAAACCTATGTGGCTGCCTCGCGGCCTGGGGTTGCGGCCCGCCTGCCCTTCCATAAGGCTGCGCTCTACTTGCAGGAGGCGAAGCGCGATCTGGGAGAACAGCACCCCGGATGGCTTGAGAGAGCTGAAATCATGCTCGACAAGGGACTACGTACCCTGGGGCAAGTCAACCGAGGCTACCAAACATGCCCAAATTAGAATTTACGACTCCTAGTTCCGGCCCCTGTGCAAGGATTAGTGTCTTCGACCCAGAGATGCCCACCCTACGCAAGCTTTTCGATACAAATCGCATCCGCAATGATCTGCGTCCGCGTCTGCTTTCCATGCTTCACGAGAAGCGAAGCAGCGTGGGCCCAGTCAACTTCCTGGTCCTGCAGTGGCACCTCGGCCGGCGTTTGGTCCTGGAGATTGGTCTGCGGACAACCACCCATTGGATTCGCTTGGTTGGCAAGGTCTATTGTGAGAATCGCTATGGCTCGCGCGGTTTCAGGCGCTGGCGCCGCCACAGGGCAAAGTCATGAGAGTGCGAAAAATTCTGAAACGGAGCGAACGCAGACTGCGCCGCATCGTCGACGGGGGCGTTCCCTTCGCGAACAAGGCAGAGCGGCTATTCCGGCGTTTGTCGGATACTTCGTCATACCTTGAAAAGACACCGATGTGCGCCGGCCACGGCGATAACACGCATAACCAGGTCATTCTCTCCGAAAAGGCGGCGGTGACGTTTGACTGGGACTGTTATGACATCGCCGATCCGTGCCGCGATGTTGCAAGATTCGTTGTCTGTCTCGAACGGCCGGCTCTGAAGGAGTTGAGGTCTGCCCGGGGCCTAAATGACGGCTGCAGGACGTTCCTCAGAACTTATCTGGCCGCCGACACGCTGGGAGTTGAGAGCCACCTGCCATTCTACAAGGCTGCGCTCTATTTACAGGTTGCAAAACGCGAAGTGGTAAGCCAAGACCGGTGGCACCTCGGGAGAGCACAAATCATGCTGAACCGGGGGCTTCAAGCATTTGCGGCATAGTTAGGAGGTGTGGATCATGTTGGAAATCGTCCCGAACACACTGGATCCTGATGGTTCCGCACTTCTTGAATTTCTTGACAAAGAGGAATTGGCCACACATCTCAATCCGTTTTTCTCTGGCCAGGGGCAACGCCCTTCCCTGCTAGATGCTCGAATCCAGGTTCTGAAGTGGCACAAGAGAAACCGCTGCACGATGGAAATCACTTTGGAGAGCGACGGTATCTTTCACGAGCTGATCGGCAAGATTTACGCCCTTGACCGCTCCGACATTTACCGAACGATGGAAGCCCTGTGGCGAGAAGGCTTCGATCAGAACTCGCGGAATTCCATTCCACAACCGTTGAATTATGTGCCCTCCCTTCGTCTTCTTCTCCAAGAAAATATCGCGGGGGGGTCTGTTCGAGAGATTTTCCTCGGGAGCGACCGGCACAAGCAGTTCGAAGCCGCCGAGCGGTCTGCGCATTGGCTGGCGTACTTTCATAATCTGGCTCCACGTTTGACCCAGGTTTCTCCGGCCGAGAATCAGCTCGCAAAAATGAAGCGCTGGACACGCAGGCTCGCGGAACTAGAACTAGGAGACCCGGTGACTGAGAAATCGAGACAGCTCTTCGAGAAATTGCAAGCTGAGCATTCACAACTCCGGGATGCAGAGTTCACTGCTGGCCACAACAGCTACAGCCCGGCTCACGTTCTCCTGGCGGATGGACGGACGGCGGTGATTGACTGGGACGGTTACGACGTGGGGGATCCGGCTCGTGACCTCGCGATGTTCGTCGTGGCCACCCAGCGCCTGGCTCTTGGCCATCTTAGTTCCATTCGCGCGCTCGACTGGCTGGCCGATGCATTCCTGCAAACCTACGTGGCGGAGAGGGGCGCAGAGGTATTGCCGCGACTTCCCTTTTACAAGGCCGCGATGTGCTTGAAGCTGGCCAAATACTGCGCATTCAACCGCCAGGTTCCCCAGTGGGAGAAGAAAGTTGTGGCGATGCTAGATGAAGGAGTTCGAGTTCTGGGGGAAAAGAACACGAAGACGCTGCTACCGCTCGCCCAGGTCATCGTCCTCCCGAAGGATTGCAATCAGTCCAAGCGTGGCCCAAAGCGGCCTAGGGCGCCACGGAAAAGCAGATTTTTCAATCGCACTGCGTAGCTCGCGGCGCGAAACGCTGGAGTTGGGTGATTTCAAGAGTCCAAATTCCCATGCGGGTCAGTTCTATGGCAGGCGACACGATACAACAGGCTGAGCGAAGCTCCCGCAATTTTCATGCGGTGGGAACACGCGTGCCCGGCGCCCCTGTCGGCGTCCCCAACGATCCTGCTCTGCCGGGATTAGCGTTGCTCCATTGTCCGGAGCACCTTCTAGCTGAGTTGACTCCGCTCTTGAGTGGCCGTTTGGGAAACCGTCACACTGAGCTAACGCCCAACTGTCTGCTCGTTCGCCGCTACGTTCCCGGGAAGCGATGCATTGTGAAATTCGAAGTGACGATGCCCGCAGCACCTGGGATCCCGGGCAGGCGTCATTGCTTTTTTGCGAAGTTCTACACAGGTGGCCGCGGAGCACGTGTCTATAAGAATTGTGAGCAGCTATGGCGCCGTGGCTTTTCCCGAGGGTGCTTCATGATTTCTGAGCCGCTCGCTTACCACCCGGCGTGGCAAGTCTTAGTCCTGAGTTGGGAGAACGGTCGATCCCTCCGCGATATCGCTCTCGCCGGGCAGGATGCGCATCGAGCGGTGGAAGGGGCAGCCAAGTGGCTGCATCGGCTGCATACATGTGGCTTCAATGGCGGGCGCGTTTACACCTTCAGGCGCCACCTCCATATTCTCGGCGTTCGCATGCGGAGTTTGACCTCGGTACATCGAGAGGCCGGCCGCGCCTTTGGAGATGTTTTGGACCGGATTAGGCATCGGCTTCTAAAGCTCGAGCCACTTGCATGGGCTCCCACACACCGCGATTTTTCTCCTGAACATCTTATTGTGGAAGGCCAGCGTTTCACCGGATTGGATTTCGATGAGTTTTGTCAATACGATCCTCTGTTCGATGTAGCTCATTTTGTGGCCCACCTGCGATTTCTGGCCCTAATCTCGTTCGGAGCGGTTAATTCTTTGGATGACCTCGCCGCCCGCTTTGAGGATTCGTACGCCTCGGAGTCTGGCAGTTTTTCCGCCGCGCGGTTACGCCTGTTTACGGCCATCGCTTACCTGAAACTCGCATATGTGGAGGCGATGGTGCGCAGCAATGTGGACGGAAAGCAAGTGGTGGACACTCTGCTTGAGGAAGCTTGTCGGTTCGCGGAGTCGAAAAATGAAGTGTGACGTAGCGCGGTGGGGATGCAGCACGCAGTTCTCGAATCCCGATCAGACCGCAGGCCCCAGAGTCCGTAAGGTAGTTCCCGAAAGAAGGAGACACTCGAGAGATGCTTAGTCAATCCAATCCTGGGAGCGCTGAAAAAAGGAGCCTTCTTTACCTCCTGCCTCTTCTCCGTGCCCACTGGAGCAGGATCCTCCTCGCTCTCCTGGCCATGGCGGGGGACTCTGTCCTCACCGTCATGCGTCCCTGGCCTCTGAAGGTGGTGATTGATCGTGTGCTATCACATAGGCCAAGCCGCGTGCCTCTGATCCACGCGTGGCTGGACAACTCGCCGCTTACGTCGATGGAAATCCTGTACGGCTCTTGCGCGGCGGTAGTCTGCATCGCGCTCATCACCGGTCTGCTCACTTACTGCTACACGCGGCTCCTCGGCACCGTCGGTCAGCGCTTCGTCTTTGAGCTGCGGCGGGATCTATTCGCCCACATGCAACGCCTATCCCTGCGTTTCCATGACACTCAAAAAACAGGCGATCTAACTACCCGGTTGACTTCCGACATCCAATCTATTCAAGACTTCATTTCAAACGGCGTCATCCAATTCGGCAGTAACACTCTGTTACTGACCAGCATGGCTGCCCTGATGTTCTGGCTCAACTGGAGGTTCGCTCTCGCTTCTCTGTCAATCGCCCCGCTCATGTTCTGGATGGTCTATCGCCACAAGCTCCTCATTAAACGCGCGACTCGCAAAGCACGCGCCAGCACGGGACTGCTGGCTTCCCTCGCGCAGGAGACGCTGGCCTCCATCCGCATCGTGCAGGGGCTCGCGCAAGAAGACCAGATCGACCAGCGCTTCCAGGTACAAAGCGAAAGCAGTTTTCAGGCCTTCTTACAGAGCATGCGGTATCAGGCGCGGATCGCGCCGGTGGTGGATTTCTGTTCTGCCATTGGACTGACCATGGTCATGTGGTACGGGGCCAGGAGCGTTCTGGCCGGCCGAATCACAACCGGGGACGTGGTCATTTTCTTCGCGTATGTAAATAATTTCTACAGTCCCATGAAGGCCATAACGCGTTCGACTAATACCTTTACGAAGGCCAGCATAGGAGCCGAGCGAATCGTCGAGGTTTTGCGGCATCGGAGTGAGGTCAGAGACCGCAAACGTGCGCGGCCGGCTCCGAAGTTCAGGGGCGCCATCGAGTTTCGGGACGTGTCGTTCGAGTATGAGCCAGGCGTGAGGGTTCTCTCTCACGTCAATCTGTGCATCACGCCGGGACAAAAACTAGCGATCGTCGGGGCGACTGGGGCGGGGAAGAGCACCCTTGTAAGCTTAGTTCTTCGGTTCTACGACCCTACCGCAGGCGCGGTCTTGGTGGACGGAGAAGATATCCGGAATTATTCCCTTCACTCGTTCCGCGAGCAGGTCAGCCTGGTCCTTCAGGACTCTTTGCTCTTGAGTGGTACCATCCGAGACAACATCTCATTCGGCCGGACCGGCGCGACCGACGAGGAAATCCGCGCCGCCGCCGCAACTGCACACGCGGACGAGTTCATTCGCCGGTTTCCGGAAGGCTACGAAAACCCCGTGGCCGAGGGAGGGACCACTTTATCCGGTGGGCAGAAACAGCGCATCGCCATCGCCCGCGCCGTGTTGCGCGACACGCCAATTTTGATTCTCGACGAGCCCACCAGTGGTCTGGATGCTGCTGCCGAGCGCACGGTTATCAACGCGCTTGAGCGCGCGGCGGCAGGACGCACGACGCTTGTCATCGCCCACCGTCTCAGCACGGTGCGACTCGCACATCACATTGTCGTCCTGGACTGTGGGAGTATCGTCGAGCAAGGAACCCACGAAGAGCTCCTGGCCCGAAACGGCCGATACGCTCATCTTCATCACCTTCAAATGTCTCCGCACCAGCCTGTGGTCTTCACTACCTCTGACGAAAGTAGAGAACTACGATGATCATAAGATGCCTCTGCACTCTCGTTCTCCTCGCCCCTGTCTTTTCGATAGCAACGACAGCTCAAGACACAAAAACCGTGAGGGGGGTCGTCGAAGCACCAGACGACGCCGTTATGCCGGGTGCAAATGTTGCGCTGGCTACCGCGGCGGCAGACGGGCCCCTCACCACGACAACCGACGACGAAGGTGAATTTGCATTCAAAAATGTCCCTGTCGGCGAGTACGTCCTGCGAGTACACACTCCGGGCTTCAAAGAAGCGAAACTGCCTGTCACAGTAGGTTCGACGGCGCTGCGGCCCGTCCGGGTGAAATTGAAAATATTGAGCGTCACCGAGGCGGTGACTGTAAACGCCAGCGCTGAACCGATTGTTCTCGCAGAAGAGAATCACAACGACGTTCAATTCAACGAGCACATGATGATGAACATGCCGTCGAAGAACTCGGACCCTCTCGCCGTGCCGTCTTTATTTCTGGCACCCTCGGCATTCGGCAACGGCTCGAGCAGTCCGCAAATCATCGTGGATGGCGTTGAGTCAAGTTCCCTCGATCTGCCCTCGTCGAGCGTGAAGAATGTGGCCGTGGACCAAAATCCTTATTCGGCCGAATTTGGCCGACCCGGCAAGGGACGGCTCGAAGTCACCACCAAGCGCGGCGTCCAGAGCCGCTACCGCGGCAATATCCTTGCCGTTTTTCGCAATTCCGCATTGGACGCAAAGAATGCCTTTGCTACGGTTCGGCCTCTTCAACAGCGTGGCATCGGCGAGGCGGAACTTGACGGCCCGATCTCACATACCGCAACCTTTGTCCTGGCGGGACGTTACCACACGTTCAACAACAGTTCGGTTGTTAACGCCCAGACATCGTCGTCGGGACCTCTTCTTATAGAGAACGCGGTGGCTCCCGTTCGCAGTACGCACCTGCTTGGCCGCATCGACGACCGCTTGACCCCCGTGCACAGAATATCCGTATTGTACACATTTTTAAATAGATCTCTCGATAATCAAGGCGTCGGTGGACTCGATCTACCCGAGCGGGGAACGAACGTTTTCAACCACAAGAACGACATCAAAATTCTGGAAACCGCAACGCCGTCGGCCAGCGTTTTGAACCAGGTGCGCTTTAGCTACAAGGAGGAGCTGCAGAGTACTGCCAGTGTCACCAATCAGCCTGCCTTACTTGTGCCCACCTTTAATGCCGGCGGTGCGCAGATTTCCAATCGGGTAGTCGAAACGATGGTAGACGTCGAAGACGTAGCTTCCATCTTGCACGGCAGACATGATTTCCACTTTGGGGGTGGAATAAGGCCCAGATTCATTAGCGCTCTGGACACTTCAAATTTTGGCGGCACCTTTACGTTCTCAACCTTGGCAGACTACGAGAACCACCACCCCGCCGAATTTAGCATGAATACCGGCGACCCGGCAGTGCAATTCCATCAGCATGAAGTCTACACATTTTTTCAAGATGGCATCCATGTACTGCCTTCCTTCTCCGTTACACTCGGCTTGCGGCATGAGCTCCAATCGAATGTGTCCCATTACCACAACCTGGCTCCACGGCTCGCCTTTGCCTTCGCTCCGGGGAAAGGACAAACCGTCCTGCGGGGAGGGTTCGGCGTCTTCTATGAGAGGCAGCCGGTGATCATGGAACAACAAAACCTTTTATACGGTGGGTCAGCCATGCACCAAGTGAAAATTTCAAACCCCACCTATCCGAACCCATTCGCTCCGGGAGGAACACCTGAGCAGGTCTACCCCAGCTTCGTACGCATTGCCCCTGGTATCCGGCTTCCATATCTCATGCAGGGGAGCCTCGCGATTGAGCGAAAACTTGGACGGGGGCAAAATTTTCTTACCCTGGAATTGATGACGGTGCGTGGCGTGGAACTCTACCGCTCACGAAATGTAAACGCTCCCCTTCCGGGAACCACGACCCCCCTTGATCCCAACTTCATCAGTATCGATCAATTTGAGTCATCGGCATCGTCGCGAGGCTATAGTGCTGCCATAACCTATAAGGGTCATTTCCGCAAAGCGGACATCGTGACCCAGTACACTCTATCTCGCACGCTGGACAGCGCGAGCAGTATGTCTTCTTTTCCTGCCAGTAGCTACGACTTGGGGGCTGAGTGGGGCCGCGCGGATTACGATCGCAGGCATCGCCTCAACATTGTGCTCGTATATAGCTTGCCAGCGGGCTTCCGCATGTCCGGTATCCTCAACGCGTGGTCCGGCCTTCCCTACAATATCACCACCGGATCTGACGACAATAACGACACCGTTTTCAATGATCGGCCGCCGGCGTTTTGGCGCAATGCGGGCCGGGGGCCTGGGTACACGGATGTCGATCTCAGAGTGGCGCGGCGGTGGCGTTTATCAACGGGAGATCACCCGCACTCAATCGAGTTTGCAGTGGATGCTTTCAACGTCTTGAACCACGTCAATTTTAAGAACTACGTTGGCACGATGTCGTCGCCGTTGTTGTTCGGTCGGGCTGATGCCGCCGAATCGGCGCGACAGCTCCAGCTAACGGCGCGATTTATCTTCTGAGGCTCCTGGTCACATCGGCCACCCGTACTGGAGGGCAAAGCGAGGACAGGACCAATTCCTGGCCCTCTAGCCAGTAGCCGGTTCGGCATCGCGGATTTAATTAAGTCGTTTGCGGAAATCCAGCCCAGCAGGAGACGAGCCAGAGCTGGCTCGTTGCGGTCCTAACTCCGGTCAATTGCTCTTCTCCCTCCCTAAGAAGCGGCGCGCCGGGGAACACACTAAATGAAAGAGAGATATGATCATGAATCGTCTGGGCGTGGTTTTGTTTGTGTTGCTTCTTGCTGTAGGGATTGTGAATGTTGGATGCGCGGGATATGTTGCTAAAGCGGCGAGCGAATCTCCGGCAGCGCCTTCGATCACCACCCAGCCGGCCAGCCAGACAGTGACGACCGGGCAGACGGCCACGTTCAGTGTGGTAGCGGCGGGTACCGCACCGTTGAGCTACCAGTGGATGAAGGG
>WNGJ01005273.1_pt1 | contig 14085 bp, 12 predicted proteins | sample 5400611 | NCBI WGS metagenome assembly WNGJ01 (sample SAMN13153375, study PRJNA577476) | soil metagenome | isolation source: 40 cm soil or saprolite under Garry oak tree replicate 1 | place: USA:California | collected 2016-06-15 | reverse complement strand
CATGGCGGTCGCCCTGGCTGCACTCGATGCCATCGTGCGCGTGCTGGGGCCAGATGGAGAGCGGACGATCCCGCTGGTGGACTTCTACCGCCTGCCGGGCGAGGAGCCGCAGCGTGACACGGTGCTGGAGCACAGCGAGTTGATCACCGCCGTCGACCTGCCACCGCTTCCGGGCGCTCTGCGGTCGCACTATCGCAAGGTGCGCGACCGTGCATCCTACGCCTTCGCGCTCGTCTCGGTGGCCGCGGCGCTCGACGTCGCCGATGGCGTGGTCCGCGATGTGCGCATTGCGCTCGGTGGCGTCGCACATGTGCCCTGGCGGGCAGCGCGAGCTGAGGCGGCCCTGCGCGGCGCGCCGGCCACCGGGGAGGTGTTCGGTCGGGCTGCCGATGCCGAGCTGGCCAATGCACAGCCCCTGCCCGGCAACGCGTTCAAAGTCCCGCTCGCCCGCAACGCCCTGGTGCGGACGCTGCTTGACCTGACAAAGGAGGAGCAAGAGCAACGATGAAGATGCACCTTATCACGCGCGCCATCGTTTTCCCGGTGCAGAGCACGATCGCCAGGGGCCGGGTCGTGTCGATCGACGCGAGCGCAGCGCGTGCGCTGCCCGGTGTCATCGCCGTGCTTTCGCACGAGAACGCCCCACGGCTCGCGCCGCTTGACGATGCCGAACCGGCGGTGTTCCAATCCGACGCGGTCGCCTATCATGGGCAGTTCGTCGCTGCCGTCGTCGCCGGGACGCCCGAGATAGCGCGACACGCCGCGAGCCTCGTCGTCGTTCACTACCAGGAGCAGCCGCACGACGTCGAACTGCGCGCTGACCGCGGTGATCTCTCCACACCGGAGAGACTCAGCAATGGCGATGAGACTGATACCAGGAGCGGCGATGTCGAGGCCGCCATGGCCTCGTCGCCCATCTCGCTTGACCACACCTATACGACACCTGCTGAGCACCACAATCCACTCGAACCGCACGCGACCACCGCCATCTGGAGCGACGAGGGCGTGACCCTCTACGATGCGAACCAGGGTGCCGACTGGATACGGGATGATGTCGCCAAGGCGTTCAAGCTCCTGCCCGAGCGCGTTCGCGTCATTGCGCGCTATGTCGGTGGCGGCTTCGGCTCCAAATTGTTTGCACACCCACACATGATCCTCACCGTGATGGCCGCGCAGGTGACGAGGCGGCCGGTGAAGCTCGCCCTCACCCGGCAGCAGATGTTTGCCGTGGCTGGCTATCGCACCCCGACGATCCAACGCATGCGATTGGGGGCCGACCGCACCGGCCGGCTCACGACGATCGCGCACGACGTCGTCGAGCAGACCGCGACCATCTACGAGTTTGCCGAGCAGACCGCCATCCCGTCGCGCATAATGTACGCGGCCCCAAACCGCCGCACCACCCACCGGCTGGCGCGGCTCGATGTGCCCGTGCCGACGTTCATGCGCGCACCGGGCGAGTGCCCGGGGATGTTCGCCCTCGAATCGGCGATGGACGAGCTGGCGCTCGCCTGCGGCCTCGATCCGATCGAGTTGCGCATCCGCAACGAACCCGCGGTCGATCCCGAGACCGGGCGTCAGTTCAGCAGCCGCAACCTGGTGGCATGCCTGCGGGAGGGGGCGCAGCGTTTCGGCTGGGCCCAGCGCGATCCGCGGCCGCGCGCGCGACGCGCTGGCTCCTGGCTCATCGGGACCGGCGTTGCGGCTTCGACGTATCCGCTCTACCAGTTTCCCGCCACCGCGCTCGCGCGGGTCGACCATGCGGGACACTACCAGGTTCGTATCGACGCCACGGACATCGGGACTGGAGCCTGGACGGCGCTCACCCAGATCGCGGCGGACGCGCTGGAGGTGCCGCCCGAACGCGTGCAGCTCGCGATCGGTGATAGCTCCCTGCCAAAGGCGGGCCTGGCTGGGGGCTCGGCGGGCACCGCCTCGTGGGGGTGGGCGATCTTCAACGCGGCGAGCGCGCTCCGCGCACGGCTGCACCAGGAGTACGGCGGCAGCGTGCCTGCCGGGGGGCTGGAGGCCAGCGGCGCCTTCGAGACGAACCCCGAGGCGCAGCAGTTCTCCATGCACGCCTTTGGCGCGCAGTTCGCCGAGGTCCGTGTCAACGTGGACACCGGCGAGGTGCGTGTCCCACGGCTGCTGGGGGTCTTCGCCGCCGGTCGCATCATCAACCCAAAGACGGCTCGCTCGCAGCTCCTGGGTGCGATGACGATGGGGCTGTCGATGGCGCTGCACGAGGCGAGCGTTCTGGACCCGCGCTTCGGCGACTACGTGAACCACGACTTTGCTCAGTATCACATCGCGACCAACGCCGATGCCGGCGCCATCGACGTGACGTGGATCGACGAGGAGGATTCGCACGTTAATCCAATGGGCGCCAAGGGCATTGGCGAAATCGGGATCGTCGGCACCGCCGCTGCGATTGCCAACGCCGTCTTTCATGCCACGGGCATTCGCGTCCGCGACCTGCCGATCACCCTGGATAAGCTGCTGCTGTGAGATGGCTGGTGTTCGGCAGAGCTAACTTCGACTTAGTGCGGCTACGAGTGCTCTGCCGTACATAGCCGGCGTGGTTGAACGTGTGCGCTCCCACTTTCCGGCCTTCATCAAAGAGACACCTCAGAACTCGCGTGAAATCGGGCTTCGATGTCCTCTTTGGTAATGCCTAGCCCGGCGTTGGGATACGTGGCAAGCCAGGTGCGCTGCTGAACCTGCCTTATCGCGTCGTCATCATTCGGCGTGGCGTCCTGGATCTGGACTGACATCATTTCCTCCCCGGTCAATGAGTTTGAACAGGGCTTTATTCCTATCTACTTGCTGCCCTTTGAGGCCGTGCCATCAGCTTGAAGGAAGCAAACAGAAACCAACCAACCACAATCATCAAGCCTGTAAGAGCACCGAGCACAACCATGGCGCTGCTACTCGCACTGCCCTGTCCCGCAACAATTGTTGGGTCATCTGGAACATAGATGATCGAAAGCGGCTCTCCAACACGGTAATCGCGAGGAGGAGAACAGAAACCCGTAATTGACTGCGTATGAAGAACCCCTTTGGCGTCAGTAAATTGCACCCTTGGGGATACATTGCCTTTAGAACCACAGGACACTACATCAACGATGGTCCCTTGCGTAGAGACGCCAGTTGTGAGCAACTGCACGACCTGTGTCCCGAAGATGCATGCAGCTCCTACCCCGAGCAGAGAGAAGATGAGCACCAGGATTGAGACAGCAAGGCGAGTGGCTGCTAAAGCGAAGCGATACCTGACTATGGTGCCTCCAATGATGAGAACTGCACCAAGGACACCCAGCACAAGGCTCAAGAGTATTTGAAGCAAGCTCATCGATCTTCCTTATCTTTCTGCACCTCTGCCCGCTGCTTTCTCACAAGCCCGGCCAGCATAGTAGCAATCCCTCCCCATGCCAATCTCTTGCTGCAGAGGCGACCAATCTTTCGCCGATAGGTGCGTAAAAATCATATTCGTTTGTACTGTTATGGTAGAGCACGAACAAGAGCATGTCAAGGAAAACAACCAGGGCGATCATCCGGCTTGCAGTTTACCGCTTTCGAGCCAGCGGCACAAAAACTCAGTGGTGAGATCAATGCTCCAGCTTCAGAATAATAGCCTTCACATGCTTCGATAGCTTTCTTGTAATCGCGCCGCTAGCTGCTGCCTGGCGGGTTCCGGGAGGAATGCGGCGCGGATCGCTTCCAGGTTACAGCGCAGGAAGTGGTGTTTGTCCCAGGCAAAGAACTGGTGCAGCTTTTCATACTCCTGGGTCAGGGTGATGTCCGTGATGGTACGGGCATCGGTATTCACACTCACCGAGATGCCTAGCTCATAGAGCCGGTTGATCGGATGATCCGGGAAGGTCTCGTAGATATTCGTTTGCAGGTTGGAGGTCGGGCACACCTCTAAATGGATGCGCTCTTGCCGCAGGTGCTCGATGAGCGCAGGATCCTCGATGCTGCGCACGCCGTGACCGATGCGCCAGGGATGAAGGGAGTGGAGCGTTTCCCATATGCTCTGTGGACCGCTGGCTTCACCCGCGTGAGCGGTCCGGGGAAGGTTCCGGTCAGCCGCATACTGATAGGCAGCGATGTGGGGAGCGATGGGAAAGCCAGCCTCGTCGCCTGCCAGATCCAGCGCGACGACCCGCGTTCCGCGAAACCGTTCGACCAGTTTGGCCGTCTGCAGGCTCTGTTCGGCAGAGAAGTGACGGAGCGTGCAGAGGATCAGCCGGGTTTCGATGCCGCTAGACGCACAGGCTTGTGAGGTCGCTGCTTCCACGGTCTCGACGACCTGTTCTGGTGAGAGGTCCATGTCCGTATGCAGCAGAGGTGCGAAGCGTATTTCCGCGTAGAGCAGGTGATCCTGCTGCAACTGCTCGAACAGGTCGAACACGACGAGGCGCAGATGTTCTTCGGTTTGCATAAGAGCAATGCCTTGTGGCGTTCGTGTCAGGAAATCAGCCAGGTTGGTACACCTGGCGGGTGCGATAAACTCATGCCGGTATGCTTCCTCCGTGATCGAAGGATTGATCGTGCGTACGACGTTATAGCTCAATGAGCAGTCGAGGTGCAGGTGGAGTTCCACTTTGGGATACACACTGAAATCCATAAGGTTCTCTTTTATTTCTTGAAACATCTCAAGGCTCGGCGTTGATCTTTTTCACCAGCTGGACCAACCGCGCCAGTGTTGCCAGCCGTTCATGGAGCGTTTCCCCGTCAGGAAGCACCTGCAAGGTATTCACTCCTGCATCCCGGTGGGCGCGCAGGCGCTTACGTACCATCTCTTCCGTGCCGATGAGGTTGGTCTTGAGTACCAGTTCATCCGGGATACGCGCCGCAGCCGCCTCGCGCTGCTTCTTGAACCAGAGGTCTTGCACCTCAAGGGCCACGTCTGCATATCCGCTGCGTTGAAACACCTCGTTGTAAAAATTATGTTGCCGTGATCCCATGGCCCCGAGCGTGAACGCGAGACCTGGTTTACGCGGGGAGACCAGGCGCTCCACATCGTCAGAGAACGCCACAACTCCGGCAGCGACCTGCAGATCAAGGTCGGCAAGGGTACGACCTGCTCGTGTCGCCCCGGCAGCGATGGGATCGAAAAACAGGGAGGCATGTTCAGCCATGAAGGAGGTACCGAGCCAGCCGTCGGCCAGCGCGCCGGTGAATTCCAGGCTTTTGGGGCCGAGGGTTGCCAGATAAATAGGCAGGTGCGGTCGCGGTGGGACACTTGAGATCAGGGCTTTGCCCTCACCTTCAGGCAGGGGCACGGTGTATATTTCCCCGTTATACACCAGACGCTCACCACGTGTTACCTTGCGCACAATCTCAACCGTCTCCCGCAGGCGCTGGAGCGGCCGGGCAAAACGCACACCATGCCACCCTTCGATCACCTGTGGTCCACTGACACCCAACCCAAGGATAAAGCGATCTCTAGAGAGGGATGCCAGGGCCAGAGCCGTCATCGCCGTCAGGGCAGGAGTACGAGTGCCAACCTGCAAAATGCCCGCCCCAAGCCGTATCCTGGTGGTCTGCGCTGCAAGATAGGCTAAAGGCGTTGCCCCATCATAGCCCCAGGTTTCCGCTGTCCAGGCCGAGTCTACCCCTAAACGCTCAGCTTCGACTGCATAGGCGATCGCCGAGTTCCAGTCCTCGTTAGAGGAGGTATAGGTAGAGACTCCAAAGTGTATTGCCAGCTTCATCGGCTCTGTCTCCTCTATGATTGTGGCGATGACATCAGCGCGGCTGAGATGGCTTGCAGCTGGCGAGCGTGATCGAGCGTATGGACACGCGCGAAAAGCAGCCACTCACGCCAGTTCATGTTGCCGAACTCATTGTGTCCCCAGACGATGTCGAGGTGAGCCTGGGGGTCTGCCTGAAACACGACAGCCATCAACCGCTCACGGAGTACTTCGATGTCTGCCAACAATTGCTCTCGTGTGGCATTGGTTGGAGCCTGTTCAAGCGCATCATCCACGTTGGGCGGCTGCTCACCCCGCTCAATAACGCCACAGATCGACCGTTCGTCGAAAGCTGCGATGGTACGAACATGCGCCAGGACATCGGCCGCAGACCATTCCCCCTCTTGTGGAGTTGTGTGAAAGGCGGCATCGGGGATCGCAGCGGTCGCTGCCAGAAGCTGGTGATGTGCCTCTCGCAGAGTTTCGATGAGCCGCTGCGGGGTACGACGCATGGCCTGACTTGCCAGATAACTACGAACGCGAGCAACCTCTTCTTTGCGTGTCTCCTGTTTTTCCTGGGTCATGAGTCCCTCCTCGAATCCGCGATCATTTCCTGTTACTACCGGTGCGCTTCCTGCGCGAATCTTAGCACATCCGGCTCCTCCATATCAAACCTCGTATGGGAGATATCAAGGACTCTGCTGGCGAATAGGGTGAGGACACATGGCAGGGGGAAGCCCTGGTGCTGTCTCCCCTAGAGACTGGTCCCTGTCTGGGGTCAGGTATTCTCGATAATGAATTTTCACGATCAAGATTGGGACTCCTCACCAAACGCGGATCTCTCGCCTGCTGCCCAGCGAGCCAGCCCCTTCGCTGCGCTCAGGGTGACAAGGCAGGGCAACGGTGACTGGTGTTTATTACGAAGAGGAGAAGTAAGATGAGCACAGCATTAATCCAGTAACAAGCGAGGGCAGCGGTGACCGATGGTTATTACAGTACCTGCTTTTTTCACACCTCTTCCTGGCCGCTCTCTTCCCCTGCGGACTGCTTGCGCAGGTCCCCAATCAGCATATACACGCTAACCACCAGCACCCATGCTGGAAAGACGAGTGTAAACCACACACTCAAGCTAACACTCACCAGCAGTACCAGCGCCAGCGCATAGGTGAAGAACACCAGCCAGCGCGGCATCATCGCAGTCCGCAGCCAGATCGTCGCCAGCGATATCATAAAAACACCCGACATGCGCAGGGCATAGATGTTGCTGGCTTCGAACACCACCATACGACCGAACGCGTACACGCTGTTTCCCACCAGTCTGCCCGGGCCCGTGGAGTAGGTGGCAAGCAGGCTCTCTGCCACGGCAGCGGACACAAAAGACAGGCCAAGGTATAGCAAGCCGCTGCCAACAAACACCGTCGAAAATAACCGGTCTTCCAGGTGCCCGAGGTGATCGCGCACCACACCCATGAACCACAGAAAGGCGATTCCTGCAAAGGGCACCAGGTTCAAGGCAAGAGAAATTGTACCACCTTGTCCGGCGAGCCACGCGCCACTGTCCGTTGCATCGCCTGGAATAGAAAGCCGGATAAGCACCTGTGCCGTGCCCGCGAGCACGGCAAAGAGAATTCCGGCAATGGCGGCAGCGCGCGGCGTCTTGAGCTGCCTGGGAAGATTGACCGGCGCTTCAGCCATCATTTTCACCCTGGATTCCAGTTGATGAACTTGGAGCAGTACCTTATGTAACAACAAGGTCACATTTTCAGTATAAGAGGCCAGAAAACCAATCCTGGCGATCGCCCTGGATGTATAATGTTTAGAAACGGCCTGGTAACCGCCAAATGTAGGGGGCGACCCTGAGTGGCGAGACTTGAGAGCCTGTCTAAAAATAGCAACTAGAGCTGTCCGGCTCATGCGTTTGAACAGTAGCTCGGCGAACCGCGCCAGAATGAGAGCTGAATCATGCCATACTTGCGTCTTCTCTTTCTCGTATTCATGATGGCAGTCTTGCTGGTCAGTTGTAGTCATACGACTCCTACTCCGCTCGCGACTCCCACTCCTCCTCTTTCCCCCCAGGCGCGGGCCTATCTGACGGCTGTGCTGGGCATCATGCAACAGCATTCCGTCAATCGCAAGAAAATCAACTGGACGACGTTGCGACAACAGGCATTTGCCTTAGCTGATGGTGCTAAAACCCCAGCCGATACGTATCCAGCTATCGAATCTGCTCTCGAGTTGCTGGGCGATCACCACAGCTTCTTCCTTGATCCGCAAGCAGCGAAGCAACTGGAAGCGGCAAAGATCACCTCCGATGAGCAACCCCATGGGCAATTGCTGGCTCACGATATCGGCTACCTCCTCCTCCCTCACTTTCCGGGACAGCAGCAACAAGACGAAAAACAATACGCACTGCTCGCACAAAATGTGATTCGTCAAGCAGACCAGGCAGGAGCCTGCGGATGGATCGTTGATCTGCGCAACAATAATGGGGGGAATATGTGGCCTATGCTGAATAGTGTTGGTCCTCTCCTGGGTGAAGGAGTAGCCGGCTCGTTCGTGGACCCTGATGGCGTCAAACAACCCTTTGCCTATCGTGATGGGCAGGCGCAACTGGCCGGATCAACCCTGATCAGGGTCGAGAACCCCTATCACCTGAAACACCCTTTGCCTCCCATTGCAGTGTTGACCAGTCCATTCACGGCGAGCTCCGGCAAGGCAATCGTTGTCGCTTTTCACGGACGGCCTCATGCGCGCAGTTTCGGGAAGCCTACAGCGGGCGTTCCCACGGCTAATGATAGTTTCACGTTAAGTGATGGAGCAGTCCTGGTCCTGACAGTAGCACTTGATGCTGATCGCACTGGGCACACCTATAATAGTGCTATTGCTCCAGACCAGACCGTCCCCGTTGATATGTCACAAATAGGCAGGACTGGCGACCTGGGGATAGAGGCCGCCACGAACTGGCTGCACGGCCAAGAGGGATGTCGGGGCTGACCTCACTTCATGGATAGCGGAATAAAGCTAGTGCAGAAAGAAGGGAGTTCTGGAAAGCTGCCTCTTCGTACTACTTCAGGCAGAGATCTTTCCCACTCAAATCAGCAAAGCAGTGCCCATCCTCTGTGAGGATCACCACTTGTTTGATCCGTGGGAACTGTTTCAGCGTCGCGTTTATTTCCGCTGTTACCCGTGCATCTGCTCCGATGCCCGGCGAAATGACGCTCCGGCAGAATTTCACTGTCGCGGTCCCTGTTTGGGAGAATGTGCCTTTCTTGTCCAGCGTCAGGGTGAAGTCTGGGCCTCCAACAGGCCGGGGAGCTGAGCAGTTCGATGGGCCACTGAGCATGGTATTCAGTTCCGTGAAGTAGCCAGCTTGTTGTTCGGAGAGGGTAGGTCCAGCGAGTAAGAGTTGGAGGGCGAAGGTTCCCACCGCGATCGTTGGTGACATGCGCTCAACCGGATAGACGGCGGAGAACTTCGTGGTGACGGACTGTGGAAACCTGGAGAAGAAGACCTTCACGGGATAGCCTGCTGGGTTCGAGGTCGTGGAAGCGCGGGCAATCGAGGCAGCACTGGTGCTGGAAAGCACATTAGCATTACAAGCACTCATTCCAAAAGCGAACAGCATACAAGCACTTATCACGACAAGGATCTTGAACCGGAGACGATAAGAAGAAACTGTTGAACATGTTTGCTTGTCTTGGAGACCTTTCATAGTAATTTTCTCCTTGAGCGAAAGGGAATCGCGCTCTGCTCATTCTTTTTGATCATTGCTAGTAGCCAGCGAATCGGGTCTGCATTGCGCCACAATCGGTCCGTGATATGACGTTGCAAACGATAGATTGTGTGTATGTCGCTGAATATCGCCTTCCAGGCCTGGTTTTCTCTGACGAAATGAAGCTTGTGGACGTCCTCATTTCACAAGCACATACGCTTCGCTACTCAAAGTCTACACGACTGGAGGTGCTAGCGCATCTGTAGAATAACAGGATTTTATGACCGAGTTGTGAGGAGACTCTTTCAAGGACGACCCTGTACAATTACAGGGATGATGGGCTGGAGCATGGCCCATGGCAGCATCAGGGCTGGTTCGCTTCCAGGCGAGAATGGGAGCGATATCGATGATGAGATCGCATGCGCTAATCAGGTTATGATGCATGGCGCATATTTAGGAAATGTCCTCATAACCTTATCGAGGCTTTACCTCCACTCCTGGGGCTTTGGCGAGTTGTGCTACGTGCGCGAGAGCTGCTTGACGAGCGCGGGCGCGAATGGCGGGAGCCTGCGCCCGGCGTGTTGTGGCAACGGTAGCGCGACCCACCAGGTAGATGAAGCCGATGAGCAGGATCCAGTTGATTGCACCCGTCACGATCAGGAAGACGAGGTTTGACAGGCCAAGCCCACTCACCGCGAGGTAGAGCAGGCCGGTGAGCAGGATGTTGCCCAGTGTTGCCGGTATGAGCATTAACCAGGCAAATTGCATCAGTTGATCGGCGCGCAGGCGGGGCAGGGTGCTGCGGATCCAGATGAAGATCACACAGAGCAGGTAGACCTTGGTGACGAAGTAGATTACTCCCAGGATGTTTCCAAGTATTTGCCAGCCAAATGCCATGCCAGACGCGGTCAGGAAGCCAACGCCGGGGCCAGACCAGCCGCCAAGGAACAGTGAGGTTGTGATGGCGGAGACGATGGTCATGTTGCCGTATTCCCCGAGGAAGAACATGGCCCAGCGCAGGCCACTATATTCGGTGAGAAACCCGGCGACCAGTTCCGATTCGGCCTCTGGGAGATCGAAGGGAGCGCGGTTCGTCTCCGCGAGGCCGCAGACGTAGTAGATGAGGAGCATCAATGGCTGGACCAGGATGAACCACGCCCATGGCGTAAAGCCTTTGAAGATGAAGTCCAGGATGCCAATGCCGGTATCCTTCCAGGTGTTCTGGAAGGTCATGATCTCTTTGAGAGAGATGGTGCCGATGCTCGCATTCCCGGCATAGCCTGGCGAACCGGCAAGGGCGCTTGTCAACATCACAACGCCAACAAGGGCCAGCACGAGTGGTAATTCGTAGGAGATCATTTGCGCGGCAGCCCGCAGACCGCCGATGAGCGAGTATTTGTTGTTTGATCCCCAGCCCGCCATGACCACGCCTATCACGTCGAGTGAACTCATCGCTACCAGGTAGATGATGCCTGTTGCAAGGGCTGTCCCCGGCAGGCCGAGAAAGGGCGAGAAAGGCAGCACTGCAAAGGAGGCGATCACGGGCGCGATAAAAGCTGACGGTGCGAGCAGGAAAATCGCTTTATCCGTCTGGGCAGCATGAACATCTTCTTTCGTGAACATTTTGCCGATATCGGCCAGTAACTGTAAGCTCCCATGCGGGCCTACGTGTAACGGACCCTTACGGTCTTGCATCCATGCCATTACCTTGCGCTCCAGGTAGTTGATGATGGCTGCGCTGGTGATGGGGAACAAGATGGCAAAGAGCAGTGTGACGAGGAACTGCAAAAACAAGGGTGAGAAGATCCAGTGGTAGAGCTGGCTTCCGATAGCGTCAGCTAATACGATTGCGCTATGCATGAGATGGCTCCAATTCTCGCGGCATGGCATGCGAACGGTTAAAGGTATGTCTATGGAGATAGCATGAGTTTATATTAGTATACCACTTGAGCAATTACCGCGGTTCTACTATAAAGGCAGGGTTTTCGAAAGTCACGTCTCGAGCTCTTTGTTCGCGCCTGCGGCGCTCACAGAGGAATACTTGTTGAGTTTGTTGCGGGCTTTAAGCCCATAGGTATTAAGTTAAGCACCAGTCTAAACCCTCCACCAGTAATTGAGCGTGGCAAGGGTGTTTCAGGCGACGATGCAGGCGACAAGCTTGCATGGCCCGCAAGAGGCGAGTGGTCACCCGGTGCCAACTGCTCTCTCCGGCTAAGGCCGAAAGCAGTTCCAAGGCATGCTGCCTCACCAGTTTGGCGGCTTTGACCAGGCTGCGGTAGGGGTCATGCCAGGTTCCCAGCACCAAGAGCCAGTGTTGAATGAGCATGGCCATCACTTTGGCGTAGATTTCGCACACAATGCGCCAGCGCGTTCGCCCTTGCCAGGCGTCGACCTTCCCGCCATCCTTCCACAACCGGAACAAGCGTTCAATTTGCCAGCGGGCGCGCTGCAAGACGCTCACCTCCGAGATGCTCAGCTGCGCGGTGGGCACATTGGTGATCAAAATGGTCCATTGGGCTCGACTCAACGCCTCTGGACTGGCCTGTTTTCCCCGCCGCCTGGCATGCTCACGGATGCGTGCTCGACGCTGCTCGATGACTTCTTCTGGCACCCGCACCAGGATCAAACGAGCGGGCAAGCGAGCGTGTTTGCCGACCAGCACCTCCAGCTGCAAGCTCCCTTGACTTCCCTTGGGACCGCTCTGCTCCCAATCCAACGGCTGCCCATTGTGGCGATCCAAGAACCACACCCGCGACTGCGGACGGGTCAGAAAAAAGCCCTCCTGCGCTTTGAGCCAGTCCAACCTGCAATAGCTTTCATCCGTGATGTTGAGCACGCCAGCAGGGATGCCCTCTTGCCGCAGCGGACTGCGTTGATCAGCCTGCCGACTGTCGGTCAAGAGTGGTCCTTGCAAGCCACCCCCCTTGAGGTCCCAGCGCACATGCAGCTTGAGTCCCGCTTTGCTCTGCCCTTGCCCGCCTCCGCATCCGTGCCAGATGTCTTTGAGCTGATCAGGCAATTTGATCGTCGCACTGTCTGCCACGATCACCGCCTCAAAACGCCCTAACACCTCGGGAGGAGCTGGCTGCTCGGCTTGCACGCCCTCTTGGATCACCTCTCCCATCACTTGCTCTAAGAACTCGGCGGCGGCTTGAGTAAAGCGTTGACAGAGTCCTGATGCGCTGATCTCCACCTCTCGCCGACCTAAGATCTGCGCCAGTTCTTCGCTGGTGGCATCGGCTTGGTGCAGATAGCCAAACACCACCCCTTGCACAAAATCCGACCCATCCAGGGTGCGTTTGCGACGCACACAGTGCGTTTCTCGTGCCAGTTCATCGGCGCGTGGGCCTAAGACGCGTTGGACAATCTCTTTGATCTGTGCTACTGTAGACATCTCTAGACTCCTTTGTGGGATGGATTGCTTTTTCAGATTGGTTTTATCCTCTCATAAGGAGTCTGTTTTGCCTACCTTTCTTAACTTAATACCTATGGGCTGTCAGCCCGCACCAAACTCAACAAGTATACCTCCGCGAGCGCCGCAGGCGCGAGCAAAGATCTCGAGACGTGACTGTCGAAAAATCCTGGGCGCGTAGAAAAATGCTTGACACAAGAGCACGTGAGAGGTAAAATCGTCTACGGCAAATACTTCTTGACGCCTCACAAGACTGTTCATAGAAGTAGCTGCTTTAAGTAATTTGCCGGTGTAGCTCAGCGGTAGAGCTTCCGCCTTGTAAGCGGATGGCCGGGAGTTCGATTCTCCCCACCGGCTCCACTTTAAAAGCGTATCCCCTTCCTCCTGTATGCGTTCCTTCTGATGACTAAGATACCGTTCCTGTCTGAATACGCCTCTGAAACGCTCTACTTATCCTTCTCGTGTTAGTAAAGAGAGTGAATTCGGCGCCTATCGAAACTGTGTGTTCTTTCGACCGAAAGAAGTATCGTCATACAAGACAAGGATACAGCTTTCACGAGAGAGGACGTAGAGCGTTTCCTCTCTGAGGAGTGAGTCACCATGGGAGCATTTCTCCTCACACTAGCGCTTATTAGCCTACTCATCATTGTGGGCGTTGTGATAAGTGTACGTTTCTATGCTCGAGGTGGGCTGGGTGTAGGTCGTTTCAGGCGCGTACGACGCGTACGCACCGTCACACCTATGCCCGATGGTAACGCGGTTCGAGAGACAGTCGAAGAAATAATCGACGAAGAAGCACCTGTTGAAGAAGAAAATGTCTAGCTCTTTTTAGGAACTAGACATCCTACCTGGAGGCATATGAAATATAGCCGGATAGCGTCCGCACGAAATCCACGATGACCGTTTGCACCTCCTCCAGATGTCCCTGGAAAAAGTGATCGGCCCCACGCACCGCCACCATACTCTTCGGCGCCGGCAGCTGTTCGAACCACTGCCGCGTTTGCTCGTAGGGAGCAAGCTCATCCTGCGTCCCGTGAATAATAAGTTTGGGCTTCTGGCAGCCCTTCAGTGCATCGCCGTTAAACATACGCGCGGGCACTCCCAGGCCGATCATGGCCTGTACGCGATCATCGACAGCAGCAATTCGCAGCCCCACGTAAGCGCCGAACGAGAAGCCGCCCAGCACCACCGGCAGTCCCGGGTAGCGGCGGCTCAGAAAATCCAATGCATAGCGCACATCATCCATCTCGCCGCGCCCCTCGTCA
>WNGJ01033248.1_pt1 | contig 14088 bp, 16 predicted proteins | sample 5400611 | NCBI WGS metagenome assembly WNGJ01 (sample SAMN13153375, study PRJNA577476) | soil metagenome | isolation source: 40 cm soil or saprolite under Garry oak tree replicate 1 | place: USA:California | collected 2016-06-15 | reverse complement strand
CATCGAAGGATGCCATGATCGCAGCGCTCCAAAAGCGTGTCAAAGAGCAATCTGAGGAGATCAAGGATCTCAAGAAACAGCTAGAGGTGGCTTACGGGGCGTTGTACCAGCGGTAGCGCTACCTCGTGAGTATATCTCCGATGTTCCAGACAAGGTGCCAAGCCCTTTCATCAAAAATCGATCCAGATTTCTATGGCAGCATCCTAGTGAACCTGGAGACGCACAAGATAGTGGATCTGCTGGTCGACCGCGAGGCAGAGAGCGTTCGCCAGTGGTTGGCGGCACACCCAGAAGTGGATGTCGTGAGTCGAGATCGTGGAGGCTGCTATATCGATGGGGCCACGCTGGGAGCACCGCAGGCCACGCAGGTGGCGGACCGGTGGCACATCCTTTCGAATCTGGGCGATGCCGTGGAAGCGTTCTTGATTCGCGCGCAGATTCGCCTGGAACCGGGGAAAGCCTCGTCAGGGAAGTGTCAGAAGCCCGACCACCCTCTGACCTCTTTTTCTGCCACTCCTGCCTGCCAACGCAAGTCGCAGGCACGTCTCTTACGCAAATGGAAATTGTATCAGCGGGTACAGGAACTTCACGCAACTGGGATGAGCCTGCGTAAGATCGGGGAAGAGCTGGGTCTCGCTCGTAATACCGTGCGCAAGTACTTCCGCCAGCCTCCAGACCCACCTCTGCCGACCCCGCGCCCCTTGCGCGCCAGTCAGCTTGATCCCTATGAAGACTACCTGCTCGACAGATGGAGCCAGGGGGAGCGCAACGCTGCCCAGCTGCACCGCGAACTCAGCGAGCGCGGATATCCGGGCAGTGCGTCGTTGGTGCGGGCCTACGTGGGCCACTTGCGCACGACCACCGGCGATGGCTCCCCACCCCGCTCGCGCAAGGAGCGAGCAAAGGCCGTCTCGCCACGTGCATTACGGTGGCTCCTGGCACGCAAGCGTGAGGATCTCGAAGAGGTCGAACAAGAAAGGCTCGGTCAGTTGCTGAACCTCTCACCAGAGGTGCAAACGGCCTATGCCTTATTGCAAGCTTTCCTGATGCTAGTGCGCGAACGCAAGCATCAGGAGTTACGTTCCTGGATGGAGCAAGCGATCAGCAGCGGCATTCCTGAACTGGGGAGCTTTGTGATGGGGATCGAGCGAGATTATGATGCCGTCCACGCGGCTCTTCGTCTGCCCTGGAGCCAAGGTGTCACTGAAAGGAAAGTAAACAAGCTCAAGACGCTCAAACGAGTCATGTATGGCCGTGCGGGCTTTGCTCTCCTGCGACAACGGCTCTTACACGACGGCTAACCGTCGAGGGTCTGGTGTACATGAGAAGGTGAGGTGAAGGACTTTTCCCAGCGCCTCACCAAAAACCAGGATGAGCCACATTTAAGCCATCACTGGTAAAGAGCGGGAGGCAGTTGGGCGCCAGGAGCTGTCGCAGGGAGTGGATGAGCAGGTGGGCCGCATGTTGTGTGCGAGGACCCAGATGCAGCACGGGCAGAATCTTGGTGCACGGATCGATAGCCAGCCACAACCTGAGCACCTGTGTGGAACGGCGGAGCCTAGTTCGAATTTCGTCCAACTGCAGGTGCGGGAGGTGTAGGTTGCAGAAGGAGCGCTCGTGCAAGGTCTGAGCGTGCGCGCCAGCGTGCGACAGCCAGGAGGTGATGGTCGCCTGTCGGTAACCGAAGACCCGTTCTGCGGCGGAAGGATCGAGCCCACAGGCTCGGGCAGTCAACACCATTGCGATCTGGTGGGAAGGGGTTTTTAGATGGTACAGCGGGGTGTGGCGCCGAGCTGTGAAGGTGGTCTGGCAGGCCTGAGGGCGAAAGGTCTGGATCCGCTCAACATGACCATGCGTGCCATCCCCGACGAGTGCATGGAGGTGAGCATCTGTGATCCCGAAGTACAAACACTGTTGATTGGGACAGGCGAAGCCGTCGGTGGGTATGCGTTTGGGTGCTCCTCGTCGGCTTTTCACCTCACGCCAGGGACGTACAGGCACAGGCGAAGGCCCCTCACCCGACGAGAGAGTGCCGGAGAGACGACAGATGGGACAATCGCCTGGGGTGCGCGGCTTGAGGAGACGTTGGAGCGTGCTGCGCACCTTCGCTGCCACTCTCGACTGGGCAGGAGCATGATGGGGCCAACAAAGAGAACAAAGCCGGAGCAGGCAGAGCATGAGGCAGGACACGAGCAGGAGTAACAACACATGAAAGGTCATCAGGATCCTCTCTGCTTGAAATGAGGTGAATGGGAAGATTCCTCAGGAAGGATAAACAGCGTCACGAGGCCTTGTCAAGACAGTAGGAGAGAAGGCTGATTTATCCACTATTGAGAGGGGCAGTACCTTATGTCTGTACCTCATATCTCATACGTGTTTCCGGCCGGCAAGTCAAGAGCCAGGGCGAGGCAGTACAGCATCAATGAGCAATTTAGACCACCTGGAAATCCCCAGAGAAAATGGTTCGTGATGAGGCCGACGCAAAGTAGGCTAGTACGCCGTGATAGGTGCCAGGTATCCAATGACCGAAGGGGACGATGAGCTTCACAACGAGGCCTTGCCCGGGATTAAGTGAGTGGAGGCGCGTAACGATCTCAAGCTGGCAGGGAGCAACGGGAGTCCAGGTTCCGTTGGTCAGATGCTGCAAAAGAACGACTGTGCACTCTGTGAGATGATCCGGGAAGTGGATGGTTTGACCACTCTGGTTATTGAGGATGAATACAATTGTATCGCCCGGCTGGTACACCGATGCACTTGCATGCAAGGTCACGGGACCCATCCTAACCGAGCGTGGAGGCGTTGTGGGTGTAGCCAGCGGCGTGGGTAGGGGTTTAATCCTAACTGGGGTTGAAGGTCTCGCCACAGCCGTTGGTGGCGTAGTCGTGCTGGTTGAGCTATTGGTAGTATACGGCCCGCAGCCTGCCAGTAATGTCAGGGCAGCAACAGCACCCAGGGTCACGAGCAACCGGTATATCCGCTTCATAACTGACCTCCTTGTCACTGTATGCCTTCGAGCACTCATAGGAGGTGCCCAGGTAATTCACCTCGCAAACAGGGACGACTTATCCCTCATAAATAGAAGACGTATATAGCCTGGCATAGGTTCCTATGTGCTGACTTTTAGCAGTGAAAGCTTCTATCGAACCACAACGTCAATGTATTTTGCTCACGTCTTCCACTACACAGGGAGAGGAATAATATCTCAAGGGGAACAAAACCCGATATTGAATATGCTCTATCACTTGCTCACTTGCGTGCTGGCCAGGCTCCCCAGGTGATGGCCGCTTACTTCTTATGAAATAGAGCTGAGATGTCAGAGAATCGCATCTATAATGACCCTGATATTTCAGACAAAAATTTATTGGCTTGTAAGGTGTAAAATGGAACATGCAGAAAAAGAAACGGAAGCAGTATACGGCAGGCTTCAAGGCAAAAGTCGTCAAAGAGATGTGGAGGCGAAGAAAAGACGGTGGGGCAGTTGGCAGGCGAATATGAGGTGCTGAGCCTCATGCTCTATCGCTGGCGAGACCAGGCGTTAGCTGGTTTGCCTGGTCTGTGGAGTCGACCAGGCCGCCCAGGAGCTAGCTGAAAGGGAAGCCGAGTGGCAGAAAGAACGAGAAGCCTTGTACGCTGAAATCGGACGCTTAACCCCGCAGCTGACGTGGTTGGGAAAAAAACGGCTGAACGGCAAACTTATCTTGACAGCAGGTGTACGCTGAGGTGGAAAAGCTGGCCTTATTGCGAGCCTGAGCAAAAACGATGGCGAGACGAACCCCTCGACCCGAAGCGAAGTTCACAACCACCCTGACACCACTTCGGGAGACTTGTGAAGCGTGCGGAAACCGCTTGTGGGTGGCATATCATTGTCGACGGAAGGTGATGACCTTGGAGGGTCTTTGGCAACTCCGGGTGGTCATGTGTCAGTGTCCGACCCCCACGTGCCCGTTGTACCATGTGAGATATCATCCTGAAGAGGAAGGACGCTGGGCGCTGCCTCACGGAGAGTTTGGCCTAGATGTGATCGCACGCATTGGCTTCTGGCGCTTCACGGAGCATCGCTCTGTCCCAGAGATGCATCAACGCTTGCAGGCCCGCGGTTTAGCGATCTCTGAGCGAGAGGTTACGCATTTGATGCACGGTATGAAGAACTCGTGACCTTGCGCGTCACCGATCGAGAGCGGATCAAGGCCCGGTTGCAGAAACAAGGACGTGTGATCCTGGCCCTGGATGGCTTGCAGCCGGATGTAGGGCATGAGGTCCTGTGGGTCGTGCGCGACTGCCTCTCGCGATCCAATCCTGCTGGCTCGACCTTTGCTCAGTAGTACCCAAGGGGATTTGACCGCGCTGCTACAAGAAGTTCAGCAACTCCTGGAGCCATTGAAGGTGCCGGTCAAAGGCATTATCTCGGATGGCGAAGAGACGATTAAGAGTGCGGTGGCCTTTGTTTTCCCAGACATCCCGCATCAACTCTGCCACTTTCACTATCTCAAAGATGCCATCAAGCCGTTTTATGAAGCCGATCGGCATGCCAAAACGCTTTTGAAGAAGCAGTTGCGTGGGGTGCGACCCATCGAGCGAGCGCTCGAGGAGCGTCCCACAGCCGAAAATGACGCGATCCGCGACTACTGCCTGGCCGTGCGTGCGTCTTTGACCGATGATGGCCGTTCACCGCTGGAAGCGTCCGGTCTGCGCTTGCACGATCGCATCACGCAGGTCAGCGACTCGATTACCCGTGTGCAGGGAAAAAAAGATTGCCTCCAGCTTTAAAGCAGTTACACCAGCTTCTGACCAAAGGGTTGCAGGGCACAGCGGCGCTGTGGCCACCGCTTGAGCACGCCTACCGCTTCCTGGATCAGGCCAAAGCCATCCTGGCCAACCCGGAGCAGGACACCGGTCAGCACGTCCGGGAACGGTATCTGGCTCTGCTTGCCCAGATGCGGGGGAATCTCACTGCTTTGGGAGAGCTTGCAGAGGCATGTGAGCATTTTTGTCACATCACAGACAACTTCGCCGCAGGATTATTTCACTGCTATGATCTCGCGGGCTTGCCACGCACCAACAATGAACTGGAGCATTGCTTTGGTGTCGCACGGGTCCATGAGCGGCGTGCCACAGGTCGGCGGGGAGCCATTCCTGGCGTGGTAGTTCGTGGCTCGGTTCGTGTGATGGCTTCGGTGACCAGCAAGCAGCAGGTCTTTTCGGTTGAGGAGCTTCGACCCAGGGATTATCAGCGCTGGCGCGACCTGCGCCGACAGTTACAGCAGCGGGAGGAGGCTCGCCGACAGCAGTGGCGTTTTCGCAAAAATCCAGCCGCCTACCTCGCCGATATCGAGGTTCGCTTGCTCCAGTGAAGATTGCCGTTCAGCAAAAACGCTGAATGGCAAACTTCACACTTCACATGAGTAGTTGAGCTTCCAGAGCCGCCAGATACCGCACAGGATCTTTTCTGGCACACTACGATGCTCCCGAAAACGCCACTGGCCAATCAAGGCAGTCACGTCCAGGCCAAATTCACCATGAGGTAGCGGGAAGCCGCCCTTCTTCTTCAGGACGGTGGCGGCGATGATAGTTGGGGCAGTCAGGTTGGACGCATTGCTGGATGACCAGGCTTAAATGCCACTGGCCGGAGAGCGTGGTCACGTCGCGGTGGCCATGATAGGCTACCCACAACGGCTGGCCACACGCTTCACATACCTCTTTGAGCGGGGTTAACGTCATTTCTTGCGTCGCCATCGGAGGCGGGCTTCGTCGAGCCATCACCATTATCCTCTTGGGGTTGTTTGCTTGCTTCTCCTTTCAGGATACTCCCCTCTTCAAGCCGAGTTTACCATTCAGCGTTTTTTTGAGGGAGCCACCACCACATAATTGTAGCGCTTTCGCCCTTGGAATTCCGACATTTACACTGAAGTGGACTGAACAAGCAAACACCTCCTGACAGAATACGGTCGGCACCATTGCAGACCAACCTCCCAGGAAAAAACACCCAGAATCACCCCGCCGGTGATCAGGGATTCCTGGCTACACCGCGTAAGAAACTAGGCGCGGATGTGCTTCTCAATCAAGAGCAGGGCGTAGTGATACACGCCTGATGAAATGAGGTTCTCTGCGAGATTCAGCTTACCGTCGGTGGACAGATCATTAAAAGAGTCGACTGGTAGGGGTAGTACGTCGTCAGCGCCGTTGTGGAGGCGGCGCAGATTGGGGTTCACTGGTAGACAGTATACTCAATAGATCAACAGCGAGCAAGAACTACTAACTACTCCTTCCAAAAAGTACTAGAGCAACAGCCCAACTAAGGGTGGGTGGATGACCACAGAAATGCAGTGCGCTTTGCTCTCGGGCCAGGCGAGAAGGGATATGACAAGTAGTCCTTGCCTGGTTCATTCTGGCAGTGTGCAAGAGTGTCTGGGTGGCAGTTGAGGGAGTGGGTCCATAAGGGGAGCGAAGCGACACACATCGTGGCGGCGTGAGAAAGATCAGGCAGTGCTGACGGTTTGCATTGCGACAACTGTGTGCTGCGCCGCTGCTGATTGATTGCGAGATGGTACTGTGCCTGGTGGCGTCCATCGTGGTATTCGTGGTGTTCTCGGTGGCGAGCGGTCTGACGCAGTGGTATGTGGCTATGCTGTGTACCTGTCGTCGACCACGAGCGAGGGCAGGTGACACTGGCGTTTCGGTGTAGAGACCTTAAGCACGATCGGGAGGGCTTGTAGGAGCGCTCGCTTCTTCAGTCCTGAGTTTGTCAGTGGAGGGACAAGGCAAATAGAGGTCCACGATCAGCATATCGCCTGGCTTGGCCAGGTGGTCCAGAGGGGCGGCCACCAGGACTGCGTGCCCGCCTCCCCTCAGGACCCCACCAGAAGGACCTCTCTTGGAAGAAGCGCAGAGGAGGGCATTTTCTGATCAGAGAAATGGGATGGGCTGACACGAGCCAGGGATCGCTTCCCCGGCACGCAGGTCAGCCCAGAATGCCCCCGCTACGCGCAGCCAGGCAAGCTGAAGCTCCCGATGCGCGTCTGCCAGCCCCGCGCTGAAGACACCTGATAATATTCGTTGACGTACCAGAAGGTGCAATCGTCGGTGGGGTCAACCGCCATGTCTGTATAGTCGCCCCAGCGAGCGCTCACCGTTTGCGACCCTGAGCCATTGATCAGCACGCCCTCGCCCAGGGTCATTTGCCCCAGCGGGTCGCCCTGCAGCCGGCCGGTGTAGCGGATGCCTGGATAGACCGTCGTCGCGTTGGAGACGCTGTAGCCCAGGGCCAGATTGCCCCGCTTGTCCATAGCAATACTCCCCATCCAGCGGTTCACGCCATCAGCCGGAGCGTACGTGCCCTGCTGGTAGAGGGAGATTTGTTCGCCGACCCGCCGGATCTCGTACCAGCGGACGCCTGCGACGCCAGGGCTGGCCTCGACTGACTGATTCGTGACCAACGTCTCGTACGTCCCGAAGTTGCGGTACGCCAGCCGGAACGTGGGCCGCTGCCGGTACGAGAGGATGTCCACCTTGTTGGTGGTGCCCGGCTGCGGGATGCAGTTACGACTCCCCGGGCTGCACGGGAAGATGGAGTCGAATTGGGCCACGGGGAGCTGTGCCGCCAGGGTGAAAGAAGCGGTCGGGGTGGCTCTCCACGCGAGCGAGAACGCGAAGACGTTGAGTGCATCGAACGGCGCGCCGTAGAAGGCGCCATCATCCATGGAACCGACGAAGAGTTCAGGGCTTTTCGCGGGAGGCCGGCGAGTGCCGTCAATGTCACCTGGGAGCAAGCCGTCACCTGTCAGGTAGGGGGTGGTGCCTGGGGCAAGCAGGAACTTCACCATGCGAGCAGACGGGTCACCTTCGAGCATCTTGTCACGCTCCAACGCGTAGGCGCCATCACCTGCGAACGAATTATCGGGGGCAAACTCGCGCGTGGAGAGAAAGTACGCGTTGCTCCAGACCCCATATTTGGGATAGTCCGGGAAGTTCTCCCCAGTGGTGAACGCGTAGCGGAAATAGGCACCCGTGGGGTCACCAGTCAGGGAGACTGCGACACAGTTGTAGAACGTGGGTCCACGGGTGGTCAACTGGCTGAGGAGCCATCGGTCCTCGAGCTGGTCGTAGAGCACAACCGGGTCGCCCGACAGATCGGTGCAGTCGGGCACCGCGAAGCCGTTCCACAGGTCCCCGAGCAAGGTCGGACCGAGCAGCCGGGTGCCGGTCTTGGAGTACACAGCGAACACCACGTTCACCATCTCCACGTAGAAGTTCGGGCTCACTTCGCCGTTGGGGTCGGGTGGTGAGACCTGGAAGGGATTGTCACTATTGGCCAACCCTTCAAAAGTATGCAAAGGGGCAGATATGAGCGGAGAAGCCTGTGGCTTATGTGTTGCCTGAAGCGCTCCGTCGCCGGCGAACCCATGGTCGGTAGGGAGTGGCCCGCGCTCCGGCGGCAGGGTGCGCGGCGTCGCATGGGCAGACACCGGTCGTGCCAATTCACGCAGGGGGCGCGACACATCGAACGCCTTTGCGGCTGAGAACGTTGCGTGCGGCCCCGCTTGCGCAGCCGACGACGCAGCATGCGAGCGAGTAATGGAGCCTGACAAAGGTATGGCAACAGCACTGGCCAGCAGTATCAATGCAATCAGTGTAAAGACAAGTTTTGACCTGAGAAATCCTTTCATGAATGGTTCTCCTTAGAAGAACAACATTTCAAACACAACAAATTATCAAAGAAAAGGTGGCCATCGAGAAGGAAAAACCCAATTGGTGATGAATGTTGATCCTCTTCCATTTGACTATGCAGCGGTAACGAGCGGGTAGTGAACTGGTAAAGATACACTTATGAATTATTAAAATGAGTTGAGATTTCGTAACATTTCTCCACAAGAGGAAGCAAGCAGCCATAGAAACTCTTATGGGGATGTGTCAGAACTGAGGGTACAGCTATGGGACATGGTGGATAAATCGATCAACCTCTGCAAATACACTACGAGCTGGTTTTTTCGCCCTGAGGCAGTCCGGACAAGCCACCTCAGCCTGGATTAAGGCCATCCGACTTCTTCTTCCGATCCCTTCACACACCAACAAACGCCATGACACTGCAACCACCTCTGGCTTCGGTGGCTCTTAAGCGGAAACCGGCAGCAAGGGGTAAGAGAGCACCTCGCGCACGTTCTGTATGGATTATGTATGGATTACGAACATCATCACGTCGAAGTCCATCCCACATCGTAGCAGAGCAAACAGGCGGTTTTCCAAGAGCAGAGATTTTTCTGAAAAATCTCTGCTCTATCAAGTAGCGAGCAAGGGGAACCAAGGCCAGAGCATCAAGCCGAACCCTTCTTCCAGCGGCTTCGTTCGGCTCCCGGCAGTCTCGATCCCAGCAGGAATCAGCATCACGAGCGGGCAAGCTGTGATACAGGGTCATCTACTATCAGATTTCCACTCGTCGTAGGCTCACGCCCACAATCGGCCCTGGATGAGCCTCTTATGCGTGCGCAGATAGTGCTGATATTCTGAATGTGCTTCCCGCTTCATCAACGCCACATACTCTTGGAAGGGCATCGACTGGCCGTGCAAGCCCTTGATCGGGACCGACTTGATGTGCCTTTCCGGCTGCCAGATGTCGAAGCACTTCTCTGCCGCGTTGACCCAGCATGTAACGCGTTGGCCCGCCAGACTTCGGCTCACATAGTAGTCTTGGCGGTTGATGCTCAGGTTCCCATTGACGCGGATCGTGCGCGCAAACGCCTGCTGATGGACCTGCCAGAGCCAGTGGTCAGGATCAACCGTCTCTGGAACCGTGGACAAGGTCGGGAAGGCCGGGCAAGCCACTCGTGGCGGTTGGTTGCCACATGAGCGTCCCTGATGAGGTCGTTGCTGGTTGTAATGGACCAGAAACTGCTCGGTCACCTCCTGCACCTCTTGCAGGGTCCGGGGCCGATGGACCTGCAAGCACTCATGAGGCACTCGAGCGGTGAAATCGCTCCACATAGGCGTTCAAATCGGGCCGATGCGGTGGGATCAGCGCTCTGCCCCACGCCGACACACCAGAGGAACCGGACTAAAGCCGAAGGGAAATCACGTCCGGAAGCACTGCCGACGAAGCGGGGGTCATTGTCAAAGGTGAGCATGCCGGGCAAGCCATGCAGGCAGAAAAACTGGACCACCACCTCGAAGAGGGCCTCCGCATCGAAATCGCCGCGCACCTCGCGGTGTAACCAGATCGAGGTACCGGCATCGACGAAGTTGGCGATCTCGACCACGTGCTGCCGCCTGCCTTCTGGATCAGCAGGCACGAGGCTTTCATCTTTCAGGTCGAACTGGACTTCCTCCCCTGGTTGACGAAGTTCTAATGGTTTGGGCTTGCGGCGATGGCCCTGTTGGATACAACCCGCCTGCCGCAGGATCTTCCAAATGGGGGTCTGCGAGCGTGGCAGGTGCACCCCGGCAGCTGTGAGCGCAGGATCACGGTGGAGGAAATATAAGAGTGCTTCCGGACCTGGAACGCGCTGCAAGTTCTCGGGCGGCTCCATGCGCATCTCGAGAATGCGCTGCACGACAGCGGGTTGGGAGGCGATAGAGAACGGTGGGGTGTGCCGGGCGGGCGTTCGGGAATGCAGCGCCATCACATCAGCAGGATCGGCCTGGCGCAGCCGCCTGAGCCATTTACTGACCCAGGAACGCGACATGCTCAAGGCATCAGCCAGGTCCTGATGCGTCCACTGGGGGTGCTGCTGGAGCAGCCAGCGTAACGTCGCTCGTTTAGCCACCAGATCGGCTTCACAGGGCATAGGACTCCCTCCTTTCTCAGGGTGGATGGCTTGTTACCTGCTCTCATTCTATCGTCTCTGACGCTGCTTCGCTCTTCCTCTCTGCTTGTTTGCTCTGCTACGATGTGGGATGGACTTCGACGTGATGATGTTCGTAATCCATACAGACAGCGCGGGATGTGCTCGCTTACCCCTTGCTGCCGGTATCCGCTTGAGAGCCACAGAAGCCAGATGGGATTGCTGTGTCATGTTGCGAGGAAGTTGGTATATGTGCCAGCAGAAGAACTCGATTGGAGCCTCGCCTCGGGAAGAGGTGGCCTGTCCGGACTGTCCAATGACAAACATCCTGCCCGAAATGCCTTCACAGGGGGCTGGTCGAATTATCCACCATGTCCGATGGCAGCACCCCTCTCACGCAAACTGCCGATCGTGTGAACGGATGTCCTACTTAGCCAGCACACGGATCTAGCTCTTTTTGGCGTGCGTGCCGCACCATCTAGGGGTCGTAACCTGTTTCCGTACAAGCATCCCCACTAAGCTTAGTGGGGATGCTTGCCTCATTGCCATATGATTTTTTTGGGGCCGGCCGGGCCCTGCTCGGACCCCGGTTCTTGCATGCCCCAACTCCAGGAAACCATGGGGGTAATCGCGAGATAGCTCCCAGGGCCAAGGTGTCCCTGGCGCTGGACGACTTCTGCGACACCGTGGATCCTGATCCCGCGTGGCAGCCAGGGACGAAGCGACTTGAGATCGTCGATGATGAGGGACACCTTGCGGTTGCCTGCCACAATATTTTTGTATTTGCGCGTGGTCTCCAGCCGGTGACCCCCAATGTAGAAGCGCGCGCCATCGAACTGGAAGCCTACGGCATCAACGGTGGGCTGTCCATCATGGTCCACGGTAGCAATCCTGGTAAGGGGTTGCGCTTGCAGGAAAGCCAGTTCTTGTTCGGAAAACATGGTACACCTCCTTTGTTGCTGCTTCCACTATGGTTCGACGGCAAGCCCGGTCAGCAGGCTCACCGTAATAAGAGCCGTCACTGTGTGCATCACGATCATGGTCCAAAAGATGTGCAGGTTCATGCCAGGAGCAGGGAACAGCCCGGCCAGCGCCATGACGGGATTGAGAAACGAGACGAACAGGGCGACCAGCGCCAGCATGCGGTAGAAGCCTACCGGGCGGCGAGTGAAGCGACCGACCAGGATGAAGGCCACCAGCGCCAGCAACAAGAAGACGACGGTACTCCCAATGACAAAGGGCGCCTGCAAGTACGTGAATCCATCAGGAACGCCGAAGAACGCAACGGCAATGGTTCGTATCACCAGGTTCACAAGGGCAGCGATAACGATCGTTAGCGGCCCGACCCAGACAAGCTTGCGCAGCGCAACACCTTTCCGTGAGGTTGGGCGAGTAGTCGTGGATGCCATATCTTTCTCCTTTCAAACGTATCAAACTTCTACCATATTGTTAGACGGCTAAGTATATGGCCGAAAGAAGAGCCACGCTCTCGACCAGGAGAACGGGGCTCCCAGCACAACGACAAGTCAGGAAAGATTCGCAGCCACCTGCATGAGCAAGCGGCGTAAGAGCGCCTGCTCCGTGGCTGACAAACCGGCCGCGGTCTGCGCTTCGAGTTGCTTCCACACCTCCAGGACGGGTTGTTCCAGCGCGCGTCCCCGTTCGGTCAGGTAGACGCGGGAGATCCGTGCATCCTCAGGATCCGGTCTCCGTTCAATCAGCCCCGCATGCTCCATACGCTGCAGCATTTTCGTCGCCGTTGGGGGTTCGACCCCCATGGAAGCGGCCAGCTGCGATTGTGGCATGCCTTCCTCGCGCCAGAGCTGGAGCAAGAGCATTTCCTGACCGGTATGCAGGCCCAGTTTGTTCAAGGCTGCTTCAGCACGTGAACGATGCGCTTTATGCACCTGAAGCAACTGGAACCCAAGATAATCTTGGATCTGTCTCACAAACTCCTCCTTTTACTTAGCCGTCTAAATAATAACACAGGATGTTCTCGTTGTCAAGGGATCGGATCTGAAATCCACTCATAACTGGTGAGATGGCCCCCAAGTGTGAAGGAAGGCGGCGATCTGAGGTGGGAGGCTGTGATGGGTGGTCTCATACTGGGACAGCACAGCCTGAGTGACCCGTACTACCATGAAGCAAAAGATTTCCCTGGCCCACCAACGCGAGGTGTTCCGCCGCCGATTGGACGCTTTGAAGGCCATGGTGCTGGTGGGGTAACATCAGAAGGATGGCAGCCAGAAGTGCCAACACGTTTTATTGATTCCTATATCCTCAGTTCTGACACATCCCTGGTAGAAGCTGCACTCGATGAGGGAGATAGTGAGCGAGCACTTCAATCACTAAAAGCTACAAAACCCCCTGGACCTGAGGGCTATCAGTGGCAGTACGACTATGCGCGGACTCCTGATGTTGCGCTTAAAGCTGCTGAACGTGCGGAAGAGGCATACCCCCGCGCTTCGATAGACCTCTATCAGCAACATGTTGAGCATCTCATTGCTGGATGTGGGCGATCCAATTATCAAGTTGCTTGTAGCTACCTCGTAAAAATTCGGGCTCTTTATGAGAAGTTGGATGAAACTGAGCAGTGGACCACACAGTCCCCCAGACTGCGTCCTACATCGCCTGGTGACGCAAGCGACATAGTTGACTCTCTACCTTGAAAGAAGAACTGGCGGCTGTTGGTTTGTAGGGAGAAACACGATGACTGAACGTATCAACAAAGATGAGCTTGTTCGCCGACTGGCAGCACGGATGCAGGCCGATGAAGCGACGGCGACCGCCTGGGTTGATGGCATCGTCGAAACATTGTATGAAAGCTTTAAAGAGGGGAAAGGCGTGACGGTACCCGGTTTTAGCGGCTTCTACGTGCGCCCGGAGCCTGAAAGCTGGGCGTTCAAATTCAATCCAGGCCAGCGCTTGCGAGCGCTTTTTGGCTGGTCATCGACCTGCTCAGGAAAACTCTAGCACGCCTGCATGGCAAGGAGGAATTGGAGGTCGAAGGAAATCAATCCGTGGGCGATGTACCCACGCAAAACAGCTACGTCTTCTCTCCCCGAATCGCTGAAAATAGAAGTCAGCATAAAGGCGCATGAACTCATTGAGACGGTACTGAAGCTGAAATATATCCAGCCACCTCTGGAGAAGCCTGTACTGGCTACGTGCGCCGTGTGTATGGATTAGGCACATCATGACGCGGTTCTCCACCCCACATCGGAGCATAGCAAGCAAACAGTCTTTTTCATTGATAAACTTGAAAAAGCTCTTCCTGGAGAAGCTCTTCTGTGCTCATCGATCAGAGACGAGAGGG
>WNGJ01004831.1_pt1 | contig 14088 bp, 15 predicted proteins | sample 5400611 | NCBI WGS metagenome assembly WNGJ01 (sample SAMN13153375, study PRJNA577476) | soil metagenome | isolation source: 40 cm soil or saprolite under Garry oak tree replicate 1 | place: USA:California | collected 2016-06-15 | reverse complement strand
ATTACAACGTGGTCGTCAATGGCGAGAAAAATTTGGACGCGGCCTGGTATTACCCGGAACCGAAAGAAGCCGCGGCTGAAATCAAAAACCGGATTGCGTTTTGGCGCGGCGTGAAGGTCGAAAATGAAGGGTAAAGGGGAAAGCATAAAGGGGTAAAGGGAAAGACGTAAAAACAAACTTTTTCCTCCTTACCTTTCCCCATTTCCCCTACTCTGCGCGACAAGGAACTTCCGTTATCACCCTTCCGTATAACCCACTACCATGTATTGTCCCATCTGCGGTTCGGAGGAACGACAACCTGGCCAGTATTGTCGGGCTTGCGGAACTGACTTGCGCGTAGTGCGCCGGGGCCTGGAGCGGCCGGATGAGATTACAGCCTCGGCTGTTTCCGCGCGCGAACAGATCAGCCAGGCAATGGCTGAGAAGATTCGAGAAATGGAATCGTCGCGTGATCTTCAGCGCATCGCCGAAGATGTGTTGCCGAAGATCGAAAAGTTTTTGGAGTCGCCGGAGGAGAAACGCTTGCGACGCGTACGCGCCGGAGTAGTCACTGCGGCCATCGGTCTCGGTGCGACTTTATTGATCTTTTTGATGAGTATTGAGGCCCACGATCTGCTTCCCTTTATTTCCCTGGGCCTGATTACTTTTTTTATTGGGCTTGGCTTACTGATCAATGGCCTCGCTTTCACCATCCCTCGTAAAAAGATCGACGATCGGTCAGACGAAGCAAAGTCTCAGCAGGAACTTGAATCGCTAATACGCGGCGCTTCTTCCGTTGATCAACTTCCGCCTTTTTCTCAATCGGGCCCAGCCGGGTCGACCGATCGGATTATCAGCCAACCCTCGGTCACCGAGCACACCACACACCAGCTCAGACCAAACAAGCCTTAGACTGGGGCAAACTACTTACTTGTGGTTGATCTTTCAAAGGCGAAACTCGCCTCGCCCTTAGATTAATCTTGATGATCTGCTGTACCTAAGACGTGAAGTCGCGAATGTCCTTAAATGGAGTTTCGCGATTATTGAAATCGGGACGATAGTAATAAGCGGCGCCATCAAACTCCTGCATCCAGCCTGCCTCCATTCCCATTTCATCGAGCGCCGAGAGCGCCCGCAACCATTCTGTTTCAGTAATGCGCCGGGAAAGTAAAATATTGCGTTGGTTCGTTGCTGCCTGATTCGTTGGATAGTATTGGGCCATCAGTGAAACAGCCACCCGCGGACTAAGCTCATCTCTGATCCATTTAAGCGACTCTCGCACTCCACCAATATCGTTTGGCAAAACCAGCAAACGGATAATCAGTCCCCGTTTAAGTAGCCCATCATCGTCGAAAATCAATTCATCGCCCATCTGGGCATGCATCTCGGCGATAGCGCGGCGCGCATATTCTTTATAACTGCCAACTTTAGAATAAAGGTAACCGGATTCGTCGTCAGCGTATTTCAGATCGGGCAGATAGACATCTACCACGCCGTCAAGCAGGCGCAACACTTCCGCCGAGTCGTAGGCATTGGTGTTGTAAACGATGGGCAGCTTCAGTCCAGCTTCGACGGCAAGCAGAATGCTGCGCGCCATCTGCGGCGCGAAGTGGGTTGGGGAGACGAAGTTGATGTTGTGACAACCCCTGGCTTGCAGCTCCAGCATGACCTCGGCGAGACGCTGGTGCGTTATCTCATTCTTGCGTTGCTCCTTGTGAGTTTGTGAGATCTGGTAATTCTGGCAGTAAACGCAACGGAGATTGCAGTTGCCGAAGAAAATATTTCCCGCGCCGCGGGTCCCTACAAGCGCGGGCTCTTCGCCGAAGTGTGCAGTGTAGGAAGAAACTATGGGCAGACGCCCCGAATAGCAGGCAGCGATCTCATTCTTAAGCCGATTATTAAGACAGTCGCGTGGGCAAACGTTGCAACGTTCCAGCAATGCTTCGAGGGCTTCGACGCGCCTGCAAAGCTCTCCGGTCTCGAATAGTCGCAAATAGGAAGGCTGACGCTTTATCTGATCACACACCTCTGTCATCTAACGCTCTTCCTATTTATGACTGCGAAAGTGCACAAAATGTGGTTTGTGCGTTTCAACCAGATCAGCGGGTGCAACTCTGGTGCTTTGCTGCCAGATGAAATCCATCTCCGCATGAATGGTGCTGAGTGCGAGTCGCGCTTCGAAAATCAACAGCATGCTGCCATAGAAAAGAAAACATGCCCCCAACAGGCCGACTATCACCGGCACCAGGTTGTAATGCGGACTGCTGGGTATGACAGCAACGACACCGATGGCCACGCTGGTTGCCACAAACATGCCGGTGGCGAGATAAAAGGCCACCATCGAACGTTGCAGAATGCGCGCGCGGCTTGTCAGCTTGTCTAACTGTGCAAAGATCACACCCTGGCGTTCTTTGGTTTCAGCTACATCTTTAACGGCGAGCTCATCCAGCTTGTCCGATAAAGTGCGAACCCGATCGACAACGCGTCCGAGGCGCAACGAGGTCGACAGAATCATGCTGCCGCAAGCGGAAATCAAGACTGCCGGCGTGATCATCGCCGTCAGCACGGCTACCGCTGAAGACATCAGATCCACTTCAATAATTCAGCTCAACTTCGCCGTCTTGTTCTCCGTCTTTTCACAACAGGTTTAACTGGCGGCGGTGTCGCGGTCATAGTTACCATTGGCTTTGGTTTCATCTTTTGCTGAATGAGGTCGATGACCATCTGCTGCGGAAAGTCGGCCCGGAACAAAACTTCATCGCCTTCCGCGGTAATAGCCAGACCTTTCAACAGTGACTGCGCAGATGCGTCCGGTATCGAGGTGGTTGCGTACCGCAAAAGACTCGAATACAAGTTGGCCAATATTTTTGCTGTATCCGGATTGTCAGCGTTGCTGACGCCACGAATCATGAGGTTCGTTGCGTCCATCGTCAGGGCCGCGTAGAAATCTCCCATGCTCGTCTCGCAACGCGCCGCCCGGGCATTCGTCTCCGTCCCCAACATTCCGAAGCTCTTCGCAAACGAAAGCCACGGTCTCCCGGCGATGCTTATAAGCGCATTCGGATCGCGTACGAGGGAATTCAAAGTCTCCGGGTTGATACGGTCTTTGCCCGCACCGGCATCGATCGCGGCCCTTAGGTAAGCGGGCGTGCCGGCGGCAATCGTGTTGCCGCTAAGCGAAACTATGCCAACTTCCGAGAAGCCCTTCAGTAGAGGATTCTTTTCCGATTCTTTCACCATCGGATCAATTGTCATTAGACCGAGGGTCTTGTCGCCATATTTCTCATCGCGCAGTTTTCCCTGCGAAGCCATGCGTGCCAATCCTATCAATGAGTCGGCACTGAAATCACCACTCGAGACAACCATAAATTCAGGCGGCTGAAAGTTGAGATCGGCGGTTGGTTTCTTAAAGCGAACGGCGATGACGATGTAATCAACCTTCGTGGGATCTATGCCCGCATTCTTTCTGACTTCTTCAAAACTCTTTCGCATCTCGTCGACATGCTTCGCGGGCAGGAGTTTTGGCACGAGGTCATTGAGAATGCGTTGTGGGTTGACGTAAATCAGCGTGTCAGCCTCAGGCAGGCTCGAAAGGGAATTGACCACAGCCTGACGAGCTGGAGAGACTTCAGCCGTACGCGTGGTAGCGGCGGACGAGTCTGTCGCAACTAATTTTGGCCCGCCGGCGCCGGTTTGGCCCAGCGCGTTCTGACCCGAAGCGCTTATGGCAGCCGCCGCAAGAGCAACCATTACTACGATGAGGAGATTGGAAATTTTTCTCACAGCCTAAGCCTCCATTCAGAGTTTTGCTTATCTTCACACAAGATGGTCGTTCCGATAGTGCCCTAATTTGTAATGCAAACTGTTAGTCTGCATAGAACCAATGGCATTCAAGGTGCACGCAAATTAACAGTTCCCGTTACGAAAACCAAACCAGGCCACTACCGTCGTTCCCGACAGCTTTTAAAGCCAGTCGAGCTTTGGCACAGTAAACTCGTCCTGCACATTACCGGTATTCAGCGTTGAGGCGGGTTCAAATAGCAGGACTTGAGCCTCTTCATCAGCAACGGGCCGGTGCTCAACTCCGCGAGGGACGATAATAAACTCGCCTTCTTCCAGCCAGACGTCTCGGTGCTTCATGGGTTCGGACGTGTCGCCATTGCCTTCACGATATTCCATACGAAATCTTCCCTTTATAACCAGAAACATTTCGTCTTCGGTTTCATGATGATGCCAGGTAAACGGCCCTTTGAATTTTACCAGCTTGAGGTATTGCCCATTCAACTCGCCAATAATACGCGGGTTCCAGTGGTCACTGATCAGCGAAAGTTTTTGGCTAAGGTTTATCTTGTTCATCAGCTTTATCAGCCGGATCCAGCTAAGCAGGAACTGTATAGGATACGTAGCCTGCGATTGATCAGTTTCACTAACCGAGTCTCTTTGCTATTTAGTTTTTGGCTAGCATAACGCGGGTCAGCCTTATGTCAAATACAAACTCCAGCGAGAGGTGCATTCGCGGGCCTGAGAACTCTTGATATATTCTGTGCCAGCTAAACAAATACAAGCAGCCAGAAAGAGACAAGAGATTGCTTAACTTTGCCATTCAAACGGCCCGCGATGCGGGTGCCATTCTTGCCGATCGTTTCGGACGAGCGCTACAGGTATCAAATAAAGGTGACATCGATCTGGTTACCGAGGCCGACCTTGCCGCGGAGAAGCTCATCATCGAACGGATCAAGTCTCACTATCCGCGTCACGCAATCCTGGCCGAAGAATCAGGTACAACAACAGGATTTGAGATGGTGCCGGGAACCAGTGATTGGAAGTGGATCGTTGATCCGCTTGATGGGACAACCAACTATGCTCACGGCTATCCCTGCTTTTGCGTTTCCATCGCTCTCGAACATGCTGGGGTCATCGAAATCGCGGCGATTTACGATCCAACGCGCGATGAGATATTTGCTGCGGAACGCGGCCAGGGCGCGACCTTAAACGAACGCCGCATGCGCGTGTCAACGGTAGACGACCTGAATAGCGCGATGTTGTGTACCGGATTTCCTTACAACGTTCGTGAGCGACCAAACTTCGCCCGGCAGTTTGCAAATTTCACAATGGAGGCCCAGGCAGTTAGACGTGACGGATCGGCGGCAATCGATCTCGCGTATGTCGCTTGCGGACGTTTCGACGGGTTTTGGGAAGATGGCCTCAATCCCTGGGACGTAGCTGCCGGTGTCCTCTTGATTGAAGAAGCCGGCGGGTGGGTGACGGATTTCGGCGCTGGAGCATTGGACATCTACACGCCAAAGGTGCTGGCCAGCAACGGCCTTATACACCACGACATGATGCGGGTCTTGAGTTCCGGCTAGATTGAGAGGCCAGTAGCTTTGGCTCACAAACTAATAATTGTGTCACAGAGCAGACTGGATGACTTCAGCCAATCGTTCCGTCTCGCGGCGCGCGCAGGCGCGGATTTCTTCTCCCGGTCGCTGTTCGACATAGAATATTGGATGATAAATAATTTCAACTTTTCCCGGTCGCGGAAAGAGCCTGTTCGTCGGCCAAACGCGATTGGCGCCGCGAATTGTTACCGGCAGAATTGGAACTCTGGCCTCTAACGCCATTCGTACGGCGCCTCCCTTCATCCGCACCATTGAACCATCAGGCAGGCCGCGCCCGCCTTCCGGGAAGATCACCACCACGCCGGAATCGCGGAGCCAGGTTAGGGAACGACGAATCGCTTCCGGGTTGCCTTCCACCTGAAGCGGCCAGGCTCCCAGTAACCGGATCGCCTTACCAACAAAGGGCCAGGAAAAGGCCTCGCTCCAGGCGAGGAAACGAATGGGCCGCTTCACCGGGATTGCCAACCAAAAAGGATCGCCGTAACTCTGATGATTCGCTGCGATGATGAGCCCGCTATTCTCGGGAATGTTTTCCACGCCTGTATGTTTCAGTCTCCAAAAGACGCGACTGCCCAAACTCACCACAGGTCGCATGAGGTTGATGAACCATTGCGGCAGCGTCGCCTCCGTGCGTTTTAATCCCGCAGCAACTTTCTCTTTTGATAATGTTTCCGGATTACTCAAATGCTTTTGGGAAGGTAATAAAGATAGAACCGCAGGCCTTTCGTTACTGTCGAAGCCCAGTTCGAAACGCCGGCGGGTAGTCCTACTCCAAGTTTAAAGCGGCCACTCGCGATCGATAAATTCGACATGAATGCGCGGCACGCCTCCTGGTCCCATACTGTGGCCGCGTATGGCGGCGTACAACGAGAGTTTGTACTGCTCACTCGATAATCGGATGATCCGACCTACCGGTAACGAAAGTGTCGTTAGAATTGCGGCGCCCTTTTCGTTAATGTTTTCCGAGACTGTATGTTCGCTGACTTCCACTTCTGCTTTTTCATTGAAACTTTCAATCAACATATCAACCGGAATGTTATGACGCGTTTGAATCCGCTTATCAGATGAAGTTAATTCCGTCGGCGTCCACTCGGCGACTGTATTGAGATGTTGCGGCGTCGGCCCGCCAATCTCGTAGCGGCGCGCGGGATTTTCCTCATAGCTGCGCGGCGGATGTTTGCCAATAAAAGCAACGCCGACTTCAAACAAAGGGATGGTGTTGCCAGGCGCAGCCGCTGGTTTCACATAGCGTACCAGCGCCCAAACTCTGTACTGATCTTCGACATGATCGAACACACGCAATTGCCGCGGCATGGGAATGGTCATGTGAAGCAGGCGACCTTTTTCGATTGGACGTTTCAGCGTGAAACGGGCGCCGAATGGAGTGACGTCGATGAGACGCGTGATTTCAGTCCACTCTACGCCGACCGCCTCGCGACAGCGTACGCGAATCGGTAACTTCAGCTCTAATCGCTCGCGAATGCGCTTTGGAATTTGTTGTTCAGACATGTGAAGATTGGCGGTTGTTTCTGACAGATTATCGTTGAAATTATTACTCGTCCTGACCCGTTTTCTCAGCAGCCGTTTTGGAACCTAGTTTGTCGTCGAAGCTATTGATTTTACTAGGGTTTTGGGACTCATCGCGTTTGCCAAAAACCATCTTTTTGGGCTACAATAGAACTTACTTTTTCGAGCCCTTTCGATTACTTGTCGCGACCACGTTTTATGCCTAAATTCCGGCGCGAAGAAAACTCACTTCAAGACAACATTATCAGCGAGTCAGGGGATGGTGAAAATCGGTCCCTGAGCTCCGGCACGCAAAGTTTAATACAAAGTTAACTGAGGGCGGATTGTACTGGAAAGGTTAAGGGATGGAAACAACTTCTGAACGGAATCACATAAATATCGAAGACGAGATGCGGCGTTCGTATCTCGATTACGCGATGTCGGTCATCATCGGGCGCGCTTTGCCTGACGTGCGCGACGGACTCAAACCGGTTCACCGGCGCGTGCTGTGGGCGATGCATGAGCTCGGCAATACCTACAACAAACCTTACAAGAAAAGCGCACGCATCGTTGGTGACGTCATCGGTAAATATCATCCGCATGGCGATACTGCGGTTTATGACACGATCGTTCGTCTGGCGCAGGATTTTTCCATGCGCTATCCATTGATCGATGGCCAGGGAAACTTCGGATCGGTTGACGGCGATGCAGCTGCGGCGATGCGCTATACGGAAATTCGTATGGCCCGCGTAGCTAATGTAATGCTTGCGGACCTGGAAAAAGAAACAGTCGATTTTCAACCAAACTACGACGAGTCTCTCAGCGAACCGAAAGTAATGCCGACGCGCATTCCAAACTTGCTGATCAATGGTTCGGACGGTATTGCGGTGGGAATGGCGACAAAGATTCCGCCCCATAACCTTACCGAGATCATTGATGCCACTATAGCTCTGCTGCGAAATTCTGACCTACCCGTCGAAGCATTGACAAAGATCGTTACGGGCCCTGACTTTCCCACTGGCGGCTTCATTTATGGCCGGGAGGAATTGAAAAAATCGTATCTAGAAGGTCGGGGAATTATTCAGCTGCGAGCGCGCGCAGGGATCGATCGCATTGGCCGCGGCGCTCAGGAGCGCGATGCAATTGTCATTACTGAAATACCGTTTCAGGTAAACAAGGCGCGCTTGATCGAGCGTATTGCCGAATTAATCAACGAAAAGAAACTCGACGGCGTTTCTGACCTGCGCGACGAATCCGACCGCACCGGCATGCGCATCGTGGTGGAGTTGAAGCGGGATGCGGTGCCGCAAGTAGTCCTGAACAAGTTGTACAAGCTGACACCGATGCAATCGTCGTTTGGCGTCATCAATCTGGCAATCGTAAACGGACAGCCTCGCGTTCTAAACCTAAAGCAGATGCTCGAGTGCTTCATTGATTTTCGTCGTGAAGTGGTGCGGCGGCGGACGGAATACGAGTTACGTAAGGCCAAGGCCCGGGCCCACATTCTCGAGGGATTGACCAAAGCGATCGATGCGCTGGATTTCATTGTGACCCTGGTGCGCAACTCCCGCTCAGTGGACGAAGCACGGCAATGGCTGACCGGCCAGTCGAAAACGATGAGTGAGGTGAAAACCTGGAAGGGAATTCCTGCTGATACTCCGCTCAAGACTTATTTGGGCAAACTACAAAAGGCAATGGAGCGTCTGGCGTTTTCTGAGATACAGGCGCAGGCGATTCTCGATTTGCAGTTGCGGCGACTATCGGCGCTGGAACGTCAGAAAATCACCGACGAGTATGAAGGAATCATCAAGTTGATCGCGGAGCTGGAAGAAATCCTCTCGAATGAGAATTCGCTGCGCCGCGTGATTGGAAATGAGCTGGAAGAGGTCAAGAAAGAGTTTGGCGATGCACGCCGGACTGAAATCGTTGACGAGGGTGTGGAGTTTTCAATCGAAGATTTGATTGCTGACGAAGATGTAGCGATCACGGTTACGAACAGCGGCTACATCAAGCGCACCCCAATTACGACTTACCAGCGCCAGGGACGCGGAGGCAAAGGACGATTTGGCGCCGCGGCCAAGGGCAGCGATTACGTCGAACATCTCTTCATTGCTTCGACTCATGCTTACATCATGATCTTTACGGACGACGGCATGGTCTACAAGTTGAAAGTCCACGAGGTTCCCGATGCCGCGGCCTCGGCGCGCGGCAAGGCGGTGGTAAATCTGATAAACATTCCTTCAGATCGCAAGCTGGCGGGAGTTGTCCCAGTGCGCGATTTTGCGGCCGGGCGATACGTGGTTATGGTCACTCGCAAGGGCGTGATCAAGAAAACCTCACTCGCCGATTTCCAAAACATTCGCTCAAATGGAATCATCGCTATCAACGTGGATGAAGGCGACCAGTTGCTGGATGTGGTCCTAACTGACGGCACTAAGCGAATCTTTATCGCCACACACAATGGACTGGCTATCCGGTTTGATGAAAAGAATGTCAGGCCGATGGGCCGTGCCACACGCGGCGTGCGCGGCATCGATCTACGCGCGGACGATTACGTTGTTTCAGTTTGTCCGGTCTCTGCCGACGACACGGAGAAGATGCTTTCGGTTTCCGAGCAGGGATACGGTAAACAGACGCCCATCACGACTTATCGTCTGCAGTCTCGAGGCGGCAAAGGCGTCATTAACATGAAGACGACCGAGAAGACGGGTAAAGTGGTCGCGGTTTTTCCAGTTGATGCCGATTCGGAGATCATGATCATCACCCAACAAGCCAAGTTAATCCGATTGGAAGCGGGACATATCCGCAAGACCGGCCGCAGCGCGCAGGGCGTCAGGCTAATAAAAACAGATGAGGCTGATCGCGTAACGAGCGCGTCTTTGGTCGAGGCCGCCGCAGATGAGGAAGTTGAGGAGAACGTTTCTTAATTCGTCTCACGATTCATCATCTACTACAGCTGCCTTGGGTTCAGCGATACGGTACACTGACCGATTCACGTAACCACCATTTGTTCTTGATCGACGTACTGCGCTGAATACATTTCATTCGGCGCAGTATTTCCAGTGAATCGTCTAGTTCTTGTCTGCTAATACTCGAACGACCATTAGAGCCAAGCTCAGTGTTGACTAAGTCAAGAACTCCATCCTCGGGAATGTAATTGTTATGGTCGCAATTCTTCCACATCGTCAACAATACCACCGCCTCATGCTCGGAAATCTTAATGTTTAGCCGAGACCAGAGCTTGTTCCAGATTCGGAGAGCTACGAATGGCGCGAGCCAATGTACATTCAAAGCGCCCGCGCCGATGGTTATTACTTCGGCAAGATCAACCAACAGAGTTCGAAGATTCAATACAAGGTTGCCGGGTTTGGTAGTTGTACCACCTCCGTAACCACCTTGACTCATCGTTATAAACTCCATTCGAGGCATTTCTGGCGGAGTATTCTGAACGAAGTTATCTATAATCCTTTTCGAAATCGTCGCAACGCTGGTCGCGTCCGGTACATCGTCGGCTAATTGAAAGCACTCGGTGAGAGCGTCCTCGGCGACAAGAACTAGCTCATCCTTTTTTTGAGTAGCTCTCTCGGTGTCGTAGTTCATGCTGAGACTGACCCCGTTGTTATTTTGGGACCCCACTCAATTCTGCCTTCCGCAGTCTCACCTCGGCAAGAATGACAGTACATTCTGCCAATCTTCGGCTTCGGTACTTGACCAGACTTGCAATAGTCCTTCGATTGCATCGCGATAGGATAGTTCCTGAGAGATAAGGATCACGCCGGGACTGGTTTGTTCCTGAATGAAGCGAGAGAATGCCTCGGGCATTGTACTGACGTCATGCGAGACGAGCACTCTGCCATCTGAAGCAGCACGAACTAGTACCATCCAGTCATCAACTCCAGCCAGCCCAGCTTCATTAGCAGTCGTAAAGTCAATTGAAGACTCGCGGCGTCTCAGGCCTTTAATGATGGGTACGTGAAGATCAGCGTCGGCTTGGAAACGGATTTTCAAGAGAGGGTTTCTTGCGTCTCTTCCAGCTTGCGGTAGAGCAGAGGATGTGCTTCTCGGGCCTTCTTTCGCAAAGCGTCGAACTTGGCGCGATTACTCTTTATGTTCTTGTCTATTTCATCCCGCCGAGAAAGATAGAAAGCGATTGCGCCGTAGACCTGCTCAAGTGAAAGGCTATCGAAATTATCTGCGATACTTTCGGGAGACAGGCCGCTTAGGTAATCATAGACAATCGAATCAAGCGACACGCGGGTGCCAGTGATCCGATAAACATCCCCAACGACGCTGACATAGTTGTCATCCATTACTTGGCTCCTGAATTGATTCTAGACTCTAATCGCGATAGTCATCAAGGGCTGAAGACTAAGAATTAGCTAACCCTTGGGCTTCGACCCAAACCTCGCCATCTTCGAAAATCTCTTTTTTCCAGATGGGCACAGTGCGTTTGAGTTCTCTGATGGCCCACTCGCAGGCTTCGAATGCAGCACGCCGGTGAGGCGCGCTCACGGCAATCACGATGCTGGTTTCGCCAATTTCAAGCCGTCCCGTTCTGTGCACTATCCCGATATGCGCAACATCGAAACGTTCGTGAACCTCCCGGCCCAGGCGCTCGAGCTCGCGAAGGGCCATCGGCGTATAAGCCTCATAGATCAAATGAAGCGTGTGTCGCCCCTTCGTCCATTCGCGGGCGTAACCATCCAGCGTCACTGTGGCCCCGCACTCAGGCAGGACGACTCTTCGAGCGACGGCGCCCACATCGATCGGCTCTGTGGTGAGCTCAAAGAAGTCTTTTGCGAACGTTGAGGCGGGCGAGGCGCCCGCGGTCCCAGGGTTCGGCGTCGCTGTTTCGTCGCGATTGTGTTTTTCGGCTGTGGCGCCGCCACTCACTGGCGGAAATACAGCCAGTTCATCACCGTTCTGCACTAAGAGTTCGGGTAACGCATATTCCTGATTCACGGCAAACAATAACGAGCGTCCGAAGCGCTTCAGATCAGGGAATTCTTCCAACAATTGTGCCAAAGCAGTGGATGCAGTTGGACTGCCCTTTAATATGACGTCAACCTCAGCCCGGCCCACCGCATCCCGCGCCGCGCCAAAGAACAGCACCTTGACTGCCACTTCTTTGTTAGTCTTCTGCTGCAAATCTACCATTGTTCCCGGGAAGGTACTTCATCCGCGGGGCTTTCTCTTTCAAATTTCCCATTTGTCATCGATGACAAAGTTGAGCGGCACTTTGATTTTCAATAATGAAAAATGAGAAATGAAAAATGGAAAATCGATAGTTGACCTCCGCAGGTCTGCTAAAGTTTACTCAATCTCAATCTTCCTGCCGCTGTGTCCGTTGCCTTTTGCCAACTCATGCACTCGCGCCCGCTCTTCGTAACCGGACACAGCCCGGGCAAGTATGTCACGTAAACGGCGCAACCGCTCCGAGGTTAAGCGCAGTTCAAGCAGTTCCTGCTTTACGTCGGCATCCATTTCCATCGCCGCCGCGACCAGGAAAGAAAGACGTTGCGGCTCCGTGTCGCCAATGTTTGGCAAATTAGCACGCTCGTCGTTGATAGTGCGCACTGCACGCGCAATGCGAGTGAAGGTCTCTGCAACATCTCGTGAATTCTCCCCAACCGCTTCGCTATCGTCAGCTTCGTCTTCAAAGTAACTGACTCGCACCACGCGATAGGGATCTCCGCGCTCCAGGTATTCTTCAATCTGATATCTGATCACACCGATCGCCAGAATGTTTGACCGCCCATCAGGAAAGGTCTGTGTATCAGTTACTTTCGCCACGCAACCGATACTGCCTACCGGTGGAAATTCTCGCTCCGAGGTGGAGACATCGAAGTAGGAAAGTGCAAAGAGACTATTCCCGGCGCGAATATCTTCGAGCATCTGCCGATAGCGTGGCTCAAAGATGTGCAGCGGCAGAGGCACTCCCGGAAACAGGACCACGGATAGCGGGAAGAGTGGGAGTTCACTTATGCCCTCGACTATGTCACTCGCTTCGCTCATGAATATGCTAATAAGAAAATACTAAACCAAACAACAAGGGGCCAGGTTGCAATGTTGGACTTAGGAAAATCGCGAGGTAATTATTATGGCAGACGGACCGAGAGAAGTCAGTAACAAGTTCGATCTGGCACCGATCCAGTATGCAGGCAGAGGTTTAAAGCTCAGCCCCGGGGTCTCCACATGGGCAGCCCACGTGGGGTGGTAGCATTTAGGCGGGAAGTAAGACTGGCGAGAAATGTCAAACAATATCCAACGAACGCGGCGCCATGCGTCGCATTGTTGCCAGCAGCTTTTCCGTATCGAAAGGTTTGTCGAGAAACTCATCGGCGCCAACTGCGTAGCAGGCGTTGCGAGTTTCGATACCGCTTGCCGAGGTCATGACCAGAACCTTCGATTCCGGAAGGTGCGCCTTTAGGTATTCGAGAATGCGCAGGCCCACTTCCGGTGAATCAACTTCGGGCGGTAAATGTAAATCGAGTATTGAAACTGCGGGTTCGTAAACGGTGGCGCGTCGCACGGCCGTTTGCATGTCGTTTGCCGTGACGACGTCATAATCCTCACTGAGCGTCCAAAACAGCTGCTGCGTTATGGATTCATCGTCGTCAACGATAAGTATTCTGGGTTTCATTGTGGGAGGTTCTCCTTAAAATCCGGGCGATCGGAGTCACGCTGGACTTAAGCAATGTTTATGCCTCGTTGAATCAGGGTCAACCATTCGCTGCGCAATGGTGAGATGTGACGATTGCAAGAAGCCTTTCGTGTCAACATGTGGAAACAAACGGATAGGGACGTGTATACAAATGTGAACATGTTGCGGTACTCAGGATCAACCAATTAACGGAGTCCCTTTGAATGGTGAGGCAGGCGAGCGCGCGCAAACGCAAACGATGGCAGAGAAAGGAAGCTGCTATTTCACAGGTTCGTTACGAAGAAAGTCTATTCCGGCCGCTTGCTCCGCTACATCCAGGCTCGCAACAGTCTTGAGGTCGGTAAGATCGATTATTTCAACTGTGCCTGGCTCTGAACCGACACCCTCTACCGAAACAAACGCATAGCGATCGTCCGGAGAAACAACTACGCCGTGGAGCACTTTTCGTCGTGTCGGAATCCGCGCCAGTTCATGACCGCTCTTCAGATCAATGACACTGACCGACTGGTCGCGCTTGTTCGTGGTTAATAATCGCGTGCC
>WNGJ01004830.1_pt1 | contig 14089 bp, 11 predicted proteins | sample 5400611 | NCBI WGS metagenome assembly WNGJ01 (sample SAMN13153375, study PRJNA577476) | soil metagenome | isolation source: 40 cm soil or saprolite under Garry oak tree replicate 1 | place: USA:California | collected 2016-06-15 | reverse complement strand
CGAGGGATAGCCACGGCAGGTTCAGCATGTCGGTGCCGCAGTAGAAGACTAGGTCCGTCTGGGCCAGCACGTGCGAGGTGGCGCCGGGGGCGTCCTTGGCGTCCTTGACGCCGACGATCCTGGGGTGCGCGGCCAGCCGGACCAGGGTCTCGGTGGCCACCGCCGCCCCGGTCCGGCCGGGGATGTCGTAGATGAGTACGGGCAGCCCGGTCGCGTCGGCGACCGCGGTGAAGTGGGCCTCGAGCGCGGGCTGGGGCGGCTTGTTGTAATAGGGAGTCACCACGAGAAGGCCGTCGACACCCACCCGTTCGGCCGACCGGGCCAGCTCGATGGTATGGGCGGTGATGTTGGTGCCGACCCCGGCCACCACCTTGGCCCGTGAGCCCACCGCTTCCAGCACCACCCGCAGCAGGCGCTCCTTTTCCTCGTCGGTGGTGGTCGGCGCCTCCCCGGTGGTGCCGTTGACCACCAGGCCGTCGTTGCGCATGTCGGTGACGAGATAGTCGGCGAGGCGGGCGGCCCCGTCGTAGTCGACGGTCCCGTCGGGAGCCATGGGGGTAATCATCGCCGTCACCATCTGCCCGAACGGGGGGGCCTGGGAGGGGCGTCTCCCCGCGGTGGCACTGTACGGCGCCGCATTCGTCGTCATACCCGAACGCTACTCGCTCTCGCAGTGCGCAAGTAGTCGGCTTACCGTCGCCGCGGCGAGAAATCCCGCCACGCCGGACGATGCGGACGGGCGGGGCGCCGGTAGCCGGGGCATCCCTCTAGGGTCAGGCGGGGGGCGTGGGATCCGGTGCGCCCGGGCCACGCGGGAATACGATCAGCCGTTGGCCCAGACGCCGGCGCAGCTGGTGAATCGGGTCCAGGTGCAGTCCGCGAGCCAGCGATGAGGCGCCTTGCCTGCCGGTGGCCAGGATCACCTCGTCATAGTCGTGACGCTGGGTCTCGGAGCGCACCGCCTTCACCAGGTCGTCCTCGTCGCTGAGCAGGCCGCTGGCCTGGCAGCCGATGGTCTTCAGGTGCCGTACGGCTAGGTTCATGCGATGCTCAGCGGCAGCACTGATGTCATGATCCGGCCGGGGCGCTACCGGGAACTTTCCAGATCGTGCGCCGAGAACAAGCTCCATGGCTGGCAGCCGTGCCTGGCGTGACCTGACCAAAGACATCACCACTACCTCGCACGGCTCCTGCTCCTGCCGCGCGACGAGATGGTTGATGGGCTCCAAGTCGAGTTCCTCGTCCACGGCAAGCAAGTCCATGTCCAGCACCAGCAGATACCGCCGCACATCCATCACCTCTGTCAAGCGCCAGTGACGGCCTACCCGCTATCACGACACTAAACCGGACAGCCAGCGGTTCATCTGACAGGTGGCCGCGCCTCCGTCCGCCTGGACAGCCAAGCGGCTGACGTGGGCTCGGGGGTACCCACGTCAGCCGCTTTCACTTGGTCATCGTCAGGCGGGGCCGGAGCGTTACAGGGAGGGCTAGCTGGCCGGCAGCGTCGGCTTCGGCAGTGTCGGCTTAGGCAGTGCCGGCTTAGGCGGGGCCGGCCGGGAGCTGGGTGCGCGGGCCGGGGTGTGCAGGTGGGCGGAGCCGGAGTTCCTGGTCGTGCGCCGGGCCAGGAACAGTGCCGCGGTCGCGGCGGTGGCCAGTGCGACGGCCAGGATCGCCGCGACCGCCGCCGCGCTCAGGCTGACCGCGATGCCCGAGCCGATGCCGCTCCTCTCGCCCTGCATGTTGATCAGCCGCGGCGCGATCAGCAGGCCGGCCACGGTGCCGGCGGTCACGCCGAGCAGGGTGAGGATCATCGTGTTGGTCACCAGGGTGGCCATCACCTGGCGCGGCGTGAGCCCCATCGCCGCCAGCACGCCCATCTCGTGCTGGTGATCCCGCATCCCGACCACGGTGGCGGTGAGCAGGTTGGCCAGCCCGATCACGGCCAGGATGACCACCGAGACCGCGATCACCAACTGCAGCCCGCGGAGCCCGCTGGCCGGGTTGGGCACCACCTGCACGTCGAGCCGGTCGTGCGATTCGGCGAGCAGCCGGGCCCGGGCCGCGGCGGCCGTCACTCCCGGCTTCAGGACCAGGTGATAGACCAGCTGCGGTGGCGCGCTGCCCGCGTGATTCAGCGCGTCGAGCCCGAAATCGAGCACGTCCCCGTTGTTGTCCGGCTCGATCGTCCGGCCGACGATGTGCAGGATCACCGGCACCCCGTCGATAGTTGGCGAGATCCACGCGCCGACGCCGATGTGCATCAGGTCGAGGAAGCCCTGGCCAGCGACCGCCTCGTTGGCCGCGCGGAACATCCGCCCCTGCACGGCCCGGAACGGGTAGGGCCGAGTCGAGGTCCCCATGGCCCGGGCGTAGAAGGTGCCGTTGTCGCCCGGCAGTAGGGTGACGGACTGGGCGCCGGGATAGGCCGCGAGCACCTGGGCGTCGTGGCCGATCAGGGTCAGCATCTGCCTGTTCTCCAGGCCGCCCTGGCTGACCGTGACCGCGGCGGCGAGGCCGATCTTGCCCGGATCGCTGGTGAACCCGTCAATGGTCGACCAGCATGTCAGCGCGATGGTGATCATCGCCATCGGGATGGCCAGGCCGACCACGGTCAGCCCGGCGGACAGCCGCCGGGTCAGCGAGTCCCTGGCCCCGAGCACCAGCGCCGCGGGCAGGTGGAAGAGCAGGCTAAGCCGGGCGATCAGCGACAGGTGCCCGCGGGGCGGGCTCGGCTGGACCGCGGCGACCGGGGAGACCCGGCCCGCCCACCAGGCCGGGATGACGGTCGCCACCGCGACGGTGAGCACGGTGCCCGCGCCGATCAGCGCCATCCAGGCGCCGGACAGCGGCGCGAGGCCGACCGGCGTGCCGCCTGGCGGCCTGACGAACGCGGGCGAGGTGATGATCCGGGCGGCGGCCAGCCCGAGCGCAGCCCCGGCCGCCCCGAGCAGGGTCTGCTCGGCGAGCAGCATGCCGACCACCTGCCCGGGCGTGAACCCGAGCGCCTTCAGCATCGCGATGTCCTGGCGCTGCACCAGGACGCGGCCCGCGGTGACGTTGGCGATGGCGCACGGGGCGGCGAGCAGCGCGATGATCCCGAACAGGGCGAGCAGCAGCCCGAGCAGCCGGTCGTTGTTCGCCATCGAGTCCTTCACCTGCTGCCAGGTGGAGTAGCGCTCGACGGCCGAGGCCGAATTCTCGGCCGGGCCGTTGTACAGGTTCCAGATGGTCTGGACGACCTGGCCGGTGGCTACCGTGGAGCTGTCGAACAGGCGCAGGCCGACGATCTGGAGGGTCTCGCTCGGGTTGGCCTCCACCCGGGTCAGCAGCCCGTGCTGCACCCAGATCAGGCCGGGGGTCCACTGCGGGTAGAAGCCCTGGTCGGCGGTGTCCGCGATGCCGATCACCCGCATCGGCACGCTGGTGCCGTCGATGCCGTCCACCGTGATCCGGTCCCCCACGCCGACGTGCACCGCCTGGGCGAAGGACGCCTCGACGACCGCACCGTCCGGGGCCGAGGACCGCAGCCAGGTCCCGGCCACCAGGAGCGGCGCGGACATCGTGGGCGGCTCTGGCGTCATGGTCCGGAGCTCGACCGGCGACTTCACCGCGCCCTGCTCGAGCGTGGCCGGCGCGGCCTGGTAAGGCTTGCCGGTCTCCTTGATCCCGGCCACGTGGCGTAGCCCATTAGTGTTGGTGCCGTTCTGGAAATAGATCAGCACGTCCGCGCCGTGGGTCCGGGCGAACAGCTGCTGCCACGGATTGACCGCCCCCTGCAAGAGCATGGTGGCGAGGAACAGCGCGGCCACCACCCCGGCGACGACGGCGACCGTGATCAGGGCCTGGCCCCGCCGGGCACGCAGGTCAGCGCGCGCCCACCGGAGCGTGCCTCGCATCAGGTCTCAGCCTCTCAGCTCCAGAACGTCGGCGACGCCGTTCATGGTGCGCGGGATGGGCACGATCTTGGCGTCGTCGGCCACCATCCCGTCGAACAGGTTGATCACCCGGTCGGCCAGGCTCGCGACCCGGGCGTCGTGGGTGACCATCAGGATCGCCTGACCCCCGTCGTGCGCCCGGCGCAGCAGCCGGAGGACGTCGCGCGTGTTGGAGCTGTCCAGGTTTCCGGTCGGCTCGTCGGCCAGCAGGACGCTCGGCTCGTTGGCCAGCGCGCGGGCCAACGCCACGCGCTGCTGCTCCCCGCCGGACAGCCGGGCCGGGGCGGCGCCCGCCTTATCGGCGATGCCCAGCTCGGCCAGCAACTCCTCGCGGCGATTCCTGGCCTGCCGCGGGGTCGCGCCCGCGAGCAGCGCGGGCAGTTCCACGTTGTCGGCGACCGTCATGTTGGACAGCAGGTTGAAGAACTGGAACACGAAACCGATGTGCTGACGGCGCAGGACCGCCCAGCCGGCTGTCGACAGCCCGTCCACGCGCCGCCCGCGCAGCCAGATCTCACCACTCGTGGCGGGCTCGAGGCCGCCGAGCACGTGCAGCAGGGTGGACTTGCCCGAGCCCGACGGTCCCATGATGGCGACGAACTCGCCCATGGCGAGCTCGAAGTCCACCCCCCGGACGGCCTCCACCGTAATCCCGTCGGCCCGGTAGACCTTCACCAGCTTCGACGTGCGAAGTAGACTCGGCCCCCCGTCGGGGGCCCCAGGGCCAGGGGGGTTTGGGGGGGCGGGCAGCCCCCCCAAACGGGGGGTCCCCGGGGGGTCGCCCCCCGGGGGCAAACGGCTCCTTCTCACACAAGTTCCTCCTGGCATCTCTCCAGCCAGTCAAGGTCGGCCTGCAGGTGCAGGATGGCGCCCTCGATCAGGAGCCGGGCCGGGGCGTCGGCCGGGTCGGCTTCCGCCTGCAGCTCGGTCAGGTTACGCATTATGCCCAGATAATGCCTGCGCTGGGAGTTCATGAGCTCCATCCGGTCGGCGAGTCCCGCCATCGGGGCCAGGATGAGCTTGATGAAGAACTCGTCGCGGACCCGCGGCCCGTCGCTCGGCTCGCCGACCCAGGCGCGCAGCGCCTGCCGGCCCGCCGGGGTGAGTTCGTAGACCCGCTTGTTGGGGCGGGTGGTCTGCTCGACATCCTCGCTGCGGACCAGGCCGTCCTGCTCGAGGCGCTTCAGGGTGACGTAGATCTGCCCGATGTTCGGCGATGGATACGCCTGGCCGAAGGTCTGTTCGAGCGCGAGCTTCAGCTCGTAGCCGTGAGCCGGTTCCTTGGCGAGCAGGGCCAGCAAGGGCTGCCGCACGATCCCGTCACCTCCATGGGCCCGCCAGGACCCGCGTTCAGATTATCGCTGGGCATTACCCGCAGGTAAGGCCCAGCGCCGTGGATAAATGCCGCCACGGGGGGTAGCACCGCAGGTGACTACGGCCTCCGGCGGCCCGTGGCCTGCCTCGCTCAGGGCGGCGCGAAACATGTCGGACTCGTTATGTGATGCTGTTGACATATACCTAACGGCGGTGCATAACATGCATGTACGAATGTTACATGACCCTGGGGTATTTGGGTGGAGGCCCGCATGAGGCGTGCGATGCCTGGTATCGCAATCCTTGCTGCAGGACTCATGCTCCTGGCCGGGTGTGCCCCGGATGGCGCCTCGTCGGGCGGGTCGGCTCCGTCGACGAACGGGATCGGCCCGATCACCTTCGCCATCGGCAAGGACAACTCCGGCTGGCTGCAGGGCGTGATCACCGGGTGGAACCAGGGTCATCCCAGCCAGAAGGTCACCCTGCTGCTGCTGCCTCAGGCGTCCAATGGCCAACTGGCCCAGCTGGTCGCGAACCTTCAGGCGAAAAGTGATCTGTACGACGTCATCGACATGGATGTCATCTGGACCGCCGAGTTCGCCTCGAACGGCTGGATCATCCCGCTGCCGCAGAGCCAGTTCCCGCTCGGCGACTTCCTCAAGCCGGCCGTCGACACCGCCATGTACCAGGGGCGGCTGTACGCCGTGCCCGACTACAGCAACGCGGGTCTCCTCTACTACCGCAAGGACATCCTCGCCAAGGCGGGCAAGCAGCCGCCCAAGACCTGGGCCCAGCTGCAGAAGCTCGCCGAGACCGTGGCGCCGAAGTACGGCCTGTACGGCTTCGCCGGCACGTTCGCCCCGTACGAAGGGCTTACCGTCAACTTCGCGGAAGCCGTTCAGTCGGCCGGGGGGTCGATCCTCTCCCCGGAAGGCACCAAGGTCACCGTGAACTCGGCCGAGGCCCTCAAGGGGCTCGAGTTCCTCGTGAACGGGTTCCGGCAGGGCTGGATCCCCAGGGTCGCGCTCAGCTACGAAGAGGAATCGGCCCAGAACGCGTTCGCCAGCGGCAAGTTCCTGTTCCTGGATAACTGGCCCGACGTCTACGCGGCCCTGTCCGTGCCGGGACCGCAGAACAAGGTGTACGGGAAGTTCGGGATCGCGGCGCTGCCCGGGCTGAACGGCACGGGCTCCAGCTCACTCGGCGGGGCCAACCTCGCGATCAGCGCCTACTCCCGGCACCAGCGGACGGCGCTGGACTTCATCAAGTACATGACCAACCTGAGCAACGAGCGGCAGATGCTGGAGCAGGGGTCCTTCCCCCCGGTGTGGACCCGGCTCTACACCGACAAGAGCCTGATCAGCCGGTATCACTACCTGCCCGTGCTCGAGCAGGCCATCAACTCGGCCCGGCCGCGCCCGGCGATCACCAACTACGACCAGGCCAGCCTGGCCATTTCCAGCACCGTGTACGAGGCCCTGACCCAGCAGCAGGAACCTCAGCAGGCCCTGACGGAAATGGCCGGGCAGCTGACCCAGATTATTCGCGATGGCTGAGACCGCCAGGGCTGACTGCCACGGGGGCCGACCAGCCCTGATCCGCTGATCCAACCCGGCAGGCCGGACGGAGCCGAGACCCGGATGCCGCCGTCGGCCGGCACGTACTCCCGATAGCCAGGCCACCACAGCTATTACGTAGAGTTACGAAGTAGATACTTTGAGTGGAGGACACGGTGCGTGAACGATCACTCGAATATCCCCGACGGCGCCTCACCAGTACATACCAGCTCGCGGCTCTGAGAGGGCCGGCTCTTGACGGCACAGCGGCGCGGCGCGACGATGATCTCATTTGGTGGAACCGGTTCCAACCGCACGTTTCGGGAGTGTGACGATGCCGTCACCGCGTCGAGCGACAATCGCGGATGTGGCTGCCGCTTCCGGCGTCGGCGTGGGCACGGTCTCCCGGGTGATCAACGGCGCACCCAACGTGCGGGAAGCGACCCGCTTTTCTGTGCTGAAGGTCATCGATCAGCTGGGGTACCGGCCCAGCCACCTGGCCGCCTCGCTGTCACGCGGCACGGCGCGCACGATGGCGATCGTGGTGCCGCACCTGACCCGGCCATCGGTGGTGATGCGGCTGGCCGGCGCGCTGGCGGTGCTGGACGAGCAGGGCTACGACACCGTGGTGTGCAACGTCGACACCCCCCAGCAGCGGGATCACCACCTGGCCGCGCTGACCAAGAGGCACCGCGCCGACGGCGTGATGGTGGTGTCGCTGCGGCTGTCGCGGCAGCAGCTGGAGTCCTTCCAGCGCGCCGGGGTGCCGCTGGTGACGGTCGGCGTGCTGGCTCCCGGCGTTCCGCAGACGATCACCGACGACGTGACGGGCGGCCGGCTGGCCACCGAGCACCTGCTGTCGCTCGGTCACCGGCGGATCGGCTTCGTCGGTGACACGGCGCACCGCATGTCAGTCACCAGCCTGGGCTTCTCCTCGTCGCAGCACCGGCTGAGCGGATACCGCCAGGCGCTGGCGGCGGCCGGCGTCAACTACGACCCCAGGCTGGTGCGGCGCGGCCCGTTCGGCCCGGCGAACGCCGAGGCGCTGGCGGCCGAGCTGCTCGCGCTGCCGGACCGGCCGTCGGCCATCTTCGCGGCGTCAGACACCCAGGCGATGGGCGTGCTCACCGCGGCGGACCGATGCGGCATTACCGTTCCCGGCCAGCTGTCGGTGATCGGCTTCGATGACATCGAATCGGCGGCCCTGCTCGGCCTGAGCACGGTCCGCCAGCCGCTGGAGAACAGCGGCGCCGAGGGAGCCCGCCGGCTCTGCGCGCTGCTGCGCGGGGAGCGGGTCCGCCCGCTGCGGCAGCAGCTCGCCCTGGAGGTCGTGCACCGCGCCAGCACGGCGAGCTTTCGCGTGAGCAGGCCGCCGACCAGATCAGGAGCAGTCCGGCCGCGGCACGGCGGCGGCCGGGCCAAGGGCAGTGTGGCATGCATGGGCCAGCCCGCTTTGCGGCGGCCGGAGAAGGGAAACGTTACTCGTCGTCCAGCGAGGCAGTGCGCTGACGCGCTAGCCGGGAACTGGCGGTAGCTGGAGGGATGATGATAGGCGACAGTGGCAGAACAAGCGCTTCCATCGGTCGCGCTCACCGGCGGGGCGGCACGCGGTACTCACGCAAGCGTATGGTCGCGGGCATGGCCAGCGCCGTCCTGGCCGCGACGGGACTGGCCGCCTGCAGCTCGGCCAACGCCGGCACCGGACCGGTGACGCTGAGCTACTACCTCTACCCGGACACCTCCAAGGCCACGTCGACGGCGATCAGCAACTGCGACAAGGCGAGCGGCGGCAAGTACAAGATCTCCTATCAGCAGCTGCCGCAGGCCGCGGACGGCCAGCGGCAGCAGCTGGTCCGCAGGCTGGCCGCACACGACGCCACGATCGACATCATGGGTCTCGACGTCACCTGGGAGGCCGAGTTCGCGACGGCGGGCTGGATCGAGCCGTGGACCGGCACGTACAAGGCGCAGGCCGAGGCCGGCACGCTCGAGCCTGCCCTGAATACCGCGAGGTGGAAGGGCCAGCTCGTCGCGGTGCCCGACAACACCAATACCCAGCTGCTGTGGTACCGGTCCGACCTGGTACCGAAGCCGCCGACCACCTGGGCCGAGATGATCGCGGATGCGGAGCAGCTGGCCAAGGAGGGCAAGCCGCACTACATCGAGATCCAGGGCGCGCAGTACGAGGGCGCAACCGTCTGGTTCAACACGATGGTGTCCAGCGCCGGCGGCACCGTGCTGAATCCGGACGCGACCAAAATCACGCTCGGCGCGCCGGCCGTCAAGGCTCTGTCGATCATGAAGCAGCTCGCTAACTCCACCGCCGCGGACCCGAGCATGTCGGTGCAGAAGGAGAACGAGAACCGGCTCCAGATGGAGGCGGGTAACGCGGCCTTCCAGCTGAACTACCCGTTCGTGTATCCCGGCATGAAGCTCGACAACCCGAAGCTGTTCAAGAACTTCAAGTGGGCGCTCTACCCGGAGGTCATCCCCGGCCAGCCGGCCAAGGTGACGATCGGCGGCATCGACCTGGCGGTGAGCGCGTACTCGCAGCACAAGGACCTCGCCTTCCAGGCCGCGCTGTGCCTGCGTAACCGGGAGAACCAGCTCATCGGCGCCAACGTGGGCGGCGTCCCGCCCACGATCGCCAGCCTCTACAACGACCCGAAGCTGTTCGCCAACTACCCGTTCCACGCCGACATCCTGAAGGCGCTCCAGAACGCGAGCGTGCGGCCGAAGACGCCCGTTTACCAGGTCGTGTCCATCGACATCTCGCACCAGATCTCGCCGGCGGCCAGCATCAACCCGACGAGCACGCTGCAGTCGATGAAGGGCTCGCTCAGCAACGCCCTGCAATCGAAGGGCCTAGTCCCGTGAGCCGCCACCTAGCAGATAGCGGCCTGGCCGCGAGGAAAGGAGGGAGACGGTGAGTACCAATACTGAGACGGTCACCACCGGCGCCCCGGCGGAGGCGCCACCCAAGCGCAAGCCGGAGCTATCGGAAGGCGCGCAGGCCGAGCGCAGGCTGGGCTTCATGCTGATCGCGCCGGCGGTCATCGTGATGATCGCGGTCACCGCCTACCCGGTCGTATACGCCATCTACCTGTCGCTGGAGCGCTACAACCTGGCCCTCCCGCAGGCCAAAAAGTTCATCGGGTTCGCCAACTACGGCGCGGTGCTCAGCTCCCCGTACTGGTGGCACGCCCTGTGGGTAACCATCATCATCACGGTCTTCTCGGTGGCCATCACGCTGGTGCTCGGCTTCCTGCTGGCCTTCGTCCTGCACCGGACGATATTCAGCCGGGGTCTCGTCCGCACCACCTCGCTCATCCCCTACGGGATCGTGACGGTGGCGGCCGCCTACAGCTGGCAGTACGCGTGGACGCCAGGCCAGGGCTACCTGTCCTCGATATTCAACAACAGCGCGCCGCTGACCAATCAGGTGCAGGCCATCATCGTCATCATCATCGCCGAGATCTGGAAGACCACGCCGTTCATGGCGCTGCTGCTGCTGGCCGGCCTGTCGCTGGTGCCCGAAGACCTGCAGAAGGCCGCGAAGGTGGACGGCGCCACGGGCTGGCAGCGCTTCACGAAGATCACGCTGCCGCTGATGAAGCCGGCGATCCTGGTCGCCCTGCTGTTCCGGACACTGGACTCGTTCCGGATTTTCGACAACATCTACATCCTCACCCTGGGCGCCAACGGCACCGGGTCGGTCTCCATCCTCGGCTATGACAACCTGTTCAACGCGCTGAACCTGGGCATCGGGTCGACAATCTCGATCCTGATCTTCATCTGCGTCGCGATCATCGCCTTCCTATTCATCAAGGGCTTCGGCACCGCGGCCCCCGGCACGGACATCGAAAAGAGGTGACCCGCTGATGGCTGCCATCACTCCCCGCCAGAGGACTGGCTGGGCGACGGCGAACTTCGTCGTCATCGCGCTGGCGCTGATCCCGGTGCTCTGGCTGGTCTCGCTGTCCTTCAAGACGCCCACGGCCGTCCTTGACCCCTCCTTCATCCCGTCCCAGTGGACCTGGGGGAACTACCACGGGATCCTGACCTCGTCGCAGTTCCTCCGGCCGCTGCTCAACTCGATCGGCATCGGCCTCATCTCCACGCTCATCGCCGTGGTCCTGGCCTCCATGGCGGCCTACGCGGTCGCGCGGCTCCGGTTCCCCGGCAAGAGCGTGCTCATCGGGATGGCGCTGCTCATCGCGATGTTCCCGCTGATCGCGCTGGTGACCCCGCTGTTCACCATCGAGCGCGCGCTGGGACTGTTCAACACCTGGCCGGGCCTGATCATCCCGTACGTCGCGTTCGGGCTGCCGCTGGGCATCTATACCCTGTCGGCGTTCTTCCGTGAGATCCCCTGGGAGCTGGAGAAGGCAGCCAAGGTCGACGGCGCCACGCCCTTCCAGGCGTTCATCAGGGTCATCGCCCCGCTCGCCGCGCCGGGAATGGTCACCACGGCGATCCTGGTGTTCCTGGCTTGCTGGAACGACTTCCTGCTGGCGATCTCGTTCACCTCGACGATCAGCGCCCGGACGGCGCCGGCCGCCATGCAGTACTTCAGCGGCGGATCGGTATTCACCATTCCGACGGGTCCGATCGCGGCCGCCGCGGTGGTCATCACCATCCCGATCATCATCTTCGTGCTGTTCTTCCAGCGCCGGATCGTCGCCGGGCTGACGTCCGGCGCGGTCAAGGGCTAGCGGAGTTAAGGAGAGACAAGTGGCCGAAATCGTGCTTGAGCACATCACCAAGCGTTTCCCGGACGGATCACTCGCGGTCAACGACTTCAACCTGGATATCAATGACGGGGAATTCGTCATCCTGGTCGGCCCGTCGGGCTGCGGGAAGTCGACGACGCTGAACATGATCGCCGGCCTGGAGGACATCACCTCGGGCGAGCTGCGCATCGGCGGCCAGGTGGTGAACAACAAGTCACCCAAGGACCGCGACATCGCGATGGTCTTCCAGAGCTACGCGCTGTACCCGCACATGACCGTGCGGGAGAACATGGGCTTCGCGCTGAAGCTGGCCAAGACCCCGCCGAACGTCATCAAGGAGAAGGTGGAGGAGGCGGCCAGGATCCTGGACCTCACCCAGCACCTGGACCGCAGGCCGGCCAACCTGTCCGGCGGGCAGCGGCAGCGGGTCGCGATGGGCCGGGCGATCGTGCGCGACCCGGCGGCGTTCCTGATGGACGAGCCGCTGTCGAACCTGGACGCCAAGCTGCGCGTGCAGACGCGCACCGAGGTGTCGCGGCTCCAGCGGCGCCTGGGCACCACCATGGTCTACGTCACGCACGATCAGGTCGAGGCCCTGACGCTCGGCGACCGGGTCGCGGTCATGCGCACCGGCGTGCTGCAGCAGGTGGCCTCCCCGAAGGAACTCTACGACCGGCCCGTCAACCTGTTCGTGGCCGGCTTTATCGGGTCGCCGGCGATGAACTTCATGGCCGGCACGCTCGAGGATGGCATGCTGCGCACGAGCCTCGGGGACTTCCGGCTCAGCGACCGGCTGCGGCGCGAGGTGGAGAGCTCTGGGTCCGGGCGGGAAGTCATCGTGGGCCTGCGGCCGGAGAACTTCGAGGACGTGGCGCTGGTCTCGGCCGACAACCGCCCGCACGGGCTCACGTTCCGCGCCAGCATCGACGTCCTGGAATCCCTGGGTTCCGACGTGTTCGTCTACTTCACGCGCGAGCTCGGGCGGGGGGTGAACGTCGCCGAGCTCGAAGAGCTGGCCCGGGACTCGGGACGCGTGGACTCCGGCACCGGCGAGACCGTCGTGGCCAGGCTCGACGCCGCGACCCGGATCAGCGAGGGCCAGGATGCCGAGCTCTGGGTGGACACCCGGGCGATGCACATCTTCGACCCGGCCAGCGGCCGCAACCTGTCGCTGGCTAGTGACGGCGACGACAGGGCTGCCTCCGTGGGGACGGCCTCGGGCCAGGCGGACGCCGTCCAGCCGCAAACTGCCGACCCGGACGCCGCCACGGCCACCGACATACGGGCGGTTCCCGGCCAGGCTGGCCAGGCAGGGGAGGCTACCTGACCTTTCGCCGCAGCCGCTCGATGATCTCGTCGTTCCATTCGTGGGTGCGGATGAGCCGGTACCGCTCGGCGGCGACCCGCATGTAGGCCTCGGCCTCGGTGCGGGAGCCGATCATGTCGGCGGCCCGGAGCATCCGCACGACGGGCCGGTACTCCTCGGCGAACCATCGGCTGGCGATCTCGCCGCGATCCATGAATCGGTGCTTGTCCTGCATGTACCGGCATCCCCATGCCTCGACGGCTTCGCCTAGCTCGGCGTATGACCGCGGATCGGTGAAGGTGATCTTGGCGTAGGCCGGCTCGGGCAGCGGGACCCGGGCCCGGAACAGTCGCTCGTAGTCCTTGACCAGCAGGTCGCCGCGGCGGCGGATGCCCGCGGCGGGCACGGCGGTGAGGATCTCGGTGACGTAGGCGTCGATGGTCGTGGCGCCCGTGGCGATGGCGATCGAGACCCGGTGGTGGCCGTCCTGCACGAAGTGCAGGCCGCCGACGCGGTACACGTCGATGGGCGGGATCGCCTCGCCGCGCCGCTGAGCCAGCGCCAGCCGCTCCCACCGCTCCCTGACGCGCGTGCTGGTGGGCCGGAACTTCCGGTCGAAATCCCGGGTCGAGTCGACGGTGCCGACGATCGTGTCCAGCCGGATGGTCTGCAGGCCAAGCCGCCGCTCGCCGCGCATCCCCAGGGCGGCGACGACCTCGTCCAGCGGCAGGATGAGGTTGACGTCATCGGGTTCGCGGCGCAGCCAGTGGGCGAGCCGGGCCAGCGACTGCCGACGCCGGGCGCGCAGGAAGTCGTTCTCGACGTCGGCGCGAGGGAAGCCGGTGTCAGCGGGCATCGCGATGACCGGGGAGCAGTTCAGCGAGGCCGGCGTCTGGCTCGAGCTCGAGCAGGTGCCACCCGGTGACATTGAACACCGTGGTGCGCCCCAGCCGGCCAGGCCGGACAGGCGCGCCGTAGGGATGTACGTGACCGTGCAGCAGCGCTGTGGGCTGGAGCGCGGCGACCAAGCCGGGCAGCGCCCGGAACCCGCGATGCGGCGGGTCGTCACCGTCGCCGACGCCGCGCGGCGGCGCGTGGGTGAGCAGCACGTCGACTCCGCGGCCGTCCCGCCGCCGGCGCCACCACGCCCGGCTTCGTAGCGCCCGGCCGCGCCGGGCCTGCTGCCGGTCGGTGTACTGGTTTGGTCCGTCGCTGTAGCGCCGGCATCCGCCGAGCCCGGCCAGC
>WNGJ01004828.1_pt1 | contig 14092 bp, 15 predicted proteins | sample 5400611 | NCBI WGS metagenome assembly WNGJ01 (sample SAMN13153375, study PRJNA577476) | soil metagenome | isolation source: 40 cm soil or saprolite under Garry oak tree replicate 1 | place: USA:California | collected 2016-06-15 | reverse complement strand
GCGTCATCCGCTGGATTTCTTGCATGCGACGTCGTGCCACCCGCTTGCGATTGTGGAACCCCCGAATCCGCTTCTGGACTGCTTTTTTGAGGCGGCCGACCAAACGAGTGACCACGCGTACGACATCCCATAACAAGGTATTGTCCGTCGGATGATGAATGTCCGTCTGCACGACCGATCCAATTACATAATGCGTATGATGTCGAGACTGTAACGATCTATTACCGATGGCATCCCCTCTTCGGATTGACTGTGCCTGTTCGTATGCGGCGAAAAGACCGCGCCGGCCAACGTATCTATTGCGAGTCGGACGGCAAGATATATCCCATTCCGAGTTGGATGTTGAGTCCTGAGTGTTCGCAACTCTTGCTCGGCCCTCCGCTGATTTCTGCTGAAGCACTCGGTGAACTTCACGATCTGCTCAGGAGTTTGCCCATTCGTGGTGATTGCGATAAAGCTTCCCTGAATTCATCTCCCAAGGAGGGCGTAGATGAAACGATCGGCAAAATCACTCTACCCGCAAATGAATCTCCCACTCCTCAACGTACCTGCAACAGCCACTCCCGACGAGCAGCAAAACGAATTGACCATCGCGCTGATGGAACTACTCATCAGCGCAGCGAAAGAAGAAAACGAGCAAGCAGGAAACGGAGGAGAGGATGAATCCGAAACTCACGCCTGAACGCCTTCATCGAAAAGCCATCGTTTACATTCGCCAGTCCAGACCCAGTCAATTAATTCACAACCAGGAAAGCACACGCCTGCAACGTAGCCTCGCCGATCGAGCACGCACGTTGGGTTTCCAGCAAATCGTGGTCATCGACGACGATCTGGGACGCACGGGTTCGGGTTTGGTCGATCGCCCTGGATTCCAACGCTTGGCTGCGGAAGTATGTAGCGGCGAAATAGGTGCCGTATTCTGTGTTGAGGCGTCGCGATTAGCGCGGAATGGTCGCGACTGGCACCATCTGATTGAGTTGTGTGGAATGGTTGGTGCTGTCGTCGTGGACCTTGACGGTATTTACGATCCTACGCTAACCAATGATCGGTTGCTCCTGGGGATGAAAGGTACAATCAGCGAATTCGAGTTGAATCTCTTTCGCCAACGGTCGATGGAAGCCATTCGTCAGAAAGCCACGCGCGGCGAGCTGCAGATTCAGATCCCCGTCGGTTTCAGTTGGGCACCGGGCGGGAAACTGGAAAAGGATCCCGATCATCGCGTGCAGCAGGCCATCGAACTGGTTTTTCGCAAATTCATTGAGTTGGGCAGCGTGCGCCAAGTTCTACTATGGTTTCGGCAAGAAAACATTTGCCTGCCAGCATTTCCGCATGAGACTGGCGAGCGCAAGATGGTTTGGAAATTGCCCTCCTACGCCACACTGCACTCGATCCTCACCAAGCCAGTCTACGCAGGTGCCTACGCATACGGCAAAACCGAGACACGGACCAAGATTGTAGAGGGCCGTGCACGCAAATCTGCAGGCCACCGCAAGCCACAAAGCGAATGGAGAGTCTTGATCAAGGAGCATCATCCCGGGTACCTTTCCTGGGACGAGTATGAGAGAAATCAGTCGATGATTGCTGCCAATGCCCATATGCACTCTGGTGGAGAGCCGAAGGCAGGGCGTGGCGGTGGAGCTTTGGTTTCCGGTCTTCTGCGTTGCCGACGTTGCGGAAGAATGATGCAGGTTTTTTATCCGGGCACACTCGTTCGTTACGTGTGCAATGCTGGCCGCAGCCGGTATGGTGAGGGGACGTGCATTTCCTTTGGCGGCTTGCGAGTGGATGCGGCCGTATCGAAACAGGTGCTAGAGGCAGTCAGCGGAAATGCGATTCAGGCCGCCTTAGACGCTGCGGACCAAATGCAGCAGAAGCAACGCGACCTGCGCACAGCTATTGAGTTGGAGCTCGACCAAGCTCGCTACGAAGCACGCTTGGCAGCTCGGCGATACGAATCCGTTGATCCCGATCAGCGGTTGGTTGCCGCAGAACTGGAAGCTCGCTGGAATACAGCTCTGCAGAAAGTGAAGGAGCTTGAAAGTAAATTGCATGCGTTCGACCGGGAAAGTCAATCTGTACCGGTGCCGAATAAACAGACACTTCTGAGTTTGGCGCAAGATCTGCCGGCCATTTGGAACTCGCCTTCGACCGACATGCGACTGAAGCAACGGATCGTGCGGATCCTGATCCGCGAGATCATCGCCGATGTGGACGAGAAAAGCAGAGAGGTTGTTTTGCTGATTCATTGGGCGGGCGGTCGCCATTCAGAACTCCGCGCGAAAAAGTTTGAGACAGGTAGGAGCCGACGGTGCACGGACCCGGAAGCGATCGAGGTCCTTCGGCAGATGGCTGGGAAATTTAGTGATCAGCAGATCGCCGCGACGATGAATCGGCTCAGGCTGCGAACGGGAGTGGGTAACTCCTGGAACATGATGCGCGTGCGCTCAGCACGCAGTTATTACCAACTGCCGGCTTTCCGTGAGGATGATGATCACGCCAACGAAGCCAAGGAAGTGACCGTTAAGGTAGCAGCGCAGCGACTTAACGTAAGCCAATGGATTGTACGGCGCATGATCGAAGAAAAGATATTGCCTGCGCGTCAAGTTGTTGTTTGTGCGCCGTGGCAGATTCCAGTCGAAGTATTAGATTCAGAAGAGATCCGTAAAGAGGCCATGGATATCAGGAATCGAGTGCGAGTTCCGCGAAGCCAGAGCAGCGAAGGGCAGCAATCAATGTTTTCAGAGAGATAGCGAGGTATAGCACAATGTCGCAACATCGACCGAAGAGCCCGTCCTGCAATCCATTGCGGACGGTGAATCCATTCAAGACCGATGTAGTTGCTTCGCCGGTGGAAAAGGTGACGACGGGGCCGTGAGCGCCGCCGTCAATCGTGGTTACTGACGGACCACCGGAGCTGGCGACGGTGATGGCCTTACCGCCAAAATTGATGTTCTCCACATACGTGCCCGGTGCAACGAGGACGGTGTTGCCGTTGTTTGCTGCGTTAATGCCTGCTTGGATTGTGGGCTGGTCGGCAGGAACATTGATGGTCTGCTGAGCGTGGGTGACTGCAGTTCCAAGGAGAAGAATCAGACTGATCGTCGCGACGCAGATGCAGCGGATACGGATTGGGCTGGACATATCTCTCCTCGCGGGACTCTCGTGGACAACCCGCTCGCGTGAAGTCTTGGCCAAAGAATAGCACTTGACTCTCGGCTGGTTCCGTTAACGCTCGATTAAGATGCCCAAGCTGTAAATGGTACGGGCGGCGTGGTACGCGTAAAGTCCGCACTGGACGAAGGGACAACTAATAGAAGATCTCAGGGCCTTTGCCTATTCTTGTCCTTTCTGAGTCGGCTTTTGCGAGTTCCCACCGTAATGCGGTGAAGGGGTCAGCATTAGCGCGGCGCCAATAAGCGAAAACCGTTTACTTTTGGCTGGACGCCGCTAATAGACGCTTAGCCAAAAGTACCGAGAGGTACCTCAGAGGCGAACCGAAGCAAACGGAACTTAGGCGCAACCCATGGTTTTAGGGAGTTTTTGGCTTCGAAGTTAGTTTCCAGGCCTCCCAGCCAATCTTTTCAATGAGTCAGCGTAAGCCTCTCCCCGAACTTGAGAACACTTGGGAACATTATTTCTTCAAGTTTCGAAATTCGTACACCCACAACACTGGGACTTCTTGAACGGTAAGAAGCTGGCTGTTGGTTCCGCTCTTTTCCATTGTGGCCGCCTGGGTTGTGGCGGCGTGGGCGGAAGTATGCGCATCGGCGAATACCGTCTCCGTGTGCCGTGTTGTGATGAGCGATCTTGCGTTTCACTTTTTCGATGTAACGTAAACTTTGTGTCGTAGTTACAGAGAGACGTGAGCCATGTCGTCGGTCAGACGCTGGGTTCTCACGTATACCGAATTGGAGGCGGCGTTGCATGCGTGTCTATTTCAGTTCCAGCTGGAAAGATTCGTCTTGCCAAATGGATTGAACCCCGTCCAATTGTCGAGCAACGTTTGTCAGAAGGAACGGTTACAAACTCTTCTGCACTGGGGAAACGCCCACACGGTTTCTCTGTGAGGTTCATGCGGCGTCGAAGCTCGGGGCAACACTCGATGGATTCTCAAGAAGTATGGCGACGCTTATCAAGAACACCCATACTGGAAACACTAGAGGAATCCAGACAATGACCCCAATGCTTAGCAAGAGCACCGCGCCCAAAGCGTAGCCGAGGAATGCAATCCAGCGTGGAACAATTCCGGTTCGCAGCAAGATAGTTGAAGTCGAGAACATGAAAACGCCAGCCATCTTAATACCGTACACGTTCATGGTTTGATAGACTTGGGCGCGACCGAGAGCGTAAGCGCCCGTCTGTGTGAGTGTTTCGGGCGCATTGATTAAGACTCGGATTAGTCCGCCTGCAAGTGCAGCCGATGTGAAGACCATCGCGACATATAGCAATCCGCTCCCCAAGAAAACTGTGGCAAAAAAGCGGTCTTCGCGCGCTCCTAAACGATTGCGTACCACGGCAATGAACCACAGGAAAGCAATACCCGCGAAGGGCAGCAGGTTCAAAGCAAGCGAGATCGCCTTCGAATGACTGATCACATCCAGGGCCGGTCCTCCCAGATTGGCAGGAATGGAAACCCACACAAGTAGCTGGCTGGTGATCAGCAACACGCAAAAGAGTATGCCGGCAATGGCAGCGGCTCTTGGTGCCCTGAGTCCGTGGTGGATCAGAGATTCATCTTGACCCATACTCGATCTCCGCAGATGCGCACGCTCTACCTAGGGTGTATTCGATATCGAAATCCGTACAAGCACGAGCCAATGCGAACATTGATGATAGCGAGCATCGGAAAGACACCATCCTGTTAATTCTGCCAGTGGCACTCCCCACCAGCACCTCCTAGCCTATGTCCGCGTATCCTCACCGCCTGCCAGCGTGAACTGCCGTTCCCTCTTTGGGCTCAAGATGATTTTTGATCGGCGCCGCGTGGCCAGTTTCAGGAGAAATGCTTGTGGGCACGATGCTTGCGGAAACATTAACAATGCCACCTCGAGTGTTCGTGTCACCCCGATATCCTTCCTTATACGAGATCAACACCTGGGTTTGGCTTTGTGAACTGAGCTGGAAATACCGAAAGAACGTTACCCTGTCTTCGGTACCCTCAACCGAATGGGAGGCCATTGCTGCCTATGGTTTCGACGCTGTGTGGCTCATGGGAGTTTGGGAACGAAGTCCTGCGGGCATCGCGATCGCCAACCAAAACAAGAATTTGCTCGATGATTTCCGGCGAGCACTTCCTGATTTTCGCCCAGAAGACAATGTGGGATCTCCTTATTGCGTGCGCAGCTACGTAGTCGATCAGCGGCTCGGAGGCCCCGAAGGCCTCGCCATTGCTCGAAGAGAACTGGCGAAACGAGGCATGAACTTGGTCCTCGATTTCATTCCCAACCACGTGGCACCAGATCATCCTTGGGTCGCCCAGCACCCCGAGTATTTCGTCCATGGCAGTGTCGAAGATGCAAAGAATGACCCCTCTTCGTTCGTCGAGGTCTGCGGCACTGTTTGCGCCTGCGGACGCGATCCCTACTTTCCAGCCTGGCCCGACGTCCTGCAGTTAAACGCCTTCGAGCCGGGTCTTCGCCAAGCTGTGATCCAAACCATATCAAGCATTACCCAACAGTGTGATGGCATTCGCTGTGACACGGCGATGCTGATGATGAACCCGATTTTCGAACGGACTTGGGGCGGACGTGCTGGGTCGCGCCCTGAAACAGAATATTGGGTTGATGTGATCTCTGCTATCAAGAGCAAGTGTCCGGGCTTCCTGTTTATCGCCGAGGCTTACTGGGACCTGGAGTGGGAACTCCAGCAGCAGGGTTTTGACTTCTGCTACGACAAGAAACTTTACGACCGGATGGAGCACAACAATGCAGAGAGCATCCGTCTTCATCTTTGTGCTGATCTGGCCTATCAGGGAAAGTCGCTTCGTTTCATAGAGAATCACGACGAGCCGCGAGCCGCAGCGACATTTCCCCTCCAAAGGAGCGGGCCATTGCTCTGACCATCGCGACCCTACCGGGAATAAGGCTATTCCACGAAGGACAGTTTGAGGGACGCAAAGTGAGGCTCCCGGTGTTTCTGGGCAGGCGTCCCGATGAACCTGCGGATCGAGACATGCAGGGGTTCTACAAAAAGCTCTTGGAAGCAGTGAATCGTCCCGTCTTTCGCGAAGGTGAGTGGAGCCTGTGCGACCGAACGGGTTGGCCGGATAACCCGAGCTTTCAGAATTTGGCGGCGTGGAGCTGGTTGAGAGATGACCAGCGATATCTGATCGTTGTCAATCTTAGTGGCCTTCCTGCGCAAGCGCTGATTCAAGTCCGCTGGGCTGACGCGGGAGGCGGAAAATGGCGTTTGATGGACACAGTCTCAGAAGCCACCTACGAACGTGACGGCAATGAAATGGTGTCGCCAGGCCTCTACCTAGAACTCGGCCCCTGGAACTATCACTTCTTTCAGTGCCAGCGCACCAACAAGAGGTAGCATCCCCGACCGTGCGGGCGGTGAAGTCGGCTGACGAATCAAGTTCAGGACACAAAAAGGGCATAAAAAGGAGACACCCGATGACGCCGATTCAAAAGCCTGGGATTGCCTACATGGAAACGAACGAGCAGCGCCGGTTGAATGACGGTCGCGAGAAGGGAATTCCATGGAAGAAATGGGGACCGTATCTCAGTGAAAGACAATGGGGCACCGTCCGAGAAGACTATAGCGAAAACGGGAACGCCTGGGACTATTTCAGCCATGATCAAGCGCGGTCCCGCGCCTACCGTTGGGGAGAAGACGGACTCGCCGGCATTTCCGATGACAAGCAGCAACTGTGCTTCGCGATTGCTTTATGGAACGGTCGGGATCCGATTCTGAAAGAACGGTTGTTCGGCTTGACCAACAGTGAAGGCAATCACGGAGAGGATGTGAAGGAATACTACTTCTACCTCGACAGCACGCCGACGCATTCCTATATGAAGTACTTATACAAGTATCCGCAACAGGAATTCCCCTATCAAACCTTGGTGGAGAAGAACCGGAGCCGGTCACGGGAAGAATTCGAGTATGAACTACTCGACACCGGCGTGTTTGATGATGACCGCTATTTCGACGTTTTTGTCGAATACGCTAAGGCAGACCCCGATGACATACTGATCCGAATCACTGTTCACAACCGTGGTCCGGAGACAGAGGAGCTTCATCTGCTTCCGACACTCTGGTTTCGCAACACTTGGTCGTGGGAAGAGGGGGCTGTCAAGCCCTCGCTGCGTCAGGTGGAAGAAGGAACCGTCCGGGTTTCGCACAGTCAACTTGGCGATTGGACGCTGGATTGCGAAGCCAATCCAGAACTGCTGTTCACAGAAAATGAGTCGAACCTCAGCCGCCTGTGGGGGCAGCCTAATCCGTCGCCGTACGTCAAAGACGCATTTCATGAGTATGTAATTAGAGGCAACCACGAATCTGTCAATCCGTCCCGTACGGGCACGAAAGCTGCCGCGCATTACCGATGGGAACTGCCCACTGGGGGCAGTAAGGTCGTGCGCCTGCGGCTAAGCGCGAAACCACCAGCCAAGGCATTCGAAACCTTGGACTTAACATTCGCTGCTCGCCTCACTGATGCGGATGAATTCTACAATCGCATCACGCCGGGTTCATTGAGCGAGGATGCACGGCGTGTACACCGCCAAGCTCTCGCCGGGATGCTCTGGAGCAAGCAGTACTACTATTTCGATCTCGACCGCTGGCTGGCCGAGCATGAAGCCCATCCCTTGGTAGGCACGTCTTGTCGCAGTATTCGCAATGCCGAGTGGTTCCACATGCTGAACCGCGACATCATCTCGATGCCCGACAAATGGGAATACCCATGGTATGCGGCATGGGACCTAGCTTTTCACACGATTGCGCTGTCGCTGGTGGATTTCGATTTCGCCAAGGACCAGCTCCTGCTCATGCTGCGAAGTCTGTATGCGCATCCCAATGGGCAGATTCCGGCGTATGAATGGAACTTCAGCGACGTGAACCCTCCGGTTCACGCGTGGGCGACGCTGTTCCTATACAACATTGAGAACGAACTCGGTCGATCAGACATGCGCTTTCTGGAGCGGTCATTTCAGGGTCTGATGCAGAACTTCAACTGGTGGATCAACCGCAAAGACCCGCAGGGCAAAAATGTGTTTGCGGGTGGTTTTCTCGGTCTGGACAACATTGGAGTGTTTGATCGCAGTGCTCCGCTACCTACTGGCGGCCACTTGGACCAAGCCGACGGGACGGCATGGATGGCTTTCTATTGCCAGTGCATGCTCGAGATTGCCCTCATTCTGGTCGAGTACGATCCAATATATGAGGACATTGCCTTCCGCTTCCTCGAGCAGTTCCTCTGGATCACGTATGCCATGGATCGCATTGGGGAGCACCACGAGGACATGTGGGATGACAAGGACGGGTTCTTCTACGACCTGCTCCATTTCCCAGATGGCAACACAATGCGGTTAAAGGTTCGCTCGATGGTCGGGTTGCTGCCACTTTGTGCGTCCACCGTGCTGGAACCAACGGGTATTTTGGCGAAAAGTCCCCGCGTGAGGGAACTGATCGAAACCTTCAAGAAGAGACACCCGGATGTGTTGAAGCATATTGCCCCTGCCGACGAGAAGTTCGTTGGCTATGCCGGACGCCGATTGATGTCAGTTTGTAACAAGCAGAAGATCGAGCGGATTCTGGCTCGCATGCTCGACGAAAACGAGTTCTTTGGTCCCTACGGCATACGTTCATTATCCAAACACCATCAGGAACATCCCTTCGTGTTCAATCTGAGCGGGCAGGAATACAAAGTGCAATATTTGCCTGCCGAATCGAACACCGGAATGTTTGGAGGCAATTCCAATTGGCGTGGACCCGTGTGGATGCCCGTGAATGGTTTATTGCTCCGGGGATTACTGAACCTCTATCAGTTCTACGGCGATGATTTCAAAGTCGAATGTCCTACGGGTTCGGGAAAATACATGACCTTGTATGAGGTCGCAAAAGAACTTGCCCGTAGGCTATCGAGCATCTTTTTGCGCGACGCCAGTGGCAAGCGTCCAGTTTACGGAGGAACCAAGAAGTTTCAGGACGACCCGCACTGGAAAGATTACATTCTGTTCTACGAGTATTTCCATGGAGACAACGGCGCGGGACTGGGGGCGAGTCACCAAACAGGATGGACAGGGATCATTGTCCGAGTGCTTGATCTGTTTGCTCGTGCCGACGCAGCAGATTGGCTCCAAATCTCCAAAGCTGAGCTTGGAGCTCGGATGACTCGTGCGCAGGTTGCAGGTCGGGGATAGATCCAATTCAAGGACGACCGTTGTCCGGTACGCCGGACTTGCTAGGAATTGACGACGCATCAAGGCGAAGTGGATCGGGATTGACCCTCAGTGATTTGCTGAGACAGTGTCGTGGAGGTGGCTGTGGAATTACTGAAGGGAGTTACGCTCGTTTTTCTTTTTTCGATCCTGATGGCCCTCTCCGGCTGCCAAGATCTGGTCCCCCATGACACGCAGAGCCTACTTTTCCCCAAGTTTCGCCGGTCCGAAATTGTTGGCCTTTTGGCGGGATTTGGAACAACCTTTGCCGCTATGCCGGACCTGATCGCAATGCTCAGGCGCCGATCGAGCGTGGGGATGAACCCAAGGATGGCGACAATCATGGGCGTCTTCCAGATCCTCTGGGTCTACTACGGCTTGTTGATTCTTTCGCGACCGGTGATCGTTTGGAACGTGATCGCGGTGTTGGTCAATTCCCTAAGCGTCGGTGCGTATTTTCATTTCGTCCGCAAAGAAAGAGTCACACAAAAGCCAGCGTGAGGGTTGATGGAAGCGTCTCTCATTTAGATTTCTGTAGTCTGCTGACGAGAGTATCCCGTGCGCATGCCTTGAGCGCCCGCAATCGTTCCAGTACGTAGAACACGCCATTTGACTTGACCCTGACACGAGGACCTGCCATGAAGCTTAGATGGATATTGCTCTGCGCGGCCTTGCTTGCGGCTTCCCCGCTCTCGGCGCGGAAGAATAATGACGTTATTCTCATGAAAAACGGGGACCGCATCACCTGCGAAATCAAAGGGCTTCGTTCCAACACGCTGTACATCAGTGTCCCGTACGTTCTCGGCACTCTCTCCGTGGATTGGTCCAGGGTCGATCACATTGAAAGCAAGCAGTTATTCATCGTCAAGACTCAGGACGGAACGGTGTATACAGGTGCACTTTCCACTACGAAAAGTTACGGCGAACGTCCCATGCAAATTGAAGTCTTGGAGGCTCCCGAAAAAAAGGTCACGCTCGAACGAAAGGAAGTCGTTGAAGTGAGCGAGACGGCTCGCGGTTTCTGGCAGCGGCTAAACGGCCAGATCGGCACGGGCTTCACTTTCTCAAAGGGCAATGAATCCACCCAATACAATCTAAATTCCGACGTCAACTATCCCCGGGAGCGCTGGTCCGCCGGGGCTAGTTACAGCTCTAACTATACTTCCAACACTGGATCGAGCCCTTCGAAGCGAAATGACGTTACCTTCGCAGCGCAGCGACTAATGCGGCAGAACAATTGGCACTACACAGGGCTCGCCGACTTCTTGCAAAGCTCGGTGCAAGGAATCCAATTGCAGAATACCTTCGGCGGGGGCATCGGGCGAAATATCAAGAACACTGGCGGCATTTCCTTCACCGTTTATGGCGGCCTCGCCTGGCAGAAGATCGACTACGAGCAGGCCATCCTCCTGGCCCGCACGCAACAAGTCACCTCCGGTCTTATCGGAAGCAACTTAAAGCTCTTCCGGTTCGACCGGACTACTCTGACCTTGAGCGCCAATTTCCTTCCGGCGATTTCGCAGCCTGGGCGAATGCACTTCAACCTGAAGTCATCCTACTACGTCAAGCTGTGGGGCAAGCTAGATTGGAACTTCACCGTCTATGACACTTGGGATAATCGCCCGCCCCCGGGTTTTGTCGGGAGTGACTACGGAACCAGCTCCGGTATAAGTCTTACTTTTGGCAATCGGTAGCTTGGTGATCCCAAATGTCGTCAGCTCGCCTTTCGGACGAGGGCCCGTTCCAGTTTTCCGGCTAGGTCGCGGGCGAGGTACTTCTGCATCACCATCCGCGTCTCGGGATTGGCAGCAAGATAGCGATCTAGAGGCCCAACCTCCCAACGCATGGAACGAACCGGCTCAACCGCTACAGCATCCACGTCGGCCGGGGAACCGTTCAAGAGAAGGGCGGACCCAACGATGTCACCCGCGACTAGTTCACCGAGGAAACAGGACACTCCAACCGAAGGCGGCCCAAAGAGGTGTTGGCTGGAGAAGAAAATATGGCATGGCAATCATTGCGGATGCCACCGCAAATAGCCTCAACCACAAAATGTCTCGAACGCTGTAGGCCGCCAGCAGCAGGATGTTCGCTGCGAGTATAAATAGTCGATTTTGAAGGAGCCCATGACCACATCTCCCTTTCTGAACGCATGGTCTTTTTTTGAGGCAGTCTTGGTCCACAGGCCTGTCTCGTGTGCATGTTCTGACTCGATTTTCGTCCAAGTCTTGGCCGCGATGCTGCGGAAGTACACCGTAAGAACTATCAGCAGACGATCCGCCGAGGACCTGCGCGTACACAGAAGCTGCCGAACAGGTTGAGGGGGATCAATTTAGCCGGTCCTGTTTGGGCCCTGCGTTGATGCGAGGCCTTTACCGTGGCCTTGCCGTAAGCGAGTCTCCAGCACGGCGGCCATACCTCCTAACATCAGTGGAGTGATTGCTGCCACTGCTGAAGGTCGCGGCGGAATTGAATGATGCCCAAGCCTGGAAGGAAGAGGAAGAAAGGGATGCGCCGATTTAGACGTCGCAGAGGTCGACGGCCTGGCGCAGCGAAGTGAGCGGGTCGCGAGTGGGTACGAATTCGTGAGCGACGTAGCCCTTGTAGTTGGTAGCGGCGATGCCGCGCATGACGCCATCCCACTGGACTTCTTGAGTCCCGTCGAGTTCATGGCGATGCGGAACGCCGCCGGTATGGAAGTGAGCGATCCAGTCGATATTTTTCTGAATGGTGGCGACGAGGTCGCCTTCCATGATTTGCATGTGGTAGATGTCGTAGAGCAGTTTGACGCGCGGAGAGTTGACCGCTTGGACAACCTGAAGGCCCCAGGCGGTGTGGTCACACATGTAGTCGTGATGGTCGACTTTGCTGTTGAGGAGCTCGATGCAGATGGTGACGCCGTGGTCTTCGCCGATTTTTTTTAGGCGATTTAGCCCAGCGATGGTATTCTTCGCCCCTTCCTCATCGGACATGCCTTGGCGATTGCCGGAGAAGGTGATGACGTTGGGCACGTTGAGTTTGGCCGCCATAGGAATGTACTTGCGGAAACTTTCCTCGATTTTGGCGTGATTTTCGATGCGGTTCAACGCGTCCTTGATGTCGCCTCCGCCTGCGTAACCCATGGTGCAGATGAGGCCGTAGCGCGGAGGAACTTCCCATTCGTTTGCCTCGAGAAGGTCCACTCCCTTCAAACCGATCTCGGCGGAGTAGGCGCAGAGCTTATCGAGCGGAATCTTTTGGTAGCACCAGCGCGAGACAGATTGGCGGATTTGGCCTTTGCGCTTGACGGGAACAATTTGTTGTTGTGTCTGCTGAGACCAGGACAGCGATGAAACAGAAGCCATGGTGACTCCCGAGAGCACGGTTTTAACCATGTTGCGGCGCGATAGTTTTGACATAGGTAGGCAGAGTTTAACGGAGAAAGGGCCCAAGAAAAAAGAAAAGAATTGGCGCTGGGGTGGAGAGCCTGCGGCGACAATCATTGAATGCCACGCGCGATTCGAATGCGGTGCGATCCTTCTTGGCGTACCCCGATAAAGTCGATGTGCTGGTGCCCAATTGGTATCAGAACATGAGGAGTGTTCCGACCCCGAAGCGGCTTTGCGACCTATGCGTGCAAACACCATGTCTCAGATCCCGCTCAAGTGTGGTTCTCGCGGGAAGTCGATGAGGAAAACAGATGGCCGGACGCTTGGTGTGCGGCTTGCGCTGTATTCTTTCAAGAACAGCGTGAATGGAACGAAAAAATCAGTCCAAAATGAGAATAAAGCTTCTCGGCCATCACGGCTATGCGCTTATCTTTTGTCGCTCGATGTAGGGCGGACCGGCTGCTTGAGGGAACGGCTGGGAGTCTAATCAGGTATGATGCAACCTTGGGTTGACATCTTACCCGAAGTGATGGATACTCAGGTTAAATGTCTACCCAAGAAGAAGAACGGCTGGAACTGCTCCAAGGTACGCTGGATTTGCTGATCTTGCGGACTTTGATTTTTGGCTCGCAGCACGGACAAGGAATCGCGCGCGCGATCCAGCAGAGTTCGCACGAGGAGCTGTTAGTGGAACACGGCGCGCTTTATCCCGCGCTCCAAAGGCTGGAAAAGCGCGGTTGGATTTCCGCCAAGTGGGGAACATCGTCCCATAACCGCAAGGCTCGGTTCTATTCGCTGACCGCAGCGGGCCGCAAACAATTGGTGAGGGAAACAACGAAGTGGAAACGGCTGGCGACGGCGATCGGGCGGATTCTCGGGCACGAAGTCCAGGGGTAAAGCCGCGCAGAAGAGTGGTCTGCCCGCGCAGCCCAAAGGTAAGCCAATGTTCCGAAGCAGGCGAGAGACGGTCGACTTCAGCGCGGAGATTGAGGCGCACCTCCAGCTGGAGAGCGAGCGCCTGCGTGAGCAAGGGCTCAGCGAGGATGAGGCGCGCGCAGCGGCACGGCGCGCGTTCGGCAATATCACGCAAGCCGAGGAACGATTCTACGAAGCACGCCGGTGGCTCTGGTTGGATCACCTTGTACAAGATATTCGGTTCAGTCTGCGAATGCTGGCGAAAAGTCCGGGATTTACGGCAGTCGCAACCCTCACACTCGCTTTAGGCATCGGCGCAAACACAGCCATCTTCAGTTTGATTGATAGCGCGATGTTGAAAATGCTCCCAGTGCAAAAACCGGAAGAGTTGCTGTTGCTGGCCACGCGCTCTCAACAGTCCGATCG
>WNGJ01004827.1_pt1 | contig 14092 bp, 10 predicted proteins | sample 5400611 | NCBI WGS metagenome assembly WNGJ01 (sample SAMN13153375, study PRJNA577476) | soil metagenome | isolation source: 40 cm soil or saprolite under Garry oak tree replicate 1 | place: USA:California | collected 2016-06-15 | reverse complement strand
CCACGTAGAACCGGTGTTCTCCCAGCCAGGCTTCCTTGACGAGGTAGGCGAGCGGACGGCGCGTGCGCACGCGCTCCTCGATCAGCCGCGAGGCTTTGCGTCGTTCCTTTGCCGTCAGCTCGTACGCAAGCGATCGTGAGAGCGCGTCGTTGGGCACGCGCAGCACGTGCGCGAGCAGCCACGCCGCTTCATCCCGGGCGCTGTGCGTCCCGTGGCCGAACCAGAGGCGCGCCGCGCGGAGACGCCGCTCGGCGTAGCTCAGCCAGTCGCGCAGCGCCGCCGGCGGCGGCGCATCGATTCGGGCGAAGGTGCGGGTCAGGGCGCGAGGAGCCGCGCGAGCACGCGTAGATAGATCTCGCGCAGCGGCTCGATCGCGGCGAGCTCGACATGCTCGTTCAGCTTGTGGATTGAGGCCGTCACCGGCCCGAACTCAACCACTTCGGGACAGAGCTCGGCGACGAAACGGCCGTCGGAGGTGCCGCCCGTGGTGCTGATGTCGGGCGTGGCGCCGGTGACTTCCCGGATCGCGGCGCTCAAGGTCTCGACCAGCTTGCCGCGCGGCGTGAGGTAAGGCACCCCGGAAAGCGACCATTCGAGCTCGTAATCGAGCCCGTGGCGCTCGAGCACCGAGCAGACGCGCTGCTTGAGCCCCTCGGGCGAGCTCGCCGTGGAAAAGCGGAAATTGAACATCACCGCCACCTCGCCCGGGATGATGTTGGTCGCCCCGGTGCCGCCGTGGATATTCGAGATCTGCCAGGTGGTCGGCGGAAAGTATTCGTTGCCCCGGTCCCACTCGGCCGCGGCGAGCTCGGCGAGCGCGGGGGCGGCGAGATGAACGGGGTTTTTCGCCAGATGCGGATACGCGATATGCCCCTGCTCGCCCCTAACGCGCAAGGTGCCCGAAAGCGAGCCCCTCCGGCCGTTCTTGATCGTGTCGCCCAGCTTCGAGACGCAGGTCGGCTCGCCGACCAGGCAGTAATCGATGCGCTCGCCGCGGCCCTTCAGCAGCTCGACCACCTTCGCCGTGCCGTTCACGGCCGGTCCTTCCTCGTCGGAAGTGATCAGGAGGGCGATCGATCCTTTATGGGAAGGGTGCTTCGCGACGAAGTGCTCCGCGGCCACGACGAAGGCGGCGATCGAAGTTTTCATGTCGGCGGCGCCCCGCCCGAAGAGCTTGCCTTCACGCTCGGTCGGCGCAAACGGATCGGTGTGCCATTGGTCGAGAGGGCCGGGGGGCACCACGTCGGTGTGTCCGACGAAGCACAGCAAGGGGCGGGCGTCGCCTCGCCGGGCCCAGAGGTTGGCGACCTCGCCGCTGCGGACCGGCTCGATCGCGAATCCGAGCCGCGCAAGACGCGCGGCGAGCAGTTCCTGGCAGCCGCCGTCCTCGGGCGTGATCGAGCGGCGGGCGATCAGCTCGCGCGCAAGCTCGAGCGTCGCGGCCGTCTCAGCGGCCGGCATGGGGAGCTTCGGCGAAACCGTCCCGGCGGAGCGGAACGCGGTGGATCCTGATTCCCTGCATCAATGCTTGAGCGCGCTAGGTCTCGGTCATGTCGAGCTTGAACTCGCTGAACGGAGCGCTGGTGGTGAGCGTCGCGGGCTTTGCCTCGGACTTTCTTTCCTTGCCTGACGCAATATCGGCGCCGGCCTGGGTGTTGTTGATAAGCCACAGCAGGTTATTGGGGGAGTCGGCGTTGGCAAGCGCCTCGTCCTGGCTGAGGACGCCTTCGCGGATCATCTTGAACAGCGATTGCTCGAAGGTCTGCGATCCGGGGGTGAGCGCCTTTTCCATCGCCTCCTTCATTTCGCTGATCTCGCCTTTTTCGATCAGATCGGCCATGTGGCGGCTGTTCAGCATGATCTCCGCCGCCGCGGAACGCGTGCCCTTGACGTTCTTGACCAGACGCAGCGATATCACGCACTTGAGCGTCGCCGAAAGATCCTGCAGCAGCGCCGCCCGGCTCTCCAGCGGATAGAAGCTGATGATCCGGTTCATCGCGTGGTAGCTGTTGTTGGCGTGCAGCGTGGCGAGGCACAGGTGCCCGGACTGGGCGTACTGGATCGCCGAAGTCATGGTTTCCCTGTCGCGGACCTCGCCGATCATGATGCAGTCCGGCGCCTGGCGCAGCGCGTTCTTCAGGCCCACTTTCATGTCCAGGGTATCGGTTCCGACCTCGCGCTGGTTCACGATCGACTTCTTGTTTTGGAAAATGAATTCCACCGGGTCCTCGAGCGTGAGAATATGCCCGGTTCGCTGCTCGTTGCGGAAGTCGAGCATGGCCGCAAGTGTCGTCGACTTTCCCGCTCCGGTCGCGCCCACCATGAGGATGAGGCCGCGCTTTTCCAGAACGAGGTCCTTGAGCACGGGGGGCAGGCCGAGCGTGTCGAGCGGCGGGATGGTGCCGGGAATATAGCGCACCACGACCGCGGGCGATCCCTTCTGCCTGAAAGCGCTGATGCGGAAGCTGCCGACGCCCTGCAGGGTGTAGGCCGTGTTCAGCTCGAGCGAGTCCTCGTACTCTTTCCTCCGCTTGTCGTCGATAACCTCGTAGAGCAGGCCGCGCACGGTGTTCGCATCCATCGGTTGCTGGTTGACGGGCAGGGAAACGCCGCTGATTTTGATATTGATGGGCGAGCCGACCGACAGGAAGATATCGGAGGCCTTCTTGTCGGCCATCAGCTGGAACAGACGCTTCATCGCGGACATGGGCATCCCCTCAAGTCGGCCGTCGTCTAGGCGCCCCGCAGCAGCTCGTTGATGCCGGTCTTGGCGCGGGTCCTGGCGTCGACCTGTTTCACGATCACCGCGCAGTATAGGCCGTATTTGCCGTCCGCGGACGGCAGGGTGCCAGGCACAACCACTGATCCGGCGGGAACCCGCCCATAGAGAATCTGCCCGCTCGCGCGGTCGAGGATCCGGGTGCTCGCCCCGATGAACACTCCCATCGAGATGACCGCGTTCTCCTCCACGATCACGCCTTCGACGATCTCCGAGCGCGCGCCGATGAAACAGTTGTCCTCGATGATGGTGGGATTCGCCTGAAGGGGCTCGAGCACGCCGCCGATGCCCACACCTCCGGACAGGTGCACGTTCTTGCCGATCTGGACGCAGGAGCCGACGGTGGCCCAGGTGTCCACCATGGTGCCCTCGTCCACGTAGGCGCCGACGTTGACGTACGAGGGCATCAGCACGACGTTCTTGGCGATATAGGCGCCGTGCCGCGCGACGGCCGGGGGCACGACGCGGAATCCTCCGCGCTCGAACTGTTTCCGGTCATAGCGCCCGAATTTCGTCGGGACCTTGTCGTAGAACTGCAGCGCTCCGGCGCGAATCGGCCGATTGTCCTCGAGCCGGAAGGAGAGCAGCACGGCTTTCTTGATCCACTGGTGCGTGTGCCAGGCTCCGTCGATCTTTTCGGCGACTCGCAATCGGCCGCGGTCGAGCTCGTCGAGCACGCGCGCGACCGCCTTGCCGATTTTCGCCGGCGCCGCTCCGGGAGAAAGCCGCTCGCGGTTTTCCCAGGCCTGCTCTATCGTGCTCTGCAGTTGCTGCGTCGTGGGCGCGCTCATAGTGTCTCCGTGAATTCTACGATACGACGGACTGCCTCGAGGCATTCGTCGATTTCCGCGACAAGCGCCATTCTCACGTGGTGTGCTCCGGGATTGATGCCGTTCGACTCGCGTGCGAGGAAACTCCCGGGAAGCACCGTGACATGCTGTTCCGCGTAGAGCCGCCGGGCGTATTCCGTGTCAGCGACCGGCGTGGGTGCCCACAGGTAGAAGCCTGCTTCGGGGCGCTCGACATCGAGCGCGGTCTGGATCAGCGGAGCGACGCGAGAGAATTTTTCCACATATTTCCTGCGGTTCTCGCGCACGTGGGCTTCGTCCCGCCAGGCGGCGGCGCTCGCGTCCTGCACCGCGGGGTTCATGGCGCCGCCGTGGTAGGTGCGATAGAGCAGAAACGCCTTGAGCACCGCCGCGTCCCCGGCGACAAAACCGGAGCGCATGCCCGGCACGTTGGAGCGCTTGGACAGGCTCGAGAACATCACCAGCCGCTCGAAACCGCGGCCGAGCTCCGTTGCCGCCTGCAGGGCGCCAAGCGGCGGCGCGGCTTCATCGAAATAGATCTCCGAATAGCATTCGTCGGAAGCGACGACGAACCCGTGCCGGTCGGCCAGCGCGAAGATGTCTTTCCATTCGGCGAGGCCCAGCACCTTTCCGGTCGGGTTCCCGGGGGAGCAGACGTAAAGCAGCTGGGTGCGGCGCCAGACGTCCTCCGGGACCGATCCGTAATCGGCTGCAAATCCGCGCTCGGAAGCGGTGTTCACGTAATGCGGCCGCGCCCCGGCAAGCAGCGCCGCTCCCTCGTAGATCTGGTAGAAGGGATTGGGACACACCACCACGGCATCGCCGCGCGCGGGATCCACCACCGTCTGGGCAAAGGCGAACAGCGCCTCGCGCGAGCCGTTCACCGGCAGCACCTCGGTCTTCCAGTCGATCGAGCGCAGGCGGTAGCGCCGCGCGAGCCACTCGGCGATCGCCTGCCGCAGGGCATCGCCGCCCGCCGTGGGAGGGTAGGCCGCGAGCTTCGCGAGGCTCTCCGACAATGCGCGCTTGACCAGCTCGGGCGTCGGATGACGCGGCTCGCCGATGCCGAGGCTGATATGCGCGAGCCCGGGATTGGGCACGACGCCCGCGAACAGCTTGTGCAGCTTTTCGAACGGGTAGGGTTGCAGCGACTGCAGTCGGGGATTCATTCGCCGAGATCCGGAAACGCCCGAGCTGCCTGCGCCCGCGCGTCAACGCGTGCTCCGCTGCTCCTCCGCCGGCGCGAGCTCGAAGCCCGGCGCGGGTTTCCACCCCGGCTTGCGGTGCTCGGCGACGACGCTGGTGAAGATCCCCCCGCGAACATGGAAGCGGGCGGTGAGGCGCAGAAACCGCGGCGCGAGCAGCTTGACGAGATCGTCGCAGATCCGGTTCGTGACCGCTTCGTGGAAGGCGCCCTCGTTGCGGAACGACCCGATGTAGAGCTTGAGGCTCTTCAGCTCGACGCACTTGCGCTCGGGAACGTAGTCGAGATAGAGGGTGGCGAAATCGGGCTGCCCGGTCCTCGGGCAAAGGCAGGTGAATTCCGGAATCTGCATGCGGATCAGATAGTCGCGGCGCGGGCTCGGATTGGAAAAGCTCTCCAGCGACTTGCTCGGCTTGGACGGCATTCGGGGTCCGGATGCTAGGATGGAGATGGTATTATATGTGCTTCGTTTTCTCGACGATGGATCCGGCCAGCAGCCGGTTTATCCGGATTTGCAGCGTATTCTGCTAGCGTGCGGCTCACTCAAATCAAGCTCGCCGGCTTCAAGTCCTTCGTCGACCCCGCCTCTGTAAACGTTCCCGGCCAGCTCGTCGGCGTGGTCGGGCCGAACGGCTGCGGCAAGTCGAACATCATCGACGCCGTGCGCTGGGTGCTCGGAGAGTCTCGCGCCTCCGCCCTGCGCGGCGACTCGATGCAGGACGTCATTTTCAACGGCTCGTCGTTGCGCAAGCCCGTGGCGCGCGCAAGCGTGGAGCTCTTCTTCGACAATAGCCTCGGCAGGGCGGCAGGGCAGTGGTCCCAGTATGCCGAGATCTCGGTGAAGCGGGTATTGCAGCACGACGGTGAGTCGTCCTACTTCATCAACGGCACGCACGTGCGGCGCCGCGACGTGCAGGACATCTTCCTCGGCACCGGGCTGGGCCCGAGGGCCTACGCCATCATCGAGCAGGGCATGATCTCCCGGATCATCGAGGCGAAGCCCGAGGAGCTGCGCGTGTTCCTCGAGGAGGCGGCCGGGGTGTCCAAGTACAAGGAGCGGCGGCGCGAGACCGCGCATCGCCTGGCCGATACGCGCGAGAATCTGGCGCGCGCCGGCGACATCCGCCAGGAGCTCGGGGGCCAGATCGAGCGGCTCGAAAAGCAGGCGGAGGTCGCCCGCCGGTTTAACGAGCTTTCGGCCGAGCGGACGCTCAAACAGAACCTGCTGTGGCTTCTGCGCCGCGACGAAGCCGATGCCGAAGCGCAGCGACACGCGCGCGACATCGAGCGCGGGACGACGGAGCTCGAGGCGGAGACGGCGCGGCTGCGGGAGATCGAGCGCGAGCTCGATCAGGCCCGCGGTGACCATTACGCGGCGGGCGATAGCCTCAGCGCCGCGCAGGGCGAGCTCTATGGGGCCAACGCGGACGTATCGCGGCTGGAAACGGAAATTCGCTTCGTGGCCGACACGCGCCAGCGCCTCGAAGCGCAGCTTGCCCAGCTGCGGGCGCAGCGCGACGCCGGGCGGCAAAACGACGCCGAGCTGGGGGAAGCGGCAAAATCCTGGAAGGCGAAACTCGAGCAGGCGCGCGAGAACCTGGAGCGATCGCGGACCGGGCTGGCCGAGGAACAGGCCAAGGTGCCGAAGATGGAGCAGGCCTTCAAGCTGCTGCAAGGACGGATCGCGGGCGAGCGCGAGCGCATTGCCCAGGCAGAGCAGGCGTTCCAGCTGGAGCAGGCGCATCTCGCCCACGCTGGGAAGACGCTGCAGGGGCTGGAGAGCCGCGAGGAGCGGCTCTCCGCCGAGCGCGCCGAGCTGGTTGCACCCGATTCGGAGTTGCGGGCGAGCCTTGAGCGGGAACTCGCCCAGAGCAGCGCCGAGCTTTCGCGCCAGGGGGCACTGCTCGTTCAGGTCGAGACGGCACGCACGGCCTTGGAACAGCAGCGACAGGCCGCGACTGACCGGCTGCAAACCCTGGAGCGCGAGCTCTCGGTCCTCGACGGGAGGCTCCTCACCTTGCGGAAAATCCAGAATCAGGTGGAGGAAAACGGGCAGATCCAGAGCTGGATCGACCGGCATCAGCTCGCCTCCAGACCCCGGCTGTGGCATAAGATCCGTGTCGAGGCAGGCTGGGAAGCCGCGGTCGAATCGGCGCTGCGCGACCGGCTGCACGCGATGGAGATGTCCGACCCGGAGCTGCTGCAGAGGCTGCTCGATGACCCGCCTCCCGCGAAGGTCAGCGCCTTCATTCCCGGACCGGAAGCAAAGCCGGAGCGCGAGCGCGGCTTGAAACCGCTCGCCGATTATGTCGTCGCCCTCGAGCCGGCCGTGAGCGGAGTCATCGCGGCTTGGCTTGCGCCCTATTACGCCGTAGAGGGCGTGCCCCGCCTGATGACCCGCCTGGAGTTGTCGCCGCAGGCCGTGCTGGTCAACCGCGAAGGCCACCAGTTCAGCCGTTTCGGCGTGAGCTTTCACGCGCCCGATCCGGCGGACACCGGAATCCTCGCCCGCCAACGCGAGATCGAGGCGTTGGGTGCGGAGGCCCGCCAGCGCCAGGATGAAATCGAGAAGAAGCGCGAGGAGCTCACCGGGCTCGATCATTCGCTTGCCGAGCACGACGAGGGCCTTGCCAAGCTGCGCGTTGCCGGCGCGGCGCTCAAGCAGCGGCACCACGAGCGCCAGCTGGAAAACCTCAAGCTCGCTCAAGGCGAGGAGCGCTACGAGGAGCGCAGCGGGCAGATCGAGGGCGAGCTGCGCGAAATCGCGGCCCAGAAAGCTCTGGAGGAGGCCGCGCAGGCGGCCGCCGAAGCGCGCCTGGAACGGCACCAGCATGAAATCGACGAGCTGTACCGCAAGCTGGAGCTGACCCAGCGGGAGCACGACGCCGGGGAGCAAGGCCTCCAAGCCCAGCGCAACGCCTTGCAGCAGGCCGAGCGCGAGGTCCAGGGAGCGGTTTTCAATGAAAAGGAATGTATAAGTAAAATCAATGAAATAGACAGATCATCTCAAGTGTTACTTGAGCAGATTCAGGGGGCCGCGCAAAACCTGGATCAGCTGCAGGCCGAGCTCACCGCCATCAACGATCAGGTGTTGCGGACCCAGCTTCAACAGGGGCTTGCAACCCGTACAGCCCGGGAACAGGCGCTGGCGGGGGCGCGGAACAGGCAGGAAGAAATCGCCAGCAGGCTGCGCTCGGCGGAAGAGGCGAGGCTCGCCAGCGAGCAGAAGCTGCAGCCCCAGCGCGACCGGATCGCCGAGCTGAGACTAAAGGAGCAGGCGGCGCGCATCGGCTTCGATCAGTTCGCACAGCAGTTGCGCGAGGCGGGCGCCGACGAAGCCGCCCTCGCCGCCGCGATGAAAGAGGGCCAGAAGGCGGCGCCGCTGCAGGGCGAGATTACGCGCCTCACCAATGCCCTCGCCGAGCTCGGCGCCATCAACATGGCGGCGCTCGAGGAGTTGACGGCAAGCCAGGAGCGCAAGCAGTTTCTGGACGCCCAGGCGGCCGACCTTTCTGCGGCGCTCGAGACCCTGGAAGGCGCCATCCGCAGGATCGACCGTGAAACGCGCGCACTGCTGCAATCCACTTTCGATACCGTCAATCGTCATTTCGGGGAGATGTTCCCGGCGCTCTTCGGCGGCGGCGAGGCGAATCTCATCATGACCGGCGAGGAAATCCTCGATTGCGGCGTGCAGGTCATGGGGCGTCCGCCGGGCAAGAAGAACACCACCATCCACCTGCTCTCGGGCGGGGAAAAGGCGCTCACCGCCATCGCGCTGGTGTTTTCCTTTTTCCAGCTGAATCCGGCGCCGTTCTGCCTGCTCGACGAGGTGGATGCGCCGCTCGATGACGCCAACATCGAGCGCTTCTGCGATCTGGTCAAGAAAATGTCGGGAGAGACCCAGTTCCTGTTCATCAGCCACAACAAGATCACCATGGAAATGGCGCAGCAGCTGATCGGCGTGACCATGCAGGAGCAGGGCGTCTCGCGCGTCGTGGCGGTGGACATCGAGGAGGCCTTGAAGCTGCGGGAAGAGCCCGCGGCTGCCGCGGCTGCCTGAACATGGGCGAGCTGCAGCTCGGCCTTCTCGCGATTGGCGCCGCGGTCGTCGCGGCCGTATTTCTTTACAACAAGTGGCAGGAGCGCCGGTACCGGCGCGAGGCCGAGGCGAGCTTCACCTCGAGGCACGAGGACGTGTTGATGCGGTCCCGGGGCGGCATCGAGCAGGGAAAGGATGCTTCGGGCTCTGGCCGCGTCGAGCAGGCATTCGGATCTTCCCACGCGTCCTCGGAGGACCTGGGCGCTTCGAAGCCGGTGCTCTCGGAGATTCTGGACTTCATCGTAGCCATCGAAACCCCGGAGGAAATCCGCGGAGCAGCCGTTCTGGGTGCGGCCGCTGTGGCGCTCGATCGCTGCTCGAAGCCGATCCGCTGGGAGGGTTTCGACGAGACGGAGGCCTCCTGGGAACCGCTCGATCCCCAGCGCGCTTATTCGAGGCTGCGCTCTGGGATGCAGGTCGTCGACCGCCGGGGCGCGGCCGATGCGGAGGAATTGGCCGCGTTCGGCGCGGCGATCGAGCAGGCCGCGGCCTTGATCGGGGCTGTGGCGCCCATTCCGGATCCCGGGCCCGCGATAGCCAAGGCAAAGGAGCTCGACCGGTTCTGCGGCGAAGTCGATTTCCGGGTCGCGGTCCATATCGTGAGCGATGCGGCTCCTTTCTCGGGAGCCCGTCTGGAGGCGCTCGCGAAATCGGCGGGATTCGAGCTCGATCGCTTGGACGGCAGATTCCGGCGCCGCGACAAGTATGGACGGATCATGTGTGCGCTTCTGAATTTCGGTCCCACCCCGTTCAGCATCGATCGCCTGAAGTCTCTCTCGACGCACGGCGTGACGCTCGAGCTCGATGTCCCGCGAACCCCGCGAGGCGCGTTCGAGCAGTTCCGCGACACCGCGCGAGCGCTTGCCGAGCGGCTCAACGCGCGCATCGTCGACGACAACCGCCAGTCCCTGGGGCCGGCCGCATTCGACGCCATAGGAGCGCGAGTGCAGGCGGTGCACCGCGGCATGGAGGCGCGCGGTATCGTCCCCGGCGGGGCGCTCGCGCTGCGGTTGTTTTCCTGATGGCGGTTCCGGAAAAGGCGCGCATGCGCGTGGAAGCGCTTCGCCGCGACATCGAGACGCACAATTACCGCTACTACGTGCTCGACGCGCCGACCATCCCCGATGCGGAGTACGACGAGTTGTTCCGGGAGCTCGTCGAGCTGGAGACCGCCTATCCGGAGCTCGCCAGTGCGGATTCGCCGACCCGTCGCGTCGGCGGCGCGCCGCTCGAGGAATTTCCTCAAGTCACGCATCGCACGCCGATGCTTTCTCTCAATAACGCGCTTACCGAAGAGGACGCGGCGGGGTTCGACCGGCGGGTTCGCGAGGCGCTGGGCAAAGACGAGGTCGAGTACGCGATGGAGCCGAAATTCGACGGCCTTGCGATCAGCCTCCTGTACGATCGCGGACGCCTCGTGCAGGGCGCGACCCGCGGCGACGGTTACACGGGGGAAGACGTGACGGCGAACCTGAGAACGGTGCGCTCGATCCCGCTCAAGCTGCGCGGCGCGCGCCCCCCCGCCTTGGTCGAGGTGCGCGGGGAGATCATCATGTACAAGGCCGATTTCGAGCGGATGAACGCGCGCCAGCGCGAGCGCGCCGAAAAGGAATTCGCCAACCCCCGAAACGCCGCCGCGGGTGCCGTCCGGCAGCTCGACCCGAAGATCACCGCCCAGCGGCCTTTGCGCTTCCTTGCCTACGGGCTGGGCGATCCCGGCGGCACCTCGTTCGAGCGCCACAGCGAAGTCCTGGACTGGATCGCCGACCAGGGCTTGTCCGTGTCTTCCGAGCGCGCCACGGCAAGGGGACTGTCCGGTCTGCTCGGCTTCTACCGGAGGATGGGCGAAAAACGGGACAAGCTGCCTTACGCGATCGATGGGGTGGTCTACAAGGTCAACCATCTCGCCGACCAGCGCTCGCTCGGCTTCGTGTCGCGTGCGCCGCGGTTTGCGCTTGCGCACAAGTACCCGCCTGAAGAGGCGCTCACCGAGGTCCTCGGCATCGAGGTCCAGGTCGGCCGCACCGGGGTGCTGACGCCGGTGGCGCGCCTGAAGCCCGTGAGCGTAGGCGGCGTCACGGTTACGAACGCCACGCTCCACAACGAAGACGAAGTGCGGCGAAAGGATGTCTGGCGTGGGGACGTGGTGGTCGTGCGGCGCGCGGGGGACGTGATCCCGGAAGTGGTAAGCGTCTCCCGGCCCGGTCCCCGGGCGCGAGGCGATCGGTTCGAAATGCCGACGGGGTGCCCGGTCTGCGGCTCCGAGGTCGTGCGCCTGGAAGGCGAAGCAGCGGCGCGCTGCACCGGGGGTCTTTTCTGCGGAGCCCAGCGCAAGCAGGCCCTGCTGCATTTCGCCTCCCGCCGGGCGATGGACATCGAAGGTCTCGGGGAGAGACTCGTCGATCAGCTGGTCGACCTGGAGATCGTGCGCACGCCGGCGGATCTCTATAGGCTGGGCGCCGCTGCGCTCGCCGAGCTGGAAAGAATGGGCGAGAAATCGGCGCAGAACATCGTCGCGGCGATCGAGAAGTCGAAGAGCCCGCCGCTTGCGCGCTTCATCTTCGCCTTGGGGATTCCGGGAGTGGGAGAGGAAGTCGCAAAGATTCTCGCGAAACACTTCGGGCGGCTGGACCGGCTGCTTGAAGCGGATTGGGGCGACATCGCCGAAAAGAAAAAGCGGATCCAGAAGGAGAACGCCGCGCGAAAAAGACGGGGAGAGGCATCGCTGCCCCTGGTGCTCGAAGGAATCGGGCCGGAGCTGATGGACAGTTTGAAGAAATTCCTTTCGCAAGGGCATAATCGGGAAGTGATCGCCCAGTTGACCGCGGGTCCGCACGGGGTCCAGGTGCGGGCCGAAAAGTCGCTACCGGCCGGGGCAGGCCGCAGTTTTTCCGGCAAAACCTTCGTCCTTACCGGAACGCTTCCAAGCATGACTCGCGAAGAGGCGAAAGAGCTGATCGAAAGCCACGGCGGCAAAGTGGCCGGCTCGGTTTCGAAGCAGACCGATTATGTGGTGGCCGGCGACGAAGCGGGGAGCAAGCTCGAGAAGGCGCGCGAGCTCGGTATCGCCGTCGTCGATGAGGCGGGCCTGCGAAAAATGTCCGAGTAGGGGGATTCGTGAGAAGAGTGACGAAAGCCGTATTTCCGGTAGCCGGCATGGGCAGCCGTTTCCTTCCGGCGACCAAGGCGAGCCCGAAGGAGATGATGCCGATCGTCGACAAACCGCTCATTCAATACGCCGTCGAGGAAGCCCTCGCGGCAGGGATCAACGACATGGTGTTCATCACCGGGCGCAACAAGCGCGCCATCGAGGACCATTTCGACAAGGCCTACGAGGTCGAGTCGGAGCTCGCTGCGCGCGGAAAGAACGATCTGCTCGAGCTGGTTCGGAGCATCATTCCCAAGTCGGTGAACTGCATCTACATCAGGCAGGCCGAGCCGCTCGGCCTGGGACACGCGGTGCTGTGCGCGCAGCCCGCAGTCAACGACGAGATGTTCGCCGTGATCCTGGCTGATGACCTGATCGACGGCGACCCGCCGGCCCTGCGGCAGATGACCGAGGTATTCGAGCGGCACCAATCCCCGGTGCTCGCGGTGCAGCAGATCCCGCGCGAGCAAACTCGCCAGTACGGTATCGTCAAGACCGAACCCGTCGCCGGGAACGTCGAGCGCGTGATGGGAATCGTCGAGAAGCCCGAACCGGAGGCGGCGCCATCCAGTCTCGCCGTGGTCGGGCGGTACATCCTGACCCCGCGCATATTCCATCACCTGGCGCAACTCAAGCCCGGCGCCGGGAGCGAAATCCAGCTCACCGACGCGATCGCGGCGCTGCTCGCGGAAGATCGCGTGCTCGCGCACCGATTCAACGGAACCCGGTACGATTGCGGCTCGAAGCTCGGGTACATGCAGGCGATGGTGGCATACGGGCGCAAGCATCCGGAAATCGGGAAGGCGTTCGAGCAATTCCTTAAAACGCTGTGATGCGGCTCCGGGCCGGGACGCATATACTCCTCGCCCCATGGCACCCGACGAGGCCTGGAAAATCCTGGAGAGCGCGGAGCTGTTGTGCGACGAAGCCGAAGTGCGCGCCGCGATCGCGCGCCTTGCCTCGGAGATTACGTCGAGCCTCAAGGAGCGTTATCCGCTCGTGCTCGCGGTCATGGGCGGGTCGATTTTCTTCGCCGGCCATCTCCTGCCTCAGCTGCGTTTCCCGCTCGAGCTCGACACTATCTACGCATCGCGCTACGGCGATGCCACCTCGGGCGGAAAGCTCGTCTGGAAGGTCGAGCCTCCCGAAGACGTGAAGGGCCGCAGCGTTCTGGTGCTCGACGACATCCTGGACGGGGGCCAAACGCTCGCCGCGATCCGGGACCGCGTGCGCTCGCTCGGCGCGGCGGCTTTCTACAGCGCCGTGCTCACCGACAAGGACATCGGCCGCAAGAAACCGATCGTCCCCGATTTCATCGGGCTGAGACTGCCTAACCGGTACGTGTTCGGCTGCGGAATGGACGTGTCCGGCGCCTGGCGCAACCTTCCCGGGATCTACGCCGTAAAGGGCTCCTGAACGCATGCTCGCAATTATCGGCGGCACCGGGCTGACCCGGCTCGCCAATCTGGACGTGTCGCGCCGCCAGGTCGTACGCACCCCCTACGGCGAGCCTTCCGGGCCTCTCACTTTCGGCGCGATCCGCGGCGTGCCGGTGGTGTTTCTCGCGCGTCACGGCGATGGCCACACCATTCCGCCGCACCGGGTGAATTACCGCGCCAACCTCTGGGCGCTCAAGGAACAGGGTGCCACCGAGATCGTCTCGGTCGTATCGGTCGGGGGCATCCGCGCGGACCTCGGCCCGGGAAAGATCGTCGTCCCCCATCAGATCGTCGACTACACTTGGGGGCGGATAAGCACTTTTTTTGAAAACGACGCGCCGGTAAAGCACATCGACTTCACCGAGCCCTACACCGCGGAGTTGCGAAACAAGCTTCTCGCGGCCGCAAGAGCCTGTGGCGAAACCGTCCTCGACGGCGCAATCTACGCCGCGACGCAGGGGCCGAGGCTGGAGACCGCCGCGGAAATCGACCGCCTGGAGCGGGATGGAGCGGAGATCGTCGGCATGACCGGAATGCCCGAGGCGGCGCTCGCGCGCGAGATCGAGCTCGGCTACGCGGCGGTCGCGGTGGTGGTCAACCATGCCGCCGGCCGG
>WNGJ01009660.1_pt1 | contig 14094 bp, 16 predicted proteins | sample 5400611 | NCBI WGS metagenome assembly WNGJ01 (sample SAMN13153375, study PRJNA577476) | soil metagenome | isolation source: 40 cm soil or saprolite under Garry oak tree replicate 1 | place: USA:California | collected 2016-06-15 | reverse complement strand
CGCTGCGCATGCGCACCGAATCCACGGCCTGGTCCACGACGTCGGTGCGGTAGAACCAGCCGCGCCAGAACCACGAGAGGTCCTCGCCCAACCCGTCTTCCATGGAGCGGAAGAAATCCGCCGGCGTGGGGTGTTTGTAGGCCCAGCGCCGGATGTACTCGCGGAACGCGGCGTCGAATCGCGCGGTGTCGGCGAGAATGTGCTGGCGCAGGAGATACAGGCCGGTGGCGGGCTTGCTGTACTCGACGGCCCCAAGCAGACGCGGGGCCACACGGTCGGCGGCGAGGATCGGCGGCTCATCCTGGCCGGTCGCGGCGAACTGCGCCCACTGCGCCGCCACGCCGCGTCCCTGAGGCACCGTGTCGTGATAGAACGCCAGCCCCGAGTAGATATTGATGAATGTGTTGAAGCCCTCGTCCATCCACGCGTACAGCCGCTCGTTCGACCCGACGATCATGGGGAACCATCCATGGCCCAGCTCGTGGGTCGTCACGCCGAACAGGCCACGATCTCCCGCGCGCTGGCCGCAAAACACGATCATCGGGTACTCCATGCCGCCCACCGGTCCCGCCACATTGATCGCGGTCGGGTAGGGGTAGGGGAACCATTTCTCCGAGTAATGCTTGATCGAGTGGCGCGCGTACTCCGTGGAGCGTGCCCAGTCCGGGTTCGCCTCCGGCGGATAGAACGACTGGATCAGGACGCCGTCGTAGCCGCTCGCGTCCCAGATGAAGTTCGCGGCCGCGGCCCAGGCCACGTCGCGCACGTGCTTCGCGGTGTAGTGCCACGTGAGCGTCGGGCTCGCGCCGGAGGGACGCGTCGACGCCTGCGCCACCTCCGCCTTCGCGACGATGGCCACGGTCGCGTCCGAGCGCAGGGCACGGGCGAGGCGGGCGCGTTCCGCCGCCGTGAGCACGTCGAGCGGGTTCATCAGGGTACCGGTCGCGGCCACCAGGAAGCCGCGCGGCACCGTGATGGCGACGTCGAAGTCACCGTACTCGAGGTAGAACTCGCCCTGGCCGAGGTACTGCTCCGTGTTCCAGCCGCGCACGTCGTCGTACACGGCCACGCGCGGGTACCACTGAGCGATCTCGTAGAGCCAGCCGCTCGCGAACTGCTCCCGTCCCATGCGGTCGGATCCGTGCTCCGGCACTTCGAAGCGATACGCCAGCTCGAGCTCCGCCTGCCCGCCAGGCGCCAGCGGCCGGTCGAGATCGGCGCGCAGCATCGTGCCGTTCAGCGTCGTGGCGAGCGGGACCCGACCCGCCGCCCGCCCGATCCGTCGCACGGCCCGGAGGTAATCGATCGTATACCCTCCCTCGAAGCCGCGGCCCGCGAAGCGAGCGTCGGTCGGGTTGAGAAACGCCCCGCGGCTCGACGCCTTGTAGATGTTCTGGTCGAGCTGGAGCCAGAGGTAGCGCAGGGTGTCGGGGGAGTTGTTCGTATAGCGGATCGTCTCCGCGCCCGCGATGGTGTGGGTCGCCGTGTCGAGCGACGCCCGGATGGTGTAGTCGGCGCGCTGCTGCCAGTAGCGCGGCCCCGGCGCGCCGGAGCCCGCCCGCAGCGGGGTCGCAGTGGGGAGGACGAGTCGCCGGAACGGCGACGTGTCACTCACCTGGGGCGGCAGGTTGGCCGCAGCGGCGGCCGGCTGTTGCAGCGCGGCGAGCACCAAGGCGAGCGGGAGCATCGCTGCTACGTCCTCCTATTCCGTGGGCTTCGCTTCCTGCAAGTACCCCGTGGCGACGCCGCCCACGACCATCGCGAGCCCCAGCCAGCCGAGCGGCGACAACCGCTGGTCGAACAGGATCAGGGCGAGCAGCGTGCCGACCACCGGCTCGATCGTCGCGGCCACGGCCGTGGGCGCGGCGTCGATCCGCTTGACGCCCGCGAAAAACAGGAAGTTCGCGGCGAGGACGGAGCCGAGCGACAAGAGCAGCACGTAGATCCAGGCGCCGGTCGTGTGCGGTGGCAGCGGCGTGTGTCCGCTGAGCGGTAGCACGACGCCCAACACGACCACCCCGCCGACGATCTCGAGGAACAGCACCTGGAGCGCGCCATAGCGCGGCACCGCGAAGCGGGCGAGCAGCGTAGTCCCCGCGTACGACAGCATGGCGAGCAGCCCGCCCGCCACGCCCTGGATCAGGCTCGGCAACGGAATCGCGGCGGCGCCCGCGCCGCGGCTCCCCCCCTGGACCGTGAGGGCCGCTCCCGCCATCACGACGAGGGCGAGCAGTACGCGCAGGGTGGTGAGCCGCTCGCCCAGGAGCGGCTTGGCGAGAATCGCGACGAGGACGGGCGCCACGTAGAGCAACGCCGCGGCTCCGGCGACCCCCGTTCCGGCGATGCCGAATTGGTACGCCACCTCGAACAGGGCCACCAGCGCACCGCCGCCCAGTCCCACGAGCAGCCAGGCGGTGCGATCGATTCGGAACAGCTGTGGCCGAAGCAGGCCATACAGGAGCAGGCCGGCGAGACCGAGCACCAGGCGCCAGAAACCGATCCCGGTGATCGCCTCGCCGGCCCGGTACAGCGCCGTGGAGAGCGGGCCGGTGGTGCCCCACACGGCGCCGGCCGCGAGGGCGAACAGGTAGCCGGCGAGGCGGCTCGAGCGCGCGGTCAGACGCGGTCGCGCGCCTGGAGCGCAGCGCGGATGGCGTGCGTGATGGCGTCGCGGTCGCCCGGCCGGCCCCACCATTCGAGCGCGAAGCGACCGAACGCCAGCACGCCCAACAGGGTGCCCAGGAGCAACAGCACGATTCTGGGGCCGGGCGACTGGGGCTCGAGGCGGGTGGGCACGAGGCCCAGCACGAAGCACACAACGGCGGGGGCGAGCCACACCGGCAGGAGCAGCCGGGCGAGCAACGTCATCCCGAACCGGCCCTCGAGCACGGTGGCGTCGCCCCGCTGGCGGAACTGCCCGACGAACGTGCGGCGGAACAGCGCGCGGTAGCGGGCGGCGTCGCGGTAATAGAGCACCGCGCCGCCCCCCCGAATCCAGCCGTCCATCCCGGCCGCGTTCCAGGGGCGCGCGTCGATCGCCGCCTCGAGCCGGGCAGCTGCGTCGGCCGGGGAGCCCGGGCACGCGAAGGTCACTGCTCGCACGGCACCAGCTCTCCCCGCAACACGGTGATGGCCTGGCCGCCGAGCACCACGCGGTCGCCGGCGAGCCGGACGCGGACCACGCCGCCGCGCGCCGAGGCCTGGTAGCCGATCAGCTCGGGCCTATGCAGCCGCTCGCTCCAGAACGGCGCCAAGGCGCAGTGAGCGGAGCCGGTGACCGGATCCTCCGGTACGCCGCTCTGGGGCGCGAAGAAGCGCGACACGAAGTCGAAGCCCGGCGTCGTGGCGCGCGCCGTCACGATGATCCCGCGCGCGTCCACGCGCTCGAGCGCCGACAGATCCGGCTTGAGGCCGCGCACCGCATCTTCGGAATCGAGCTCGACCAGGTAGTCGAACTTGGAGCGGCCGACCCAGCGGGTCCCGGCGCGGAGCGCGGCGGCGAGGCCGGCGGGCGCCGGCGCGGGCGCCGGCGGCGTAGCGGGGAAATCCAGCTCGATCCAGTCACCCGAGCGCCGGGCCGTGAGCACTCCGCTCTGAGTGTGGAAGCGCGCCTCGCGGTCCGCGGAGAGATAGCCGTCCTCCCATAGGACGTGCGCGCTCGCCAGCGTCGCGTGACCGCACAGGGCGACCTCAACGGCGGGAGTGAACCAGCGGAGCCGGTAATCACCGTTCTCGGGATGGAGAAACGCCGTTTCCGCGAGGTTCATCTCGCGCGCCACGTCCTGCATCCAGGGCTCGCCCCGCGCCTGGGGCAGGACGCACACGGCGGCCGGGTTGCCGCGAAACGCCCGGTCGGCGAACGCGTCCACCTGTACGATCTTCAAGCCCATGGCTCTAACTTAGCCTGCCGCCGGCGCGTCGCGACAGCGCGTGGACCACGAGACCGAGCACGACTGCGCCGACCAGGATCCACGTCTCGCTTCGGGCCACGCGACCGAGCGCGGCGTTCGCCGCGGCGCCGTAGGCGTAGCCGAGCCAGGTGAACAGCAGCGCCCAGGCGAGCGCCGTGCTGGCGTTGAAGCGGAAAAAGCGCAGCGGCTCGATGCGCGCTACGCCACACAGGATCGGCAGCGGCAGCCGGATGCCATACGCGAAGCGCATCAGCAGCATGACGCGGGCGTCGTGCGCCCGCACCAGGACGCGGGCGCGCTCGACGGCCGGACGCCAGTGCGGAGGCAAGCGAGCCAGCAGCGGCTCCCCGTAGCGCCGGCCGAGCGCGAAATAGATCTGATGTCCCAGTGTGGCGGGGAGCAGCGCGATCAGCGTCACCGCCCACCACGGCCAGTACCCCGCCGCAGCGAGCGCGCCGCCCACGATGACCGCCGCTTCTCCCTGGAGCCAGGCCCAGACGAAGAGCACCGGGCCGCCATAGCTGTGGATTACCGCGCCGAGATCCATGCCTCGGCGCAATCTACGCGGTCAGGCCGCGGTCAGGTGTGGCGCGCGGGGCAGAGCTCGGTATGGAGCCGGGCAGCCTGGTCCCGGAGCAGGCGGCGTGCGGTATGGCGCGCGAAGTTCCAGCTGCGCCAGTCATCGTGGTCGAGCCGGGCACGCTGGCTCAGCAGGCCGGCCGCGACCGCGCACCGGGCGGTGGCGTCGAGGTGGGGATAGGCCCGCAGCAGAACCGGCACGGCGTCGGCGCTGAGCGACGCCGCGTACCAGCCGTCGAAGGGACGCTCGACGGGAGGACGCGCCAGGTTAGTCCGGACGATGACTGCGTCGGGATTGAGGAGGTGCAATCCACCGAGGACGACGAAGCCTTGCACCAATACTCCGAAGGCGAAGCGCCGGCGCTGCCCGCGCAGCGCCGTCCAGCCGAACCACGCGGCGACGCCGGCGAGGTACAGCATGAAGGCGGTCGAGTACAGGCGGATTTCCGAAAGCCCGTACGCACTCACGTACAGCCGCATCCGCTCGAGCGCGGACGCCATGACGACCGCGAGCAGCAGGAGCAGGACGATGGCGAGCTGCCGGAACGTGCGCTGGTGCGCCGCCGGCTCGTTGCGGAGCAGCCAGTCGGCGCCGGTGAGCAGGGGGAGCACGAGGGCGCTGGCCGTCACGAGCTCGAAGAAGCCGCGGCGGGCGTACTCGGCATACGTGAGGCCGCCCGCGGCGACGACGAGCGTGGCGCCGCCGAACAGGTAGCGCAGCTGAATGACCACGAAGACGAGAAACAGCAGACTCACAAGGCCCAGCGCGGTAGCCACGGGAATGATGCCGAGCGACAGCCCGCTCTCCCCCTCGGAAGCCGGCACGAGCGAACGGATCAATGCTCCCCGGAAGTATCCCGCCACCAGCGCCCCCCACACGGCGAACAGGATTACGTGAGATAGCAAGTCGCCGAAGTCGACGTCGAATGCGCTGGCAACCACGGTCCGGAACACGCTGTCGGCCGACGTAAACAGACCTCCGAACACCACGAGCAGGGGGAACGCCAGCGCCGCGCCCAGCGCCGCTCCGCGGACCTGCCGCATCCGTCCTTCGCTCGGGAGCTCGCTCCAGGTCACGTCGCGACCAACGAGCGGGAAGACGCCCAACCACGCGTCCAGGGCGCTGGCAATGCCGGCATGCACGTATTGCCACGCCTGGCGCCCGCGCAGCGCGACGCCCTTGAGGCTCAGGCCGGCGATCGCCAGGAGGACGATGAGGCCGACGACATCGAACAAATGGAGGATCGTCGCGTCGCGCGCCACGAAATTCGACGCGACAAGCAGCGCCGCGCCGGCGAGCCACAGCGCGTCGCGGGTCACCGCCACGTGGTGGCGACGGACGAGCCACCACCCTCCCGCGACGAGGGCGACGGTGCAGACGAAGGCGTTCAGGCCCCATGGCTCGGCGCGCAGCAGCGCGTCGCCGAGGACTCCCGCCAGAGTCGCCGCGCCGAGGATGTCCAGCCCGAGGCGCGTTCGCTCGCTCAAGGCGCTCATTGTGCCGGCCCCGCGCTGGTTTTCGAAGCGATCCAATTCAGCAGCATCAAGCAGGGCACGACGTACGGGAACACGCCGTACAGCGTATCGCTCACCGAGTGCGAGTGCCGGTCCACAGCCAGGAACACCTGGGCGCAGAACACCACCGCCAGGGCCACGAGCCCGACGCCAGGCCAGCTCACCGGCCGGTATACCCAGCCCCAGGGCAGGAACCAGCCGCGCCCGCCGCTCACGGCGCTCATCCCGCCGCCGCCTCGGGCAGGCCGCCGAAGCGGCGTTGGCGCGTCCGGAAATCGCCCACGGCGCGCGTCAGCTCCGCGGGGCCGAAGTCGGGCCACATGGTGTCGGTGAAGTACAACTCGGCATAGGCGGCTTCCCACAAGAGGAAGTCCGAGAGCCGCTGCTCGCCGCCTGTGCGGATCATCAGGTCGACGTCGGGGAGGATGACGCCGGCCCGAATCGCCCAGCGGGCCGAGTAGTCGACCGCCAGCCGGAGCACGAGCCGGTTGCCTCGACCCGTGGCGCGCTCGGCGGCGGCGATCCCGGCCACGAGCGGCGCGGGCAGCCGATCGCGCCGCCCGACCACCTCCAGCCGCACGCCGTTCTCCACCAGGCGCGGCGTCTCGGTGCGGAGGTGCCGGGCGAACAGCCGCATCAGCGCGGCGACCTCGGCCGGCGGGCGCTTCCAGTTGTCGGCGGAGAAGGCGTACAGGGTGAGGGCGGCGATGCCCTGGTCGGGGGCGGCCTCGACCACCCGGCGGACGGCGTCGGCGCCGGCGCGATGGCCGGTGACGCGGGGCAGGCCGCGGCGCGCGGCCCAGCGGCCGTTGCCGTCCATGATGATCGCGACGTGAATCGAAGAGCTTTGCGGCATAAAGTCAGACCTCAAAAAAAAATTGCTCGTCACCCCTGACGGGTGACGCGAATGAGTGCTTCCATGTGGTCGAGGTAATGCTCCAGGGCACGCCGCCCGGCACTCGTCAACCGGTATTCGGTCTTGGGGATCCGTCCCGCGAACGACTTGGTGCAGGTGACGTAGGACGCCTCCTCGAGCTTACGGGCGTGCACGCTCAGGTTGCCGTCCGTCGTCTTGAGCAGCGCCTTGAGCTCGTTGAAGCTGAGGCTGTCGTTCACGGCGAGCGCGCTCACAATGCCGAGGCGCACGCGCTCGTGGATCAGCCGGTCGAGCTCGGCGGTACGCGGGCCGGCGCTGGCGCGCGCCCGCGCGACGTCCCGCTCGGCCGCCTCCGTCTTTCTCGCTACGCCCTGTCTAGCCACCGTACCTCCGGGCAATGATCGTGCCGAACACGATGTGCAGCCCACCGAACCCGGCCGCCATCAACCAGTTTCCCCACGCTGCCGGTCCGAGCAGCGCCGCGGCGCCGAAGGTCATGAAGCAGACCCCCATCACGGGGACGATGCGGACCGAAAACGCGCCTCCCGTCACGAACCCGGTGCCGTACAGCAGCAGCCACGTTCCCGGGAGTGCATGCCACAGCCCCGCCCGCGACAGCGCCACCGTGAGCAGGCCACCCACGACCATCGGAGGCAGAAAGCTCAAGCCGGCCCGGCGTCCCGGCCCCGAGAGCAGGGGATCGTTCACGGCGAACGCTTTGCGCACCATGGTCGCGCCGCCGATCCCGAGCGCCACGACCGCCTCGCCCAGCCAGGTGGCGAGCCACAGCTCGGGCGTCGGCTGCCGAGCGGCCAAGAGGGCCGCGACGAGCGCGGTCGCTCCCACGGCCACCTGCCCCCACCCCGGTACGGCGGTGAACGATCCGGCCCGCTCCATGGTCTGCCGGATGTAGCGGAGGTTGTCGAGCGCGCGATCGTGCAGCGGCCGCGGGGCGGTCATGCCCAAAGATCGCTTCACGCCCGCCTGTTGTCAAGTACTTTGTAACATAAAGTCACTACGCTTCCAGCGTGCGCGTCTACATCTCCGTCGACATGGAAGGCATCGCCGGCGTGGTCCACGAGTCCCAGACGGACCCGACCGACCCGGCCTGTGCGGCGGAGTACGCGCGCTTCCGGCGCCTCATGACGGCGGAGGCCAATGCGGCCGTGGAGGGAGCCGTCGCGGCGGGGGCGACCCGGGTGGTCGTGAACGACAGCCACTGGTTCATGCGCAACCTGCTGGCGGAGGAGCTGCATCAGGCGGCGGAGCTCGTGGCCGGCGACCCCAAGCCGCGCTCCATGGTGCAGGGGATCGATGAGAAGGAGCCGGGTGGGTTCGACGCTGCTCTCTTCATAGGGTATCACGCGCGCGCCGGCACCCGGCACGCCATCCTCGACCACACGTACGCCGATCGCATTTACGAGGTACGCTTGAACGGCGACCCGGTGGGTGAGCTCGGCATCAACGCGGCGTTCGCGGGCGTGCACGGCGTGCCGGTGGCACTCGTGAGTGGGGACTCCGCGCTGGCGTCGGAGGCGAAGGACCTGCTGGGCGACGGCGTGAGCACGGTCGTCGTGAAGCACGCGGTGGGCCGCCACGCCGCGCGGAGCGTCGCTCCCGCGCTGGCCTGCAGCATGATCCGGGACGAAGTGACCCGCACCCTGAAGCGCAAGCACACGTCCTTTGTCCTGCCGACGCCGATCGCGCTCGAGGTGGATTTCGCCCAGACCGTCCATGCCGACATGGCGGAGCTGTGTCCAGGCGCGACGCGCACGGCGGGCCGCACGGTGGCGTTCTCGCACGACGATTACCGCGAGGTGTTCCGGGTCTGGCGGGTGCTGCTGAACCTCTCGGCGGTGGTCTAGCGGGGCGCCCCTGGCTATGTTGCGCGGGCGCCTCTATGATGGAGGCCTGACCACTCTCCTCGCTCGTCTCCAAGCCGCCGTCGCAGACCACTACTCGGTTGCCTGCGAGATTGGCCGTGGTGGCATGGCGACGGTGTACCGGGGAGACGATCTCAAGCTGGAGCGCCGGGTCGCGATCAAGCTGCTCCATCCGCAGCTCGCGACGGGCCTCGGCGTGGAGCGCTTTCTGCGCGAGATCAAGACCGCGGCCGCGCTGAGCCACCCCCACATCGTCCCGTTGTTCGATTCCGGCGAGTCCAGCGGACTGTTGTTCTACGTCATGCCGTACATCGAGGGTGAGACGTTGCGTGGTCTGCTGACGCGCGAAGGCAGCCTGCCGATTGAGGACGCGGTCCGCATCGCATGCGAAGTCTTGGAAGCGCTCGGGTACGCCCATGCGCACGGCGTGGTGCACCGCGACATCAAGCCCGAGAACATCATCTTCTCAGCGGGCCGGGCGCTCGTGACCGACTTCGGGATCGCGCGCGCGGTGACGGCGGCCAGTCTCGAGCCGCTCACCATCGACGGCGCCGTTGGCACGCCCGCCTACATGAGTCCGGAGCAGGTGAGCCAGAGCCCGCAGCTCGACGGGCGGTCCGACATCTACAGTCTCGGCTGCACGCTGTACGAGATGCTCACCGGGTCAGTGCCCTTCACCGGGCCCACGGCGCAGGCCGTGATGGCGCGCCAGCTGCTCGATGTGGTCCCGCCGATCCGAAGCGTGCGGCCGGCGGTGCCGCACGCCCTGGAACAGGCCGTGCTGACGGCGCTGGCCAAGGTGCCCGCGGATCGATTCGCCACGGCCGGCCAGTTCGCCCGAGCGCTGAACGCGCCCGACGAGGCGACTCTCGACGGCGAAGGGGGCGAATCGATTGCCGTCTTGCCGTTCGCGAACTTGAGCGGCGACCCCGACTTCGAGTATTTCAGCGAGGGCATCGCCGAAGAGATCATCAACGCCCTCACCCATCTGCCCGGCCTGCGCGTCGCCGCGCGTACGTCGTCGTTCGCGTTCCGCGGGCAGGGCATCGATCTCGCCGAGGTCGGCGCGAAGCTCAAGGTCGGGACGGTGCTCGTGGGGAGCGTGCGCCGGGCGGGCAACCGGCTGCGAATCAGCGCCCAGCTCGTGAAGGTCGCCGACGGCTACCATCGCTTGAGTGTTTCGATCAGGCGCTGGCGCTCGATCCGAACTACGCGCTCGCCTACACGGGCCTCGCCGACGCGGGTACGGTGCTGGCGGAGTACGGGGTCGCGCCACCCAACGTGGTCCGACCCAAGGCGCGCGCGGCCGTGCAGCGGGCGCTCGAGCTGGCGCCCGACCTCGCGGAGGTTCATTGCGCGTCCGGGGCGCTGGCCTTCATCTGCGACTGGGACTGGCCTCGCGCAGCGCGAGACTTGCGACGTGCGGTGGAGCTGAATCCGCGCTCCGTCACGGCGCGGCAATGGCTCTCGTACTATCTGGTCTTCATCGAGGGCCGGCTCGAGGACGGCGTCGCGCAGGCCCGGCGCGCCCTCGAGCTCGACCCGTTGGCGCCGTTGCTGGTGATGCAGCTCGGCATGACGCTCACGGGGGCGGGTCGCTATGACGAAGCCGTCTCGTCGTTCCGGCGGGCCGGGGATCTCGCCCCGATGATGTTCCAGGCCACCATTCATTTGGGGCTGGTCCTCAATCATCTGGGCAGGAGCGATGAGGCCATCGGGCCCTTGGAAGTGGCGGTGACCACGTCCGGACGTCACCCATGGACGCTCGCCGCGCTCGCCGTGTGCTATAGCTCGCTTGGCAGGCAGGCCGATGTGGAGGCGATTCATGACGAGCTCGTCGCGCGTGCCCGGCGCGAGTACCTCCAGTCGACCGTCCTCGCCATCGTGGCGGCGAGCCTGGGATGCACGGACGACGCGTTCGCTTTGCTCGAGCGGGCGTGCGACGAGCACGACGGTATTCTGGTGTACTCGAAGCGCTATCCCTTCTTCAGGCAGCTCCAGGCCGATCCGCGGATGGCGCGCGTGTACCAGCGCATCGGGTTCTCCGACACCGCGCCCTACGGAGCGAACAGCACCAGCCCGTAATCCCCCACGATGGCAAAGCCGATCGACAGGTATGCCGCCCGCGCCGCGGCATTGAGCGGATCGGCGAACAGCACGGCGCGCGCGACGCCCTGCTTGCCCGCCGCCACGAGCGAGCCCGCCACCACGCTGCGCGCGTAGCCACAGCCGCGGAACTCCGGCGGCGTCCACACCCCGCCGATCTGCACGATGTCCGGGAGTATCGCGTTGAATACCGAATAGGCCACGGGGTTGCCGTGGTCGAAGAGCACCCAGTCGGCGCCCCGCTCGTGCTGCAGCTGGACGTCGGCGCGGCTGGCGTGCCGCAAGTCGGGCCCGTCTGCCGCGCCCAGCGCCTCCACCGAAAAACGCGCGCGCCACTCGACCAGCAGCTCGAGGTCCTCGGGCCGGGGGTGACGGCAGCGCACCGCTCCGCTGGCGAGCTGTGGCGGAACCACCAGCCGGTCCAGCTCGAGTGCGTACAGCTCGTCGCGACTGTCCTTGACGGCAGGGGCGGTGGCGAGCCCGAGCGCGGCGCGCGCCGCGACCACCTGGCTCCACGGTCCCGAAAAGCCTGTAATAGCTCGGCCCGAATGCCGCACCGCGGCGCGGGCGACGTCCGGCGCGTGCGCCGGTGCCTGCACCAGCACCATCCCGTTCCAGCAGTGAGCGGCCACCCCGGTGATGCACCCGCCCCCTTTGTCAATGAAAGACGCCGCGTACGTCGCCTGCAGCGGCTCGCCCTTGTCCACGAGCCCGGCGCTGCGCGCATTGGCGCGCAGGAACATTGACGTGTCGGCGTGACCCGCGAGGAACGCATCGAGCGCGGCCTCGTCTCCGGGGCCGAGCAGCCGAACCTCGGGCACCGTTCAGCCCGGCGGTGAGCGGTGCAGCTTGATGATCTTGAGCGACAGGCTGCGCGCCAGAATCCCGATCCCCCCCGGGTCGCCCTGGCGACGAGGCACCGCCCGATAGATCAGGATGACCAGCAGCCAAGTGAGCCAGCTCGACCGCTCGCTCCACGACAGCCCACGCAGCATGAGCCACGGCTGGGTGTAGGCCGCCGTCCACGGCTGCCAGTCGGCCTGGGCGAGGGCGATCGGCCTGGCGAGAATTCGGTTCGAGCGGAAGCCGTGCGCGCTCGGGCTCGACAGGTTCCAGACGCACGTCGCCTTGCCCCACCCGTGATTGTCGCTCGCGCCCACCACGAGCAGGTCGTGTTCCCGCGCAAGCTCGAGCACCCGGGTGCGCGCCGGCGCGGGAAACGCGAGCGCTTTGGGGGCACAGTTCACGATCTCGAAGCCGTCCACGCCGCTGGCGACGAAGCGATCGAGATCGTCCCAGTGATCGCGCCAGTACTCGGGCAGCGACGCGATGCCGATCGCGCCCTGGCTGTGCAGCGCCGCGAACACGCCGAGCATTCCGGGGGTGTCGCGGTTGAACTTGGCGCGGTCGATCATGGTCACCGGGCCCAGCGCAACCACGTGCTGGCCGTACACGCTCCATTCGACGCCCGGCAACAGCGGGATCGGGTAGCCCGTGGTGTCGTCGTCGAAGATCACGTTGTGATCGGTGACGTAGGACGCCCCGAACCCCTGCGCCGCATGCCAGCGCGCCAGATCACGCGCGCTCCAGCCCGGTCGCCCGTCGTGTGAAGCGGCCGTGTGGGCGTGGTAGTCGATCACCGTGAGGGTGGAGTCCGCGGGCGCGAGCTGCATCACCGGACGGGGGAGGAGCACCGCGGCCACGCCCAGCGCCACGACGGCGAGCGGACCGAGCGACGCCCGGAGCAGCCGCCGGCGCGGGGAGCCCGAGCGCGCGACACTCCACACGGCCAGCCCGGCCACCCACACGAGCAGAAACCACCAGGCCCGCCCCATGCTCAGGAACGTGAGCGCGTCGAGCACGTCCGACAGCGGTGCCAGCAGGGTGTAGAAGGTGGGGCGCACCACGTCCACGTCGTAGGGCGGTGCGCCCGTGACCGCATCGACGAGCGGAGGGAGCGGTGCGAGCGCCGAGACGATGACCAGCGCCAGGAGGGTGAATGTGATCGGGTAGCGGCGCAGGAGATTCATCCGTACAATCTTGGGCATGCGGGCACTCCACGCCACATTGCTCGGTGCCGTGACGCTCGACCGGTTCGCCGCCATCCCCGACGTGGTGCTCGGCCCCTTGGCGGGCCGGTCCGAGGCCGAGTGGCACCGCGCTCCGCCCGGCAAGTGGACCCCGGCGCAGATCGTCCATCACCTCGCGATCTCGGTGGATGGGAGCAGTCGCGTGTTCCAGGAGCGGCGCGCCAAGCCCGCGATGCGGCGCCGACCGCGGCCGCTGCGGCAACGGCTGGCGCATTTCCTGTATCTCGATGTCGGGTGGATTCCCTCGGGGCGGCGCGCCCCGGAGGTAACCGAGCCGGCCGAGCATCCCGATGCGCGCGTGGTGGAGCGCCAGCTGCGCGACGGCGTGACGCGCTTCCTCGCGCTCGCCCGCGAGCTCCTGCCGGACCGCCAGGCCGACCTGTTCGTGAGGCATCCTGCGTTCGGTGACCTCACGCTCCCCGAGTGGCTGCGGTTCCACGTCCGCCATTGCGCCCATCACGCCAGGCAGATCCGGGCGCGGCTCGCGTCATGACCCGGAAGAAGGACAAGCTCACGGTGCGCGTGCCCAACCCCAAGGCGCCCGTGAAGCAGCGGCTCAAGACCCCGGCGCACAAGGTGCACCGGTCCGTCAAGCAGTACCGCCGGAGGGAGAAGCATCCGCACCGGTCTTTGGACGTCGAGTGACGGCCATCCGCTGGTGGGCACGGCAACGTATCTGGTAATGCCCGACTATACCTATCTGATCGTCGGCGGCGGCATGACCGCTGACGCCGCCGCCCAGGCCATCCGCGAAGCCGATCCCGCCGGCACGATCGGCGTGATCGGCGCCGAGCCGCACCCGCCGTACGACCGACCGCCGCTCTCGAAAGCGCTCTGGAAAGGCGAGCCCGAGGAGAAGATCTGGCGAAAGACCGCCGCCACCGGGGCCGAGCTGCACCTGGGCCGCCGGGTCGCGTCGATCGATCCGCGGGCGCACCAGGCGACGGACGACCGGGGCACGAAATACCGCTTCGCAAAGCTGTTGCTCGCCACGGGCGGGATGCCGCGACAGCTGCCGCTCAAGACGGACCAGATCATCTATTACCGCACGCTCGACGACTACCGCCGGCTGCGCCCGCTCGCGAGCCAGAGCGTGCGCTTCGGCGTGATCGGCGGCGGCTTTATCGGGAGCG
>WNGJ01004823.1_pt1 | contig 14097 bp, 11 predicted proteins | sample 5400611 | NCBI WGS metagenome assembly WNGJ01 (sample SAMN13153375, study PRJNA577476) | soil metagenome | isolation source: 40 cm soil or saprolite under Garry oak tree replicate 1 | place: USA:California | collected 2016-06-15 | reverse complement strand
GTCGCGAATAACGGGAAGCGCGCCCGCATCTTCGATCTGACCGAGCGCCCACGCTGCCTTGAGACGAGTGTCGGCATTCTCATCGCTCAGAAGGCGCAAGAGTCCCGGCGGTGCCTTCGCTCCATTTTCATCCAGTTGGCCAATCGCCCACGCTGCCGTTCCCCTCACCCTTGGGCTGCGGTCGGTGGTGGCCGCGCCGAGGATGTCGATCGACGATCGATCCTCTAACTGACCGATGGCCCAAACGGCGGTCTCACGAACTCTGTCATCAGCGTCCGAGCGAATCGCGGCCGCGAGCGGCGCGACACCGCGCCTGTCTTCGATGCTGCCGAGTGCCCACGCAGACATCTCGCGCACGGCCGGATCCGCGTCGTGCGCCAACACGCCGCCCAACGCCTCGATTGCATCGTGGGCCTCGAGCTGGCCCAGAGCCCACGCTGCGACGCGACGCACACGCGGTGAATTGTCCTGCCGCACGACGCGAACGAGCGCGGGAACGGTGCTCGTCGATTCCATGTGACCGACAGCGACGACGGCCGCTTCCCGAACTTTCTCCGCGTCGTCGCTAAAGAGATTCACGAGCGGCGACAGCGCTCGGCCGTTCTCGATTCGGCCCAGTGCCCACGCCGAGTTGGCGCGAACATCGACTACCGGATCACGGAGGGCGCGCACGAGCGGATCGACTCCATTCTTCGCGTCGACGAGTCCGAGTCCGAGCGCTGCTACTGATCGCAAACTCGGATCCGTAGCGCTCAGCCGGGTCACCAGCTCAGCACCCACGGCCTCCGGCTTCTGAGTTCCGATGAGACGGACCGACATTTCGCGGACGCAGGCATCGTCGGAAGAGAGTCCAGTGAGCAGGAGCTGGACGTCGGCAGCCGGAAGCGGCTGCCTGGAATCGAAGTCGTCGCTGGTGGTAGAGACGACCGTGCTCAATGGTGTTGCGGGCGCATCGCTCCATCCTCCCCACCCGTAACCGCTCACCGCTTTCGACGCCAGTGCGCAGATCATCGACGGAGCGCCGCGAGCGGCGGTAAGGAGCGCAGCGACGTCCACCGGTGCACTGCTACCGCGCTGTTCGACATCCCACGCATCGCTGCCGCTCCCGCCGCGCGCGACTGCCGGTGTTCCACTCAGTGAAGAGAACGCGATCGTGGCGACCGCATATCCGATGACTCGCTGCATTATCACTCCGTTCATTGTGCCCGCCTTCTGGTGCGGGGTAGGTTGAAAAATCAGCACTTACCTTCAAAAGAAAGGGCGCTGTTCGTCCAGCGCCCCTCCTTTTTTAGTCCGGGAAGGGACGCGGCTCCGGCCACGGCCAGGGCCATGGTCCGGTCGCATGCCCTCCCGCCAGCGCACGCACTGCGATCGATTTGATCTCGGGGTCCTTGGACTCGAGCAGATTCTTCAGCGCGTCTACCGATTTTTCGCCAACTGCGGCGAGCGCCTTGATGTAGGCGATCTGCAGATTCTTGCTCGACTCACTCCTCAACGCGGCGTCCAGCGCGGGGATGGAAGCTGGATCCTCTATCTGGTAGAGAGCCCACGCGGCCAATTCTCGCATCTCGGCGTTCGGGTCGCGCAACAACGCGATGAGAGCAGGAGGCGCTTGATTCAAATCAGCGTTACCCAGACCCCACGCCGCACGTTTCCGTATTTCGACGCTCGGGTCAGACAGCGCCGCGGCGAGAACATCCGCCACTGATCTGCCTCCGACGTTGCCAAGTGACCACGCCGATATCGCCCGGACCTGAGTGTTGGCATCGCTACGCAGAGCCGTGGCGAGTGCATCCACCGCCACCCCCGACCTGCTGGCATCAGCGAGCGACCACGCGGCCATCTCCCTTACAGACGGATCCGAGTCGCGACGAAGAGCCGTCGCCAACGCCTCGGCCGCGACCTGACGGTGAGCGTAGTCGGCGAGACCCCAGGCGGCGATGCGCCGCAGGCTTGGACTGCTCTCGGTCGCCAGGATCTTGGCGAGAAGAGCAGGACGCTCATCGTCCTTTCCTCCGTTCTGCGTGCCTTTCTGGGCCAACAGCTGTCTCAGCGAGCTGGGAGTACTGATGGCTGCGGCCGCATCGACGGCCTGGCTAACGGCCGAATTAACAGCCGAGCCAACGGCGGAGCCGATGGCCGCGCCCACCGCGGTCGAAGTATGCTGGGAAACAGTCTTCGCGACCTGCTCACTCAAGGTCGTCGAAGTCTGAATATTCATGTGCGTCTTCGACCCGCCGATGATCTCGCGCGAATCGATGATCTCGCGCGAATCAGGGTATGCCTTCTCTGCCTTGGCTGCCTTCCTGCCGAGATCGGCATCCTTCACAGCAGCCGGCGCCTGGACAGCGGTCTGTGGCTCTTGAATGCGGCGGGCAGGAGCCGCGGCTCCCACTACAATTGAAATGAGGGCGAGAGATCCGATCAACGTCGCCGATTGCCGGCGGCTCGGGCTCGAGTGTCTGAGCTCGGGATCGAGAATCGCCAGCATACGGCCCTCGAATTCTTTTCTGCGCGCCATCGCGAGTGCAACGGACGGTGTGGAATCTCGTCGAACGCTCGTCACGATGTCCAACAGGTGCTCGGCGTAGTCTGTGGCTCGCGCCCCACAAGCGAGTGCGAGATCGTCGCACGCACGCTCGCTCTCGGAGCGAAGCTGCTTCGCGGCCTTCCATACCAGCGGATGGAACCAGTAGACCGCACACGCCACGCGACCAAGCGTGTGGCCGACGAGATCGTGACGGCGAACGTGTGCAAGCTCGTGCAGCAGGACCGCGCGGCGGCGATCAAGCGACCAGCCGTCGCACTCTGCTGGAAGAACGATTGTCGCCTCGAACAATCCGCACGCAAACGGCATCTTCGCATCTTCGCTGCGGAGAAGTCGAGGTGGCTCGTCGAGTGAGAGTCTATCCGAGACTTCCCAAAGAGGAGTGAGCCAGTCTTCGGTGTCGAGCGGACGGGCGCGGCTCACGATCCGGCGCACAACGAGGGCAGCGTAGCCCAAAGAGCCCGCGATCAGGATTAGAACGACGGCCCAGATGAGAAACAAGACGGAGATGCCGCCCATCACGCTCAATCCCTGCCCACCCTCGAGCGAGGTGGCTGGCGTGTCCGTGCGTCTGATGGTGCCAGGTCCGGAGACTCCATTGCCCTTCACCATCGCATCGCCGAGGCTCCGCAAGGTCACCGGCGACGCTGAAGGCGCGGCGGCCTCGGCCGGGCTGAGCTCGGCGGGCAGCATTCTCACGGGGATCGGCGCCCACGCGGTGAGCGCGGGTACGAGCAGCAACGCAGCAACGGTCACGAGCCACACCAGGTGGCGCGCTCCCGCCGATGCGCGTTGCATCGAGAGTGTTATGCCGAGGGCGACGAGAAGGATAATCGTCGCTTTGAAGAGGAGCATCATCATGGAGACGTTGCCGGCGAGAGCGGCGAAGCTGGAGAAGAATGTCGACATGGCGATTATCTCCCGCTCTGGCGAGCGCGGCGGATCGTGTTGCGGAGCCGCTTGATCTCGGCCTCGCTGAGATCGACGTCTGACATGCGAAGGAGCGCGGTGACGGCCTGCTCCGGATTATCTCCAAAGTAGGTGCGGACGACGTGCGCAAGTACGTCTTCGCGCGCGGTCTCGGTAGGTTTGGCCGGATAGTATATGTAGCGCGGGCCATCTTCCCGGTGCTTGATCAGCTCCTTCTCGCCCAGAATGCGCAGCACCGAGCGCACCGCCGAATACGTCGGCGGATCGGGCAGGTCGGCCATGATCTCGGCCACGGTTGCACCGGATCGCCGGTGAAGGATGTCCATCACCTGTCTCTCTCTGCGAGAAAGGGCGGTGGAGGCAGGTGTTGCGTCGGATTTGTTCGGCATCAGCGTAGCAGCCATGGGAAATCGCCTGAGGGCCGGAGGAATTCCGACCCGGTTCGTATGTTGAAAAATCAACCCTGCTGAAAATTCAACACCGGGCGGGGTTTGTCAAGAGGGAAGTTTTTGCCAATCTTTTTGCCGACCGATCGCCCCTTCAATTTCTGAGGCTCGAATGCGTGTGCCGATACGTTCCCTGATCGCGGTTCTACTGCTCGCTTGCGCGCCGCAACCCATTCACCAGGCAGCAGTTAGCAGCCCGAGCCAGTGGGAGCCGGACATTGTCAGCTTCGAGACGGCCGACCGGACCAATCCGCCGCGCCCCGGGACCGTCGTGTTCGTCGGCAGCTCTTCGATCCGGATGTGGCAGACGCTGGCGAGTGACTTTCCTGGACTCCCGGTGCTGAATCGCGGCTTCGGCGGATCGGAGCTCAGCGACGTGGTGCAGTTTGCCGATCGCATAGTGATGCCTTACAAGCCGCGAGTCGTGGTCCTCTACGCTGGCGACAACGACCTCGCCGCGGGAAAGTCGCCGGCCAAGGTGTTCGCCGAATTTCAGTCGTTTGTTGCGGTAGTTCACCGCGAGCTTCCGAACACGCGTGTGGCGTTCATCGCGATCAAGCCTAGCATCGCGCGCGCAAACATCATCGACAAGATGCGCGCGGCGAATCAGCTGATTCGAGACTACATCGCCACCGATAACAAGCTCGTCTACGTCGATGTCTTCACTCCCATGCTCGACGCTAACGGCCAGCCGCGCCGGGAGCTGTTTCTCGAGGACGGCTTGCACATGAATACCACGGGTTATGCCATCTGGCGAGATTTAATCGATCCTGTTCTTCGATAGCGTCGCGAACGCTGGCGCCGCTCCCGAGCCATGCCCCAGATGATTGCACTCCCCGGTTGTCCCCACAAGGAACGCTAAGGCGTGACGGTGAAGTCTCCCTTCACCGGTGCGAGATCGAATTCGCCCGGAACCTGACAGTTCGAGCCGGTTCCCACTGCGTGAAAGAGGACGGGACTCATCATGTCGGACCCTGACTTCTTCGAGCCGTTGTCCCGTATCTGAAAGAGCGCCTCAAACCCTTCGATCGACTTTCTGCTGCTATGAGTGACGATCCCGCTCAACGTCGCTTCGTTGCCGACGATACGGACGCAATTGATGTTGATCGTTCCGTTCACATTTCCGCTCGCTGTCTTGTCATGGAACTCGGCTCGTCCTGAGGAGCCGGTTGCGCTTACGGACACGTGCTCGACAGAAGCGCCGAACGTTATAGTTCCGTTTCCTTTGACCGACGATGCCGCCGCCGCCAAAGCGCCTGAAAGGATTGCGATCGTAGTGCGAAGCATGGGGTCCTCCCGTTGATCCTTTGCCGTTCGCGTGGGTCGTTAGCGTGGTGAGCCCAGCGCCGACTGTAACGCTTCTGTAATCGGGCAAACGACGTGCCCAGATCGGTGCTCAGTCACCCGGTTATCGCCTCAGAAAAGCGAGTGCTTTGGCAACCCTGGTTTGTTGGTATCACATCCGTATGGGGAGGTCGATGAAGCTGTCTCCGAACCACTGAATCCGCAGCGGCTCTTCCCCGTCCGCGACGGTCTCGTCGCTGACGTTCTTCCCCGTACCGTAATTGATCTGCATGTCGGGCTGCTTGATGACGTTGAGAAGGACGACGATTCGACTGCCCGGCTGCACCTGCCGGCTCGTCAGGCGCACACTTTGGAAGTCCAGATTCTCACGTGCGCCGGGCGTCAACAAGTGGCGCTTCGTTATATCGCCGACGGCGCTGGCACGCGTCCAGTACGTGGAGAGTAGCACGTACTCGCTCTTCGTGGTCAGCTCGTAAAGCGATATGTTAAGGTCGAAATCCCTTTTGTTCGTAATGAATGCGAGTCGTCCTGAGAAGAGGCCGCTTATCTCCACGGGACTATGCAGAGGATTGCTGACGAACGAGATGCCATTCCACGTATCGATCGCGCTGTCGACAATGCCCCCCCCAGGGGATCTGCGATCAGCGTCGGTTCGGTCAGCGAGATCCACAGTCTGGAGAACAGTGGTGTTGGTCGCCGGATTGCGCTCGCTCAGTCGATAGCTGTCGCCCGAGCGCAGGGCAATGAGGTAGAACCGCAGCGCCTGATCCGACATAGCTGAGATCGACGGTGCGTGCTTCCAAACGTTCGCGCCCGTGACCTGATAGTTCACCTTGTCCTTTAGCAGCGAAGGTTTGGGCGCGGCCTTGAAGATGTAATCGAACCACTGGTAGCGAAGCTCGCCGAAGTCCGTCAGCGCCACCGGATCGACCCTGTATCTGCTCAGCAGGTAGGTGGTGTCACCGAGGGCGGTAACCAGTCCACGTTGCCCGAGCACGTGATCGTAGGGCCCGATCACCAGATAATCTTCGGCGCCCGGATTGTACTTGTAGTGCTCGGTCAGGTAATAGACTGCCGCTCCAGGTCCGCCGTAGTAGTACCCTGCTGTCTGCAAAATCGGGATTTTGATGTTTGCGAAATCCTGTTGGTACGGGATCATGCTCTGCCAGTACTCGTCGTAGGTCGGATGCGCAATCCAGATATCGAAGATTGGATTGGGCGTGCCGTCGATTTTATCGAGGTCACGATACGCTCGGCCGCTCACGTACCAGTCGTGATTCAGCTTGTTCCAGCGTGGAAAGTTGAAGTACGTGGTGTCGTCGAGCGCCTTCACATCGGTGGTGTAAAACGGCCATGGATAGACGAAGCTGAGGAAAAGACTCCCGTCCATCGGCACATCGATGCCGGGACCGACAGCCACCGCGGGAATCATCGTCTTCAACGCCTTCGGCATATGCTTCGCCGCAGCCCATTGGGTGAAGCCTTCGTAGCTGCCGCCGTACATCCCCACTCGACCGTCGCTCCACGGTTGCGTGGCGATCCAATCGATCAGCGCGGCAGCATCTGACCCGTCATGCTCGTACGGCACCGGCTTATCGGGACTACACCCTTTGCCGCGCGTAAGACCAATCACACCGACGTAGCCGTTGGAGGCCGCACGCCGAGCGTCGGCAAGGTTGGATTCGGAATCGGCATAGATGGTGAAGTTGAGCAGCGCAGGGAGACGACGCGATACCGAACGCTGTCGCACCACCATTGCGCAGACCGTCGCAGCGTCGGGCGTTCTTACCTGAATATTCCTGTCAATTGCGTAGCGGCGCTCATCGTCAGCTGCCACGAAAGGGTCAGCGAGCGGCACGATCGTCCGGAAGGCTTGCTGGATCTGATAGGCTTTGATCAGCTGCAGCGCATCGGGGAGTGATATCGTCTCTTTACCTGTCTGTTGTTGGATCGGGCGATCTACGGCGCGATCCAGGGCGAAATGATTGACGCCGAGGGCACGGATCGCGAGCGCGGAGCTCCGGTCGTCTAGTCGGGCCAGCTCGCCAGGGAACACTCTCTTGAACGTGTCTTCGAACGGCGCGTCACCGGTTTTCTGTCTTGCAGTTGTCAGAATCGTGTACAACGCGTCAGCCGCGGTAGCCGAGGCAGAGACTCTCTTGCCGCGCGACTTGCCGAGTGCCTGGAGAGTGGCCGTCGCATCAGCATAGCGCCCGGTGACGATCTGCAGACGGAATAGATTGTCGAGGTACCGGTCGCGATTGGCGTCCTTGTAGGCAGCGATGGTCTGCTCAGCCAAGACCGACATCGCGCGAGCAGTGTCAGTGCCGATCGTTGCAGTGCTGAATCGCAGATCCTGCCCCGACGCAACGGATGCGCCGGCAACGCAAAGCGTGGCGACAAAGGTTCGCAGCATCATCGTCGCGACTTTACCGAGATGGTTAACGGCTGTGATTAACGAGTATGTCGCCGTTTACCGTTCGCACTCTTATGACACCTCCCCCCCGGCCAACGGTCTGACGCGCTCGGACGTAACGCCGGGGAGTCCCTTCGCTGTCGTCCCAGGTCGTGGTTTCAGTAGTCTGTAGCGGTACGTCACTGACGATGCGAGTCTTGTGACCGAGGTTGTCGGTGTAGGCAGTCTCGAGCTCGAGCTCGGCATTGAGATCACGCGGAACGACCAGCACCACCCGTCCCTTGCCCGATGTCACATCCACTGAATGAGTTCCCGGGCCGGTCAGCTCGATCGTCACGTCTCCCGCCCCCGTGTGTGCCTCGACGGACCCGCTGGCGGGTCCAATATCGATGGGGCCGCCTCCGGTCCGCGCGTACACCTCACCACCCGATCGACCGATCCGGATAGAACCGCCACCGGTCGTCACTCGCGCTCCATCGGGAGCTGCGGCGAGTGACAACGCTCCACCAGCAGAGTTCATGGTGATGCCGCTCGCCCCGAATGCGCTCGCTTTGCCGACGCCATCGCCGACGTACGTCGTCGTAGTCGTGAGACCGCTACCACTGCTGCTGGCGCTGACACTCGCGATCCCTCTACCGCTTCCCGCGCCGCTTCCACTGTCGATTGTAAAGCCGTTGTCGCTGCCGCTTACCGCAACGACGCTGACTCCCTTTTCGCGACTGACAGTTGCACCGGACTTCGAGTGAATTACGGGGCCGCTTCCGGAGTTTCCCACTAGATCACCAGTGTTGCCGATGATTCTCACCAACCCGCCGCCGGTGCTGACGGATCCGCTCAACCCGGAATTGTGAATGTAGATGTCGCCGCCGCCCGTCTGAATTCGGACCTCACCGCTCGCCTTCTCGATGTTGATCTCTCCGCCGCCGGTGTGCCCGGTGAATGTGCCGTCGACGCCATTGATCGAGAGTGAGCCGCCCGAGGAAGACAGGCGGACATTATAGTTGCGCGGCACATTGATCTCGAAGGCGTGCCGCGAGCTCTGATTGCTGGCGCGAACGGTAAAGTCACTCTCGAGTCGCGCATCGCCGTTCTCAGGCGTGAGGCTCACGCGCGTCGCGCGCCAGTCCCGCCCGGCAAGAGAAGCCCTCACCAGAACTTCGGGCTTGTCCCAACCCGTGACGACGACCCTGCCGCCGGTTTTCAGATCGAGAATGAGAGTCCCGGCGCTGCGAGCGGGAACCGATAGCTGGAAAGTCGTATCGGCGGCTTGCTTGTCGCTCACCAGCTTCACGTCCGTTGAAACCGGTGTCGCGGCAATGTGGCTATCGACGGCACGTTCCGCTGCCGCATCGACTTTCGGCACCGCACGAAACGCCGCCAGTGGTATCAGAACGAGCAACGACAGCAGCGCGGCGATCGGACGCGCTCCGCGTGGAACCGAGACGCGTCGACGCGATTCGTTCAGCACGGCGAGCAGGCGGCCCTCGAGCTGTGAGGGCCGAGCCATCGCGACCGAGAGAAAGCCCGGCGCGCCGAAGGCGCGAGCGGATCGGGCAACTTCCAGGAGATGCGCGGCGTATTCGGCCGCCGGAGTCCCCAGCGATACGACGCTGTCGTCACATGCCCGCTCGCATTCGGCGCGCAGCCGACGCTCCGCCACCCACACCAGTGGATGAAACCAGTACAGTGCGCAGGCAAACCCGGCGACGAGCTGGGTAGACGAGTCTCCGCGCCCGATGTGCGCGAGCTCGTGACGAAGCACAATGCGACGGTGCTCCTCTGGCCAATCGAGTGCGTCCTCCGGTAGAAGAATGACAGGAGCACGCGATCCCCAGGTAAGGGGAGTACTTACTACCGAGCTGGAGAAAAGCAGAACCGCTTTGCTGACGCCAGCGTATTTGCGCTCTTCGTCAAGAATACCGCTCCACTCCCGCCCGTCGAGCGGCCACGAGCTTCGAGCAATCCGACGCAGACGAACGCGACCGATCGCCAGCCATACGAGCACCGCCATCAATCCCAGAGCCCAGACGAGCGGAAGCACCGGAAGCTCGGCGAGAATTCCTCGCGCGCCGGAAGGCTGCGTTGAGGATGGAGCGGTGAACTTTGCCACCGAAGGCAAGCTCGTTGTGGGCGCGTTAGCCGCACCGACCTGCGAACGTGACTCGGGCATTGGATTGATCCGCACACGATTCGTGATTGGCCCCGCTTGCACGCCATCCGCCAGAGAAAAGAGGGCAGACGAGGAACGCGGCAAAACCGGAACGCTCCACTGTGGTGACACGACCATGAGAAGCGGCAACATCAGGCCGCTGACGATGGCAGCAAAGAGCATCAGATGCCGAAGCGAAGGCCCGAATTGTCGCAAGGATGCGGCGACGACGAGACCAAGGGCAAGAATGAGGGTCAGCTTCGCGAGTAGTGCCGGAATGAACGACATCATGACGCGCCTCCTTTGCCACGAGCCCTTTCTATAAGTTTTTCCAGATTGTCGAGATCGTGGTCGCTCCACCGATCCTCGTAAATGCCGACCATCGCCGCGACCGCGGAGCTGGCGGAGTTATCGAAGAAAGTTCTAACGAGATGTTTGACAGCGGATTTGCTGACGCGATCGGGGTCGGCGGTAGGAAAGTAGACGTAGCGCGGCCCGTCCTGCTCGTGGCGGAGATGACCTTTGCTCTCCAGCAGCCGCAACATGCCACGCACGGCGGTATAAGTCGGTGGATCGGGAAGATCGGCCAGCACCTCCGCGGCGTTGGCACTCCCCCGCCGGTAGATGATCTCCATTATCTGCCGCTCTCGGCGTCCGAGCTGCTCCAGTCCGCTTTTCTTCATCGACAATTCTCCGCCTGGGATCAACCGGTGAGTGCTCAAGAGACCCTTGCCCTTGACATAATGTCAATGCATTGACACAATGTCAATAGACTAACATTCACAACGCCGGAACAATCGTTCATGCGCCTGTCCTCGTACTCTCGCCTGTTTTTTTCCGCAGCCCTGACGGCTGGACTACCGCTCGCCACCGCAGGAGGCCAGCAGCTAGACACCGCCCGCGCACTCTCTGCTCTCCGCGACGCCAAAGCCTCGTGCGAGGCAGACGCCGGAACGCTCTGGAAGCGGAGCCTCTGTGGCCCCATCGCTCTTGTCGATCGCCAGACTCGTCTCGTCATCGCCAACGATACGGTCGCTGGAAAGCACTTTCTCCGTCTCGGCGACGCGTTCGTGACGACGCTGCCCGAGAATCAGTTCGTAGCCAATACCTCATTCAAGTGGGGAGGCCGGACGTGGACGATGGTCGCCCTTCCCCTTCCTGCCGATCGCTTCGCGCGCGTCGACCTCGTCATGCACGAGGTCTTTCACCGCGAACAGGAGGCGCTCGGACTGCATCAACCCGATGCGCTCAATAACCAGCTCGACATGCGCCCGGGCCGCACCTGGCTGCGTCTCGAGTATCGCGCGCTTGCCCGGGCGCTGGAGTCGCTCCCCGATCGAGCGAACGCGCGACAACACATCGAATCGGCGCTCCTGTTCCGCGCGCAACGCCGCTCGCTGTACCCGGGTAGCGACAGCCTCGAAGCGACGCTGGAGATCCAGGAGGGACTTCCCGAATACACCGGGCAGCGCCTCGCCATGAGCCTGACGGGCGAGGGACCCGCACACGTGGCTAGGTACGTTCGCGATTACGAGACGACGCCAACGTTCGTTCGCGCGTTTGCCTATGGGACCGGCCCCGCGCTGGGCGTTCTCCTCGATCAGTTTGCTCCCGACTGGAGAGAAGCGGTTCGCACAAATCGGGATCTCGGGACCCTGCTGGCTCAGGCGATCCATTTTCAACGCCCTCGAAATCTCGCTGCCACAGCACGCACACGGGCGCAGGAATATGGATGGGACGAAGTCGACCGCACGGAAGCAGCTCGTGATTCCATCCGTGCGCCCGCGATGCGGGAATACCTCGCGCGCCTTGGCGACGGCCCCACAATCACACTACGGCAATCAATGGATTCCCTGGCTTGGAGCTATGATCCGACGGAGCTGGTCGGATTCAATCTCTATTCGACCATCTATCCCTCGGGCAATTTCTCGGCGCCGTGGGGGAAACTCACCGTGGAGCGCGGTGGTGTGCTCGTGCAAAATGATTTCTCGCGCATCAGAATTGGCAGACCGGCCGCGGCAATTGGGGCGGGATCGAGGGAGATAAAAGGAGACGGCTGGACGCTCGCTCTGAATCCCGGATGGTCACTCCAGCCGGATCCGTCACGCCCAGGAAGCCTCATCGCCAGGAAGGATCGCTGACCAATCGCGAAAACCCTGGCTGCGCTGCCGGCTTCCGCCCTGATTAAAGGTCGCGCGAGTTTTCGCGCGCGGAGCGGTCCTTCCGAATCGCCTCCGTCGGCGATTGCGCTCTGACGAGGGCGCCCTGCAGATAGGCCTTCGTCAAACCTTGCGCCCAGTACTCGAGATCGGCTCGATTGGGCTGCGTGGTCTCGCGTCCGGAATCAATCATCGGGGAACCCACGCGCTCGGCAATGAATTCGAGCCAGCCTTCCCAAAGTCCGTCTTCGCGCTTGCGGCCGAGGGCCTGCGCGAAGTATTTCGCGCCGACAGGATCGGTGATTGGCTCGTCGAATTTCACCAGGACTTCAGGCATCGCTCGACCTCCAAGGCCCGCCGAGGATCGCAATCGTAGTACGAGACATGGTCTCCTCCCGAATTGGACTCGATCGAATAGTCGGCAAACGATGTGCCCGGAAGGGGGGCAGTCGCTCCCACCGCTCCCCAGGCTCTGACGCCCTGCCTCAACCGCGAGTATATCAGATGCGGGCACAACAGGGAGCGGAGATGGATCCGAAGCGCACGGCCGTCGTCCTAATCGAGTACCAGAACGACTTCACCTCTGAGGGTGGCACCCTCCACGACGCCGTCAAGCCGGTGATGAACTCGACCAACATGCTCTCCAACACGCTGGATACAGTAAAGAGAGCGCGAGAGCTCGGCGCGACGATCGTACATGCGCCGATCACTTTCACCGACGACTATCACGAGCTGACGTCGGAGCCCTACGGAATCCTGAAGGGCGTGGTCGACTCCAAATCATTCCGAAAGGGTAGCTGGGGATCCGAGATCGTCGAAGAGCTGAAGCCCGAGCCGCAGGACATCGTCATCGAGGGAAAACGCGGACTCGATGGTTTCGCAAGCACCAATCTGGATTTCGTCCTCCGCAGTCGTGGGATCACCAATATCGCGCTAGGCGGATTCCTCACCAACTGCTGCGTCGAATCGACGATGCGAACTGGTTACGAGAAGGGCTACAACGTCGTGACGCTAAAGGACTGCACCGCGGCGCTGAGCGAGGAGGAGCAGCAGGCCGCAGTCGAGAAGAACTATCCGATGTTCTCTCGTCCCATGGATCACAATGAATTCATCGCGGAGCTTGGAGGCAAGGAAACCGCCGCCGGAGCGAGCACCGGACGGGGCTACACTAAGGAAGCAGGCGCGACATCGATGGAGGCGCCGGCGTAGCGTGGCCGCGTGCGCTTAACTGGTTTTTCCCCGCGGGTCGGGCTTCACCACGATTGGTTCGCTGTAAACTTTTCCATTTACGGTTAGCCTGGCAACGAACGTTCCGACGTAGCGTGTATCGAGCGGCCCGCCCTCATCCGGGGGCGGTGCGCCGCGCGGTCTCTGTCGCAAAGGATTCCACGCCACGCGATGCATTCCCGCGCTCGCCGCGAGAGGCTGCGACTGCGTTTGCCAAAGCGGTGATACTCGCGGGATTCCCGTGCCTTGTGCCGCACCTCCACCTCTCCCCGCGGGCGATCGCTGCGCTCCCGGATCGCTCGAGAATGTTTGCACTACTGCCCCATTCACATCGACGATCTCTAGGGTGACAGGCGGCGTCGCCGCTTTTTTGAGATAGTAGTCGATCATTGCTCCGTTTGGCGGATTCTCCGCTTGCGGCTCGTCCTTCTGCAATGGTGTGCCGTTGTCCGTGCCCTCGACGAAGTTGATGGCGTCCGCCGGCTTGAACAGAAAGGCATCGTCGTGCAGAACGGCGTCGCTCAGCTGACGAAGTGGGCTGATGTCGTCGATGATCCAGAAGCCCCGCCCGTGCGTCGCCACGATCAGATCGTTGCCGTAGAACTCGAAGTCGCGCATCGATGTTACCGGCATGTTGAGCTGCAGCGGCTGCCAGTTATCGCCATCGTCGAACGAGACGTGAATGCCGCGCTCGGTTCCCGCCACCAGCAGGCCACGACGCCGTGGATCCTCCTTCACCACGTGAACGTAAGCTCCGCCAGGAATCCCCTTCGTGATCTGCTGCCAGGTCCTGCCCATGTCGCGCGTACGATAGACGTACGGCTCGAAATCCTGAAGCTGATGGCGGTCGACGCTCGCGTACGCCACGTTCGGATCGAAGTGCGAAGCCTCCACCATCGTCACCCTGCTCCACGGCG
>WNGJ01009382.1_pt1 | contig 14099 bp, 10 predicted proteins | sample 5400611 | NCBI WGS metagenome assembly WNGJ01 (sample SAMN13153375, study PRJNA577476) | soil metagenome | isolation source: 40 cm soil or saprolite under Garry oak tree replicate 1 | place: USA:California | collected 2016-06-15 | reverse complement strand
AATTTCCGCTACAGGAACAAGGGAGACCTCGCCACGATCGGGCGCTCACGCGCGATCGCCGATTTTGGGCGGGTCCGATTCGGAGGGCGGCTGGCGTGGTGGCTGTGGTTGTTCGTCCACATCATGTATCTGGTCGGATTTCGCAACAGGCTTATAGTGCTGATCGAATGGGCGTACGCATATTTCACCAACCAGGCGGGAGTGCGACTGATTACCGACGTCGAGAGGTACAAGCCGCCTGCATCAACCACATCCTCTTCCGCGAGGTGAGTGAATGGGAAGCAACGCCGACGTAGTGGAACCCTCCCCAGTGAAGGTGGGTCTGTGGGCGGATTTTGTGGACATCTTCTACGCTCCGTCTTCCGTGTTCGCGCGCAGAAGCGATGGCAAATTCGGGATGCCGTTGCTCTTTCTGATCGTCATCGGGACGGTCCTGTTCTTCCTCACCAAGAACGCGATGCAGCCGATCATGGACGCGGAGTTCACCAGACAGACCGCGGCGGCGATGCGGAAGAACCCGAACATCACGGCCGAGCAGATGGCATCGAGCCGCGGCTTCTTCGAAATGCTGGCGCCCATCTTCTTCGCAATCGTTCTGACCATCAGCGTTCTCGGCACCGGAGTGATCCTCTGGTTGGTGGGTAAGCTGTTTGACGCCAAGGAGTCGGTGGCCGCCGCGATCATGGTCGCGACTTACTCGGAAGTTCCCCGCCTGGTGCAGGTGCTCGTGAACGCCGCGCAGGCACTGGTCATGAGTCCGGACAAACTGAACGCAACCAACAGCGTTGCGTTCAATCTTGCGCGCTTCATGGATCCGGATAAGACATCGCCGGTGCTGATAGCGCTGGCGAGTCGCGTCGATCTTTTTACGATCTGGATCACGGTGCTGCTGGCGATCGGAATTCACGTCGTCGGGAAGATCCCCAGGCAGCAGGCGGCGATAGTCGCGGCTATTACGTGGGTAGTAGGCTCGCTACCGCCGGTCCTTGGGGCGTTGCGAGCGGGCTGAGACAAGGAAACCATTTCATAAGGACCAGACAATGGCACAAGCTACGACCAGGAACCAGGAGAAGATCATCGGAAACCAGAGGAAGATCCTGCGGAACCAGACCCGCCTGGCGACGATAGTGCGCAATCAAACCCAGATAATTCGAAACCAGCAGGCAATCCTGAAGAACCAGAGGAAGATCCTGGCAAACCAAACCAAAATCCTCGCGAGGTAGCCTGCGGCCGGAAGGCCGCTACTGAATACTCGTGCTCCTGTCGGAGCAAAAGGGAAGCGTGAGGATCCATTCGATTATTGCGGAAGGGGAGTGCGGTTACTACATTGGCCGCCCATACCATCCTCCCGAGATCCGCGCATCATGCTCAAGAGAAAACTGCGATGGTTCGTCCTCGGCGCTGCCATTAGCGCGTCACCAATCGCGGCTCAGACAATTGACGACGGCCATATCATGCCGAGGAGGACGTTGAGCGCCGGCGTTCTCTACTCGCATGACAGTTGGGATCAGTACTGGGAGGGATCTCTCAAGCGGTCGAACGGAAACATCGGAACGCTGACGACGCAGAGCCTTACGTCGGTGCTTGGCTACGGCCTTACTGATCGTCTCGGCTTCATGGCAATGCTTCCCTACATCTCGACGCACGCCAGTCAGGGCGTGCTGCACGATTTGAGCGGTTTCCAGGATCTCACAGTCGCCGCCAAGTTCAGACTTCTCGCCACCGGGCCGACCAACCGTGGAGCGTTGAACGTGTTCATCGTCGGCACCGCGGCTGTTCCGGTGAGCGATTACACGCCGGACTTTTATCCGCTTTCTATCGGAACAGGCGGCGGCCGCACGTCCGCTCGGCTTACCTTGAACTTCCAGTCCAATTCGGCGTGGTTCGTCAACGCGTCCTCAGCCTACACGTTTTGCGCCAACGTCAGGCTCAATCGGAACGCTTATTACACGAACGGTCAGTTGTACATGACCAACGAAGTCGCGATGCCGAATTTGGTCAATAGCACGTTCAGCGCCGGCATCGACCGAGGCCATTGGCGGATTCCTCTGTCGTTGACGCAGCAGCGCACACTCGGTGGTGGTGATATCCGTCGCCAGGACATGCCGTTTGTATCGAATCGCATGGACTTCGTGAAGCTGGATGGCGGAGTGATGTATGCGCTCCCAAAAAACCTATCGGTCCAGGTCGGAGCTGGCCGTGTATTGAGCGGGCGGAATGTCGGTCAGTCAACGACCTTTACCTCGGGATTGTTCTATGCGCTTCAACTCTAGTCGCGACCGCAGCGCAGTGAGGCCGTCCACTCGCCTATTAGCAATCCTTTCGTGCGCAGGCGCACTTGCTGTCAGCGGTTGCGACAAATCCGTTGGACCCTTCGAGGTGCTTCCGCCGCTCGAGCCATCCAGTCTGGAGCCGACGGCGGGATCATGGCACATGATCGTTCTGACCAGCCCGAGTCAGATTGCCGTTGCCGCGCCGGCCGCTATAACGTCCGCCGCTTACGTCGCAGAGCTGGACGCAATCAAGTCGAGTCAGGCGAACCTCACCTCGGCCCAGACGAATACGATCGCGTACTGGAGTGGCGGTGGCGTGCTGCGCTGGAACCAGATCGTCCGCGAGCTGGTTGCGCGCTACAATCTTCCTCCCGCGCCGAAGGATGAGGGTGGGTATCCCGTCCCTGATGCGGAGAACCCGTTCGGCGATCCGGCTTTCCCCTTCGCCAATCCCGTGTATGCAGCGCGTGCATACAGTTACGTGAGCGCCGCGCAGTACGACGCGCTGAAGTCGGCCTGGTACTGGAAGTTTCAATACAACCGGCTCTCGCCCGCGAAGAACGACAACAGCATCAATGCGCTGATGCCGATAACGGATCTTCCGTCGTACCCATCGGAAGACGCCGTGATCTCAGGCGTCACGGTCGAGATGCTCAAGACGCTGTTCCCGGCCGCGGTGGAGGAAATCACGTTGAAGGCGGCCGAGCAACGTAATGCCGCGCTGTGGTCCGGCAAGGCAACGGCAAGCGATCTGGCAGCTGGCCTGGCGCTCGGCAAATCCGTGGCAGCGGTCTTTCTCACGCGTGCTGCGGCTGATGGCATGCGCAGCGCCGGAGGATCGCCGGCGATATGGAAGGCGATGGCCGACTCTGCGACCGCGCACGGCGAGATTGCCTGGACCAGTCGGGACATTCCCGCGCGCCCACCGATGCTTCCGTTGTTCGGTCAGGTGCGTGCCTGGATGATGACGCCGGCAAATATCGTCGCCGAGCGTCCACCACCGCCGCCATCTACGAGCTCGCAGCAGATGAAAGACGAGACGGCCGAAGTCAAGCGAACCGTCGAGCACCTGACGAGCGCCCAGCTCGCGATCGCCCAGAAGTGGAATGACGGCGCGGGAACGTATTCGCCGCCAGGACACTGGAATGACGTCGCGCTGGAGTATGTGCGCGACGCGAAGATGAGCGAGGTGCGGGCGGCGCGTGTTTTCGCGCTGTTGAACATGGCCATGCACGACGCGGGCGTCGGGTGCTGGGAAGCCAAATTCTACTACTTCCCCAGGGGTGCCAGCAGCTTTGCCGCGATGCGCGACGAGGCGGGAATATCCAGGCTGTATGGCGGCATTCACTATCCGCGTGACATCGAAGCCGGCAAGCTGCACGGCGCGCGCATTGCCGGCTACACTCTCAGCCAGATTTCCGAAACCGATAGGAATCGCTTCCTCAATGCTGCCGGTCGCGTCTCACGTCCGGACGCACTCGACCGCCGCCGACTTCTGAAGGTCATGAAGCGGAAACGCAGAGACGAGAAAGTACAACGGCAGGAAACGCTTCTCGCCTCCACGGGCATCCGCAAAATGCGTCGCGAGCGCGTGCTGATAACATCGCCCAACGTCTTCGCGCCGTCGGAAGAAGAGATGCGTGCCCGCGAGCAATCGCTTCCGGATACGGAAGAGTCGCGGAAATGCTACGTCTGCAAAGTGGAATACTCAACGGTCCACCATTTCTACGACCGGTTGTGTGCAACCTGTGCCGAGGAGAACTTCGCGAAGCGAACCGAGCTCGCAGACTTGAATGGCCGCGTCGCTCTGCTCACGGGCGGCCGAGTGAAGATCGGATATCAGGCAGGCCTCAAGCTGCTGCGTTCCGGGGCGCGTCTCATCGTCACCACTCGGTTTCCCCGCGACTCGGCGGCGCGCTACGCTCGCGAGCCCGATTTCACCGAGTGGGGCGATCGCCTCGTCATCTTCGGTCTCGACCTGCGGCACACGCCGAGCGTCGAAGCTTTCTGCAAGAAGATGCTCTCCACCGAGGAGCGGCTGGATTTCATCATCAACAACGCGTGTCAAACGGTGCGCCGGCCAAGTGGCTTTTACGAGCACATGCGAGAAACCGAAACGGCCGCTCTTAGCTCGATGCCGGAGCACGTCAGGCGCCTGCTCGGCACGTATGAGAGTGTGGAGACGAACTTTCTCCTGCGCGAGCGAATCGAGAATACCGCCGCACTCCGTTCCGGTATATCTGGGTTGGCAGAGCCACAGGACCCGGCGGATTCGTCTCGAGTTTCGCAGCGTACAAGCAATGAGGCGGACGAGAACAGTCTGTTCCCGAGCGGTCTCTTAGATCAGGACCTGCAGCAGATCGATCTCAGGGGGCGCAACTCCTGGCGCCTGCTACTGGCTGAAGTGGCGTCCGTCGAGCTGCTCGAGGTTCACCTGGTCAATGCCATCGCGCCATTCATCCTGAATGCGCGCCTCAAACCGCTGATGTCCAGGACGCCCGAGCGCGACAAACACATCGTCAACGTCTCCGCGGTAGAGGGGCAATTCTATCGGTCGCACAAGACGATACGACACCCGCACACGAACATGGCAAAGGCGGCGCTCAACATGATGACCCGCACTTCGGCTGCCGACTACATCGCCGACGGCATCCACATGAACAGCGTCGACACTGGATGGATCACCGACGAGGATCCGGAGGAAATCGCCGCGCGGAAGACGGCGGAACACCGGTTCCATCCTCCGCTCGACATCGTGGATGGCGCGGCACGAATCGTCGACCCGATCATTTCCGGATTCAACACCGGCGTTCACGTCTGGGGCAAGTTCCTCAAGGACTATCGACCGACCGACTGGTAGGACTTCTATTCTCTACCAGTGCTGGCAGGTTTACCCGCCCGAATCCAAGGGCTGAAGCGGTTGCAGAATTGCCGTCGCTTGGTGATCACCTCTTAGACGTCGTGAAAAGTTTGGACGCAGCCTTTCCGATTCTGGTCGCGACATCTTCCGCAGGGGTGTAGACAAAGGCTCGCCCACGTTTTCGCTCCGTGAGTAACCCTTGACCGGCGAGAGATCTGAGATCGGTTCTTGCGGTCTCGTAGCTCACGCCGTGTGAGCGCCTGTGCGAATCAATGGTGAATCTGGCTTCCGGGTGCTTGATCGCGTTCGCCATCAATGCTAGTTGGCGATCGTTCAGGGTCTCTCTAAAAGCCGCGGCTTCGCGAAGCGCCTGCTCGGTCTGCCGCATTTCGGCGGCCTTCCGCGCCAGGTAGGCGTGCAGGTCTTCGATCGCTCTCAAGAAGACTCGCAATTGGTATAAGATGAAATAGGTCGTGTCATTCTCGTCGGTTTCGGTATAGAGAAATGCACGGGCGTATTGAGTCCGCGCTTTTCTGAGAATCCTGGAAATAGAGACAAACTCAGCGAGCCAATAACCCTGACTCGCCATCGACCAGTAGAAGAGAGCTCTCGCGGTACGACCATTTCCATCAACGAACGGGTGATCGTAACCGATCATGAAATGAAGCAAAATCGCACGGACGACTGGATGTATCCAATCAGCCGAAACCGAATCTCGATTGTGCGTCGAGTTCTCGGTTAGGTATCTGTTAGCGAACTCGCACAGGCGTTCCATCCGGCCAGGTATTTCATCTGCAACCGGCGGGGTATGCAGAACGACTCCAAGTTCATCTGTCACGGTTATCTCCTCGTCCTGTCTTCTATAGCGTCCGGCAGCGTCGGTTTCGTCAAGTGTGCCATCGACAAGAATTGCCTGCAGTTCAAGGATGATCGATGGAGTTAGCGGCTGCCCAACGAACCGGCGTAGGAACTGCATCCCTTGATAGTTGTTCAGAATCATCCGCTCGCTGCGCGTTCTCGGCTCACGGCCCTCTCTGATCATCTCTTTTGCTACCTTTCGGGTCGTTGAAGCGCCCTCGAGTTGGCTAGAGGTGATCGCTTCTTCAACCAAAGACCGAATCAGATATGTGTCCCGAGTATCAGGATCAGTGACTTGCTCCGGCGCCTGAATGGTCCCGCTTGCATCCCGATCGACCCTGTGGAGCATTTCTAGGCCGGGGATCGTGGTAGCATAAACGAACGCTGCTCCTTCCTTGTCGGAGAGCGGTAGCGGCTTATACAGCTGACGTCGCGCGAATTTTATCCCTACCCACCATTCCCTGGCGGTGAGATCGCTGGGTGGCGTCAAGTGTCGGAGAGTATCCCAATGCCGGTATTTGCCCGCTTGTGTGGGGCCACCAGCTGAGTTGAGGGCTTGAAAAAAGCGCTCAATTGGCACGAACTCATGTACAATTTGACTGCCTATAGGGGGCGGAGCTAATGGAATTTTCATATCTACCGGTGAATTACTAATTATAGAAAATTAGTAATTCGTCAGTACCTCGTCAAGCCCCAACTACTAGATTTGTTTTTTTTAGTAATTAGCTAGTGGTTTACCGGTTGGGCTTCCTTAGCGTCCAACAAAGCGGATCTCGGGCTCCTTCCATCGTCGATTCCCACGCCGAGCATGATCGTCCCGAACACAAGCACGGCGGAGGTGAATAGCGGAACCGTCTTGCCGAAGTGATCGTAGGAGAATCCCGCCCACAGCGGAACGATCACACGTGCCAGTCCACCGAACGTCTGCTGCACACCCATGTACAACCCGCGCTCCCTGCTCGAAATGACCCTCGATAACATCGACGTGACGCAGGGAAACGTGAACGCGGTACCGAGCGGGATCAGCGCCACGGCGATGCTGAGCGAGAAGTAGCCGCGCGCCAGAGGGAGCGTGGCCAGGCCCGTCGCGAGGAGGGCCAGGCCGATCCGCGACAGCTGCGCCTCACCGTACCGATCCACCATACGGCCGAGAATGCCGGCGCGCGTCACGACTGAAATCACACCGACGTAGGTGTAGAAGACCCAGATCTGATTCTTTCCGATTCCGAATCTGTCGGCGAGGAAGAGGGCCAGAATCGCCATCAATCCTGAAAACGCGCCCATCGCGATCGCATAAATCCAGATCAGGCGGTGTGCGGGCTCGTTGGGATGCGTGATCACATTGGCGATGACGGTTCGTGATGCGCGCGGCTTCTTGTCGTGAGCCTCTGTCATGTCGCGCGACTCGCGCAGAAAACGCCAGGCGAAGAAGATGTTCACCAGACAAAGCGCCGCGGCAGCGAGACCGGGGCCGCTGCGGCCGAACTTGAGTGCCGCGCCTCCGATTGCGGGGCCGATCGCAACGCCGACATTCGTCGCGGCAGAAAGCCAGCCGAGTGCCTTGGCGCGGTTCGCGGGCTCGACAGAGTCGGCGACATAGGCTTGAATCACGCCGACCGTCCCGCCGCCCGCGCCCTGGACAACGCGTGAGAGCAACAGGAGCCAGATTGAATTCGCGAATGCGAAGACCACGTAAGCAATGCATGCGGCGGTCAGTCCCACCAGCAACGCGGGTCTTCTGCCGTACCGATCGGAGAACCGACCCCACAGTGGAGCGCTGAGTAGCTGGGCTGCTGTGAACGCGCTCATGAGAATCGCGACTACGAGCCCGCCGCCTCCCATCTCGCGGGCGTAGAAGGGCATCAGCGGGATGATCATCAGCAGTCCCACCATGTCCACGAAGTTCGTGATGATCAGCACGAACAACTTGCCGCTCGCGACTCGCGAGACCCGGCCTCTCATTGCCAACGCCACTAGTTCTCCGCCTTACCGAGCGCTGCGGGAGGAACGGCGCGCCCGACCACGCCAGCGAGAGCGATGATCGTAAGGGCGTAGGGAATCATCTCGATGAACTGTGATGGAATCGCGTGACTCCCCTGCAGCTGTATCTGCAACGTCTCAGCGGCGGCGAACAAGAGACAGGCAAGCGCGGCACGAATGGGGTCCCATCTTCCGAAGATAACGGCAGAGATGGCTATGAACCCACGGCCTGCAGTCATTTGATCCGTGAACTGATGCTGATCAAGCGCGAGATAAACACCACCAAGAGCCGCCAGCATCCCCGATATCGCTACCGCCACATACCGCACGCGCTTTACGCTCACGCCGACGCTCTCGGCGGCATCCGGATGCTCGCCCGCCGCGCGCACACGCAATCCGAACGGCGTCTTGTAAATCACGAATGCCACCAGCGGCGCCACGGCTATGCCCATCCAGAGCAGAGGATTGTCGAATCCCGCGGCGTTGATATTCCCTCCGAAACCGGCGACGCGCGGCGAATTGGACGAGCTGGCGAAGAACAGCTTGAGAAAGAATCGCGTCACTCCAATGGCGAGCAGGTTGATCGCGACTCCGACCACGACCTGGTCCGCCCGATAGCGTATGGTCGCGACTGCGTGAATCAGCGAAAAGATCAATCCGCCGAGTATCCCGCAGAGTACACCGACCCAGGGGCTTCCCGAGTAGTTGGTGCCGAGTACTGCGGCGAACGCTCCGCTCAGCATGAATCCCTCAAGGGTGAGGCTGACGATTCCGGCGCGCTCTGCAACCACTCCGCCGCTCGCGGCGAAGAGATACGGAATGGCGATGCGAATCATCTGAGCGAGGAAGGAGACCGGATTCACGCGTCGCTCCGTTTCCGCGCGCTGCGGAGAATGCGCGTGACTTCGGGGACCGACATCGCCACGGCGATGATGACCACGCCCTGGAGTACGTCCATCATTTGCTTCGGCACGAACGCATGGATGGCGAGCCCGCCCTGGGACAGCGTCGCGAAGAAAAACGCGGCGACGAGAACGCCGAAGGGATGATTTCTGCCAACCAGCGCGACGGCGATGCCGAGAAACCCGGCTCCGCTCGCGAAGCCGTCCTCGTAATAGTGCTTGTAACCGAGGACGTAGTTGATGCCACCGATCCCGGCGATTACGCCCGAGAACGTGAGCGCGCGCATCAAAACGCCTTTGACGTTGATGCCGCCGTACTCCGCCGCGTCAGGTTGTAGACCGACAGCGCGGTGCTCGTATCCTCGGCGGGCGCGAAAGAGATAAAACCAGACCGCCAACGCGACCAGGACGGCCACGACCAGCGCCATGTTGGCGGCGGATCCGTGAAAGCGGGAATCGATGTCGGCGAGCCTGGGCAGAACGCCAGCGTGAATCTCCGGAGTGTGCAGGGTCTCCGGCACGTGCAGGTGGCCGGCGATGAACCAGTTCAACAACGCCAGCACTATGAAATTCAGCATGATGGTGACGATGACTTCGTGCGCGCCGAATCTGGTCTTTAGATAAGCGGGAACAGATCCAACCACTCCGCCCGCGAGACCGGCCGTGATCATGCAAAGCGGCAGCGCCAGCAGCAGCGGCGTGCCGACCGGAAGCGCGAGTCCCGCTAGGGCCGCTGCAAATCCTCCCGCCGCCAGCTGACTCTCGGCGCCGATGTTGAACAATCCAGCGCGAAGACCGAATGAAACCGCCAGGCCCGTAAACGCGAGCGTCGTCGCCTTGTACAGCACCTGCCCAAATCCGTACGCATTGCCCCAGGTACCTTCGAGCAGGAGCCGGTACACCGCCGCTGGCGACTGGCCATAGCTCAGGATCAGGAGATCTCCGCAGATCAGTGCAACAAGGAGCGCGACGAGTGGAGGAATCAGGGCTTCCTGAGCGCGCTCGCGCCACGGCGCCGCCGCATAAGCGGGTCGTGTGCCTTCGGCCACCGATGCGCTCACGCGGCGTTGCCTTTCTTGGCGCCGATCATGTATTCGCCGAGCACCTCTTCGCTCGCGTCGGATGCGGGCATCACGACGGCGAATTTCCCCCGGTACATCACCGCGATGCGATCGGAGAGCGCCAGAACTTCATTGAGCTCCGCGCTGACGAGGAGGATCGCCTTGTCCTGTGCCCGCGCATCGAGTAGCTGCTGGTGGATGAACTCGATCGCTCCCACATCGACGCCGCGTGTCGGCTGGGAGGCGAGCAGGACTGAGAACTTGCGTCCCATTTCTCTGGCCACGACGACCTTCTGCTGATTCCCGCCCGAAAGCGCGCGGGCGGCCAGGATGGGATTGGGCGGCCTGATGTCGAAGGACGATATCTCCTCGATTGCATTCTCCATCACCCGATCGCGCTCGATCACCCCGTTGCTCGAGAAATACTTCTGGACGCCGAGAATGAGATTGTTGGCGACCGTGTACTCGAGAATCAGCCCGCGGCGGTGCCTGTCCTCGGGAATGTGCGAGAGACCGGCGTCGTGCCGCTGGGCCACTGCGCGTCGAGTGACGTCGACTCCGTCGATGAGAATGTTTCCGGCGAAAACACTTCTCAGGCCGGCCACCGCTTCGATGAGCTCGGTCTGACCATTCCCTTCGACACCGGCGATGCCAAGTATCTCACCGGGTTTCACGGTGAAGCTGATGTCGTCGAGGACGCGAATTCCGCGCGAGCCAACGACGCTGAGATTACGCACCTCGAGGCCCTGATCCGGGCGCGGTTCGCTCGGACGCTGGATAGGTTGCGCTCGCTTGCCAGCGGAGAGTGACACCTCGCGCCCCACCATCAGGCGGGCGATTTCAGCGGGAGTGGTTTCCGACGTCGTTATTCGCGCTACCGTTTTGCCGGCACGCATCACCGTGATCGTGTCCGAAAGCTCGACGACTTCGTCGAGTCGGTGGGTGATGAGGACGATGGTGTCGCCCTTGTCGCGCAGCCGGCGCAGCACGGCCCACAGCTCGCGTACTTCGGGCGGGGAGAGAACAGCGGTCGGTTCGTCGAGCACCAGTATCCTCGCGCCGCGGAACAACACCTTGAGAATCTCGACCCGCTGCGCCTCGCCCACCGAGAGATCGGAGACGAGTCTCTCCGGTGCGATCACCAAACCCGTTTCGTTCGAGAGCTTGCGCACATCATCTGCGGCCCGTCGATAGTCGAGGATGATGCCGTGCGTCTTCGGCTCGGCGCCGAGCACCAGATTCTCGGCGACGGAGAGCGTCGGGACCAGCATGAAGTGCTGGTGGACAATGCCGATCCCTGCTTCGATGGCGTGACTCGTGGACCAGCCAGTCACATCGTGCCCGTTGACCTCGACACGGCCGGCATCGGGCTTGATCAGACCGCCGAGCACGCGCATCAAGGTGGATTTGCCGGCGCCGTTCTCGCCAACCAGGGCGTGGATCTCCCCGGGCTCTACTTCGAGCGACGCGCCGCGAAGCGCAGCGACATCTCCGAAGGCCTTTACGATTCCCTCCATCCGGATTGCTTTCCCGCCCGTCATAGAGTGCTGGGGACTTTAATGCGTCCAGCGATTATCTCCTGCTTGAGCTCTTCGACGCGGGCATGGGCGCTGTCGGGAATTAGCGCGCGATTGCGATCGTCATAGATGTAGCCGACGCCACCTTCCTTCAATCCGAACGAGTAGATCCCGCCCTTGAAGGTGTGGCTCTGTACTCTGCGAATCGCATCGAACGTCACAGTGTTCACTCCCTTCACCATCGACGTGAGAACGTGTCCCGGGGCTTCGTCGTTCTGGTCGGAGTCGACGCCGATCGCAAGCTTGTTAGTTGCGCGCGCTGCTTCGAACACACCTTGTCCCGTCGAGCCCGCGGCGTGGAAGATCACCTCGACGCCCTGATTGTACTGGCTGAGCGCCAGCTCCTTACCCTTGCCAGGATTCTTGAACGCGTCGGGCGTGACACCGGCGTACTGGGCGATGACCTGGCAGTCTGGGCACACCTTCTTCACGCCGGCACGATAGCCCGCCTCGAATTTGTGAATCAGCGGAATGTCCATTCCGCCCACAAATCCCACTTTCTTCGAGTGACCGACGAGCGCGGCCAGCGCGCCGACCAGATAGGAACCTTCTTCCTCGCGGAACTTGAGCGCGGCGACGTTCGGCGGCGGCGAAATGACGTTTCCGTTCTTGTCCGTCGCCAGTGCGTAATCAATTCCGGCGAATGCCGTGTTCGGATACTCCTTGGCGAGATTGGCGAGGTCGTCGGTGAAAATGAAGCCGACACCAATCACCAGGTTCATCCCCTCGGCAGCGAGAAGCCTCAGGCCCGCTTCGCGATCTGCTCCCTCTCCCGGCTCGATGAACCGAATGTCGGAGCCGAGCATTTTCGTGGCGCTCTCCGCCCCCGCGTATGCGCCATCGTTGAACGATTTGTCGCCCCGGCCGCCGACATCGAGGACGATTCCGATGCGAACCGGCGATGTCTCCTTTCCCGCGGCGGTGGCGTTCCGGCGGGTGAAAAGGAGAGCAATGTGAACGGCGAGCAGGAGGGAGGTGACGAGGATCAGCTTTCTCATCTGAACAGAAGAATCGCCCAGAACACAGCTGGTTGCAAGACGATGACTGCACCGTTGCAACTCACACACATCAGTCAGTCAATGGCGCTGTTTGAGCGCAATGGGCGCAGTCGCCGGCCCCCCTTTCAAATGCATCATATCACGCATTGATTTCATCCTATGGCCGAGCGGATACGTACGCGCTTTCTGGTAGTGGGGAGCGGAGTTGCTGGTCTTCACACTGCGTGGCGCGCTTCCGCCGACGGCGACGTGATGGTGTTGACCAAGCGGTCGCTCTTCGACAGCGCGACGGCGTACGCGCAGGGTGGAATCGCAGCGGCGCTTGGCGCCGGAGATTCACCGCAGCTTCACCGGCAGGACACCCTGGCTGCGGGTGCCGCCCTCGCTGATGCAAAGGCAGTCCAGGTTCTCGTCGAAGAAGGCCCGGCGCGTGTTCGCGAGTTGGCGACTGCGGGTGCGCAGTTCGATCTGGAGCCGGGCGGAAACTTCAAGCTCGGTCGTGAAGCGGCGCATTCCAGGCGGCGAATCGTCCACGCACACGGCGATCAAACGGGTGCCGAGGTTGCCCGCACGCTGATCAAGAAGGTGAAGGAGAGCGAGCGGATCCAGGTGCTGGAGAAAGCGCGCATCCTGGATCTGATCGTAGAGGACGGCGTCGTGCTCGGCGTAAAGGCAGCTGTCGCCGGGGAAGCCGTCGAGATCATCGCCGATGCGACCGTGTTGGCGACCGGTGGCTGCGGACAGGTCTATCGTTACACCACCAATCCGCAGGTTGCGACTGGCGATGGCTACGCGATAGCGCATCGCGCGGGCGCCACGCTGGCTGACATGGAGTTCGTGCAATTCCATCCGACAGCTCTGGATACGCCTGAGAATCCGCTGCAGCTGATCTCGGAAGCCGTGCGGGGTGAGGGTGCGGTGCTGGTGAATGAAGAGGGCGAGCGCTTCATGCTCAAGAAGCATCGGCTCGCCGAGCTGGCGCCGCGCGATGTCGTTGCGCGCGAGATATTCCGCGAAAAAGCAGGGGGCAGACGAGTGTGGCTCGACGCACGGAAGCTGGGCCCCGAGTTCCGGGAGCGCTTTCCCGGAATCTTCGCCATCTGCCGTGCACGTGGCATCGATCCGTCGAAGGACCTGATTCCCGTGACGCCGGCCGCGCACTACATGATGGGAGGGATCGTCGTCGATCTGCGAGGTCGCACGAGCCTGAACCGGCTGTACGCGTGCGGCGAAGTCTCACGAACGGGAGTGCATGGGGCCAATCGGCTCGCATCGAACTCATTGCTGGAAGGACTCGTCTTCGCTGAGCGTGTCGCGCGGGACATGATCGATACCGAGAAGCTGTCCGCGCTCCCGAGGAAGAAGAGCTGGGAAGTGCCGGTCCTGCGCGATCGCGGCGCCGCGCAGGTGGCTGCCGACATGATCCGGCAGGTGATTTGGGACCACTGCGGCATCGATCGGAGCGCCAAAGGACTGCGGCTGGGACTCGACGAGCTCAAGGAGATAGAGGCGCGGCTTCCCGAGGGCGCGACCGAAGAAGCCAACATGGTACAAACGTCTCTGCTCATCGCCGACGCCGCGCTGTTGAGA
>WNGJ01011453.1_pt1 | contig 14105 bp, 7 predicted proteins | sample 5400611 | NCBI WGS metagenome assembly WNGJ01 (sample SAMN13153375, study PRJNA577476) | soil metagenome | isolation source: 40 cm soil or saprolite under Garry oak tree replicate 1 | place: USA:California | collected 2016-06-15 | reverse complement strand
TCGCGTCCAAGCGTCGCCGGCCCTGCTCCCGCGCGCGCTCGTCTCGCTCGGGGCCCTCTTCGCGATCGGCTGGGCGGCACTGGGATACGCGTCCGGCGCCGCCCGCGCGGGGCCGGGGTTGGCGATGGAGCTGCTGGCGCTCGCCGTCGTGGGCGCGCTCACGCGCCGCTACGGCATCCCGCTCCCCGGCAACGGCTTTTCCTCCTACGTCCTCGGCGTGGTGGCGTACGCCCTGCTCGCGCGGGGCTGGGCCTTCGCGACCGTCGTGGCGCCGCTCGCGGTCCTGCCAGGCGATCTGTGGCTGCGCCGCCTGCCGCCGCGCGCTGCGTTCGGCAACGCCGCGCACCTCGCGGCCGGGACCGCTGCGGCCGGCCTCCTGTACGCGCGGCTGGGGGGCGCGATCGGCGCCGAGGCGCTCGGCGCCAATAACCTGCCGGCCCTCGCCGCCGTCCTGCTCGTGCTGCCCGTCGTGATCAACGGAACGTTCTACCTCGAGCTCGTGCTGGGCCCCGCGCGCGCCTGGGTGGACCCGCGGCTCACCGTGCGCTGGGAGGGCACGGTGTACGCCTGCTCCGCGCTGCTCGCCCTCGGGTGGCTGCGCCTCATGCACGCGGAATTGGGCGTCGCCCTGCCCCTCGCGCTCGCGCTCACCATCGCCACCGTCGGGAGCCTCTCCGTCATCCGTCGCGCCGCGCGCGCCGACCAGTTGCAGCTCGTCCAGGGGCTCTCCCAGGCGATCGCGGCCGACATCAACCTCGCGCGCAGCTTCGCCCGCATTCAGGAGCTCACGCGCCGCCTCGTGCCCTGGGAGCAGATGGGGTTCTCGCGCTACGACGCCCAGACCAACGAAATGGCCCTGATTGCGGACACGGCGCTTCCTGCCGGGGAGCGGTCCAGTGCGCGCTTCGACGCGGGCGCGGGCGTGGCGGGTGAGGCGGTGCGCCTGGGGCGCCCCCTGGTCGCGCGCGGGACGCGCGGCGAGCCGGGGGGGCCACCGGGCCGGCAGCAGCCCGGCTCGGAGGTGCTCGTCCCGCTGTACCACGGCGGTCAACTGGTCGGCTTGTGGAGCGTGCGACACTCGGATCCCGCGATGTACCGCGACTCGGACGGCGACCTGCTCGCCCTGCTCGCCCCCCAGCTCGCGCTCATGCTCGCCGTGGACGGGTCGGTGCAGCCGATGGTCGGCGCCTCGGAGCGCACCAGCGCCTACATCCAGACGCTCTCCTCCACCACGCAGGAGATCCATGCGAGCAGCCAGGAGGTAGCCGCGGCGGCACAGCGGGCGAGTCACGGCGCCCGCGAGGCGGCGGGTCTCGTGAGCGCGGTCGCCAGGGAGTCCGACGAGCTGAAGCAACGCGCCGGAGAAGTCGTGGCGGCCGGGGAACAGACGCGCCAGGCCGGGGCCCAGATGGAGCAGACCACGGACCGCGTCCGCCAAGCGACCCACGCCGCGGCGCGGCGGCTGACCGACCTCGGCGTGACGACCGAAGAGAGCGCCAGCGAAGTGCGCCGCCTGCGGGATGTCGCCGAGCAGGTGGAGCGCTTCTCGGAGACGATCGGGTTCATCGCCAACCAGACCAACCTGCTCGCCCTCAACGCCACGATCGAGGCGGCGCGCGCCGGCGTGCACGGCCGCGGCTTCGCCGTCGTCGCAGACGAGGTACACAAGCTCGCCGAGGCGAGCGGCCGGGAGGCGCGCAACGTCGGCAAGTCCGCCCAGGAGACGCGGCGGGCGCTGGATCGGGCGGCGCAGCTGCTCGAGCGCATCCGCACGGACCTGGGCGAGGTGGCGCACAGCTCCGGTGCCTGGGTGCACGACCTCGACGCCATCGCCGAAGCCGCGACCGGCACGGCGCGCGCGGGCAAGCGGGCCGAGGAGCTGGCGCGCGGCATCGCCGAGCTCGCCAGCCGCAACGCGCAATCGCTCGAGCGGGCGCGCACGGGCGCCCAGTCGTCCACCGAGGAGGCGGAGACGGTCGCCGCGGCGGCCGCGGAGCAGCTGCGCGCGATCGAGGAACTCGCACACGGTGCCGGCGAACTCGCGGCGCTCGCCGGCCATCTCGCCCAGGCCGTGCGGTTCGTGCGCGGAGAGAACGGACACCCCTAGGCTCGCCTGGCCCCCGCCGGTGTGATGTGGCGCACGGCCGGCGGCGCCCGGCCGGGGTTTCTTCGCATCCGGCACCTTATTACCGTAGATCACTCGCTCGTCGGGGGGCTGGGGGCCGATGCGCACACTCACGACCGCCCTTGCCGCGCTGCTCGCCGGCGCGGGGGTCAGCGCCTTGCCCGCCCAGCACGCACATCAGTTCGAGTTCGGTGCCTTCGGGTCCTACACCCGCTACGACCGCGCCTTGGGTCTCGACAACCAGCTCGGCGGCGGCGCCCGGCTCGGCTACTTCTTCGGCCGCGTGGTGGGTGCCGAGCTGGACATCGGCTACGTCGAGCCCAACGCCACGAGCGGCGTGGCGACGGCCGAGCTGACGCACGGTAGCGGCAGCCTGGTGCTGAACGTCGCCGCCGGCGGGCGCCACCTCCTCTATATGCTCGGCGGCTACACCCGACTCGACTTCGAGAAAACCCCGCCGTATCGCTTCACCGACAACGCCGTCCACGGCGCCCTGGGCGACCGCGTGTTTCTCGGCTCGCGCGCGGCGCTGCGGCTCGAAGTGCGGGCGATCTACGCGCCCAGCACGCACGCGAGCTTCAGGTCCGGCTGGGCGGGCCACGTGGTCGGATCGCTCGGGCTCTCGGTGTTCGCGGGCGGCGGGCCGCCCTCCGACGCGGACGGCGACGGCGTGCCGGACAAGCGCGACGCCTGCCCCAGCACGCCGCACGGCGCCACGGTGGACCCCCGGGGATGCCCGTCGGACGCCGACCGCGACGGCATCCCCGACGGCCTCGACCAGTGCCCCAACACGCCGCCCGGCGCGACCGTGGACGCCGCCGGCTGTCCGCTCGACGCGGACAAAGACGGCGTTCCCGATGGCCTGGATCAGTGTCCCGGCACGCCCAGCGGCGCGCGGGTCGATGCCAAGGGCTGCCCCGCCGACGGGGACGGCGACGGCGTGCCGGACGGCGTGGATCAATGCCCCAATACGCCAGCCGGGGCGGTGGTGGACGCCGCAGGCTGCCCGCTCGACGGCGACAAGGACGGCGTCCCCGACGGCCTGGACAAGTGCCCCAACACCCCGCCCGGCACCGAGGTGGACGCCGTCGGGTGCACCAGGATCGCGGACTCGGACGGCGACGGCGTGGACGACACGAAGGACAAATGCCCCGGCACCGCCCCCGGGACGCGCGTAGACGCTTCCGGCTGCCCGATTCTCTTCACCCCGGAGCGGACTCCCGTTATCCTGCGAGGTGTGACCTTCGAGACGGGCCGCTCGGCGCTGAAGCTCGAGTCCCATACGGTGCTCGACATCGTGGCTCAGTCGCTGCTCGACAACCCGGACATCCGCATCGAGATCGCGGGCTACACCGACAGCACGGGCGGACCGGCGACGAACCTGCGGCTCTCCCAGGCGCGGGCGGCGGCGGTGCGCGCCTATCTCGCGGGGCGCGGTGTGGCGCCCGGGCGGATGGTGGCCCGGGGGTACGGGGCCGCGAACCCGATCGCACCGAACACGACGCTCGACGGCCGCGCTCAGAACCGGCGCGTCGAGCTGCATCAACTCCCCTAGGCGCACAGGCGCGCAGGAGCGGTCTATGAGGAAGCTCGTGGTGCTGGCGGCGGCGCTCACGCTCACGGCCCCCGGTCTCGCGGCCCAGCGGGCCCACCAGTACGAGATCGGGGCGTTCGGCTCGTACACGCGGTACGACCCGGCGTTCGGCCTCGCGAAGAAGGTCGGCGGCGGCGCGCGCTTCGGCTACTTCGTGGCCGACGCCGTGGGCCTCGAAGGCGAGGTCCTGTTCCAGCCGAACTACGCCGTGCCCGGGACCAGCTCCACGCTCGAGCCGATCATCGGCAGCGCCAGCCTTGTGGTCAACTTGCTCTCCGGCGTGCGCAACGTGTTCTACGTGCTGGGGGGCTACTCACGCCTCGACTTCGGCAATACGGGGCGCTACAAATTCACCGACAACGCGATGCACGCGGCGGCGGGCGATCGCATCTTTCTCACGAACCGCGTCGCGCTCCGTCTCGAGGCGCGCGGCTACTACAGTCCCAGCACGCAGTCGTCCTTCAGCTCGTCCGCCACGCACTGGGTCGGGACCGTCGGCCTTTCCTTCTTCGAGCTGGGGCGCCCCACGAAGGATTCGGACCAGGACGGGGTGGTCGATTCCGAGGACAAATGCCCCGACACGCCCGTCGGCGCCAAGGTCGACGAACGGGGCTGCCCCATCGACTCCGACAAGGACGGCGTGCCCGACGGCCTCGACAAGTGTCCCGACACGCCGCCCGGCGCGCACGTCGACGCCACCGGCTGCCCGACCGACGCCGACCAGGATGGCGTGCCCGACGGCCTCGATCAGTGCCCCAACACACCCCCCGGGGTGCACGTCGACGCGACCGGGTGTCCCGTCGATTCCGATCACGACGGCGTGCCCGACGGCATCGACCAGTGCCCCGACACCCCGGCCGGCGCCACGGTCGACGCGAAGGGGTGCCCGAGCGACGCGGACAACGACGGCGTGGCATCGACCGGTGCCCCAACACACCCATCGGCGCCAAGGTGGACGCCAGCGGCTGCCCGATCGATTCGGATCACGACGGCGTGCCGGACGGCATCGACCGGTGCCCCGACACCCCGGCCAGCACCGCGGTCGACTCCACCGGCTGCCCGATCGGCAAGGATTCGGACGGCGACGGCGTGCCGGATTCGCTCGACAAGTGCCCCAATACACCTCCGGGCACCACGGTGGACGCCACCGGGTGTCCGGTGTCGAACGAGATCGTGCGCGCTCAGCCCGGCGACGAGGACGGCGACGGGGTGCCCGACACCCTGGACAAGTGCCCGCACACGCCAGCCGGCGCCAAGGTGGACGCGCAGGGCTGCATCATCCTGTTCCAGCCGCAGCCCGCCGGGCCGCCGCAGCCCGGCGCGCCGGCGCGCCCCACGCTCATCCTGCTAGGCGTGACCTTCGCGACCGCCCAGTCGGCCCTGAAGCCGCAGTCGTACATCGTGCTCGACCAGGTCGCCGCGTCCCTCGTCGCGAATCCCGAGATCCAGATCGAGATCGCGGGCTACACCGACAACACCGGCTCCCCCACCCTCAACCGGCGCTTGTCGCAGGCGCGCGCCGATCGCGTGCGGGCGTACCTCGCGAGCAAAGGCGTGAGTCCCTCGCGGATGATCGCGCGGGGCTACGGCCCGGCGAACCCCATTGCGCCGAACACCACGGCGGCGGGGCGGGCGCAGAACCGGAGGGTGGAGCTGCACAAGCTGCCGTAGTCAGGCGGATGGGCGGATAGGCGGATAGCCCTCGCTTATCCGCCCGTCGCGCCTCGGGGCCGGCTCCAGTATCTTTCGAGCCCCGAAAGAGCATGGAGCTGTCCCCGATGCGTCCGCTCCACCGCGGCGCTGCCACCGCGGCCGCGCTGCTGCTATCCGCCTATCCGCCTAACCGCCTAACCGCCCAACGGCCCCTCCAGGCGACGGATTATTACAAGCTCGTCGTGGTTGCGAACCCGGCGCTCTCTCCCGACGGGCGGCGCGTGGCCTTCGCGGTCACGACGGTGGTCGAAGACAAGGACAAGCGGCACAGCGAGATCTGGATGGCGTCCGCGGACGGCTCGGGGAAGCCGTACCGCTACACCAGCCCTGCGACCGAGGCGTCGAGCCCGCGCTGGTCGCCGGACGGATCGCTGCTCGCGTTCACGAGCAAGCGCGAGGGCGCGGACGACGACGCGTGGTTCCTCCGCAGCGGCGCCCCGGGCGGCGAAGCCTTTCAGATCGCCGGCGTACACGCGCTGCCCGTGTTCTCGCCGGATGGCCGGCGGCTCTTGTACGAATGGCGCGGTCCCGAGCCGGACAGCCTGAAGCAGCAGCCATGGCGCGAGCGCGTTTCTCCCGCGGCCATCACCCGCGGGCCCGATCCCAAGCGGTTCGACGGGCGCGTGTACACGTCTCTCCCCGTCGTCGCAGACGAGCGGGGTCTCGTCCCCCCTCGCGAGACACGGCGGCCGCGGCACCTCTACGTCGCGCCCCTCGATGGCGGCGACCCGGCCCAGCTCACGAGTGGTGAGGTGACTCAGACCGATCCCGCCTGGTCGCCCGACGGCCGGGCGGTCGTGTTCGTCCAGGACTCGACGGAGACGGTGGAACTGGATGTGCAGCCGCGGCCCCAGCTCTACGTGCTCACCCTCGCCGACCGGAGCGTGCGGCGGCTCGAGACGGGATACACGGAAAACGCGTCACCGGCATGGTCGCCGGACGGGGAGTGGATCGCGTTCGAGTGCTCGAAGGGCCGCGGGGAAGAGAACGACGTCTGCGTCGTGCCCGCGGGCGGCGGGGCGGTCCGCAACCTGACGGGTTCCTGGGACCTCGACCCGGGCGGGGTGCAGTGGTCGCGCGACTCGAAGACGGTCTACTGCTTCGCCGAAACGCGGGGGAACCTGCACCTGTTCGCGGCGGCGGCGGCTGGGGGACCCGTGCGCCAGGTCACGACCGGCGAGCGGCAGCTGCGCGGCTTTTCCTTCAGCGCCGACGGGAAGTGGCTCACCTACACCGCAAGCGACGTCACCCGCCCGACCGAGCTGTACGTGGCGCCGGCTGCCGGGGGACGGGAGCGGCGCGTCACCTCATTCAACGACGCCTGGCTCGCGCCGCTCGCCATCATCCCGGCCGATACGTTCTGGTTCGCGGGCACGGGCGGCCTGCGGATCGAGGGGTGGCTGATGAGACCCTCCGGCTACCAGGCGGGCAAGAAGTACCCCCTCGTGCTGTCCATCCACGGGGGGCCGCACTCGAATTACGGGAACGTGTTCTTCCCCGAGTTCCAAATGCTCGCCGGGCAGGGGTACTGGATGCTGTTCACGAACCCGCGCGGCTCGAGCGGCTACGGCCATGCCTTCACGTTCGCGACACGCGGCCGCTGGGGGATGGAGGACTACAGGGATCTCATGCAGGCGGTGGACGTCGTGATCGCGCGGGGGGAGGTGGATACGACGAAGCTCGCGGTACTGGGAGGCTCGTATGGCGGTTTCATGACGAACTGGATCGTGGGGCACACCACCCGCTTCGCGGTGGCGGAGACCGATCGCTCGATCTTCAACTGGTACTCCTGGTACGGCTCTTCCGACGCGCAGGGCCTCACGGACTACGAGTTCTTCGGCGAGCCGTGGCGCAGCGACTCCCTGTATCGGGCGCTGTCGCCCATGACCTACGCGAAAGCCATGCGCACTCCGATGCTCATCGTGCACAGCGAGGACGACCGGCGCACGCCCATCACCGACGCCGAGCAGTTGTTCCTGCTGCTGCGCCAGCGCGGCGTGCCGGCGGAGTTCGTGCGTTATCCGCGCTCGTTCCACGGGCTGTCCCGCACCGGGCCGCCCTGGCTCCTGGTGGACCGGTTGGAGCGGATCCGGACTTGGTTCGCGCACTGGCTGGGCACGGGCGAGACGCCCTCCGCGGCCGGCGCGCTGCACTAGCCTCGTGACGCATCGATCCATGATCGCGCGCGGGCTCGCCGCCCTCGCCTGCGCGGCGCTGCTCACCGTTCCAGCCGGGGCGCAGCAGCGGAGACGGCCGGCGCAGCGGCCGGCGCCGCGGATCCCCACGCCGAAATCGGTGCTCGGCTTCGAGCCCGGCGAAGACCGGAAGCTCGCGGAGTGGCCCCTGCTCGTCCGCTACTATCAGGCGCTCGCCAAAGCGAGCGACCGCCTGCAGTACCGCGAGCTCGGGAAGACGACGCTCGGCGCCCCCTTCGTGACGCTCGTGATCTCGAGCCCCCAAAACCTGCGGCGGCTCAATCGCCTGCGCGGCCTCAACGCCAGGCTCGCCGACCCCCGCACGCTGCGCTCGACCCGCGAAACGGAGGAGGCGCTGCGGGACGGCAAGACCGTCGTCCTCATCACGTCCGGCATCCATTCGAACGAGGTGGGCGGCCACCTCACCCCCGTGGTGCTCGCCCACCGGCTCGCGACGGACACGAGCGCCGCCACGCGAGCCATCCTGGACAACGTGATCCTGCTCCTCGTTCCGTCGCTCAACCCGGACGGCGTGACGATCGTCACCCGCTGGTACAATCGGACGCTCGGCACGCCCGCCGAGGGCGCTGAGCCGCCGGAGTTGTACCACCACTACGCGGGACACGACAACAACCGCGACTGGTACGCCTTCACCCAGGTGGAGACACGCCTGGCCGTGGACTCGCTGTACAACGTGTGGCATCCCCAGATCGTGCAGGACATCCACCAGCAGGACTCGGACGGCTCGCGGCTCTTCCTCCCGCCCTACCTGGATCCCGTGGAGCCGAACGTTGATCCGCTGCTCGTCGACGGGGTGAACGCGCTGGGGACGGCGGTGGCGTGGGCGCTCTCGGACCAGGGGAAGACGGGCATCGCGATCAACGCGATCTACGACGCCTGGACTCCGGCCCGGGCTTACCAGCACTACCACGGCGGCGTGCGGATCCTGTCCGAGGTGGCGAGCGCCGACCTCGCCTCGCCGATCGATGTCGGCTTCGACGAGCTGCAGGCGCGCGCGCGTGGCTACAACCCGCGGGAGCGCTCCTGGAACTTCACCGCGCCCTGGCCGGGCGGCCGCTGGGCCCTGCGGGACATCGTGAGCTACCAGACAGAGGCGGCGTACGCCCTGCTCCAGAACGCGGCGCGCGACCGCGACCGCTGGCTCGCGACGTTCCTGACGGTCGGCTGGCACGCGGTGCGCGGCTGGAAGGGCTGGCCGTACGCGTACGTCATCCCCAAGCAGCGGCAGGACAGCGTGGCACTCGCCGCGCTGCTCGGCATCCTGCACCGCGGCCAGGTCGAGATCCGCACCGCCCAGCTGCCCTTCACGCTCGGCGGGCAGCGGTTTGCCGCCGGCAGCTACGTCGTGGTCCTGCGCCAACCGTACGCGGCATTCGCCAAGACGCTGCTCGAGCCGCAGCACTACCCCGACCTGCGGGTCGCCCCGGGCGGCCCGCCGACTCCGCCGTACGACGTCACGGCCCACACCCTGCCGCTCCTCATGGGTGTGGCGGCCGTGCCGGCGCCCGACTCACTGCGCGTGCCGCTGTCGGCCCCGGTCGAGCCGCCGGGCGCGACGCCCGGATACCCGGGTTTCGGTGAGGGCCAGGCGCCACGCATCGGGTTGTACCGCTCGTACGACGCATCGATGGACGAAGGGTGGACGCGCTGGGTGTTCGACACCTGGAAGGTGCCCTACCAGCCGCTCGTGGACTCCGTGGTCCGCGCGGGCAAGCTGAAGGAGGAGTTCGACGCCATCCTTCTCCCCGACCAGGAGCCGCGGCAGCTGCTCGATGGCTTGCCGAAGAGCTACCCCGCGCCCTACCCCGGCGGCCTGGGATCGGAAGGCGCGCGCGCCTTGCGCCAGTTCGTCGAGGACGGTGGCACGCTCATCGCACTCAACCAGGCCAGCCGCTTCGTCATGGACCAGCTGCTCCTGCCCGTACGCAACGTGCTCGAGGGCGTGCCCGACGACGATTTCTACGCGCCGGGCTCCATCTTCCGGCTGGACGTGGACACGGCGCACGCGGTGGCGAAGGGGACGCCCGCCCACAGCATCGCCTGGTTCGAGAACGGCCCAGCGTTCGAGGTCGTGGACTCGACGGCTGTGCGCGTGATCGCCCGTTACCCGGCCGACCCCGACAAGGTGCTCGCCTCAGGCTGGGTGTTGCACCCTGAGAGGGTGGCCGGCCGGGCGGCTCTGCTCGAAGTGCACCTGGGTTCCGGACGGGTCATCCTGTTCGGCTTCCGGCCCCAGTACCGCGGCCAGAGCATCGCGACCTACCCGTTGCTGTTCAACAGCTTACAGCTTCGGTGACGGCCGCCCTTGTCCCCGGGAGCAGCACTCCCTATCGTGTAGGCCCTTTATGAGATTGGTCCGGCGGCAGGCAAGCGCCCTCTTGCTCTGGGCCGCGCTCTTCACGAGTCGCGGCCTTTTTGCGCAGGGCATCTTGCCGCCCCGCGACACGGTCGCGGCCGCCGATCAGCTCAAGGTGGCGCTGCGTCCTCTGGATCTCCGCTACGCGCAGCCGCAGCCCATTCTCGGTCCCGTGCCGGCCTCGATCAAGGCGCTGTACGTCAACGCGTGGGCCTTCGGCTCCTCCAAGCTGTGGCAGCTGGTACGGCTCGCGGACGAGACCGAGATCAACGCCTTCGTCGTCGACGTGAAGGACGACACCGGTTGCATGCTCTACCCGTCAGCCGTGCCCACCGCCCAAGAGATCGGCGCGAACGCGTGCGTACGCACCAAGGATGCGCGCGCCCGGCTCGACACTCTCGTGGCGCACGGCATCTACCCGATCGCGCGGTTCGTCGTCGCGAAGGATCCTCTCCTCGCCGAGCACAAACCCGGGTGGTCGGTGCAGCACCGCGACGGCGGCCTGTGGCGCGACCGGATCGGGATGGCATGGGTCGACGCCTACAACGACTCGGTGTGGATCTACGCCGCTCAGCTCGCGCGTGAGGCCGTCAAGCTGGGGTTCCAGGAGGTGCAATTCGACTACGTGCGCTTCCCTGACGAGCCGCGCGAGCGTCTCGAGACGGCCGTCTTCCCGGCCCGGCGCCCGGGTCAGTCGCAACGCGACGCCGTGCGCGCGCACATCACCTTGCTCCGGGACCGGCTCAGGCCGCTCGGCGCTCCCGTGACCTTCGACATCTTCGGGCTCACCGCGTCGGCCACGGGCGACCTCGGCATCGGGCAGGTGTGGGAGGACTTCATCGCCGTGGCGGACGTCGTGCTCCCGATGGTGTACCCGAGTCACTACTACCGTGGCGCCTACGGGTTCGCGCGCCCCAATGCCGAGCCCTATCGCGTGGTCCGCAACGCGCTGCGCGAGGCGTTGGACCGCTCGCGCCCACGCGGCAGCTCGGCCGAAATCCGTCCCTACCTGCAGGCCTTCACATTGGGACGGCGGCTGCCGCGCTACACCCCCTTCGAGATCCGCGAGCAGATCCGCGCGGCGGAAGAGCTGGGCATCACCTCCTGGGTGCTGTGGAACCCCCGTAGCGTCTACCAGCGCGACTCGCTCCGCCCCAAGCGGCGCCCGAGCGGTCCCGCTCAGCTATCGAGCGGCGGCGAGTAGCACGATATTCCTAGAACATGAATCGCCTCTTGCCGCTTTGCGCCGCGGCGCTCGTCGCGTGTTCGTCAGACAGCGTCGCCGTCGACCCCGACGCCATCGACGGTGCAGAGAAGGCTGCCGTCCAAGCGGCCCTCAACGTCGCGCTCAAGGACGACCCCCTCTATCCCACGCTCGCGTTCCTCGTGTTCCCCTTCATCGATCGGGCTTCGCACGTGAGCACGGTGAACGGGGAGGCGCGCTTCGTGGGGATAGAGCTCGACATCGATGCGGTGCAGGCCGGCACCCCGGTCGTGGCACAGTTCGCGACGCTGCTCGGGTGGCGCGGCTACTCGTCCACGACGCAGACGATCGACACCGCCTTCGTCTTGATGGGCGCGGGGATCACCCCGCCGCCGGTCGACGATCAGCTGAGCGATCACTTCTCCCCCGACGCCCCGGGCACCGGCATCGGTTACGTGGTCCAGCAGAACCCGGACGCGAGCCTGCAGGCGTGGCTCTCGTACACCGGCACGCTGCACGTGACGAGCAGTTCCTACGGTACGCCCACCACCACGACCTACGGCACCGGGCTCGTGCTCACGGCGAGCCGCGGCACCCTCAAAGGGGACTTCCAGTTCACGGGGCATCCCATCCCCGTTCCAGGGCCGCCCGACGTGTCCGCCGCCGCGAGCCTCGCGGGCGGGATCCAGGCGCTCAAGCTCCGGATTACGGGAACGGTGCCCTAGAACTAACACCGTGGGGAGTGGGGAGTGGTACGTGACGGTGCCAAAGCGGATATCCAGTGTGCACCGCATCGAACCACTCCCCGCTCCCCACGCCTTTTAAGTCTCTGCGAGGACCTTCCCCGGCTCCCAGGTGGTGATGTAGCCCGCGATGGCCGACGCCGCGACGGTGTAGGGGTTGGCGAGATACAGCTGCCCCGGACCCGAGCGCCCGGGGAAGTTGCGATTGATCGCGCTGATCGTCACCTCGTCGCGGGTCTTCGAGACCCCGGGGCCCGCGTTGATGCAGGCGCCGCAGGAGGGCTCGAGGAACGTGGCGCCCACCTGGCGGAACAGCTCCAGATAGCCGTTCTCCTCGCAGTAGCGCTTCACGTCCTGAGAGCCACACTGGATGTAGAACCGCACCCACGACGCGACGCGCTCTCCGCGCTCCGCCGCTTCGCGCAGCACCCGGGCGTACATGTCCATGTCCTCTTTCTTGCCCGCCGTGCAGGAGCCGGCGTAGGCGATGTCCACGCGGATCCGCTGCTCCGCCTCGTCCACGTCGAGGCCGTTCCCCGGATCGCCGGGCAGAGCCATCATCGGCCGCAGGCTGGCGGCGTCGATCTCGATCACCTCGCAGTAGCGGGCAGCGGGATCGCTCGCCAACCCCTCACACAGCCGCTCCGCCGCGGCGCGCGTCATCCCGCGGTACTCCATCAGGTACTCGACCGTCCGCCCGTCGGGCGCGACGTAGCCCGTGAAGCCGCCCACTTCGGCCGTCATGTTGGTCATCGTGGCCCGCTCGTCCACCGACAGCGACGCGACAGCATCGCCACAGTATTCCATCAGCTTGCCGATCGCCTTGCCGCTTTTCACGTACGGATGGCGCAGGATCTCGAGCATGAAGTCCTTGGCCGTCACGTTGTCGGGCTTCTTCCCGCGCACCACGACACGCACCGTTTCGGGCACCGTGATCCGGACGTCTTTCGTGATCCAGGAGTTGAAGATGGCGGTCGTGCCGACGCCGAACGCGACGCAGCCGACCGCGCCCGCATGCGGCGTGTGTGAGTCACTGCCGATGATCACCATGCCCGGCTCGGCGTGCCCCTCCAGGATCTTGGAGTGGCAGATCGCCTCCGAGCCGTGATGCCCCAGGCGCAGCTCGCCGTACAGCTTGATCCCCTGCTTCTCCGCGAAGTCCCGCTGCTTCTTCTCGAGCTGCAGCGCGACGTCGAGTAGTCCCTCCTTGATGCGCTCGGGTGTCATCGCCTCAGGGAGGAAGGTCAGGTGGTCGCGGAACATCAGGACGGTGGCGGGGTCGTGGACCGGTTCATCGCGACCCACCAGCTGCTCGAAGAAAATCGCCGCCATGGGCGTCACGTATTCGTGGCTGAACCGCACGTCCGTGACGACGAACCCTTCATCCCCCGGCGCGACCGCCGGGACGCCGATCTTGCCCCGGGCGGGATCCACCACCCAGTGCCGGGCCAGGATTTTCTCCCCCAGGGTCATCGGCCGCGGCGGCGTGCGAGGCGGCGTGAGCACCACCGCTCCCTGCAGGCGCGCGACGTTGAAGTTGAACAGGCCGCCGTACTCGATGATCCCGCGGGTGATCTCCCCCTCACCTGCGGTGAAGGCCGCCAGCGGGATCGACTCACCGCGCCGCACCCTGTCGATCACCGAGAAATCGGTCGTCGTGAGGATTCCGAGGTTCTGGCAGTTCTCGCGGTAAATGCGCTCGATGTTCTCCGCTACGACCAGCTTGATCCCCGCGCACAGCTCGGCGTAGGGAGACTGCTCCCGCGAGGATCCCTTGCCGCGCCGCTTGCCGCTCACCGAGGCGACGAAGCCCCCCCGCTTCACGGACCCCCGGTCCACGGGGAACTCGTCGCGACACTTGAGGCCCAAGTAGGGAAAGTCGCCCAACGTTTCGTCGTAGTAGTAGCAGATATAGGCGGGGGTGATTTCGTCGGTCGAGATGTCGTCCCGCAGCTTGATGCCGGGTCGCCACTCCAGGTCCCGGCCCTCGAGCTGGCTCCGCAACTCGACCGGCCCCTCGGTCAGGAACAGGATCCGCCCCTCGAGCCGTACCGATTGGGGAAGCTTGCGGACGGCGCGCCGCCGCAGTGCCTCGAGCATGCCCGAATAATCACCCCTTGCTCGGAGCCGAGCAAGCGGATTTCGTTCACGCCG
>WNGJ01004817.1_pt1 | contig 14106 bp, 18 predicted proteins | sample 5400611 | NCBI WGS metagenome assembly WNGJ01 (sample SAMN13153375, study PRJNA577476) | soil metagenome | isolation source: 40 cm soil or saprolite under Garry oak tree replicate 1 | place: USA:California | collected 2016-06-15 | reverse complement strand
CTCCAGGTTGGCCAGCATCGCCAGCGCGACCCCGCTGCAGGTCCCGAACAGCGCGCTCCAGGCGAGATACGCCGGGTATGCCTGCGCCAGCGGCTGCGGCTGGTAGGCCCGCAGGTCCCGCTCGTGCCACCCCAGCGCGGCGGCGAAATCGGACAGCAGCCGCAGCGCGCGCAGCTCACCCTGCGCCAAGGACAAGAACATCTCACCGGCCGGCGGGTCCGGGAAGCGGGCCGCGAGCAACGCGAAACTGCGCTGGTCGCTGCCCACGATGCGGAACTGCTCGCCCGCCAGCCAGGTCAGCCTCTCCCGCGGAACACCGCCGGCCTCCAGCAAATCAACAAACCGATTCCGGCTCGCGCCGACGGAGACCTCCTCGCGAACACGCCCGATGAGGTCGGAAGCGAGCTGGCCGGACCTGCCTCCCACGCCAGCACCCTACCCCGGTTCAGCCAGCCCGGGCCGGCCGCACCCGCCGCGCATGCTAGGCCAGAAACTATCTGCCGATGACGTTGAATGCGATACCGGGTGCAGCCGCGGCGGCACCGTGTCATTCACCGGCCGGCGCGGAACGGTAAACGAGTTCCGGGAAGAAGATCTTGATCTGCCGCGCGCCTGACTCGGGTGAGCTGGAGCCATGCACGACGTTGCACGTGACTCCAACGCACAGTCACCGCGGGTGGTGCCCGGCGTCGCCGGGCGAGCCCGGGTCCGGGTGCGACGGCCGAGGCCGTGGCTGGCGCTGCGCAAGAGCCGCGAGGACGCCAAGGACGAACCCGGCGCCGCCGCCGATTTCTACTAAAATAACCCCAGAGTTCCCTGAGCCCTCCCGTGCCTCTGTAGACCCAGTACCTGGGGCCTTCTTGCTCGATCTATGCGAGTTCTGCCATCTGAAGTGAACTTGGGATTTCTGAAGGTATATCGTCCGGATCGTTCGTTTTGCTGGCTGGGCGAAGGCGAGCAGGCCCGGGGTTTGAGCCTGGCAGCCGTACGAGACTGCGGGTGGCGCGGGCGCCGGTGACGGCGGAGGATCTGGCGGCGCTGCGGACCGATGTGCTGGCCGGTTTCGTGCTGGCCCGGGCGGCGGCGGGGCTGCCGGACGGGACGATCGCCTCTGACGTCGTTATGCGCCCGGCAGGGGTTCCGTGCCGGCTGAGTCCGGGACGTGCTGCCCGGCGCGGCTGGACGGAAGGTTCGCATCGAAGAGCGCGCTCCACCCGGCCGGGCGGGTACTGACGTCCTGGCAGCGCTCCTGGAGCCGGCGCAGTGACTCGCCATCGCCAAGCCGGAATGCCGCCTCCAGGCGTGCGCTTTGCTGCACCTCGGGAAGATCCAGCACGCATCGACCAGGCACGCGCGGCGCCCTGGCGTGATGTGCCCCGGCTCGGCGCGCAACGACACCCGGGCGGTGCCTCCAGATCCTTCGGAGGTGATCACCTCGGCCGTGGCGACCGTGCGGTCACCATCGCTGACCTCGACGCGCTGACGCAGATCATGCTCAGCCATGCGATGCCTCCAGCTGCGGATTCCTAGGCTCACTGGTAAGGGCGCGGGCGGCGTGAAGCTGCCGGCCGCTGCTGCCCTTGCCGGCTCCGCCTTCGCGGCCCGGCGCTTTTTGATCCCCATCCAGATCAGCATCCCGTGCCGCCGCGGTTCAGTGCCTGTCCCGGCCGGGGACCGGCACCACGGACACCGGGGAAATCAGCCTCGATGCCTGCCTCCACGCTACGCTGGAAACCAGTAACTAGCAATTCTTTTCCGGAAAATAAGGTAAGCTATTGTCATGGCAAGCTGGGGTTTCCTGACCAATCACGCCCGGGTGCTGCTGTGCATCGCCCACGACCCGGGCACGCGCCTGCGCGACGTCGCCGCCCGCGTGGACATCACCGAGCGCAGCGCCCACGCCATCATCACCGACCTGACCGCAGCCGGCTACCTCGTCAAGCAGAAGGACGGCCGCCGCAACCGCTACCAGATCCAGGCGCACCTGCCCCTGCCCGAGCCCGCCAGCCGGGAACGCACCGTCGGCGAAGTCCTGGCCCTCCTCACCGGCAACGACCGGGCCGGCATCGAACTGCCCCCGGCAAGTGACGCTCACGGCCGCCGCGCGACCCGGGCAGAGCTGAAAACTCCCCTGACGCCGGGCAGGCAAGCCGATGGGGCCGGAAGCGCAGTGCCTGACCCGCGCGCTGAAAGCCCCGACGCCGCACGAGCCGGTGACCCGGCTCGCTGAGCAGGCCCGCCGGTCAGCGAGCAGATCCAGACGGCCCGGCGGGACCGGCGGGTGCTGGCGCGGGTCTGCCGGGCCGCGTGGCGGCTGGAGCAGGCCGGGCGGGAACGGGCGTGGGCAACTGGCCTCAGCCCTCGCCGAGGGAGTGCCGGCCAGAGTACGGATCGGCGCCGCTGCGCTGTGGGCGGCGGCCGAGCCCGGCGCTGGCACCGCGGCCGTGGTTCCCGCGGCGGCCGCCCCGATCTTGCCCGCCCCCGGCTCGCGGCCGTGACCGCTCCGACACTGCTCATCGTCGGCGGGCATGACGAGGTGGTGCTGGACCTCAACCGCCGGGCCCAGGCGGAGCTGCGCTGCGAGAACGACCTGGCTGTGGTGCCCGGCGCCACCCACCTGTTCCAGGAGCCCGGCACCCTCGACGCGGCCGCCGGGCTGGCCCGGGACTGGTTCATCAGCCACCTCACCCACAGCCCCGGCCGGTGAAAGGGAGCAGAAACCGGGGCCCCACACCGATCCCAAGCCGTCGCCCGCACGGCCCTATGAACGGCTCCCGCGCCAGGACTGCTGACCGCGCCAGGGCTACTGACACAGTTAACGCCGAACCTTCCCCGATCAGCGCGGCGACAGCATCGGCACGCAGGTCCACCACCGTTGCCGGGTGCCCGGGACGGGCTGGACGAGGGCCGTGGCCCTGGCGGCCGCGTTCGTCATCGCTAGCGATCAACACTCGGCGGGATTCTTCGGAGCGGTCCTGCTGCTGCCTTTCAGTGCGCAGAACGCCCAGTTCGGCGTGGTGCCGGTGCGCATGTCAATGACGAGCAGGACTGACGGGTTTACTCACTCTGTCGAAGCGTGGCTGCCTTCGAGCCGCCTGTCCGGAGTCCCCGCCGACCGTCGCGCCCTGATCCGCGCGCGCCTCATCCGTGATCTGGGTGGAAGCGATCGACCCGCCGATGATCAGCGCGGTGAGCGTGTTCGCAACCTTGCGGCCGGCCTGCAGGTCGGTCTGAACTATTGCTTCAGCGTGAACGCCACCTCCGCGTGCCCGAGGTACTGGCTCAGCGTCTTCCAGTCGATCTTCGCATCAACGTTGACTTTACTGTGTTTGTGCCGGACGTCGTGAAGGTCGATCTCAGGCAGGTCGGCACGGGGTCTCTTGTAGAGATTCGAAGAGTCAGCTGCTTGTCTGAGTGACTTCAAACGTGCAGAGGGATGCGCGGTAGAGGTGCAGGCCGTGCTCGACCGCCCTGCCGTGCTCGTCGTACGCAGTGCGTTCCATCGTCAGCAGCGGGGCGCCGCGAGTTTCTTTCAACATCCGCGCCTCGGCCGCCGTTGCCGCCCGGGCACCGATCGTCTCGCTGACGATCCGGGGAGCGGCGCCGTGGCTGCGCAGGATCTCGTGCAGGCCCCGTTTTCCCAGGTCCTTCTCGGTGAACGTGACGATCGACGCCGGAACCTCGTGGCGCATCAGGGCGAGCGGTATGTTGCGCACGTAGCGCAGCCGTTCGACGGCGTAGACAGCGACGCCGTCAGGGATGCCGAGGGCGCGGGCGGTGCTGTCGGAGGCTTTCACGATGGTGAACGACAGCACGCTCGTGCGCGAGTCCCGTCCGGCGGTGTTCAGGTCGTCGTAGAGGCTGGCCAGCTCTATCGGACGGCGCACCTTGGCCGTCACGACCGGAGTACGTACGCCGGGCTTGCGCACTAGCCGTCTCGGGCCGCGGAGCTGCTGGATCGCCCCGCTCGGGGCACTTGGCGCCGTACTGTCGCCGTGTCTTGGCTGTCCTGGACTTCGCCGTGAACGACGCCGTGCTGCCGGTCGTCTCGCCTCGGCGGCATCACGAGGTCACCGGCGCGGTCTGGGTAGCAGGCCCGCCGCATGCCACCTCGGCGGAAGGAGGTTTGCCAGTTCCGGGGCGGAAGCCCGGCCCGCACAGCCACCGGCAACCAGAACGGTCCGTGCGGGACGATCGCGAAGCGTTCCGCGTCTTGGACGGTGGCGGCAGGCATTGACAGGAACGCGCCCTTCTGGCACGCAAGCAAGATCATCCGCCTCAACTTAAGACTCCGGCAGCTTTCGCCGCTGCTGTCAGGTTCTCTGCGGCGAGGGCGAGGCCGTCGACGCGGGAGTAGTCGGCGTCCTCGTGCTCGATGTTGACGGCGATGCCGGGGTCGATGTCGGCGAGTGCGGTGAGGAATTCGGTCCAGTAGGCGACATCGTGGCCGATGCCGACCGCGACGAATCGCCAGGCGGGGTTGGCCGGCCAGGCGTTGCACCAGAATCCGATGCCGGTGGGGACCTTGTCCGGGGCGTCCGCGGGCACTCGCTCGAACGAGGTGTCGAGGACGCCGCGGATGTCCACGCCCGGGGTGATCATGGCGTCCTTGGCGGCGGCATGGAACACCAGGGGACCCAGCCAGCGGATGGATGCGACGACGTCCATGCCCTGCCACATCAGGTGGGAGGGGTCCATCTCGGCTCCGACGTTCCGCGCGCTGGTCAGGTCCACCAGCTTCTTCAGCGTGACCGGGGAGAATACCAGGTTGTGCGGGTGCATCTCGATGGCGACCCTGACGTCGTTGGCCCTGGCGAGCGCGTCGATCTCGGTCCAGAACTCGGCGGCCACGCCCCACTGGTAGTCCAGCACGTCCATGTAGACGCCGTCCCAGGGGTTCACCACCCAGGACGGATACTTCGCGCCGGGGTCCGAGCCGGGGGTGCCCGACATCGTCACCACGTTCCTGACTCCGAGCAGCCCGGCGAGCTTGATGGTGCGGCGCAGGTCGCCGGCGTGCTTGGGGCCGACGCCGGGCAGCGGGTTGAGCGGGTTGCCGTTGCAGTTCAGGCCGGTGAGTTCCATGCCGCGGGAGGCGAACACGTCGAGGTAGTCCCTGCGGGCCTGCTCGGAGGACAGCAGCAGGTCCAGGTGGCAGTGCGGGGAGGGGATGAAGCCCCCGGTGTTGACCTCCGCTGAGGTCAGGCCGTTGGACTTGAGCACGTCCAGGGCTTCGGGAAGCGGACGGTCGTGCAGGCATGCGGTGTAGGCGCCCAGCTTCATGGGCGGTCCTTTCTGGCTGCTGGTTGTTTCCCCGGCCGCTGGCCGGTTTCCTTACTTGACCTTGACGGCCTTGCCGTCGGTGTCAGCGGCGGCCACGATCGCTTCGAGCGCCCGCATGTTGTGCAGGCCGTCGGCGAGAGCCGGGCACGGCGGCAGTTCGCTCAGGCCGGCTATCTGGTCGAGGAACGCCCGTGCCTGGAAGACGAACAGGTCGTTTTGCCCGTGGCCGACGCTGGGGAAGTCCATGGGCAGCCCGCGCGTGATGTACGGGTGGCCTGGGCCGACGAGGACCTGCCGGTAGCCGTTGACCGGCTCCGGGGCCGAGCCGTCGGCGATCGTGAACTCCGCCGCCCTGGCCAGGTCGAAGGCGGCCGCTCCGCCTTCGCAGAACACCTCGAAGCCGAGGGAGTTCGGCAGGCCGCAGGCGATCCTGGAGACCGAGAAGGTGCCGACGGCGCCGCCGGCGAACGTCGCGGTGAAGGTGACCACGTCCTCGTTCCCGACCGGCTCCCGGGTCTCGCTGACCGCGACGCCGGCGGCATGGCCCACCACCGTCCCCAGGGGGACCGGACGGTCGGGTATCAGCGTGGACAGGACGCTGCCGCGGACGCTGTCCACCGGACCGCAGAGGAACTCACCGAGGTCCACCAGGTGGCTGCCGATGTCCGAGAGCGCGCCGGATCCCGGGCCGCCCTTGTACCGCCAGCTCATCGGCGCGTCCTTGTCGAACCCGTAGTCGCACCAGTAGTGCCCGTTGAAGTGCATCACCTTGCCCAGGCTGCCGCCGGTGATCTGCTCGCGGATGGCGTTGATGGCCGGCGACCCGACCGCAGCCACCCGGTCCGACTTCCCGGCCGCCTCCGCCATCGCCTCGGCGTCGGCGACCGTCGGCGCCATCGGCTTCTCGCACAGCACGTGCTTCCCCGCGGCAAGCAGCGCCTCGACGATCGGACGGTGCAGGTGGTTCGCGACCACGACGCTCACCGCGTCGATGTCCGGTGCCGCTGCGACCGCCTCCCAGCTGGTCTCTGCGCGCTGGTACCCGTACCGCTGCGCCGCGTCGACGGCGAAGGGCTCGTGCGCATCGGCGATGGCGACCAGCCGGATCTCTGGCAGGCCCGGGCCGAACACGGTCGATGCGGCCCGGTACCCGTTGATGTGCGCCCGGCCGGCCATCCCGGCCCCGATCACGGCGACCCCGATCGAGGAGTCACTCATCCCTCGCTCCCTTCGACGAGGCGCTCCGTTTGAAGCGCTTTAAACCGTGCCTGTACTATGCAGAGTGGCAGGCAGCTTTGTCAAGACATACGAGCGCGGATCATTGGGGAGCCGGTGGACCAAGATGACGCCAGGGCGCGCGGTGCCGCCACCGCCGCCCGGCGCCCGCGCCTGGAGGACGTGGCCACGCACGTGGGGCTTTCGCCGGCCACCGTGTCCCTGGTACTCAGCAACGCCCCCGGTCCGAGCGCACAGACCCGCCGCCGGGTCCTCCAGGCGGCCGGAGAGCTCGGCTACCGGCCAGACCGCACGGCCAGTCTCCTCGCTCGCCGGCGCAGCCATCTTCTCGGCGTGCTCCTGGAGGTGCGCAACAGCTTCCACGCCGAGCTCGTCGAGGACCTCCAGGCCGCCTCCGAACACGCGGGCTACGAGCTGGTACTGAGCACGGTAACCCGCACCAGGGACGAGCGGCGGGCCGTCGAGACCCTGCTGGACTTTCGCTGCGAGGCGCTGATCCTGCTCGGCCCGGATGCCTCGCCGGCTCGTCTCGCCGCACTGGGCCGGCAACTGCCGGTGATCGCCGTCGGCCGCCGGGTGGCAGCCGACGGCGTCGACGTGGTCAGGACCGCGGACGACCAAGGTGTCGCCCAGGCCGTCGGCTACCTCGCCGGGCTTGGACACCGGGCCATCGCCTACGTCGACGGCGGAACGGGGGTCATCCCGGGGGATCGCCGGCGCGGCTACCGCACGGCGATGCGCCGGCATGGGCTGGCTGACTGCATTCACGTCATCCCCGGAAACCACTCCGAGGAGTCGGGCCTGCGCGCCGCCGCCGCATTGCTCGGCCAGCCTGAGCTTCCCACGGCGGTGCTGACGTTCAACGATCGCTGTGCCGTGGGGCTCCTTGACGCGCTCAACCGAGCCGGCGTCGACGTGCCAGGGTCGGTCTCGGTCGTGGGCTACGACGATAGCCCACTGGCCCGGCTGGCACACGTGAACCTGACCACCGTCAGCCAGAACACGCAGCAGCAGGCCGAGCACGCCGTGGCGGCCGCCATTGAGCGGCTGGATGAGGCACGTTCGGCGCCCCGGGAGGTGGTGCTCCCTCCACGGCTCGTCGTCCGGCGCACGTCCGGCCCGCCCCGCTCCGCAGACTGACGCGGCCTGGCCTCCGCACCTGGGCAAGTCCGCCTTTCCTACGATCGCGCACAACCGCTTGTCCCGGGAAGACAGCAGACCATCTGCGGGACATCCCCGCCCCGACAGCTTCGACAGCGGGCCCCCGGCCTGGCCGCGGCTTCCGCGACGTGATGGATGACTACTCGCCACTCGTCCGCCCGGGCGCCTCAGCATCGGCCAGCGTGTCGAGCATGACGCTGCACCATGCCATAGCGGCGTTGACGGCCAACCGAGCGTGCCGGGCCGAAGGCCGACTCGCTCGCCCCTGGGCCATGCCCGGTACGAGAAAGGGCGCACGGCGCGGAAGATCATCGAGGATGAACCCTGTGTGCCCGGATGGCGCCCGCTGGCGGGCCTGATCAGTGAGGATCATCACCGTTTGAGCTGGTGACATGTTCGTCACTGCACGACCATCCACTTTCGTGAACATATAGCAGTTGTACTCGTCGAGAGTTTTCAGGATGTTCCGTCCGGCCGCTCCGGCGTCACCGCCCGCCTCGATGCTCTGTTCCCGGTTGCCTGCATGAACCTGAGGTAACCCCCCGCATTCGTGCCTGTCCGACCAAGCCCTCCGGTGTATTTGGCCGCGATCGCGCGTCCCGCAGTGGCATGAAGCACGGCGCGAGGAGATGGAGTGCCTTAGCGGCGCCGACCGGGCCGAGCGCCATCTCGAACCCGGTGAACACCGTGCGCAGTGGCTGCTCATCCAAGTCCGTGAATGATGCGATGCCGCGGTGCGTCACGCTCTCCAGCCAGGCGCCGTGCATCTCGATGAGAGCCTCGACCTCGGCGTAGTGCCCCGTGCCGGGCGGGTGATATCGGTAGTGCGCGCTGTTCCACGTCCGGAGCAGAACCGCGAGGGCCACGCCGACCGTGAGATCGACCTTGCCCGCCTTGGCCAGCCTCACAAGCGCGATGGCCGCCCGGTAGAACAGATCCCGTGACTCGTGCTCACGGAAGACGTCATGAGCGTGAGCCAGATCAGCGCGGCCTGGGCAGCGCGGATGCGCCATTCGGCCGCCCCTCCTCCACCAGCCGTGATCGAATGCCGTTCCGCTAGGCTGGCGTGACGTCCGGAACTAAGCTCATATCCTTCAGGAAACAGCCCTTCCGTGAAGTAAATTGGCCTTGGGGGTATTCATCTGACCGGACCAGCCACAAGATCCGGGGCGGCGGGCTGTCTCGAACCACAGCATCTCGCGGCCTGTTCTCGTTTGGTCCGCTCACATGAATAGCCCTCATTGGCCTAATGCCTGCTTCGCAACGCGTCCGCCAGCGGCCTGCCCTGGGCGCCCAGGGCAGGATCGCCGCAAAATCACTTCACGAAAGATAATCGCCCCTGGCCGGGATCCCGCCGACGCCGATGACAGCTTCGCTGTATGGGCGCAGCGGTACCTCGACCAGGCAGTACGGGGCGTACGGTCCGAGGAGGTGGCCGGGAAGATCGGCCGGCACCTGGAGAGGTTCGCCGGCTGGCTCGTCACCGGGCTCGGGCACGACCAGGTCTCCGCCGTCACCCCGCGCGAGGTCACCGCCTGGCGGGACCACCTGGCCGCCGAAGGCAACATCGGCCGGAACGGCACCGCGTCGGCGATGGCGCCAGCGACGGTCAACAACCACCTCGCCCACCTCTCGGCCCTGTTCTCCTGGATCACCGTCCATGCCCCAGCCGGGCTGCTGCGGCACGGCGACCCGACCAAGAAGGTCGAGCCGCTGCCACTGCCCGCCCCGCAGGTCCGGGCGCTCGCCGGCCCGCAGGTGCGGACAGTGAAGAACGTGCTCGACCGGATCGAGGGCTTCCACCAGCTCAACGGCCGCCGCCACCGCGGCGACCCAGGCGCCCGCCGTTCACCGGCATGCCCGGCCACTGCGCGACCTGGCGATCGTGCACCCCATCCTGGGCACCGGGCTGCGCCGCGCCGAGGTCACCGGCCTCGACCTGGCCCAGCTTGACCCGGCCGACCCGGCCGGGCTGCGACGGGTGAAGAAGGCGAGGCTGAACGACGTGCGCGGCAAGGGGCGCACCAGCCGCAGCGTCTTCCTCGGCCGCGACGCCCGCCACGCCCTCGCCGACTACCTCGAGGCCGAACGGCCCGGTGACGCCGACGAGCAGAGCAAGGCACTGTTCCTGGCCGCCTGCACAATCGCCGCGCGCCGCCCCGGCGGGCGGCTCTCGCCGCGGTCAGTCAACACCATCGTCAGGGAGATAGGCCGCATCCACGACGCCGAGACCGCCGACCGCGACCGGCAGTCGGGGTCCTTCGCCCCCACGACCTGAGGCACACCTTCGGCTACCGGCTCTCGGAAACCAGCGGCCACAACCGAGCTGAGCTGGAACGACGCCTCGGGCACGCCAACGACCGGTACCTCCGGCTCTACACCAACCCACCCGACGACATCGCCGCCGGCTACGTCGAAGACCTCTGACCTCTTCTACCTTGGCCCTGGCCGTTAGCTTCGGGCAACGCGGCGACCCAGAACTGCGTCTGCGTTTGCGCAGTTCAGGGATATCCGACCAAAATTTCCCGCCTCGCTACTCGGACCCCTTCTTCGGCGGCGCCCACTACTGCCTCGGCGGCTGGCTCGCCCGGACGGAACTCCAGGTCGCCCTCAACGCCATCCTCGACCGCTGGGACACCATCAACATCACCGGCGACGTCCACTGGCGCACCTCATTCGTCCTGCGCGCACTCGACGCACTCCCCCTCACCATCACCCACACCTGAAACAGCGCTTGGTGTTACAGGCGGAGCGGCCTGCGGGGGGCGCTGAAGGCGGTTGCGGGGTCCCAGTCCGCGCCGGGCAGGTCGACGTACAGCTCGACCTCGTTGCCGTCGGGGTCGTACACGTAGATCGAGTGCGCGATCCCCTCGTCGACCGTCCCGGCGATCGTTACGAGATCCGGGCGGGCCTGCATCCGGGTGAGCAGCGCGCGCAGGTCGTCGTCGCTATCGCCGACCTTGACGCCGAAGTGGTACATGCCCAGCCGCCGTCCGGGCGGCACGGGCGCGGCGTCCGGTCCGACCTCGATGAGGAGCAGGTCGTGATGGGTGTTGCCGGCCCGGAATCCGGCGTACCGGAACAGGCCGGGCGGCTGGTGGACGACGGGCCAGCCGAGGATGTCGCGGTAGAAGGCCAGGGAGCGGTCCAGGTCGGTGACGTAGAGCACGACGTGGCCGAGTTCCCTGACCCGGCCAAGGGAATCGGCGGGGCTGGCGTCGGCGTGCTGCTTTGCGGGGGTGTTCATGACATTTCTTCCCTTCATGCGATGGGCTCGCGGCCACGGATGCCGTGCCCGCGAGCCCGGCGGAGCGTGACTGGCGGACGCCGGTCAGCTGCCGATCTGGACGACGATCTTCCCGCGGGCCTTGCCGTCGGCCAGGGTGGCCAGCCCGTCGGCGGCCCGGTCCAGCGGCAGGATGGTCCCGACATCCACCCGGAGGGTCCCATCGAGGACCTGGGCGGCCAGGGCGGTGAGTACCGCGCTGAGAGGCAGCGCCATGATGTTGGCACCGGTCAGGTTCTCGGCGGCCAGAGCCTCGTCGTTGGCGGCGCCCAGCGAGCTGGCAACTTTGCCGCCCTTGCGCAAGGCGCTCAGCGGGAGGTCATCGGGGGCGTAAGAGACCAGGTCGATCAGGGCGTCGATGCCGTCGGGATAGGCCGCGCGCACCTGGTCCGTGACCGGGGCGGCGGTGTAGTCCAGGACGACGGTCGCGCCCAGGTCCTTCAGCCGGCCGGCGTCGGCCGCGGTTCCGGTGGCCAGCACCGTGGCTCCCCGGGCAGCGGCGAGCTGGATCGCGAACGAGCCGACGCCGCCGGTGGCTCCGGTGATCAGGACGACCTGCCCGGGCTGAGGGTCGATGGCGTCCACGGCGGCGGTGGCGGCGGCGCCCGCCAGGGCAGGGCAGCGGCGGTGACCCAGTCCAGCGCGGCGGGCTTGCCGGCGGTGCCGGCGGCGGGCAGGAGCGCGTACTCGGCGATGGTCCCGGCCTGGATCGGCGGGGTCATCAGCACGTGCCCGAAGACCTCCTCGCCCACGGCGAAGCCGGTAACACCGGGCCCCGTTGCCTTGACGACGCCGGCCGCGTCCCGGCCTAGCACCAGCGGGTAGGCATGCTCCATCATCTCCGCCATCATCCCGGCGGCGATGCCGTTGTCGATCGCGTTCAGGCCGGCGGCCTTCACCCTGATCAGGACCTGCCCCTCGCCCGGCTCGGGAACCGGCAGTTCTGACAGCCGCGGTCGCTTGCCAGCGGTCAGCACGTGCAGTGAGCGCATGATCTTCTCCGATCTCATGACTTCAAGGATTAAGTGAACGGTCACCCTTACCGGCCGGGGCTGGGACAAGGTGCCCAGAGAGCCACGGGCCAGGCAGCTCACCCTCGTCAGGCGAGTGGGCCGCGGTGTACGGCGCCACCGGCCTGACGAGGCTGAGATTCGGCTCGTACCGCTAGACCTCGGCGAACGCGGTGCGCTCGACGACCTTGCCGTCCTCGCGCCGAGTGAAGACGGCTGTCTTGGTGCCGGGGCCGCTTCCGTACACGTTGCAGGTCCAGCCGGGCTCAATGCCGGCCCGGAGCCACAGCGTTTTGTCGTCCGGCGTGGTAATCACGATCGTCGGCTCGGCCGACTCGGCGGCGATCGCTTCGTCCTCGGACAACACCCGGGTGAAGAGGTACTCCTCGGTGACCTTGTCGTCGAGCCACTTGGCCACGGTCACGAACTTGACCGTGCCGGGACCCCAGCCCGTGATGGACGCTATGGTCGCCGTCCAGTCGCCCTGGGCCACGTTGGGGTCATGGCGGATCACCAGCATGTCGGGGTACTGAACGAGAAGCCCGCGCATGTCCGCGAGGTGATCCTCGACGTTCTCCCTTCGCTGGCCGCCGAAGTCGACGATGACGTTGGCGTGATGGGAGTGGCCGAACAGATCCCAGTTCTGGTTGTTGACGCCGATGAAGTCGCCCACGTGGAAATTCATGGTGTTGCGCAACTCGCGGCTCATCGTCGCGCCCTCCGGGGCGCGGTCCTGGTCGGTCGTCATCTGAATCGTCTCCTTCGGATTTGGCGGGTCTGGATGGCTCTTACAGGAGATGACTCTACTCGCAACACTTTCCGTGTCAAGTAAACTTACTTTCCGTGTCAAGTAAATTTGGAGTGTGGATGACCGATTGGCGACACGGATGCCGCGCGGGTGCGAGGGATGGCGACGGCTCAGGCAGCGGGTGCCACAGAGCTCGCGTTCCGCTGCGTCAGGGAAGCGAGCGCGGCGCGGTCAGCTGCTGGCGGCTGGAGTCTCGGGGCGGTCGTGGTACGAGCCCAGGGCATGCAGGAGCCGAGCGACGATCACTTGCAACTGGCGCGCCTGGGCCTTCGTGAGCGGGTCGAACACCAGCGACCTGACGGTCTCAACGTGCCCCGGGGCGGTGGCGGCGACTTTCTGCAGGCCCGCGTCGGTAAGGATCGCGAGCGTAGACCGCCCGTCCTGCGGGTCAGGCGCGCGCCGGACCCAGCCGCACTTCTCCAACCGCGTCACAATCCTTGACAGGTGCGACAGCGTGGTGTTCGAGACCGAGGCAAGGGCGCTCATCCGGGTCGTCTGCTCCGGGCTCATCGACAGCCAGGACAGCACCACGTACTCGACGTGGTTCAGGTTCGCGTCGGCTTGCAGTTGCGCGTCCAGCGCGGCCGGAAGACTGACCAGCAGGCACACAAGCGCCACCCAGGACCGCTGTTCCTCCTCTGACAGCCAGCGAGGCTGCTCGGCATCCACCACGATCGAAGCCTACTTGAACGGCAAGCAGAGGCATGCGGGGGAAGGCGCCGTTACCTGCCCTTCAGGGCCGTGACCTGGTATGAGCGGGCACCGCGAAAAAGAAGCAACTGCCCCTGATAAGGAACGGACCGGGCCGACTCCCATGGAAAAGCCTCCCTTTCACCGTGGTTTACCCCACGTGACGGACCTCATACCGCTGAGGAAAACATGTCCCTGACGCTGCTCGACGGAGTCGATGCGGCCCAGCTGTTCTCCCCGGTGAGCGTGGCCGGGCTCACGCTCCGCAATCCCCTGGTGATGGCCCCTGTGACCTGCACGGCGCGCACGGCTGCCTGCGCTGAACGGCTTCTCAAGGGACGATGGTGACCGGCCACTTGCCTGCCCGGACCGGGCGGACCGCGAGGGAGCCCATCAGGCGGTGGCCGGCCTGGAGCGAGGCGCCGACCACGATTGCGTCGGCAAGGGTCTCGGCGGCGATGCGGGTGATCTCGTGGTAGGGATCGCCGTGGGCGGTGATGAACGCGATGGAGATCGCGCGCACGCGGGCCATCTCGTCGGCCTGCGCGGCCAGCTTCTTGCCGGTCTTCTCGTGGGCCTCGCGCTCCGCCGCGTACACGGGGGTCCGCCCACAATGGAACGGCCATGGGCGA
>WNGJ01004816.1_pt1 | contig 14106 bp, 13 predicted proteins | sample 5400611 | NCBI WGS metagenome assembly WNGJ01 (sample SAMN13153375, study PRJNA577476) | soil metagenome | isolation source: 40 cm soil or saprolite under Garry oak tree replicate 1 | place: USA:California | collected 2016-06-15 | reverse complement strand
CAGGGCGATCCGGACATCGGGCCGGATCTGTGGAGCGAGCTCGCGTCGCTTCACGGCGAAACAGGTGCGCGCGAGCCGGGGCCGTGGTTGGAGGAGAGCCTCGAAGCGAAGCTCGCGACGTCCCGTGCGGAGCTCGAACGCCGGCTGGGACGAATGAGCTCGGCGGCGCGCGGGAAGGTCTTCCCTCTACCGAAGCCGCGACCCGAGGACCTGCCGCAAGGTAGAAAAGCACAGTGACCGAGGCGACGCTCTTCGCGAAACCGCTGCCTGCCGGCGGCACGATCGGTGTCTCGGCCCCGGCCAGCCCACAGGACGCGCGCTCCGAGGTTTTCCGCGGCGTCGAGTGGTGGGAGTCGAAGGGCTTCCCGGTCAAGCTCGCCGCAGGCACCTACGATCGAGACGACTACGTCGCGGGGGATCCGAGGCGCCGCGGAGAAGATCTGACCGCGCTCTTCGCCGATCCGGACGTCGATGTCGTCCAGACGCTCCAGGGAGGGTACGGCTCCGCCCAGGCAATTCCGCACATCGACTTCGATGTGGTCAAGCAGAACCCCAAGCCGTTCGTCGGCTTCTCGGACATCACAGCTCTCCACACGGCGATCCTGAGCTACACCGGGCTCGCGACGGTCTACGGGAACGGCCTCGTCGGTGTCGGAGATCCGGAGACGACCGATTTCTCCCGCGATCGGCTGCTGGCCGTGCTCAGCGGGACTGCGAACGCCGAAGTGCCTCGCGATCCGGACGACCCTTACGTGCGCGCCATAGCCGGTGGCAAGGTCACCGCTCCGCTCGTCGGCGGCTGCCTCTGGCTGCTGATGCAGACCCTACGAACGCCCTGGGAGATCGATCTCGACGGCGCGATCTTCTTCTTCGAGGACGTCAAGGCGCCGCCCTACTACATCGACGGCTTTCTGACGCAGCTGGCGCATGCCGGCAAGCTCGAGAACGTGGCGGGTGTCGTGGTGGGCGAGATGAAAGACTGCGACTGGGGCGATCAGCGCGAAGCCTCCGACTGGGCCAGGTCACGCTCGCTCGAGGACGTCCTCGACGAGCGCCTTGGTGGTCTCGGAGTGCCCGTCCTCTACAGGCTGCCGCTCGGGCACGGCAAGCACCTCGCTTCACTTCCGCTCGGCGTTCGGTATACGCTCGACGCCGACCGGCGGACCCTCACGCTCGAGGAACCCCCCTTCCGCGCGTGAGTCATCAAAGGAGAGTGACATGACGAAACGTTGGCTGGCGGCCCTGGTGATCGGCATCGCCGTCGTGGCGCTGGCCGCGTATGCGGCGGCGGGACAAACCTCGACCACGAAGAGCTTCAAGAGCGGCGGCACGTTCCGAATCGGAACGAGCTCGCGCATCGACTCGCTCAATCCGTACGTGGCGTTCAACCAGGATGCCTACAACACCTTCGAGTACATCTATCCGCTGCTCGTCCAGTACGACAAGGCGAGCGCGAAGTTCATCCCTGATTTCGCCACCTCGTGGACGACCTCGAACGGTGGCAAAACCTGGACGTTCAAGACGCGCAAGGGCGCAAAGTGGACGGACGGCAAGCCGCTGACAGCCAGGGACGCAGCCTGGTCGATCAACACCGACATCAAGTACGCCGGCACCGGCGCCGCGAACGCCGCAGGCCTGATCGCGCACATCAAGAACGCCAAGGCGCCGAACGCCACGACCCTCGTCGTCAACTACGTCCAGGCGCCTGGCAACGTGCTCGGCCAGTTCCAGCAGTTCGCGATCCTGCCGCAGCACATCTGGAGCGCGCACACCGGAAACAAAGGTGCTGACCTGAAAACGTTCGCGAACAACGCCCCTGTTGTCGGAGCCGGGCCGTTCAAGCTGACGAAGTTCAAGAAGGACGACATCGCGCTGTTCCAGAAGAACAGCTCGTTCTACGGCGAGAAGCCGAAGGTCGACGCGTTCGGACTACGGATGTTCTCGAACTCTGACGCGCTCGTCTCAGCGCTGAAAGCGCACGAGATCGACGCGATCGAGGACGTCCCTTCGACCGCGATCAAGACGCTTCGAACCGGCTTCAACATCCGCTCGGTTCCCGGGGTCGACCAGACCGACTTCATCATCAACTCGAACTCGAAGAAAAAGACTCACCGTGAGCTCCTGAACCTGAAAGTCAAGGAGGCTTTCGCGCACGCGATCGACCGCCAGCAGATCATCAAGGTCGTCTTCCTTGGCAATGCGAAACCCGCAAGTTCGATCATTCCACCGGCAACCGGCTCGTGGCACAACCCGAACGTGAAGCCCGAGAAGTTCGACCTCGCGCTCGCCAACAAGCTGCTCGACCAAGCCGGCTTCAAGAAGGGCCCGGGCGGGATCCGGGTCGCGGGCGGGCACAAGATGTCGTACGCGGTGATCACGCCAACCGACGTTCCCAGCACGAACCGGACCTTCCAGATCCTCCAGCCGGATTTCAAGAAGATCGGCGTCCAGCTCTCGCAGCGCGCCCTCGATTCCACGGCGGCGTTCGACGTGATCTCGGGGCCGAACAATCAGTACCTGAACTTCGACCTCGCGATGTGGGACTGGGTCGCCCTGATCGACCCGGACTTCATGCTCTCGGTCGTCACCTGCGCGCAGTACGGCGGCTGGAGCGACAGCGGCTACTGCAACAAGACCTACGACCGCATGTACTCGCAACAGCAGCTGACTCCGAACCAGGACAAGCGCAAGGCGCTCGTCTGGAAGATGCAGGCCTACCTGTACAAGCAGCGGCCGTACATCTGGCTCGCTGCGCAGGACCACGTCTGGGCAGTCGCCAAGAACTGGGGCGGTCTCGTCGCCTCGCCGCAGGGCCCGTTCAACTCGATCTCGAAGCTGAGCCTGACGAGGGTGCACCAGCTGTAATCGGTGCTAACAGCACGTGAGAGGCGCCGACTACATCCTCAAGCGGGTCGGCTTCGCGCTGGTGACGATCTTCGTCGCCGTCACCATCAATTTCGCTCTTTTCCGGCTCGCTCCGGGGAGCGCGGTGACGAATCTCGCCCGGGTCCCGCACGCGACACCTGAGACACGACTCGCGATCAAGCGGCAGTTCGGGCTCGACAAGTCGAAGCTGACGCAGTACAGGATCTACCTCGAACAACTCGTTCACGGGAACCTCGGGGTCTCGTTCGCGAACAGCCAGCCGGTACGCGACAACCTGAAGACCGCGCTGATCAACACGATTCCGATGGTCTTGCTCGGAACGATGTTCGCGATCGTGATCGGCACGCTGACCGGCGTGATTGCGGCCTGGCGCCGAGGAACAGGGGCAGAGGCGGCGAGCGTGACGACGGCGCTCGGCTTCTACTCGATGCCGACCCACTGGCTCGGCTTGATGCTCGTCATCCTCTTCGCGGGCATCCTGCCGACCGGCGGGATGTCGAACGAGTTCCTGATCAATCCGCCGTTCTGGACGCACGTCAAGGATCTGGCCGTCCACATCACGCTCCCGGCCCTGACGCTCGGGCTCGTCCTGTTTGGCGAATACACGCTGATCGTCCGGTCCGCGATGCTGGAGACCCTGGGTCAGGACTACATCCTCACGGCGCGCGCGAAGGGCCTACGGCCGGGGGCGATCTTGCGCAAGCACGCGCTGCGAAACGCGATGCTGCCGATCGCGACCCTCGTTGCCCTTTCCCTCGGCTACATCGTCGCCGGCGCGATCCTGGTCGAGACCGTCTTTTCGTGGCCAGGCATCGGGCGCGCCGTCTACGACGCCGTGCTTCAGCGCGACTATCCGATGCTGCAGGGCGCCTTCCTGTTGCTGACGGTTTCGGTCGTCTTCTTCAACTTGGTCGCGGATCTCCTCTACGTCAGGCTCGACCCGAGGATCAACGAATGAGCGTCGCTCATCGGCCAGAAGGCGTCCAATGAGCGTCGCACTGCGCGAACCCGGCGCCGTCATCGAGACCGAGCCGATCCGCTCGCGTCGCGGCGTCGTCTGGGACACGATCCGGCGGCGCCCCTCCGCTCTCGCCGGCGCGGTGATCCTGTCCATCGTCATCCTCGGCGCCCTCCTGGCGCCCTGGATCGCGCCTTACGACTTGCACAAGCAGGTTGGGCCGGTCTTCGGTTCCCCGTCGTGGAGCCATCCGCTGGGGCTCGACGACGGCGGCATCGACATGGTGACCCTGCTGATGTGGGGAGCACGAGTCTCGCTCCTCGTCGGCTTCGCCGCGACGCTCGTTTCCATGTTGATCGGCGGCACGGTAGGGCTGCTGGCCGGCTACTTCGGCGGCAAGACCGACACGATCCTGATGCGGATCACCGACTACTTCCTCGTCATTCCGGATGTTCCGCTGATGATCGTCGTCGCGGCGATCTGGGGACCGAGCCTCTTCCACATCATCATCGTGATCGGAATCCTGCTCTGGACCAGCACGGCTCGCGTGCTCCGCGCCCAGGTGAAGAGCGTTCGCGAGCTGGTCTATGTCAAGCGTGCTCGCTCGCTCGGCGCCTCCCACACACGGATCGTCTTGCGCCATGTCCTGCCGCAGGTCGCCCCGCTCTTGATCGCGAGCACCGTGCTGACGATCGCGGTGGCGATCTTCGACGAGACAGCGCTCGCCTTCCTCGGACTCGGCGATCCGTCGCGAATCTCGCTCGGCAAGATGATCGAGAACGCGTTCCAGCGGGCGGCGATCTCAACCGGCGCCTGGTGGGCGATCGTGCCGCCCGGCGTGCTCGTGGCCTTGATCATCCTCGCCTGCTCGCTGATCGGCGGCGCGCTCGAGGACGCTCTCAACCCGCGGCTTCGCGTTGCCCACCTCTCGGCGCGCACCTTCCGGCTGAGGCCTCTCGTCGGGCGTGGCAAGGAGGCAGTGTGAGCAGCCTCCTGGAGATCCAGGACCTGCATGTGTGGTTCGAGCTCGGCGAGGGCGGCGAGCTCCACGCGGTGAAAGGCGTCGATCTGCTGATCGATCCTGGCGAGCGCCTCGGGCTCGTCGGCGAGTCGGGTTGCGGGAAGACCACGACGGCGCTGGCCGTGATGGGCCTGCTGCCGCCGAGTGCGAGCGTCTCCGGCCGGATCCTGCTCGACGGCAAGGAGATCCTCGCCGGCGGTGAAGAGACGATTCGGCCGCATCGTTGGGTCGATCTGGCGATCGTCTTCCAGGGCGCGATGAACGCCCTCAACCCCGTCCAGACTGTCGGCTCTCAGATCGTCGAGGCGATCGAGCTGCATGGCCTCGGCAAGGGCCTGGAGGCGCGCAAGCAGACGGGCGCGCTGCTCGAATCCGTGGGCATCCCGGCAAAGCGTGCGGAGCGCTTCCCGCATGAGCTCTCAGGCGGGATGCGCCAGCGCGCAGCGATCGCGATGGCTCTCTCGTGCAACCCGAAAGTCCTGATCGCCGACGAGCCCACGACCGCGCTCGACGTCATGGTGCAGGCGCAGATCCTCGAGCTGCTCGACGCGCTCTGCCGTGACTTCGGGCTCGCCCTGATCCTCGTCACACACGATCTCCCGGTCGTCGCGCAGCTTTGCGACCGGGGTGCCGTCATGTACGCGGGCGAGATCGTCGAGCGCGGGTCGGTCGAGGCGCTCTACCACACTCCTCGGCATCCGTACACGCGATTGCTCTTCGAAGCCACGCCCGATCTCGGGGACACCGGCGAGGTCGTCTCGATCCCCGGGGCGCCGCCGCGGCTCGACCGGCCGATCGCAGGCTGTCCCTTCCAACCCCGATGCGACCGCGCCTTCGAGCCATGCCCGACGATCCATCCGGACTTGAAGGTGGTCGGCGACGGTCACGCGGCGGCCTGCCACCTGAACGACGTGCCCGCGGTCACCTCACTGTGAGCACGAACGCCCGGCGGCCGTTGCTCGAGGTCGAGGATCTCGTCGTCCGCTACCCGATCAGCCGCGGGTTCGTCGGCTCGCTCGCCCGGCGGCCGCAGCGAACCGTCCACGCCGTCGAAGGTGTGACGTTGACGGTCGAGGGCGGCGAGTTGCTCGCCCTCGTCGGCGAGTCCGGCTGCGGCAAGACGACCACGGCACAGGCCGTGCTGCGGCTGGTCGACACGGAAGCGGGCTCGATCCGCTTCGAGGGACGCGACATAACAGGACTCGGGGCGCGGGAGTTGCGGCCGGTCCGTCGGCGGATGCAATTGGTCTATCAAGATCCGTACGAGTCGCTCGACCCGCGTCTGCGCGTCCGGGCGACCGTCGAGGAGCCGCTCCGGGTGCACGGCCTAGGCGGCTCGAAGGCAGACCGAGAGGAACGCGTGCGCGAGGCGCTCGTGAAGGCCGAGTTATCGCCACCGGAGCTCTTTCTCGACCGCTATCCGCACGAGCTGTCGGGAGGACAGCGTCAACGCGTGGCGATCGCGGCCGGGCTCGTGCTCGAGCCGCGGCTGCTCGTCGCCGACGAGCCCGTCTCGATGCTCGACGTCTCGGTCCGCGCCGGCATCCTTGGGCTGCTCGAGGGGCTCAAGCATCAAGGTCTCGGCATCCTGATGATCACGCACGATCTCTCGACGGCCGCTCGTTTCGCCGACCGGATCGCCGTCATGTACCTCGGGCGTATCGTCGAGGAAGGGCCGGCGCACGAGATCGTCGAGAACGCCCAGCATCCGTACACGCGCGCGCTGCTTTCGGTCGTTCCGCGCCGCGATCCGCGCGACCGCCGGCAACCCCAGATCCTTCAGGGAGAGACTCCTGATGCGATCTCGATTCCGCCCGGCTGCCGTTTTCACCCGCGCTGCCCGCTGGCGATCGACGACTGCAAGGCGATCGATCCGTCGCTGGAGCGCCCCGCGGCGGCCCGGAAGCCGGACCATCGCGCCGCTTGCATTCGAGTGTAGGGTCGCAGTCATGGCGGTGAAGACGCCGATCCAGATCGATCGCGAGCGGATTCGGGAGCTCACCGACCGCGAGGCGCAAACGCTGAACGAGCGCACCCCGAAGTCGCGTGCGATGTACGAACGCGCTCGAGCGTCGCTTGCCGGAGGAGTTGCCTCCTCGTATCAGGTTCGCGAGCCGTGGCCGATCTATCTCGAGCGCGGCGAGGGAGCGCGGGTCTGGGACGTCGACGGCAACGAGATGCTCGACTTTCACAACGGCTTCGGCTCAATGACGCAAGGCCACGCCCATCCTGCGATCTCACGCGCTGTCGACGAGCGCGTCCGCCTGGGTACGCATTTCGCCGCTCCGACGGAGGATGCGGTCGCCGTGGCCGAGGAGCTCCAACGCCGGTGGGGCTTGCCGAAGTGGCGCTACACGAACTCCGGCACGGAGGCGACGATGGACGCGATCCGGGTCGCGCGCGCGCTCACCGGCCGCGACACCATCGTCAAGATCTTCGGCTCGTACCACGGCCACCACGACGCGGTCATGGTCTCGACCGGGGGCACCGACATCGAAGGGGTCGCTTCGGACGATCTGCCGTCGGTCGGTTACGGCGCCGGGCTGCCGAAGGCGATCGTCGAGATGACCGTCGCCGTTCCCTTCAACGACGCGGCAGCGATGGAGCGCCGGATCGAGCGGCTCGAATCGGAAGGGCGCGCCCCGGCCTGCGTGATCATGGAGGCGGCGATGATGAATCTCGGGATCATCCCGCCCGAACCGGGATATCTCGAAGCGGTTCGTGAGCTGACGGCGCGCCGCGGGATCGTCTTGATCTTCGACGAGGTCAAGACCGGCTTCGCGATCGCGGCGGGCGGAGCAACCGAGCGCTTCGGGGTCAAGCCCGACCTCGTAACGCTTGCCAAATCCCTTGGCGGAGGACTTCCCTCGGGGGCGATCGGCGGGACCGACGAGGCGATGAGTGTGGTAGAGGACGGGAGCGTCTACCAGGTCGGCACTTACAACGGAAACCCCCTTGCGATGGCCGCAGCGCGCGCGAGTCTCGAGCAGGTCTTGACCCCTGATGCTTACGAGCACTTCGAGCGCCTGAACGACCGCATCCTCGCCGGCTGCACGCGCGTGATCGACGACCATGGGTTCCCGGGCTACGCGATCGGCATTGCCGCCAAAGGGTGCGTGACCTTCTCGAGCGAGCGGATCGTGGACTATGCGACCTTCAAGGCCAACCAGGACGCCGAGCTGACGGACCTCGCCTGGCTCTATTCGATGAACCGCGGCATCTTCATGACGCCCGGGCGGGAAGAGGAGTGGACGTTGACGGTCGCGCACGACGACACGGCCGTCGACCGGTATGCCGAGGTCTTTGCGGAGCTAGCCGGCGAGCTGGCGGCTTAGACCCGGCCCTCGCGCCGCATGGCCTTGCGGAAGGGCTCGGGAACCTCTCGGACCGACCGGGTCCGCGGACAGGTCCGGGGACCTGGTCCACGGTCATGGCCGGGGACCCGGTCACGGGGCATGGCCTTGGGAGACGGCAAATTAGAGCCGGCCCTCGGCCCGTAGCAAGTCGAGCACGGGCTCACGCGGGAGCGCGCGGATAACCCGGCCTTCTCGCCCTTTGGTGTCTTCGGCCGCCCAAAGTGAATTCAGTACTGACTCCTCCGTCGCGTCGACTACCGCGGCGAAGAACGGGTTGAGCTCGCTGTCGGATACATGATCGCCCGCGCCGGTCGAAAGAGCCACGAAGATCTCGCCGCTGCCGTGGTGACCGATCGAACCGGTCCGCGCGAGGCCTAGGCCAGCGCGGCGCGCCAGCCGGGTCAGCGCGTGGGTGCCGAGCGGCGCGTCGGTGGCGACGACGACGATGGAGCTTCCGCCAGGCGCGTCACGACCCGGCGGGGGCGGCTCGAGCAGCCGGCCGACCGGAACGCCGTCGAAGCGCAACTGGCGATGCGTGCCGAAATTCGTCAGCGCGAGCACGCCAACTATGGAGCCGCCCAGGACCCGGCTTGCCGTACCGATGCCGCCCTTCCAGCCGAAGCAGATCATCCCGGTGCCGGCTCCGACCGCCCCTTCTGTGACACCTTCGCTCGCACCCTCGAGCGCGCGCGCGACGTCAGTCGCTTCGACCTGGACGGTGCGCGCGTCGTTGAGCCAGCCGTCGTCGCACTCGCCGACGACCGGGATCACGAAGTTCTCCGTCCCCACCGACGGATCGGCGGCGACCGCCGCCGCAACGGCTCCGTCGTAGATCCGCCCGACCGCCATCGTCGAGGTCAGGTACACCGGCGTCTCTATGCAACCCCATTCGGAGATCTGAATCGAGCCCGTCAACTCGCCGGCCCCGTTCAGCACGGCTGTTCCCGCTGGGATCGGCCGGCGGACGAGAGTCTCGAGTGGCCTGGGAACGATCGCGCTCACGCCGGTCCGGGCGATGCCCCGGCCTGCGGGTGGATCGGGCTCGTCGCGGGAGACCGTCACGTGGCCGACGGAAAGGCCGGAGACGTCGGAGATCGCGTTCCGCTCCCCGGCCTCGAGGTCGCCGATCCGCAGACCAAGCTCGCGCAGGCGCTTCATCAAAGCCTCCCGGCGGCGATTATGCGCTCCAGGAACTGTTGCGTTCGCAGCTCGCGTGGACGCGTGAAGATTTCCTCGGGCGGCCCCTGCTCGAGAATCCTGCCGGCGTCGAGGAAACACACCCGGTCGGCAGTGTCGCGCGCGAAGCTCATCTCGTGGGTCGCGATCAGCATTGTCATCCCGCCTTCGGCGAGCTCCTGGATCACGCTCAGCACCTCGGCCACGAGCTCGGGATCGAGGGCGCTCGTGACCTCGTCGAGCAGCATCAGATCGGGCCGCATTGCCAGGGCTCTGACGATCGCGACGCGTTGCTGCTGACCGCCGGAGAGCCGGTCGGGATACTCGTTGCGCTTGTCGGCGAGGCCGAAGCGCTCGAGCAGCGCAATCGCCTCGGCTTGGGCCTCCCCGCGCGGTTTGCCGAGCACGCGTGTGGGGGCGAGCGTCACGTTGCGAAGCACTGTCATGTGCGGAAACAGGTTGAAGGCCTGGAAGACGATCCCCACCCGCCGACGCACTTTGTTCGCGTCAACGCCGTGAGTGATCTCTTCTCCGTGCAAGAAGATCCTGCCGGCGTCGATCCGCTCGAGCAGGTTGACGCAACGCAGCAGTGTCGACTTGCCGGAGCCCGAAGCCCCGATCAGGCACACGACCTCGTGCTCTGCGAGGTCGAGGTCGACACCTCGCAGGACCTCGACCGAGCCGAACGACTTCCGGACTCCTTCGAGGCGCAAAGCTGCCTGGCCAGCGTTCATCGCACGCCTCCGCTCTGGCGCCGCCGGTCGCGCGCGACCAGCCAGTCGGTCAGCCGCGCGAGTGGAATGGTCAGCAGCAAGAAGAGCAGCGCCGTCGCCAGATATGGGGTGTAGTTGAAGGTTGCCGCGACGTCGATCTGCGATTGCCGAAAGGCTTCGATCGGCCCGATCAAGGCGACGAGCGCGGAGTCCTTCTGGAGGCCGATGAAGTCGTTGAGGAGCGGCGGAATCACCCTCCTGACGGCCTGCGGGATGATGACGAACCGGAGAGTCTTCGCGTGCGAAAGCCCGAGTGAGCGCGCGGCTGCCTCCTGGCTCGGATGCACCGACTCGATGCCGGCCCGGTAGACCTCGGCGACGTAGGCGGAGTAAACGAGCACGAGCGCCGTCACCCCCCAGAAGAACGGTGAGTTCGGAACACCGGAGAGCTGAAGAGCCGGTGCCCCGAAACCGAGGATGTAGATCACGAGGATCGTCGGGATGCCGCGGAAGAGATCCGTGTAGACGACAGCCAGCAGCCGGAACGGAAAGAGCACCGGCCCCGGCAGGCCTCGGAGCACCGCGATCCCGAGCGCCGCGACGAGGATCACCACCTCTGCGATGCAGAAGATGCGGACGTTGAGCAGGAATGCACGCGCAATCTCCGGAAACGAGTCGGTGAAGAGCTGGCGGTCGAAGAACGCCTTGCGGACTTCCGGCCAGCCGGCCGAGTTGACGACCACCAAGACGATGACGGCGAAGAAGACGACCGTGCTCGCGACGGCCACGCCGATGTTTCGGCCGCCCTGGAGGTCGCCGAGGATGCGCGATCTGCGGTTCGCGCGGCCGGTCTCCGCGTCGACGCTCACGCGGTCGAACGGGTTACTTCAAGACGGGCGCGTTCGCCTTGCTCGACAGCCACTCCTTCTGGATCTTGGCAAGCGTGCCGTCGCTCTTCAGCGAGGCGAGGGCCTTGTCGACGCATGAGGTGAGGCTGTTTCCCTTGGCGAGCACCATTCCGAAGTGCTCGGGCGTACCGACGGTGGGGAACTGACCGACGATCGTGGCCTGCGGGATCTGGACGGCTGTGATGTAGAAGGCGGTCGGGAGATCGACGACGATGCCCTCGATCTGGTGTGCCTTCAGGCCCGAGTTGACGTCGTTCGAGGTGTTGTAGACGGAGGGCTGCTTACTCGGCTTGATGTTCTTGATGATGTAGTCGTAGCTCGTCGTTCCGATTTGCGCGCCGAGCTTGTATTTCTTGACGTCCGCAGTGCTCTTGACCGACGCGATCGGCGTCCCTTTCAGGCCGACCAGTGCCTGGTTGACGTCGTAGTACGAGTCGCTGAAGTCGACACTCTTCGCTCGCGCGGGCGTGAACGAGATCTGGTTGACGTCGAAATCGAAATTCTTCGCGCCCGGCTTGAACGATTGATCGAACGGCACGACGACCCAGTGCACGTCGGCCTTTTTGAAGCCCAGCTTGTTCGCGACGGCGTATGCGACTGCGCTCTCGAATCCCTGCCCTGAGTTCGGGTCGCTTACCTTCCACATCGATCCCTTGGGCGGTGTCCCTCCGAACCACGGCGGGAAAGCAGGATTGTCGGTGCCGATCGTCAGCTGACCGCTCTTGACGAGGTTCAACGAATCGACGGAGCAGCCTGAGCTCGTCGTCGTCGCCGACGACTTCTTGGAGCCACCGCACCCCGCGGCGACGCTCGCCAGCAGGGCTACAGCTGCCAGGAGCAAGGTCAGCTTCAGCCGCACGGGCGCGAGGCTAACACGAGCACGGGAGCGAGGGCTGCGTGCCTTGACTGTCAGCCGCCGGGCAGCCGGATCACGAAGCGTCCGCCGGACCCGGACGGATCCGCGACGAGGTCGCCGCTGACGCTGCGGGCGAGCCTGCGGGCGAGCGGGAGGCCGAGCCCCGCGCCGTTGTTGCCGTTCGACTCGCCTGCGCTGCCGCGGGCTCCGGGCTCGAAGATGCGCTCACGCTCCGCGTCTTCGACGCCCGCCCCGTCGTCTTCGACGGTATAGAGGACGATCGAGTCCTGGCGTTCGATCCCGACGCGGACGCGACTCGTTCCATAGCGGCAGGCGTTTTCGATCACGGGCTGTAGGACGCGCTCGGCGAGCTCCGCCTCGACGCCTACCCGGAGCGGGTGAGGAGGCCCGGCGATCTTCAGGTCGATCTGTCGCTCCGCGGCCAGCCCGCGGCAGCCCGCGGCCGCCCCTGCCGCGACCGCTTCCGCGTCGGCGCTGCCACGGCTGGCACCCGACTCGTAGCGCGCTGCGGCAACGAGCGCCTCGACCGTGCGCGCGAGCTGGCCGGCATTTCGGTGGACGAGCTCCAGCACCTGGCGATACTCACGCGGTTGACGGTCGCGTGCAAGCGCGAGCTCCGACTCCGCGAGCAGACGCGCGAGCGGGGTGCGGAGCTCGTGCGACAGCTCGGCGGAGAAGCGGCGTTCCCGGCGGAGGCTCGCGGCCAACCGGTCGAGGAGCGCGTCCAGGGTGGCCGCCAGTTCCGTCAGCTCGTCGTGCGGCGGGCCGAGCGCGAAGCGGTGGTCGAGCTCGCGTTCGCTCCAGGCGGCGGCCTGTCGGGTCATACGAACAACGGGCCGGAGCGAGGCGGCAAGCAGCCAGCTCGCGGCAACGCCGACCAGCAGCAGCACCACTGCGCCGAAGACGAGTGATGCGATGAGAGCCGTCCTTCGCGTCTGCTCGTACGGGGCGAGCGAGACCGCGGCAACGACGGTGGCGATCTGTCTGTCGCCGGCGACGACCGGTGTTCCGTAGAGCCGCGTGTCGCTCTTCGGGACGTCGACGAACCGCGCCGGCCCGGCGGCGAGACCGCGCGCTGCCCGATCGATCGCCGCTCCGGTGTTCGGGCGCTCGAGCGGGCGAGCTCCCGCAAAGACCCAGACGTAGGCGTCTGAAGAGCGTCCGTCGGGCGCCTCGCCGACCGAGAGGCGGCCGTGGTCGATACGGAGCGATGCGACCTGGGCTGCGGCGCGCGAACGCACGAGATCCCGCGCATCCCCGTCGAGCGTCCGCGCGAGCAGGACGTTGAAGCCTGCGACGAGGGCGGCGATGACGAGCGCGACCGTTGCAAGGACGACGAGGAGCAGCCGCCGCCTGAGACCGAGACGGCTCATCCGATCCGGTAGCCGACGCCGTGGACGGTGGTGAGCTCAGGCGTCTGCGCGAGCTGCTTGAGCTTGCGCCGTAGCCGGGCGACATAGACGTCGAGGGTGTTCTCGTGCACAACCGCACCGTACGGCCAGCCGGCGCGGACGAGGTCGCGACGACGCACGGCTTCGCTGGGCCGCGCGAGGAGTCGAGCGAGCAGGCGGAATTCGGTCGGCGTCAACGGCAAGGTAGTCGCGCCGTCGCTGACCGAGTGGGAAACCGGGTCGAGTCGGAGGCCGGCCGCCTCGAGCGCTTCATCGCCGCCGCCGCGTCGAAGCAGCGCCTGAAGACGCGCAACCAGCTCGCCGAAGGCGAAGGGCTTGGTCAGGTAATCGTCTCCGCCGGCGTCGAAGCCCGCGATCCGATCGACGACCGCGTCGCGCGCCGTGAGAAAGAGGACCGGCGTCTGGACCCCCCGCGCGCGCAACGCCTGACTCAGATCACGGCCGTCGGCGTCCGGCAGACCGATGTCGATCACCAGGACGTCCGGGTTGGCGGTCTCGAACCGGTCGAGCAGCTCTTTGCCGCTGGCGACGGCTTCCGGAGCGAAGCCTTCTTCACGAAGTCCGCGGACAAGCAGACCTCGAAGCTCGTCATCGTCCTCGACGACCAAGACTGACTGACCGAACGTCACAATCCGGATTGTCACTCTTCGCGGAGGATCGACCCCAGAGGCAGGCGCCGAATCTGGAGCGCCGCGAGCCCGGCGGCCGTGATCCCGCCGACGACCGCCGCTGCGGTGAGGCCGCCGAGGAACATCCACGGGACCGCCAGGCGGTCGGGCGGCGGGTCGAAGACGTGCTG
>WNGJ01007840.1_pt1 | contig 14109 bp, 14 predicted proteins | sample 5400611 | NCBI WGS metagenome assembly WNGJ01 (sample SAMN13153375, study PRJNA577476) | soil metagenome | isolation source: 40 cm soil or saprolite under Garry oak tree replicate 1 | place: USA:California | collected 2016-06-15 | reverse complement strand
CATAGAGAGCCGTGTCCACGTTCCTGAAGAGAGCGTCGACATAGGGGTTCAGTTCTTCGTCCACGATAGCCCACTCCAATTCTCCGTTTGGTCCTGTCGTGAAGCCATCGAGTGAGACATGCATAAATGAAATGACTTTTCTCATGGTATACTCCTTTTAGTGGGATAATTGGAAACCTTCAACGGTTCTATGATACCCCAGCAAAAGGATCTTGTCTTGAACAAAATGGACAGCTAGTTCGGCTTCCTTAGCTGAGCGATTTGAGCAGGCGTGTGCCCGATGAAATGCTTGAGTGATCTGGTCATATGCGACTGATCGGCATAGCCAGCCTGATACGCCGTATCAAGGAGCGAAACGCCCTGCTCCAGGAGAGCCGCAGCCTGCTTCGCGCGTTCGATCTGCGCAAGAGCTTTGTACGTTAACCCGGTTGCCAGCAAGAAACGACGCCTCACCGTGCGCAACGACATCTCCGGCGGGTGGCCGGCTAAGACTGCCTTCACGACTGGATCAGAAACCAGCACATCCTCGCGCACCAGCCTCTGGACAAACGTCTCGACATTGTCATAGTCAGGAAATTGGAAGCTCGAGCCGGCAAGCTCGAAGGATGTTGTCGCGGCGAGAGGCAAAATGGCCCGCTCATCCAGGAGATTTCTGACGGGCACAGAGGGCAGAAAGGTGCCAGGCTGAAAAGTGACGCCAAACCACTCGGTCCCCTCGGCCTGGGTGACAGGAGTCGCTTTGGTCAATGGTCCCTCCACAGTGACGTTGACCCTTCCATTCTGCCTGAGAAAGAGCAAATGCCAACGGTTAGAGGCCGGGCAAACAGGAGCATAATCGCTGCCGGCCCGACCACACCAGACCGCTTCTATATACGGGGAGTCAGACTCCCTTCCCTCAAAGAGAGAGTTCATAGTTCTACCTCCGATGGATCAGACGTGAACACCATGCCACCTTGTTTCGCGTGTGAACGTGCCAGGAGTGAGCGTGCGCAATGCGGCAACGCCCGGTCTTTGAGGGCACGTTCTGCGCCACGCATGCCGTGAGCACGAACAGTTTACCATACATGCGCAGAAAAAACTTCTCTGATCTTGCTCTTTTGCTCAGTCGTTCACACCACCAGTTCGTCCCAATCGACCTTGTAGGAGTAGATCCAGTCGAGGGCGGCAGGGTTGGCGAAGAGCTTGAAGATGAGCGGCATATCCTCGCAGAAGAGATCGAGCATGCGTTTTTGGCAAACGCCCCCTTTCTATGTTAGTATATGAGCAGATATTCATTTAGAGCCGGAGAGAAAGCGATGACGAAGGAAGCGACCCTGACTCCTATCAACCCGGAAGCGTTGGCCGCCGCACAAGCGGCGACTTTGACGGAAGAACACCTCGTGCTGCTGGTGGAAGTGTTTCAGGCACTGGCAGACCTGACACGCGCGCGCATCTTGTACGCACTCATCCAACAGCCCCTGTGTGTTCGTGACCTGGCCATTCTGAGCGGGGTTACTGAGTCGGCCGTCTCCCACCAGCTCCGCTTCTTGCGCGATCGACGCCTGGTCAAACCACGTCGGAAGGGGAACATCACCTACTATGCCGTCGACGATCATCATGTCGCTGCCCTCTTCAAAGAAGCAGACTACCACATCGATCATGTGCGGCAAGGGCTCCCTGATCATCCCTATCCGTAGTTTGTCGGGTGTGCGCGCTGCAAAGGCGAGCAGCGCTACACAGAGCTTTTTGTGTTGCTAGCTGACTACTTAAACAGCTTGAGAGGTAAAGGAGACAGTATGGCTTCATCATCTGCCACACTTTCGCGTTTGCAGAGCGCCTGCGTGACCTGCGTGCGTGGAGGACAGCGCTTCATCGGACGCTACCGCGACTTTTTGCTCGCACCAGGCACCATCTTTACCCTGGTGAGCTTGCTGCTGCTCATTCTCGCCACTCTTCAAGCCCCTGATGGCGTCATCAACTCAGCCCACGCGCATACCGGGCTCTACCTGGCGGCGGCGCTGGTGGGCTCGGTCTACATCTGGTGGTCGGCCATCCAGGGCATCCGTGAGCGCGATTTTACGGCGGATATCCCGGTCTCGTTTGCCACGGCAGCAGCGCTCATCATCGGCCAATATTCTGCCGCAGCCGTTGTTGCCGTGCTCCTGCTTCTAGGTGGCATGCTGGAGGGGTTTGTCTCTGCCCGCGCCGGCAATGCTCTGGACGAGCTTTCAAAGCTCCTCCCCGACCGGGTGACCGTCCGGCGTGATGGGGAGGATCTGGTGGTTCCTCTGGAGGAGGTGCTGAGCGGGGACCTGGTGCTCATCCGCTCAGGAGATCGCATCCCCATAGATGGCACCATTTCGCTGGGGACGGCCTCAGTCAACCAGGCCGCCATTACCGGCGAGAGCCTGCCGGTCGAAAAGCAGGTGGGCGACCTGGTCTATGCAGGCACGCTCAACGAGGTGGGAGCGCTCGAAGTGCGCGCGACCAGGGTGGGGAGGGAAACCACGCTCGGCCAGATCCGCCGCATGGTCGCCGAAGCCCAGCAGCAGAAAGCCCCCATTGAGCGCATTCTCAACCGCTACGCTAAGTTCTATACGCCTGCCGCGCTTCTCCTGGGTGCATTGGTCTGGTGGATCAGCGGGGACATCCTGCGCGCCATTACCATCCTGATTGTGTTCTGTCCTTGCGTGATGGTGCTGGCAACGCCCACGGCGCTGGTCGCTTCCATCGGCAATGCCGCGCTTCGGGGCAGCCTGGTCAAGAAAGGCGCGACCATCGAGGCCCTGGCGAAAGTCACCGCCGTAGCGTTTGACAAGACCGGCACCCTCACCTTTGGGAAGCCGAAGCTCACCACCATTGGGCCCCTCGGACAGATGAGCGAGACCGAGCTGTTAGGTCTCGCCGCCAGTGCCGAGAAGTTGAGTGAGCATCCGCTGGGACGTGCCGTGGTGCTGGCGGCCCTCGCGCGGGAGCTAGCCGTGCCCGATCCAGAGGAGTTGACGGTGCTGCCAGGTCTTGGCGTCCGAGCGCGCATCCGAGATGGTGAGGTGGTCATTGGCCAACCACGGCTGCTCTCCGAGCAGGGCATTACCGTTGATCCGGAAGTAGCGGCGCGCGCGAGAAACCTGGCAGCCGTTGGACGCACCGTCATCCTGGTCGCACACAACGGACAGGTTGTTGGCATGCTCGTGCTGGAAGATACGCTGCGGCCGGAGGCCAGCCAGGTGATCACGCGGCTCAAGAAACTAGGCATTCGCACGGTGCTGGTGACCGGGGACAACACGGTGACCGCTGAGCGCATCGCCGGAGCGCTGGGCATCAGTGAAGTACATGCGGAGGCGCTGCCAGCACAGAAGGTGAAGATTGTCAAGCAGCTCCAAGCGCAGGGGCAGAATGTCGCCTTTGTGGGTGATGGGGTGAACGATGGACCTGCCCTCGCCACCGCGAACGTGGGTGTGGCGATGGGGTTAGCTGGCACCGATGTCGCCATTGAAACAGCGGAGATCGCGCTCTTATCCGATGACCTGACGAAACTGCCCCATCTGCTCTCTCTCTCACGCCAGGCGATGCGGGCGATCAAGCAGAATCTAATCTTTTCCCTGAGTGTGCTGGCGATCGCGGTGGGGCTTGCCATTCCCGGCATCCTCTTGCCAGTGACGGGCGCGCTCCTACATGAACTCTCCTCCATTCCGGTCATCGCCAACTCGGTGCGGCTGATCGGGATCAAGGAACGAGCCGAATGAGCAAGCATTTCGTGATGCATATCGCTAGAGATGAGGCACCAAAAAGGAGAAACCAATGTGTACCTTTGAGAACGAGCAAAGCGTCGTCGTGTGCGATCTCGCCATTCACAAGGTGCGTGAAGCGGTCATCGCGGCCTTTGGCGACGCCGTCCAGTTTACGCCTATCACCGAACAAGGCACGCGGGTTGAGTCCAGGCCAGGCATAGACAAGGAAGCGTTTCAGGAAGTGGCACGCTCTGCAATCGCAGCAGCTCAGGTGAAGTTTGGAACGCCTCCAGATTAAGAGGTGAGAAGCCGTAGCCGGCAAGACAGCAGTTTGAAGCAGGGTCGACCGAGAACAAGGAGTGTCAGAAGGTGCGGCATTATCGGTGCAGCTTTCACTGCCTATCATGATGTCTGTTAAGAAAGATGATCAAAGAGGGAGGAGACACATGTTTCCCCAGCAAAACGCAGCGAAAAAAGGAGGGGTGGAGGAAATCAACGAACAGCATCCCCATCGTGGTGATTGGCTGCGCGAGATCGTCTTTGGACGAGAGCGTCGGCCTGATCACCGCGCTAGTGTTTCTTATGGCAGTAAGCGAGATCGCCCCTGGGCGATTACTGCTCGTCGTCCTTGGCGAAGTGCTGACCGGGGGCATTTCGATGGCACTCGGGGGCTACCTCTCTGCACGGACCGCCAGGCAGATCCTGGACCAGCGCATCGCCACCGAGCGCTATGAGATTGAGCATGAGCCGGAGGAGGAACGAGCAGAATTGGTGAGCATCTACCAGAACAAAGGCTTCAGTGGCCCCCTCTTGCAACATGTCGTCAATCACCTCACAGCGAACAAGGAACGCTGGCACCAGGCCATGGTGCATGACGAGTTGGGAGTGGTCGAAGACGCCCACATCAATCCGTGGCTGGAAGGGGTACAGATCGGTCTCTCCTTTGTAATTGGTGGCCTCATCCCGACGCTGCCGGTGCTGTTCGCTCTGCCGCAAGCCAGATGGTGGGCGTACGGACTCACAGCCCTTACCGCTCTGGTACTGGAAGCGATCAAAGCCCGCTATACCCGCCAGGGAATGGTGTGGGCTGGTCTCGAATTTCTCGTGGTTGTTAGTATGGGGACTCTGGCTGGCGTGGGCCTTGGCCTGCTCTTGCATGCAGGATGAGTTTCTCACATATTGCCTATGAGAGGGATGGTGCGTTGCCTCACGGGTTGTGCAACCAGATGGGAACGATCTGTCCATGCCCCCAACCAGCAAAGTTACGTGCTTTCAGGGAATAACAGGAGGTCTACAAATTGTCTCTTACCTTAGAGACAGATCTATCTATAGCAGAAGAGAGAAGCCGATGAGAGCCATCGCAGTGACGGCCTTTGGCGGGCCAGAGGTGTTGCAGTTCACAGAAGTTCCCGAGCCGCAACCCGGCCCAGGGCAAGTTGTTATTCGTGTGTCGTATGCCGGAGTGAATTTCGCGGAAATTATGGGCAGGCGCGGGGACTACCATGCCAGTACCCTGCCTTTCGTGCCGGGACTGGAGGTCTCAGGCTATATCCATACGCTTGGAGACGGCGTCGAGGGCATGAGCATCGGGCAGCCGGTGGCGGCTTTCACCGTGACGGGTGGCTACGCCGAATATGTGGCCGCCTCCGCCCTGCTGACGTTCCCACTCGCCGCATCGCTCGATCTGCGCATCGCTGCTGCTTTTCCAACGGTGGTGCCGACCGCGACGGCTCTGCTCACCGAGGTGGCGCGCGTCCTACCGGGCGAGTCCGTCTTGGTCCATGCTGCCAGCGGGGGCGTCGGCACGGTGGCGGTCCAGATCGCACGCCTCCGGGGAGCCGGCAAGCTCATCGGCGTCGTCAGCCGAGAAGAGAAGCGCGACTATGCCCGCTCTTTCGGTTATGACGACATCCTGTTGCAGAGTGACTTTGTCGACCAGGTACGCGAGTTGACCGGCGGGCGCGGCGTTGATGTGATTCTGGAATCGATCGGCGGCGAGGTGTTTGGCCGGAGCATGGAGGTGCTCGCACCCCTGGGGCGGCTGGTGCTTTTTGGCAATGCCTCCGGGAGTTCCGACATCGCGCAGTCGGTCTATACTCTGCAGAGAACGAACAAAGCCATTCTCGGCTTTAGCATTGGCAGCCTCAGCCAGCAAGATCCACAGCGCTTGAGAGCCATTGCCCTGAGAGCCTTACAGTATCTCGAACGTGGACAGGTACTCATCGATGTCACCGACGTGCTGCCGCTGAGCCTGGCCGACGAAGCGCATCGCCGCATCGAAAGCCGCAGGAACCTGGGGAAGCTGCTCCTAAGCGTACACGAAGAAGCATAGTTGCACTTCCTGTTGCTTTTTCAACGGATGCCTCCAGGGCCTCTCAGCATCGGAGCAAGAAGAGTGCTGCCGACCCTGTGGCCTCCCTCTTGCGCTTGATACTCGGAAAATCGAGAGAGGTGCGCTTTTTCCGCTCTGAACATGCTCCCTATCGCTTGCTGCTCTGGTAAGGCTCGCCCAGGATGTTTACCCGCACAAAGGGGCCCTCGACACGCTGCTCGACCAAGTGTTCAAACTCGAACGGCAAAGTACCAACTCGGCTTCGACAAACGCAAACACACGTGCGCTCTGGCGTGACCAGTTTAGCAGGGTATCTGGCTGATCCCAAACGACTCCTCACAGTGACGAGAAGTCATTGGGGCAGTGAGCATGGGCTGCATCATCGACGCGATGTCACGAGTGCCGCGAAGACCACGCTCAGATTCGTCTGGGCCATGCGCCGGAAATGCTGGCGGTCCTCAACACTCTCGTGCTTGGACTCTTTGCTCGACAAGGTGAGACCACTGTCGCTCATGTCAGGCGCGATGCGCGCCTCTCATCTAGATAAAGCGCTCGTCCGTTTGGTGGCTTGAGAGAAACCGACTGTGGGGAGTGGGTCACTTTCAAGTTCGGCTTGCGGTCCCAAGCGGATCGACCGGCTCCCTACTCGACATAGCGAGCCAGCTTCTCTAGGGTCGACCGCGTGCCAGCCTCATTGTCCTCGGGTCGAATGCCCGACGGAATGTCCTTGAATAAGATAGATACTGTTGCTCCGCCGTCTTCGGCCTCAAATGTCACCACCATGATCATCTCTCCTGAGAAGGCCGGATCGACCGCATCAAAGGTGATCGCTTCGACGATTCTTCTAGGTGGCGTAAGTTCCACAAACCGTGCAGTATATCTATCTTCCCTTTCTGAAGTCTTGCCGCGGAAGGTTTGTTCGGATGAAGGATAATACAGCGACATCTGATACCCTCCACCAACTCTGTCGTCGAAACGATGGACTTTGCCGGTCATGTCTCCAGGTGCAAGCCAGACAGCCAGGGCTGCGGGATCGGTAAAGGCTCGATAGAGAGCTTCAGGTGTCGCCTTGATCCATTTCGAGTTTCGCGTGCTGGCACGTGAGTGCGCATCTGTCATGGGCGTATCCTTTCGCAATCTAGTCGGGAATGGTCCTCAATCAGCATACGGGCGTTTCCATCAGTTGTCAACCTGAAGTGGGATTTCAATCTGACCCACTACCCGACTTTGCAACAGCCCTGGACCGCCTACACAATCTTGGGATTTACAATCGAAGCAGTTACCAACTTTCCTAGTGAGAATGAGAATAAGAGTTGAGCATGCAAATCTGTTATGAAGCCTATTTGTGCGTGGTTGATTTTGGGTGTATCAAACGGAGGTAATTGTCGTATGAGTTCAATTCAATTTACCATTCTCCCGGTCCCGGAAATCTTCAAAAACGATGTTGAGTGCTTTCGGAGAGCCGAATATACCGGCGAGGAAGGAGTGGCAATCAAAGTCTCTCCCAATGGCGTGCCTGGGATTGTCTTTCAACACAACAACGGGCGGTCTGCTCTTGAACAGATCATCACCCATTCGGGGCGCACCGCCTACCCACCTCCCTTCTTTCTCTATGGACCAGGCACAGAGCCAAGTGTCATGCATGACAAAGAGGATCGTCTACGACGACGCACGTGATTTTCAAGCCGCACGCCCTCCAAACACTCCTTCAAGCCTTTCGCAAAAGGTGGCTGACTTCTACCACGAGCAAGCGGGATATTCGTATGTCTGAACATGACGGTTTTTTCCAAGTATGCAAGCGGGTTGCTACTATCTACGACAACGAGAGAGAGGTATACATACATGAGGAGGGAACTGTTTATGAGCAAAGTCGTGGTCTTCACGAATCTGACGCTCGACGGGGTCATGCAGGCGCCGGGACGGCCGGACGAGGACCGCCGTGGCGGCTTCGAGCACGGCGGCTGGGCGATGCCCTACGCCGCGATGGAAGCGGCCGGGGAAAGCAGGGCCACTACGGGTGCCCTGCTGCTGGGCCGACGGACCTATGAGGACTTCTACGCCGTCTGGCCCAACCGAACCGACAACCCCTTCACAGCGGTGCTAGACAACACCTAGAAGTACGTTGCGTCAACGACGCTCTCAGAGCCGCTCTCGTGGAGCAACTCCACGCTCCTCAAGGGCGACGCCGCGGAGGCCGTGGCCAGGCTCAAGGAGGAGCCGGGCAAGGATCTCGTGGTCCTGGGCAGCGGAGAGCTGGTCCAGTCGCTGATGCGGGGCAACCTCGTCGACGAGTACGTGCTCCTGATCCACCCGCTGGTTCTGGGATCGGGGCGCCGCCTCTTCGCCGACGGCGGTGCATTGGCCGCTCTCCGGCTCGTCGACACCAGGACGACGACCACCGGCGTCGTGATCGCGACCTACGCAGCCACGCAGTGAGTGTCAATCCTCACATCCTGAGAGCGGAATCTGGAGAACTCTCCTGGTCTCAACAATTCTTTCAGGGTTCCCTAGACAGCTCATCCACAGGATACTTCTGCCATTTCCGTCATCAGCATGTTGGGATTGACAGAAAACCAGGTCGATACGGCGGATCCTGTGGTGATGGAAGGAGATGCCATCACCATCGCCGGGGATGTCACGAGAGCAACCGAATTGACACCCTCGGAGGCGGAAGCATATCAGATGGGGCGCGGATTCTCCAGGTGATGGACCAGGTGATTCTCACCCTTCACGTCAATTTCTCACCCTTCCGTTCAAAATTCCATAACTCTTCAGATCATTTACCAAACGGCTCGACGCAGGCAGCTAGATCGAAACGGCAGGAGTTTGTATGTTGTTCGGGTGCTTGTGAGAGCTGGTTCCTGGGCATCCCGGGTCTGTTCCTGCTGCTTATCAGGGCCTTCGCTTCGGTTACGACTCCTGGGCCAGCAGAGCCGGTAACACGACCCGTTCGGCCAGTTCGCGCGCCAGCGCGAATGTGCGGGGTCCTGCTCCCTGCTCAGGCGGCACGTCCAGGCGCGCCGTGGTGACAAAGACCACCTCCAGGGCGGGAATGACGCAGATCAGTTGCCCGCCGTAGCCCAGTGCATAAAAGCTGGCATAGGGACCGGCCATCGTCACCCACCACAAATAGCCGTAGGTGGCTGAAGCGAATGCCCCATCGGCTGGCCTCACCTGGGTGCGGGTCGAGGCCTCCACGTACTCCACTGGCATGAGCTGTCTGCCCTCCCAGTTGCCCCTCCTCAGATAAAGGGAGCCGACCTTCGCCATCTCGCGCGGGGTCAGTGAGAGCTCCGATCCACCAATCGGAAAGCCCTGCGGGTCGCTGGGCCAGGTGGTGGCAGTAATTCCCAGCGAGCCAAACAGGGACCGGTTGGCGAACGCCAGCGTGTTCACCCCGGTGGCCCGGGTAAGGATGGCCGAGAGCAGGTGGGCATCCAGCGTGCTATACGCAAAGACTTCCCCCGGCGGATGCAGCAGCGGCAGACTCAGAGCGTGCTGCACCCAATCGGGACTGGCAAACAGGGCAGGCAAACTCTCGGCTGACTGCTCCGCCCAGCGCAGACCCGAACGCATGGTCAGCAGGTGACGGAGACAGATCGCTCGCTTGCGCTGATCGCCACCAGCAGGAAAAAACTGCGGGAAGAACTCCTCTACCCGTTGATCCAGGCTCAGCAGGTCCCCCTCGCGCAGCGCAATGCCGACCAACGCCGAGACGATACTTTTCGTGACCGACTTGACATTCGCAGGGGCAGCGAGGTCATCGTGCTGGTAGGAGCGCTCACACACCAGCACACCGTCGCGCTCGATCAACAGGCTCAGCAGCGTCGGGAAGTGTTTCGCCACCGTGGCGTCGATGGAGGCCAGGACACTCGGGTGCATGCTCACTCCTTCGCCACCTGATTCAGTTTCTTCTCTCCTTAGCGCTCGACAAGCTTCTCGCGATGGTCCAGAGTTGCTCGGCATGGTCGGCATTCAGAGCATACGGCATATAGCCGGTGAGGGTTGAAATCTCCGGATTATACGGGACCGCCTGGTGGCAATCTTCCAGGTAGAGGCCGCCAATCCCTTCCAATTCTGGTGCAACGCTGGCCCATACGGTCGTTGCCGCACCTTGCTCAGGCGTTTTGAAGCTTGGAAGGAGGTTCCCCGCTTCATCATAGTATCTCGCACGTATTTCCTCAGGGGTCAAATATTGGTCCTGGAGTCCTGTGCGAATACCGCCGGGATTCACTGCATTAGCCGTGATGCCTTGCTCGGCAAAATGCCGGGTCAGAGCAACCGCGAGCAGCGCATCGGCTGTTTTGGATTGAGCATAGGCTTCCCACTTGTCGTAGGGACGGTGCTGATACTGAAGATCATCGAAGTGGATATCTGAGAGGCGGTGCGTGCCGGATGTGAGTGAGACCACCCTGGCGGGCGCAGTGTTGCGTAAGGCTGGGAGCAGGAGCTGCGCTAAGAGAAAGTGTCCCAGAAAGTTGGTCGCAAACTGCTGCTCAAATCCATCAGGTGTATGACCCAGAGGGGTGGCCATAATGCCAGCGTTGTTAATGAGCACATCCAGTTTGTTCCAGTGGGCAGAGAATTGTTCAACCGTCTGGCGCACGGAGGCAAGCGAGCCAAGATCAAGCGGGAGGAAATGGACCTGGCTTTCAGGATAGGCTGCTTGGAGCGCCTGGACTGCCTGCTCTCCTTTGGCCTGGTCACGAGCAGCAATAAGCACTTCGGCGTGTGCTGAGAGCAACACTCGAGCAGTCTCGTAGCCAATGCCAGAACTTGCTCCGGTAATCAAGATCGTTTTTCCACGCAGATCATGACCAGCGACGACTTCACTGGCAGTGGAACGAGCCCCAAATGATGACTGAATCATACGGTGGTCCTTTCGTTGCAAGGAGAGAAGAGCAGCTCTCCTCTCCTTGTTCTCTCGTACATTTGTTTCTTCTTGTCTGACTTGTAGGATTGAGTCAGAAGACTTGTCTTCTGAGTCGTTGATTGACCTTTAAACAGTCTACACCTTTGAGCGCACTCTCAGTCAAGGGGGGAATGTGTTGTTTGAATCAATTCCAGGATCTGGCACAAAAAGGTTCTTACCCCGTTATGGGATAAGCAAGAGCTTGCCAGCCGTTGTCCGTGACTGAATCGCGAGGCGATTCAGACGTTAGCAGAGTTGAAAGAACTTGCCCACGTGTATGATACAGGCGAGTTCAAACCTACCTCAGAAGCAAATTAGCACTGGTCCAGCAGAAAGAACATCTCCTTGCTGAGAACATCACGAACACTACTTGCACCTGGAAATGACGAGCGACTTCAGCGCAGGACTGAGGGTGGCTTTGATCAAGTCGGCAGCCTTCTCCCCGATCATGATCGTCGCGGCATTGGTGTTCCCGTTCACAATGGTGGGCATAATGGAAGCATCCACGACACGCAGCCCTTCTGTTCCACGTACTCGTAACTGCTCATCGACCACCGCCAGTGCATCCTGACCCATCTTACACGTTCCAACGGGATGATAAAAACTCTGGATATTATTGCGTACGAACTCGACGAGCTCTTCGTCTCTCTGAAGCTGCGCACCTGGATGTGCATCTGCTTGATAGAAGGCCGCAAGCGCTTTGGTCTGGTTCAGCCGCCGGACCAGTTGGATTCCCTTGACGAGCTTTGCTGCATCTTCCGGCTTGGCCAGATAGTTGGCCAAGATCGCGGGATGCTGGGTCGGGTCAGTTGAGCGCAGCGTCAGACGACCACGGCTGTGCGGAGTTGCCAGCGCGACGACAACGGTATAGCCCTTCCCCACAACTGGCGGGACAAAGGAAGGAGCGCATATCAACTGGAGGTCTGGCTCTGGGAGATCCGCTTGTGTCTTCACGAAAGCGTTCCCCGATTCTGCTAAGCCTCCAAATGCTGCGTAGGATGGGTTCGTGGTGTAGTACGTATAGACGATTGGATGATCATGAAGATTTTCCCCGACACCCGGAATGTCAGCCACCACACGAATCCCCAATTTGTGGAGCTGCTCAGCTGGCCCAACACCGGAGAGCAGGAGCAGCTGAGGGGAATTGATGGTGCCACCACAAAGGATGACCTCTTTGTGCGCCCGGACCTGCTGTTCGCTGCCATCTTGAAGAGAGGCGACACCCACCGCATGTGTGCCTTCAAACAAGACGCGCGTCGCCAACGTTTCGGTCCACACGGTGAGATTGGGACGACTCATCACGGGATGCAGATAGCCGACGGCTGTGCTGTGCCGTTTGCCCTCGCGGATGGTGCGCTGAAACGTGCTGAAGCCTTCTTGTGAGGCTCCATTGGCATCGTCAGTGCGTGACCAGCCAAGTTCTACGCCAGCTGCGATAAACGCTTCAGTCAGTGGATTGATCGTAGACAGCTCAAACACATTGAGCGGACCTCCGACGCCGCGATAGGCTGAGGCCCCGCGTTCCCGGTTTTCCGCCTTCTTGAAGTAGGGCAGCACATCAGCGTAGCTCCAGCCTTCGTTTCCCAGTGCTTGCCAATGATCAAAGTCATGGCGATTACCACGAACATACACCATATAGTTGATTGAACTTGAGCCCCCGAGCACTTTGCCACGCGGCCAATAGATCTTCCGGTTGTTGAGATGTAGTTCTTCTTCTGTCGCATAGGCCCAGTCCACATCTGTATGAGCCAGTTCGAGGGCCTTAGTGGGATCATGGATTTCCGGCACCGTATCATCATTGCCACCGGCTTCGAGTAAGAGAACAGAGGTCGCAGGATCTTCGGTCAAACGATTTGCAAGCACACAACCCGCAGAACCAGCTCCCACAATAATATAGTCATACATCATTTTTCCTTCTTTCTTGTCTTGTGACTACAACTAAGCAAAGATCAGTCTTGACAGCCTACCAGGGATCTGTCTCATTGTAGATGTACAATGGCGTTATTGGCCTGACATCCTGGCTACGAGTCTTGTATGCTACGAGTATAGAAGGATGCTCTGGAGAAGTCAGCCTCCATCAGGTGGCATGTCACTTGTCATTCCACCTGGCTTCACTCCTTGGAGTCGGGCACCAGCAGATCGTGAGCAAGATGCCCATCGTCCGCCAGAAAACGTGCTATCATCGAGGGAGATCATCGAAGTGCTTGTAGAAGAGGTTGTATGGGTTGGCTGGCAGTGCCTCCATGCAACCCTGGACAGGCGTTGACCCTCCTGGAGGGGACAAACACCAGTAGGCCGGTGTTGCCTGGGAAAGTCACTTTCCATCAGATGACATGTCACTTGCCCTGGCTCTGCATTGCTATCCTTGTATGGTGAGCGCGATTATGCCTTCGGCCAGCGGATGCTGACGCTGCGCAGCGCCATTGGGCTGACGCAAGCGGGACTGGCCGACCTGTTGGGCGTCTCGCGACAAGCGGTGGGGGACTGGGAGGCAGGCAGCAGTTATCCCAAAGCCCACCATCTCCAACACCTCATTCGCCTGGCCGTGCAGCAGCAGGCCTTTCCCCCTGGACGGGAGGCCGAGGAGATCCGGGCGCTGTGGAAAGCGGCGCACCAGAAGGTGCTGCTCGATGAGCAGTGGCTCTCCACCTCACTGGGCAGCGCGCGTCCCTCCCTCGCGCTGGTGACCCCGCTGCCGGTCACACCAGTCCCGGAAAAGCCCTCAGTGCCAGCGCGTGCGGCCAGCGGGCCGCGGGTGGAGTGGGGGGAGGCGTTGGACATGCCCAGCTTCTATGATCGCGAGCAGGAACTGGCGGTGCTGATGCGCTGGATTGTCGAGGAGGGCTGTCGGATGGTGAGCGTGCTGGGGATGGGCGGCATCGGCAAGTCGGCGCTGGTGGTGCGCGCCATGCAGCGGCTAGCCGACCACTTCGACGTCCTGGTCTTTCGCTCGTTGCGTGATGCTCCCGCATGCTCCGCCCTGCTGGAGGACTGCCTCACGGTGCTCTCGCCCGAACCGCTGCCCCAGAGCCTGCAGAGGCGCCTGAGCCTGCTGCTAGAGGAGCTGCGCAGCCGACGGGTGCTGTTGGTGCTCGATAACCTGGAAGTCCTGCTGGAAGAAGGCGATGTGCTGGGGCGGCTGCGGCCCGGCTTTG
>WNGJ01004813.1_pt1 | contig 14109 bp, 16 predicted proteins | sample 5400611 | NCBI WGS metagenome assembly WNGJ01 (sample SAMN13153375, study PRJNA577476) | soil metagenome | isolation source: 40 cm soil or saprolite under Garry oak tree replicate 1 | place: USA:California | collected 2016-06-15 | reverse complement strand
CGACCAGGCCGACCAGCGTCGGCACGAGCCGGCCGATGCGGTCCGAGATGCGGCCGACCGCGACGTTGAGCAGTGCAGCAAGTAGGTAGCTGGCCGCCAGGATCCAGGCAATCGTGACCGCGGTTCCGTGCAGCCGAACCATGAGCAGTGGGGTGAGGCTCCAGGTCGCCCCGCCGACGCAACGACATGCCCTGCGCCTACACCGAACAGTACTGGTGTCAGAAGTTTCAAACCGGTCAGGTCACCAACTGCCCCGGCTATACGTGCAACCTCTTTTGTCCCACCGTGCACTGCCCTATCACGCAGAACACCAACGCTCTTTTTATTTGTCTGTGTGGCGTCATCACGCGCCGCTGTGAGGTCGCCACCGGCTTCTGCCGGTGATGACTCTCCCCAACCTCACCGTCGATGACGCCGTTCCCTACCTCATCAAGCGAGGCCTCGTCAGCGCGGCGGCGATCGTCGAAGGCGACCTCCAGGTGGTCGATGCGGGCAGGCGAAACCAGAACCTGAAGGTCGTCCGCCGGAACGGGCCCTCGTATCTCATCAAGCAGCCCGGTGAAGGCGAGCATGCCAGCGAGACTACAATCCGCTGTGAGGCCGCGTTCTACGACCACTGCGGGCGCGAGCCGGGCGCAGCAGACATGCGAGACCTGTTGCCCGCCTGTCACAGCTTCGACACGGAACGCACCCTGCTGGTTCTGGAGCTCGTCGACGGTGACCCGCTCTGGCGCCACTACTCGGCGACTCCCCCTCCTGGCTTCTCCTCAGATGCGGCGGCGCCCCTGGGCAGTGCGTTAGGGACGTTCCACCGCGTCTTCCGCGAGGTGTCGTCACGGGCCCCCTGGATGGCGGGCTTGCCGGCGGGTCCGCCCTGGATCTTCTTCGCGCATCGGCCCACTACTGCAGGCCTCAGCGAGGCCGCGCCCTCGCCCCGGCTGGCCACCGAGCCGTCCGCTCATTCGTGGAGCGCGTTTCTGAGGCCAACTCAGGGCATGGCACGTGGGAGCCCGGCTGGGTAATCCGGGCAATCGAGGATGACGGCGGGCTGGTGGTGCACAAGCAGACGGATGACCTGACGTTGTGGGCACGTCCGGAGCAGTTCCGGGCGCGGTCGGGGGCGGTCGGTCCGGGCGAAGTGGGTCGGCTGCGGCTCGGGAAGGAGCTTCGCGGGATGCTCCCCGGCTACTACATGGCGCTCGGCGATGCGGACCAGGAGGACCTCGATCCCGCTTCTTCACCGGCGATCGTCCGCTTTTACTGGCACCTCGCGGGGGAGGGGGCGGAGCTCTGGGTCCGAGAGCTGACGGGGCGATTCAACGAGGCCGCAGTGCCGTTTCACGCGAAGCTGCAGAGCGACCCTGCGATGTTCCTGCGTGCGGACGCCGCCGTCCTATACGTCTCGAAAGGCGACCTCGTTCGCGTGATGGCGATCTTGCCGAAGCTCCACGCGGCGGTGGCGCGGCACCTCCGGTCCTCGACGCCCCTATTCACTAAGCGGCTCGCGCGGGGACTCGCCGTCGCCGAAGATCCTGGCGATGGCCGAAGTTTCGGTCAGCACCGCTGCGGGCTCGTTTCAGAGGCGCTGGTTCGTCATTTCAAGGCCGGTGGAACTTCGGCGAGCGGCGCGGCGACCGTCGTCATGGCCCGGTTCGCCGAAGCGGGGCTCGACGTGAACCGTCCTTGGCTGAACGCCGGATCGACAGACCGGTATGCGTGGCCAACTCGGTAGAAGAGGCGGTCAGCGCGGCGGACATGAGGCCGGCCGCGGCCGGACCAGCCTGGTCGGCGCAGCGACCCAGATCGGAGGAGCGCTGTGCGCAGGGGCGTACTGGCACGAGGGACGCTGCAATTGGGCCGGCCGCTCGCCGCGCGAATTGACGGAGCCCGGAGGGCCCCTAACGCCGACCGTGGCGGCCCTCGGACCCGAGCTGTACTCGGGAACCGCCGGGATCGCGCTGTTTCTCGCGTGGCTTCATCAGAGGACCGGGGCGGAGGAAACCCGTGAGACTGCGCGAGGCGCGATCCGGCAAGCCCTGTGGAGGAGCGAGGATCTGACCCCTTCGACGAAGCGCAGCTTCTTCAGCGGCACATTGGGCATTGCGTACGCGGCGGCGAAGGTAGGCCTGCTGCTTGGCGACTCCGATCTCGTCGAGACAGCGGTCGATCTCGCGACTCGGGCGCTGGCGGCCGATGGCGAGCATGTACTCGACGTCATCGGAGGCAATGCCGGCGCGGTCGCGCCGCTCTTGTGGATGGGCGGGCTGCCAAACGGGGACCGCTTGCGAGATCGCGCGATCGAGCTTGCCGAGGAACTGGCCGCGGCCGCGGTGAAGGACGGCGGCGTCTGGCGCTGGGAGAACGAACGGGCTTGCGGGCGAGGGATGGGCCCGACGTCACTCTGCGGCCTGGCACACGGTGCATCGGGCATGGGGCTCGCCCTCATCGAGAGTGGAGTGTCGTGCGGTCGAACCGACTGGATCGAAGGGGGCCTAGCCGCCTTCGCCTACGAGGACCAGCACTACGACGCAATACGTGAGAATTGGCCGGATTTGCGCGAGCTACCGTCTCGCCAGGATGGGCACGCGTCGCAGCCAGCAATCCGGGGATCGTCCTTCATGACCGCCTGGTGCCACGGAGCACCCGGCATTGGCCTCGCGCGCCTGCGAGCGGTGAAGCTACTTCCCGAGCGTCGGGAAGCTCTCATGGCCGGAGTCGATCGAGCGATCCACACCACCGCCGCGCACCTCGAAGCGTTGCCTCCCGACGCCGATGCGTCGCCGTGTCACGGGCGGGCAGGGCTGGCGGAGACGCTCCTCTACGCGTCGCATGTACTAGGAGACCCGCGGCACGCCGTTCGCGCCGTGCGGGCATGGAGGGAACCGCTACGCCGGTTTGCCGAGCCGGCAGAATGGCCGTGCGGGGTCGCGTCCGGCTGGAACAACCCGTCCCTGATGCTCGGGCACGCGGGCATCGGCTACGCGTTGCTGCGAGCCGACGATCCTGTCGCGTCACCGCCACTGCTCCTCGTGGAGTCCGTCGCTTCGTGAGCGCCGGCAGGGGCTACAACCGTGGGGGGTGTCTGTTCGGGAACCCCGAATCGATGTGACTCGCGCCAGCCATGTCAGCTTCGGTATCTGCATTGAATTCACGGTCGCCTTTCCGACAGAGGGGCTCATCACATTTCATGCCGTCGGCGCTGACTTCATGGTTTAGCGGCGCCACTGAGGCGGCTAGGTATCGAGTGATCTTTTGGGGGCAATCGGGTCCACTCGCCGAGGTCGGCTTCCGTAGGCGGGCTGTGGGAGCTTCACCGTGGTTCGCCGCTGACGACCTACGCACCTTTGCAGAGGCATTTGAGGCGAGCCGGCCCGAATAGTGCGTCACTGTACTCAGCAGTGGGATGCGCCCGCCCGGTGAGTAGTTCGCATCGGTCGGCGTGGACTCAAGCTCGGTCAAGATAACCAGGTGCTATCGATAGCTTTCGGTTATCGCGAGCTAGAGCACTGGCGGGGCGAATTACGGTAAGCCGAACCTCCGCTGCCAGAGGGTTGCGACGACAAACACATGGCTGTCGCGTAATCCAGCCGGCGACCTATACATTGCTCAGTCGATGGCGTCTTCAGGGTGGGCCACCCACGCCGGCAGCGGCAAAACGTGACTGAGAACCTTGCTTCTTACAATGGTGGTACATCGCGAGCCCAGATAACGGAGCATTTCTGTGCGATCGGCTGCGACTAATCTCTTTATCAGTCACGCCAGGAGTGCATTGGCCCATGCATTGGCCAATGGATGCGCATGAGTAAGACGAATCTCGCTCACCTGCTAAAAGTAGCTCGCGCGACCCGGCCGCTTTCCGGGCCGGACGGCACGTTAGTGTTCGCCTCGAATATGTACGGCTACCAGAAAGCTTTTCGTCTCGACACTCCGGGAGGAATACCGCGGGTGCTCGCCGATACCGGAGACCGAACCTTGCCCCACGCCTGGACCGATCATGGGCTGCTCGTCCGCCACGACCAAGGTGGAAACGAGATCTGGCAGTTGAGCATCGTCGAGCCCGATGGTCGGCTGAGATCGCTGACCAAGGATTTGAAGGCGTTTCATCACAGCGTCAGGCTGCATCCGGATCGCAGACGCGTGGGGCTCGGCTGGAACGCGGATGGCGGGAGTGATGTCAGCCTCGGCGAGCTCGACCTGGTCAGCGGCGAACTGAGCATATGGACCACTCCCGGCGCCTATTGGTACTGGGAGGACTGGAGTCCCGACGGAAGGAGGGCGGTCGTCAACAAGATATTCGGGAGCTGGACGGAGGGGCATGTCCTCGAGCGAGACGGGCTTATGACCAGACTGCTGCCCGATGCGCGACGAGTCAACGAGATCAGGTGGACAACCACTGGAATCTTCATGCTTACGGACGCTGGCAACCGCGACTTCATGGGACTTGCTCAGGTTGATCCTCAACGGCCCGACAGGGTCGAACGTTGGCTGATTGCCGAACAGAACGATGTAGAGGGCTATGCCATCGACCATGCCGGCTGCCGCGCTGCGGCAGTTGTGAATCGGGGTGCCTTCGACGAGATCCGAATCGTAGAACTAGCGAGCGGCGAAACACCTGACCGGCTCCAGTGGATTGACGGGGTAGTTCTGTCCGACATCACCGGACCCCAGAGCTACCACCTGAACTGGAGTCACGACGACAAGTCTCTGTTCGCTAGCTGGGAGACTCCGACACACCCGGCCGAGGTCTATGAGTGGCCTGCTGATCGACGGTGGACTCAAATCAGCCCTGATGAGGAATTCAAAGATCGGGCCAAACCGTCCGAGACCAAATACACAAGCTTCGATGGCCTCGAGATCCACTCCTTGTTGTATAGAAATGACGACAGGGCTCGGCCGACAGTGATCCAGTTCCACGGCGGTCCGGAAGGCCAGAGCCGCGGCCAGTATTTACCAGTCGTCCAACTGTTGGTCGACGCTGGTGTAAATGTCCTTTTGCCCAACGTACGTGGCTCAACTGGGTATGGCTTCCTTTTCCAAAGCCTGGATGACCGGACACTCCGGTGGGATGCCGTCAAGGATGGATGCGAGGCCGCTCGGCATATGAAGGCGACTGGCCAGGCGACAAAAACTGCCGCGCTGGGTGGGTCCTATGGCGGCTTCATGACCCTTGCGGTCCTCGTCGAGGACCCCGACCTCTGGGACGCGGGAGTCGACATCGTTGGGATCGCAGACTGGCACACATTCTTCAAAAACATGCCCCCGTGGCGAGGCGTCATCCGCAAGCGCGAGTACGGCGATCCGGACGGGGCTGAGTCGACGTTTCTCCGCGAGATCAGTCCCATTCACGCCGCCCACAAGATGAGGGCCCCGCTACTGATCATCCACGGGAGAAACGATCAGCGGGTTCCGGTTCAGGAATCCGAGCAAATCGCTGAGAGGGCGCCGAATGCGGAAATCGTCGTGTTCGACGATGAGGGGCATGGCATCGTGAGACTCAGCAACCAGGTCACCGCCAACGGCCGAATCCTCGGGTTCCTGAGGAAGCATCTGCTCGAAGACGCCAGATAACGTAAGCGCTTCCCGAGCACCGGATCCCGCAGGCAGAGCGAGCTTAGTTGCAGCCAGCTGCACAACGGGCTGGGCAGATTGGGAGCACGGAAACCTGTGGCTGGCACCAGACGGCCTCGCCCGCATTCCGCTCGGTTGGGTTGCTTCCTACGCTCACACCTTCCAAGGCATCGACCCAGCGATTGGGCGCATTGTCTCGATTCCGCCTAGTGAACTATCGCAGGCCTTGACAGATTCGCCGCGCGCTCTTTGGATGGAAGCTTCTTTCATAGACGTTGCCCGGTTGCATCGAGGGATCACGTGCGATCGGGTCCGTCTGCGCATGAAGGACGGAACATCCCATAAGCTGCTGTGGATCCGAAACAAGGCCGGCACTCGGCGCCTTGCGGATGCGCTTCGAGGTTGGCTCGGCGATCGGCTGATAGTCGACTGAGGCCAACGGTACGGCGCGTGGGTCTTGGTCATTCGGTCCGCAGCATCGTGTTTTAGCTATGGCAGTGATTGAGGAAGCTCGCAACCTACAACAACACCGCTGACGTCGGCTTGGATATTGAGCCCCCTGACATCGAGCCCCTGCCCGATCTAGTCCATCGGCTACGTAGCCGTCCCGCCGAAATGGTTCGCGCTTCGGCGAGAAGGTCTGCCTCGATGCCGCCGCAGCAATCAAAGCGCCAGCCCGAGCCCGGTCGGGCTAGTCCACGCGGTGGCGCGCGACCAGATGAAGAACGTGCCAGTGCTTGGGCGAGCCGTCCGCGGTATGTCCATCTTCTTCAACCTCGGTCAGCTCGATTAGATCCAGGCCGCTGAACATATGCTCGACGTCCGCCCGAGTACTGAAGCTCAGGTTGTTCTCGGGCACATTCCACGCATCGCGCTTTCCGAACAACGTCGCCGCCACGACGCCGCCTCCCCGTAACGAGTCACGGAGACGCCGGACCGTCGCTTCGAAATGCTCGTGCGGGATGAACGGCAGCGAGTACTGGGCGTTGACCAGGTCGTAGATAGATGGAGCGAAATCTTGCGCAGCCGCGACCACAACCCGCAGATTGCTGTGTGCCAGGCGGTTAAGCGCTTCTGCGGCAGATGGCGAGGAGTCGAGAGCGGTCACACGCCATCCACGGCTCAGCAGGTACGCCGTGTCACGTCCCGCGCCCGCACCGACATCCAGAGCCTCTCCGGGCGTTTTGAACATATCCGCGGCGCGGACGAGCGCTGGCCAAGGCGGTTGGCCGACTGTGGCGGCCATGAACTTCCGCCAGCGCGCTTCGTCACCGAGTTTCGCCCCCACTCAGTGCTCCTTTTTTGGTTAGAGGCCGTCTCCCGATGAGTCTGGGGTCGGGAAAGTCGGGGCCCGGGATTTGAACCCGGGCCTCACGGTCCTGAACCCTACGTACCTCGTGTCCTCCCGTGTCCCGCCCGTTTCCTCCAGTGTCCTCCTGTACTCAATTTCGCGCGCCGTCGTGTCATCTCGTGTCCTCCTGTATCCTCCCGGTTCCGCGAATGCGTCACACATTTGTGACCTCCAGGCCCGCACGAGCCTCGAAGTCAGGACGACAGGCGGGCAGCGGCTGCGCCATCCGCGGCGCGACCCGCTGACCTAAGCTCAATTTGACCTCTGCGACGGGGAGGCTTCCGCGGTGAGAAGCAGGCCTGACTTCGACCGGGCTACCTGCATACGGCTCGGTGAACGCTCAAAGAACGTCGACGATCTCGATAATGCTTTGCGCTTCTACACACAAGGCGGCGTGCTTAATCCTTTCGTAGGCGGCTTTGAGGTCACCTGTGTGACGTTAGCGACCCGCTACATCGACTCTATCTTTTCCACCCAACGCGACCGCCACTCCGCGGCCGGAAACGGAGGGCCGAAGTACTCGGTGACCTTTACTACCCTGCCGTTGCGGAAGTCGAAGAGGTCTACGACCGTCCACTCTTCCCCGTTTGGATATCTCACCCGGCCCTCGACGGTGTAGTGGTCGCCAGTGCCGGTGATCCGCAGCGGCGTCCAGGACGGTGTGAGGACCCACTTGTCCTCCGCGCCCCGTACATTCTTGATCGTGGCGTCCGGCAGGCCGGGGTAATTCTCCAGGACTGCCAACGCGTTGGCCCTGCCTTTGATCCTCTCTCCGGACTGTGGCCAATCCTGGACGACGTCTGGGTCGGCAAACTCGTCCAGCAGCGCTCCGAGTTGGCGGAAATCGCGCGCGTTGAACGCGCGGTACCATCGCTCGACCGCGTCACGGTTGTGCTCGCCGCTCATGCGAGGGCCCAGGCTATCCGCGCAGATGCGCTGCCTTGGCTGGCCAGGTTGAGCTGCGTGAGCCAGACGAAGCAGAGGTTCGTCAGCCGGGAGCCACAAACCAGGTGAGCGGTACTGCCAGTGCCGACCGATCTGACCCGATAGATCGAGACAATCCTCAAGCTCGTGTCGCCGTTCTTGTCGAAGCTCATCGTACCGGTTGCCCCCATGTAGCCGGTCGTGGCCGCGACGTTCGCCCGCACGGCGTCGCGGAACTGGGCGACGTCGCGGGGGCTGTACCGATCATCGAGTGCCTTCCTGATCGCCTGGATCAGGATCCCGGTCGCATCGTACGCGAGCATTGTGTATGCGCCGTAGTCCTCGGTCCGCTTGAAGGACGCCTTGAAGGCGCGGATCGTTGACTGCGCTGCGGGGATCTGCATCGCGTCCGGGGCTGCGATCGTGCTGAGCATCCCCACGGCCTGGTTCTGTGCTTGGTCGATGCAATCGGAACTTCCGATGCTGTCGGCTCCACCGAACGGAACGTCCCATCCGATATCTTCCATCTGCCGGCGCGGGATGCAGATGTTTGAAAAGTCGAATCCGGACACGTATACGGCCTGAGCGCCCGCGTTCTTGAAGGAAAGCAGGATCGACTTGAAGTCGCTGCCCTGCTCGTCCCTCTTGTACTCGGAATGCTTGGCCACACTGCCGCCGAGCTTCTTGAACTCGGCCTCAAAGGCGCCCGCGAAGACGACTCCGAACACGGTGCTGTCATCGAGGATCGCCACGTTGGTGATGGTGAGCTGCTTGTAGAAATAGTCTGCCATCGCGCGCGCCTGCTCGAGGTTCGTCGTGACAAGCCGGAAGAAGTTGATCGGGTTAGCGCCTCGCAGATCTTGTGGATGATACGAGCAGAAGGATTCGTCACGGGTCAGGCAGGGCTGGGTTGCAGATGGGCTGATCATGGCGAAGTGTTGCGCCGCGGCGATCGGAATTTCCGCCTTCGCCACTGAGGAGGTATATGGACCGATCATGCCAACGTCGCCGTTGCCGAGCATTGCTTGCACGTTCTCCACCCCCGCGTCTGCGCTGGGCGCGCCCTGGCGCGTGTCGTCGCGGTGGTCGATCACGAGGGTCCACCCGCCAACCGAGCCACCGGCCCTCTGCACGGCGAAGCGGACGCCGTTCAGGGTCGCAGCCCCGTCGGGCAGCGCTTCGGGCAGGTCAACACCAATCCTGACGGCACCTTTGCTCGCGACCTGCACGCTCCCACCGCACGAAGTGAGTGCGACCAGAACGACGGCGGCGACGGCGACTGCGTGAAATCGGGTTCTCATCGTTGCGTGCTCCTTGTTCTGACGGTGAGGTCGACTTGCTGATAGGTCGGCTGGGCGGTGGCGTCGATGCGCTCCTGGGATAGGTGGGTTGGGTCCGCACGCAGAACGACGACCGCCGGTGCCGGGGTCGGGCAGTGACGTAGCACCGTGGCCGCGAGGCACGTGGCGAGCGTGGCCGCGGCGAGGGTCGCGACCACAGCCACGATCCGCGAGATTGACCTGCGCAGCACCTGCGTCGTTGCCCTCCTTGTAGACAAAGCCGGCCGGTCTCCGGCCGCGGCTTCGAAGCTAGGCTCCGGCGGCGGTTTCTCCCATCGGGCAAATCACCCGTTCTGGTACCCCTCGGGTACCCGTTTGTCGTGGGTTAAGATCACCCGCGACTTCAGGGATGGCACGAGAGGTGGCCGGCCGCGCCCCGCTGAGCCGGCGAGAACAGGAGGTCGCCGCCCTCGTCGCCGAGGGCCTGACCAACCGGGCGATCGCGGATCGCCTGTTCATCTCTGAGCGCACGGTCGACGGTCACCTCGAGCACATCCGCGAGAAGCTCGGAGTCAACAGCCGAGCCCAGGTCGCCGTCTGGTACGCCGCTCGGCCAGCAGTCGGCGCGGCGCTCGTAGCGCCGTCCCGGCGCCGGGTGCAGATTCCGTCGCGGCTGGTGCCGATCGCCGCGCTTGCGGTGCTCGCCGTGGTGGCGATCGTCGCTGTGCCGCGGCTGATCGCGCCACCGACCCACGCCGGTCCCTCGATCACCGTCTTGACCGGCACCTCGGCCGGGGCGGAGCTCCGTCGGCCGACAGCGGTCGCGATCGGGCCCGACGGTCTCGTCTACGTCGCCGACACCGACAACCTGGCGATAAAGCGGATCGACCCTGTTCGTGGCTCGATTCGCATCCTGGCGGGTGGCCACAGCGACGACTTCGTCAATGGCGACGACGCGCTCGCTGCTTCAATCGGCAATCCGACCGCTGTGGCCATCGGGCCCGACGGCAAGACCGTGTACTTCGCCAACGGTTCGATGGTCGGCCGCATAGACCCCGACAGCACCGTGCATCTCGTAATCGGTCGACCGTCGCTGATGCAGCCGGTCGGTCTGGCGTTCGCGCCGAACGGCTCGCTCTACATCGCGGATCTCGCCGGCAATGCGGTTTGGGTATGTAGCCCCGACGGCGTCTTGAGCCGATTCGCAGGCAAGGGCGAGGCGGGTTCGGCCGGCGATCAGGGACCGGCCGCTGACGCGATGCTGAACCACCCCCACGCGGTCGCGGTCGACACAAGCGGAGACGTGCTGATTGCCGACACCGGGAGCAACCGAATTCGGCGAGTCGAAGCCGGGTCGAACCGGATCACGACCGTCGCCGGTGGCAACGATATATACGGCTACGGGGGAGACGGTGGCCCGGCCGATCACGCCCGGCTCAGCCTCCCCTGGGGGCTGGCGGTCGGGCCGGATGGAAATGTGTACATCGCTGACACCGGCAACGACGTGATCCGGCGCGTGACGCGCGCGGGGATCATTACCACGGTAGCCGGGGGGAAGGGCGTTCTTTACGGTCCGGCCGGGCTTGCGATCTCTCCCGCGGGCGACGTGTACGTCGCCGACATGGGCCACAGCCGCCTTGTTGTGATCCACGGTCTTGCCGCCAAATGAGACGCCGCGCGATGGCGCTGGTGTGCATCAGCTTCGTTGTTGCGGCTTGCTCGCCGTTGGCGTCCCCGGCGCCAGAGGCGACCGGCCCGGTCATCGCCATCGCGAGCGAGTTCCCGCTGTCCGACGCCGGCGAGAAAGGCGCGGAGCGCGCGGTGGCCGCTGCGGTCGCCGCCCATCCGACCTTGCGCGGTTATCGGCTCGCGTATCTGTCGCTGGATGACAACCTGGCCGGCCGCTTCGACCAGGATCGAGCCCTTCAAAACGCCAGTTCGGCGATCGCGGATCATCGAGTCCTTGGCATCGTCGGCCCGTGGAACAGCTCGATCGCCTCACTTCTCCTGCCGATCGCAGGCCACGACGACCTGGTGATGATCAGCCCATCGGCGACGGCCGACTGTCTTACGGCGCGGCCAAAGGCTTGCCTGCAGGGGGACACGGCACCGGCCGTGGCGACCAACTTCTTCCGGATCGCGGCCCGAAACACCGTAGCCGCGCGAACCGCGGCGGATTTTGCTGTCGCTAAGCTCGGCATCGGGCGGTTCGCCGTGCTGCGAGATAGAACCGGCTACGGCCGCGACCTGAGCAACGCGTTCAAAAGTGAGGTTGCTGGCCTGGGCGCGCAGGTGGCCTTTAGCGGTTCGTTCTCGGACACAGATCCCAGCTACGCACCGCTCCTTCGCCAGGCTCAAGCGGCCGGCGCGGAGGCGCTCTACGTCGGCGGACTTTCCGCTCTCGGCGCGTGTCGCGTGCGAGCCGCGATGAGCGGCATCTTTCCCGACGACGCCTACTTCATCTCCGGTGATGGGATCCTGGATCCGACCTGCATCACCGACGCCGGACAGAAAGCCGATGAGCATCTCATCGCCACCGTGTCCGCGCGAGAACCGCAATCCGTTCCCGCCGCGCTTAAGGGCCTGGTGCGAGGCAAGATATACGACGCGTACAACTCGGCGGCGTACGACTGCGCGCAAATCCTGATCGCCGCGATCGATCATGCGATTCAGGTCAACAACGGCAAGATCCCAACGCGCGAGGAGGTGTTGAGAGCCGTCGCCGCCACGACTGAATTCAACGGCATCACGGGCACGTACACGTTCGACCCCAACGGCGACGCTGTCAGGCCCGCAGTGTCCTTCTATTACGTCCGGGACGGTTCCTGGACGTTCTGGCAGAACGCGACACAAGGATGATCGTGTGAACGAGCGCGTTCGTCGTCCTCGCAGTGGCGGGCGTCAGGTGCGCAGAATCCGTCGCGCTCCAGACCTCGTAGTGACGCGCGGCCGAGACCGGCAGCCGCTGCCGGAACCCGTCATAGGCGTTGTGGCGTTGGACGTGGTGTGCGTCCACTTCCGGAGCGTGCTTATTACGCGCTTCCAGGACAAGAAGGTGATCTTTGGCGCAAGGGCCTTTGAGCCGTCGCTGGACATCGGTCATTGTCCATGTTGGATTGGCTAGCCTGCGCGACAGAGGGGAATCGACGTTCGGATGACTCGGCGAGAATAAAAGGCAATGGCGATGAGCGACGAGGAAGCGAACAAGGCCGCGGTTCGACGCTACTTCGATGAGGTCTGGGTTCACGGCAATGTGGAGTTCGTGCGCGAGCTGTTCGTGCCAGGTTCCCTCCTGGCTGGCGCGGACGAGAGCAACGCTCGGACGATGCAGCAGGCGTTCTCGGACATCCACATGACGATTGACGATCTAATTGCCGAACAAGACAAGGTCGCTGCGCGCGTCACGTTCACCGCGACCCACACAGGTCCCCTATTCGGGTATCCACCGACCGGCAAACAGGCCGTCCTGAGCGTCCTCTACCTGTATACGTTTGCGGAGGGCCGCATCCGGACCGTGATCGGTGAGTCCAACTTACTCGGGCTTCTGGTCGACCTCGGCCTTCTTTCACCGCCCGGGCCACAGGAGTGCTGACCGGGCGCGCACCCTTAGTGGCGTGAGGGGATCGGTCACGGGATGAGCGCGGCTTAAGCCGCGTAAAGTCCCGGCCTCGACATAACGACTCGGTGGGAATAGCGCTGAATCTCGAGCACGCCGTGGATCCGCCTAGGCGCGCCGGAACGTCAGAAAGGGATCGGAGAAGTCATGTGTGGGTCCAGAGCTGCCATCGCGATACGCCGACGACAGTAAAGGTTGTACTCGCGACCAGCACAAAGCCCCATTTCGTCCAACTGGGACGCAACGAATCGCGTCTCAGTTCACCGCCTAAGGGATTCGCGAGGTTCATGAGGAAACCCGGAAACACACTCCCCTGCAAATGTGACACGGCTGTGAAAGGGCGACCACGACCGATGGTCAGGATTACCTGATTCGTATTCGAAAACTGGTCGGGGGCCCGGGATTTGAACCCGGGGCCTCACGGTCCCGAACCGGCCTAATGTCGTGTCCTTCCGTATCCCGGCGGACCCTCCAGTGTCCTCCTGTACTCAATCGCCGAGCTCGTCATGTCCTTTCGTGTCCTCCTGTATCCCCTGGGTTCCGCGAATGCGTGACACGGCTGTGACCTCCAGGGGCTCGGAGACTGACTCCCAATCCTCCAGATTGCCGTACATCTGAATCCGCGTTGTGGAAGAAGGCAATATGACTAGGCTTGTGCCGAGCGCGGGGCTGGATGCTATCTGGCGCGTTGGGCAGGCCGTTACTGGCCAAGGAGAGAGGAATGTCTGCGTTGCTGATTGCCCGATTTGACGGTGACGTCGAAGAGTTGACGCGTTCGTACGACCGCGCCCACGCACTGATCATGAGCCGAGGAGGGGCGACATCCTTCGGCGAGCTGCGCCATCACTGCGGAGTCGGAGATGGCGCTCTTTACATCGTGGGCGTGTGGGACTCCGAGGAGCACGCGCGAAGCCGCTGGTCAAGTGATGAGCTTGAGAAAGTCTTGGCCGAGGGCGGGTTTCCGCCTCCCAAGAGTGCCGATTTGACGATTCTCGAGCTGCACGCAGTCGAACCGCCGCTGTGACCCCGGTCTGTGGTGGGCCGCGGCGGACTCGAACCACAGACATCCAACTTCAATTTCGAGCGTGACCCCCGCCAAGGACAGTCGCAACCTTGGATTGCCCGACTGGTCTCCGACCGATCGTCTCAGGCGCTGTCCGGACTCTCCTGCGGCTATGTTGTCGTTGAGGACACGATCAATGCCTTCCGCCGAAGAACACTCGCCAGTCGTTAGGCCCGCGGCGCGCCTCGTCCTTTTGGACGATCTCGACCGCATATTGCTTGTTCGGTTCGAGGATTCCTCTCGGCAGGTTTCTTGGTGGGCGACTCCAGGTGGCGCGCTGAAACCGGGCGAAGGCCATGAGGAGGCG
>WNGJ01004812.1_pt1 | contig 14110 bp, 12 predicted proteins | sample 5400611 | NCBI WGS metagenome assembly WNGJ01 (sample SAMN13153375, study PRJNA577476) | soil metagenome | isolation source: 40 cm soil or saprolite under Garry oak tree replicate 1 | place: USA:California | collected 2016-06-15 | reverse complement strand
GCCTACTGCTACGCCAACAATCACACCGACGCCGCGCCCGACGCCGCATCCACACCCAACTCCGCATCCACACCCAACTCCGCGGCCACATCCGACGCCGCCGCCCCGGGGGTGATTGTGTGAAAGCTGATGGTTCATAATTGATAGCTGATAGCTGAACGGCCGAAGGCCAGCGCCCGGCGCGCCGTAGCCTTGGCGAAGGCGGGTGATTCCGCTGGCAAAAAAAAAGATTGCCAGATTTTCGCTGTTCGGTTAAAAACGCCGCCTCACGAGCCTTAACTCCATTCGATCCATGAAAAAAAAATCCTTCTTTCCCGGCGTCTTTCTACTGCTGCTTGGCTTCGGCGCGTTCTCGAGCCTGGTGCTTCGAGCGAACCCGACGAACCAAACTGCAAATGCTGCCCAAGGACAGGACCTCGAACCCAGCTCCCCAGTAATCCATAGCTCTCGGAGCGAAGCGACGCAGCTTCCGGGCGACCAGTGTGCGGTACTCCGTGGCCCGATCCTGCTCCTGAGTCCATCGGGTATCAATGGTACTGATACGACCGCAACCGCATTCAACAGTCAGGCTAACGAATTCCTGATTGCCTGGGACCAACTTGTCGGCGGCCGCACCGAAGTACTTGCTCAGCGTGTTTCGGTCAATGGCTCGCTCGTCGGTCCGAACAAGACGATCATATTAGGAAACGATACCTTTCTCGAGCCTGCCATCGCCTATAATTCCAATACCGATCAGTACTTTATTACGTGGCGCCACGAAGAGAATTCCAACAATGCTGAGGGTACGCTCGTAGCTGCCACTGGCGATACCATTGGAGCAGTGGTCCAAGTCTCCAACGCAGGTTTCGAGCAGAGCCTTGTATTCAACTCCGTTACTGGCGAGTTCTTTCACCATGCGCGGAGCTTCGCAGGCGGAGTGGCTGACGGCATCTACTACCGCCGAATCGGTGGCAACGGCATACCGCTCGGCTCGCCGACAGCGATTACAACCGCCTTCGGAGTCGCTCCAGCAGGTGAAGTCGGAGTGAATTCAATCACCGGCGATTACCTGTCAACTTGGCGGGATCAAACCGCACGAGATCTCACGGGCGAGCTCTTGCATAGTAACGGCGTGCCGCTAACGCCTCCGTTTGTTATCAGCGGCGTCTTTCCCGGCCTCCAGGTCGCCTCTGGCGTGGCCTACAACGCGATCGCGAATCAGTATCTCGTCGTGTTCACCGGTTTTACATCACCGAAGCCGCTGTTCGGGCAGTTCCTTGATGCCTCCGGCCAGCCGATCGGGCCCTTGCTGACGCTGGTGGATAACAGCGGAGCGGACTCCGCCGCGCTGGCCTTCGACCCCGTCAACGAGGTTTACCTGGTCAGATGGAGTGATTCGAATTCTAACACAGTTCGGGTGCAGCTCCTGTCTCGCGAAGGTCAACCTCTCGGCCAAGCGCTCGACGTTTTCGCCGGCACAGTCCAGTCCACAGCTCGTGGTTCGGTCGTTACGAACACGAATGGGGGTGGATTCCTCGTCACTGGAGCGAACGTAACGGATTCAGGGGACCAGATAGTCGCTCGTCTTGTTGACGTGATCAGCGGGTGCTCGTCTACGCCGACTCCGACTCCAACAGCTACTCAGACACCAACACCCACACCAACGGCTACATTCACGCCGACTCCGACTCCAACAGCTACTCACACACCAACACCCACACCAACGGCTACTGCTACGGCTACCGCTACAGCAACGCCGACGGCCACTCCGACGCCAACGCCAACAGTGACACCTACTTCAACCCCAACTCCTACGCCTACACCAACTGCTACAGCCACGCCTACAGCAACTCCTACCGCGACACCTATACCCACACCCACCGTAACGCCGACGGCCACGCCGACAGCGACACCTACTTCAACCCCAACTCCTACGCCCACACCAACTGCTACAGCTACGCCTACACCAACTCCTACCGCAACACCGACGGCAACCCCCACCGTAACACCTACGGCGACGCCGAGCCCGACGCCGGAGATCACGCTCAGTGCCGTTGGCTACAAGGTGCGCGGCGTGCAGACGGTTGACCTCACCTGGCACGGAGCGATCTCGGCCAATATCGACATTTACCGCAATAGCAATCGGATCGCGACCGTGCCGAACACAGGCTCCTACACTGATTCCATCGGTGTGAAGGGTGGCAACGACCGCTATACCTACAAGGTGTGTGAATCGCCCACACAGAACTGTTCCAACGAAGTGACAGTGCGCTTTGGCGGCCCGCCTGTTGGTAGTGTCCGCGCACTTGCGCTAGCAAAGGACCGAAAGCTGGCCAATGTCAGCGGAAGGCAGATTAACCGTCGTGGTGATAAGCGTTGAAGTTGTAGGGGAAGCTACCAGCCTCCCCTACAGCTAATCACGTCTCACAATTCAAGGGAGCCAGGGTCTCAAATCCCTAACGATCCGTCCACCGTGTGCAGGGTTCTGGGAGTGGAGAACGTCACCATTGAACCAAGGGTTCGTCTGCTGCGGCGAAGGGACGCCCGATGCCGACGCCGATGGCGACTGCAACTGCAACACCAACGGCGACTCTAACAGCAACAGCGTCATCGACTGCTACGCCGACCGCAACACCCACTTCGACGCCCACACCAGCAGTGACACCTACGGCAACTACGACCCCGATGCCTACTGCTACTGCTACTCCAACTGCAACTGAAACTGTAACCCCAACGCCTACCGCGACAGCGACATCTACGCCAACGCCCAGACCTCACCCGACACCGCCGCCACACCCGACGCCACCGCCAAGGCCGTAAGGCGAGCAAAGCTGACAGTTGATAGCCGATAGCTGAACGGCCTGTGAAGGCAGAGATCACGAACAGACTTTTTTTGTTTAGCGCTGCGTTGTAGCCGAGGGGGCTGCCTCGGCCTCCCCGGGGCTTTTGCCGCCGACGGGACCGCAGCGGACAACGACCCTCACGTCCAATCCAAAATCCAGATTGAAGGCCTTCCAGCGCGTGGTTAAAAGAGCCGCTGAGCTCCGACGGCACAATCAGCGCAATCGCAATTGGCTGTGGCGGACTAAGTGGTAGCGGAGACACAACTTCGATGTGCAGTGATGCTTCACCTATTGGCGGACATTTTGGCGGCTTCTTTTTTGGCACCTCCTTCACACCCGATATCAATGATGCCGGTAACGTACTTTTTCTTTGCGATGTCAACGGCGAGTTCCCCGGTGCGGCGCAGCCGCAACCGAAGCTTTGACCGCCCACGAAACACCCGAATAACGCCAAAGAAAAATCAGAAACCACGCCTCTGCATTGCAGAATTCAAAGACGGCAGTTCCAAGGTGGTCGCGTGCAAAGCTCTTAGAATATTCGCGTTGTTTCGTGTGATTCGTGCGCTCTCTGAAATCTTCGGAGGAAAAACAAGATTTCGAGTTATACCGGTGTGGTGGCGCTGAAGCGTTCCATCTTCGCGCCTTTAGCGAAACGTGCATCGCACTTCTCCGTTCCACCTTCGTTGTTATTCGAATCAGCAAAAGGGGCCGCGTGCGGTCGACCGTGCGATTTACCTGATGGGGAAACGCTTTATGCGAAGAGGAATTTTTCGGTCCTTCGGGTTGTTGATCAGCGTCTTGCTTTGCGTATCGACGACCGCGTTTTCGGCTATAGCGCAAGGAACGCCGATGCAGCCGGGAGTTCTCACCAGCTTTGCCCCGGTTGTCGAAAAGGTGGCGCCGAGCGTGGTCACAGTATTCACCACTCAGACGGTTTCGCGGACGACGGCGCCGTTTCCATTTTCCGATGACGAGCTGCGACAATTTTTCGGGGGACAACCCCGAACGCATTCGGGGCAAACGCTTCAAGGCCTCGGCTCGGGCGTGATCGTCAGCCCGGATGGATACATTCTCACCGCTAATCACGTCGTCTCGGGCGCGGAAGAAATCATGATCGGACTCGGCACGGAGCTGCGTAAATACAAGGCAAAAAAAGTCGGTACTGATCCAGGCACCGACGTTGCCTTGCTGAAAATCGACGAGAAGAACCTGCCTGGAATCACGTTCGCCGATAGCGATAAAGCCCGCGCAGGCGACATTGTGCTCGCCGTGGGCAATCCATTTGGCCTGCGGCAGACCGTTACGATGGGAATCATCAGCGCCGTCGGTCGCGGCGGGATGGGGATTGTTGATTATGAGAATTTCATTCAGACCGATGCGGCGATTAACATGGGCAACTCCGGCGGCGCGTTAGTCAATATCAAAGGCGAGTTGTTAGGTATTAACTCTGCCATTTTCAGCAGAAGCGGAGGTAACCAGGGCGTGGGCTTCGCGATTCCCGCGAACCTCGCGCGCGATGTGATGCAGAGCCTGCGCGAAAAGGGTCGCGTTGTGCGCGGCTACATCGGCGCGTCCGTGCAAACGCTCACTCCCGAGCTGGCCGAAGCGATGAAGCTCAAAGGGCAGCAGACCGGCGCCCTGGTAGGCGAGGTCGCACCGAACACACCCTCGCAAAAAGCGGGAATGAAGACCGGCGATGTGATTACTACGGTGAACGGAAAGAAAATAAGCGACGCGCGTGAGCTGCGTTTGATGATTGGCTCGATGGCGCCCGGCAGCAAGGCGCAGATCCAGGTGAATCGCGAAGGTCAAACAACAATGTTCGATGTTCAGCTTGCTGAGATGCCCGCCGGGGTAACCGAAGAAGGAGGTCCCGAAGCGTCTCCTGAAGAAAGTGCGCAGCCCGAGAAAACGACTGTGTTTGGTGGCGTCGCAGTGGCGGATATCACCGATGACATTCGCACCGCGCTGAATCTCCCAAAGGACATTCAAGGGGCAGTGATCGCAGAAGTTGATGCGGACTCGCCCGCGGGAAAAGCTGGTCTGCGCGAAGGAGACGTGATCCAGGAAGTGAATAAGCAGCGGGTTAAGAGTGCGAAGGACCTTGTCGCCGCCAACAAAAAGCTGAAATCTAACGAAAAGATTTTGATGCGTATCTACAGCCAGGGCCGCAGCGGTTACGTCGCGCTGGAGCCGAAATAAAGAAAATGACGAAATCCGAATGTCGAATGCCGAAGGAAATCCGAATGACAATATCCAAAACGACTCACAGCGGCTGGCACAAGACTCTATCATTCGGGCTTCGTCATTAATTCGTCATTCGTGCTTCGTCATTTCTGTCACGCTTGGAAAACTGCAGGTGTGTTGAGATCAAATGTCCAAAAGCACTCTCGCTTTCCAATTGCCGTCCTGTTTCTCTACAGAGAAACCATGAAGCGTGACCGCTTTCACATCCGCACGCTGATGATGACGAGTCGCATCTAATTGCTCGCCGGCGACTGTTACTTTTAGGAAATATTCTTTGTCTTTGTGTTCGATTTGCGTCTTGCGAGGTCGCAATAAAAGGCGCCTGGCGTCTTTGAAATAAATGAGCTCCTGCAAAAAATCGAAAAGCAACATTTCAATGCTGTCGTTCGAGAGTTCGATTTGTCGCGTCTCAGGCGACTTGATTGCGGCGAGATTATCTATCATCACGTTCATCGTCGCGTCAGCCGCAGCCGTGAACAATTCCGGCAGGTCGCGCCCCGTCGCTTCAAATGCGATATCCGCGGTTCCTATGTCCTCGAGATAACGGTAGGGCATCTATGGCTTAAAAGATGTCATGTATCCGCGAAGAGACGGGAGATTTTGTATGGCGTTTCTGTGAAACGCCATACCATTCCGTTGGCGTCTGACAGACGCCCTGCAAATTGTCATCTTCGCTTTGGGGTAATCTTGTGTTTTCACCGGACTCATTGCTGACATCTCTTTAGGGATTCGATGATCGCTTCCTTTTTCGACAAAACGTTCTTCCCGATAAAGATTAGCTCCGTGTTCTCGGCTTCAAACGGTTCCAACTCCCAGCGGCCGGCCACGAAATTGAAAAGATGCGCGTCATTGGAGAAGCGGATGAAACCCTTCGCCCGGATCACGTTCGCAGGCAGTCCGCCCACGAAACGTTCAAAGCAATCGCGGGAAAAAGTCTTGTCCGAACCGAACGCGAACGATTCGAACTCTGGCTGGTGTTGATGCTGGGGGGGCGCGATCTTTCTCCCCCGCGCCTGCGGGATGCCGAACAAAAGTTCCGGATCGATCCGACAACGCTCGGTGAGAACGATTGCCGCAGTTGGATTGATGTTGCGCAATTTCCTTTGAAGCGGCTTGATTTGCGCCGCACCGACAAGATCCGTCTTGTTCAAAAGCAAAATGTCTGCGCCCTCGATTTGCAGACGTGTGGTGTGACCGAGTTCGGGAAATCGAACCAGCATGTCCGCGTCGATTATCGAAACGACGCCGTCTAGCCGGCACTGAGGCAGTGCCTCCTGGATGTTGAACACGAGCGCTTCAGGTTCGGCGAGGCCAGTGGTCTCGACGACGATCATTTCGGGCGCCACCTTCTTGATGATCTCGGTTACTGCAGCCTCGAATTCCCCGAGCAACGAGCAGCAAACGCAGCCGCCGCCCAGTTCTGAAATACGCACGTTTTTGCCTTCAATCACTTTCGTGTCGATGGCGATCTCGCCGAATTCATTCATCACGATCGCAATCTTCGCAGGGCGCGTGGCCAGGATGTGCCGCAGTAGCGTCGTCTTACCGCTGCCAAGGGGACCAGGGATGAGAGTGATTGGGGTGCGCAAAATCATGGCAAAATCACGGTTAACTGATCACTAGTCATCACTATCCTTTCACATTCCCGATCGGGGTGAATCGCACCACGGGTTTGCTAATTCCCGCCAGCTCCGTCGCGGCGATCACTTCATCGATGTTCTTGTAGGCGGGCCCGGCTTCCTCAGCGAGTCCTGCCCATGACGTGCTGCGGACATAAATGCCGCGCGCTTCCAGATCGTGCTGGAGTTCTTTGCCATGCCATAGCTTGCGCGCCTTGGTGCGGCTCATCGTGCGACCGCTTCCATGCGCTGTGCTGAAGAATGTTTCTGCGCCCGATGCTGTGCCGACGAGCAGATACGACCCAGTTTCCATCGAGCCGCCAATGATCACCGGTTGACCAATGTCCCGGTAACGCGCGGCGACTTCGCCGCGTCCCGGGCCGAACGCTCGTGTCGCCCCTTTCCGATGAACAAGCAGCCTCTTTTCCTTCCCATTGACGATATGCTTTTCCAATTTAGCGGTGTTGTGCGCGACGTCGTAAATCATTTGCATCCCGAGATCCTCGGGGCTGCGACCGAACACTTCGGAAAAAACTTCGCGAATCTGATGGAGAATGACCTGCCGGTTGGCGAATGACATGTTCAATCCGCATTTCATCGCAGCGAAATAGTCACTGCCTTCCGGCGATTCGAACGGCGCGCACGCAAGTTCGCGATCCAAAATTTTGATTCCATATTTCGATTCCATCACCTTCAGAAACTTCTGGAGGTAATCGGTGGCAACCTGGTGACCGAAGCCGCGACTACCACAATGAAACATCACCACGACCTGGTTCGGGATGGTGATTCCAAATTTTTTCGCGAGCTGTTTGTCGCGCACGTCCTCTGGCCGCGCGACCTGCACTTCCAGATAATGGTTGCCGCTGCCGAGGGTACCGACTTGGTTGTACCCTCGATCGATTGCACGCTCGCTGATTTTCGAGGCGTCGGCGCCTGCGATGCAACCGTTCTCCTCGGTAACTTCAAGGTCGTCCTCCCAGCCATAGCCGCGCTCAACACACCAGCGCGCGCCGTCCTCGACCAGGTCGCGAAATTCCTGATGCGACAATTTGAGAAATCCGTGACTTCCGACTCCCGCGGGAACGCGCTCAAAGAGCCGGTCAACAATCTGATGCAAATGGGGGTGCACATCCTCGAACGTGAGATTGGTGATAAGCAGACGCATCCCGCAGTTGATGTCGAATCCAATGCCCCCGGGAGAAATGACGCCGCCTTCGTGCACATCCATCGCCGCGACGCCGCCAATTGGAAAGCCATAGCCGCTGTGACCATCGGGCATGCAGAGCGCGTAACGCGTGATTCCGGGCAATGTGGCGACATTGCTAATCTGCTGGTAAACGGCCTCGTCCATGTCCCGAACCAGCTTTTCCGTCGCAACGATCCGTGCCGGCACGCGCATGCCTTCCTTGTAGGTCGCGGGCAATTCCCAAACCGTACCCGAAATTTTTTGGAGATTATCGATGATCGCCATGCGTTCTGCGCCCCATCAAAGGATCGTTTTTCGCTGAATGGGAAGTCCTTCCGAAAAAGGCTTTCAACGTCCAACATCCAACGTTCCAATTCAGATTCGTTGAGCGCTGGGCGTTTTTGCGTGCCTCGCTCCTTGGCGGCCGCGGAATCCCGCGGAGCGAGCAGCGAGCTTTGCTCCGGCTCTCAGAAACGAATCAACCCACCAAAAGACGTTCTCATCGCGCACCCCACGTCTCATGCGCTTCATGCGCGCGGTGCGATCGGCATCGCTCATCCGAAATGCTTTCAAAATTGTATCGGCCATTTCCTCGACGTCGTAAGGATTAACCAACAGTGCGCCGGTCTTGAGCTGCTCCGCTGCGCCGGCGAACTGGCTCAGGATGAGCACGCCATTTTCGTCGATGCGGCAGGCACAATATTCCTTGGCTACCAGATTCATTCCGTCCTTGAGCGGCGTAACGAAGGCGATGTCGCATCCGCGGTAGTGCGCGAGAAGGTCGTCGCGATCGAGGCTGCGAAAATGGTATTGCACCGGCAACCAATTACTGGTGGAGAAGCGCCCGTTGATATCGCCGACCAGGCGGTCGATCCGTTGCTTGAACTCGTGATATCTGGGAATCTCTACGCGGCTCGGCACAACAACCTGGGTGAGCACGACGCGTCCGCGCAGTTCCGGATGGCGTTCCAGCGCGTTGCGGAATGCGCGCAAGCGTTCGGGAATTCCTTTGCTGTAATCGAGCCGGTCCACGCCCAGGATCAGCTGGCAATCACGAAACCTGGCACGCAACTCCTGAGATCTGCGCGCGACCGCGTCGGACATTGCACCCCTTTCAAACGAGTCGAAGTCGATTCCAATCGGGAAATGCCCCAGGCGAATCTCGCGTTTTTCGAAACGAACCAATTGAAGTTCGCGGCGAGGAACGACGCGTGCGTCTGACATTACGCGCCGTACGCACCCGAGAAAGTTGCGAACGTCACGCCGAGTCTGGAATCCAAGCAGATCAAACTGGAGCAGGGCGCGCAGTAATCGCTGTGGTTGCGGAAGCTTTGCGAAAATGTCATACGGCGGGAAGGGGATGTGCAGGAAAAACGTCAACGCTGCGCGTAAACCGCGTTCGCGTAATGCCTGCGCGACGTACATCAGGTGATAATCGTGCACCCAGATGAAGTCGTCAGGTTGCGAGCAGCGAGCGATGGCATCGGCGTAATGCTCGTTCACCTCCTTGTAAGCTTCCCAATATGCCGGCTCGAAATTGCAAAAGTTTTGCAGATCGTGAAACAGCGGCCAGATGACTCCGTTTGAGTAGCCGTAGTAAAATTCGTCGCGCTCGGTTTCACTAAGAGCAACGGCCACTACTTTGTAACCGGCGTCACGTGTGGCTTCGGCAAGCGCACGCTTCGGGATTTCGCCTGCACTTCCGGGCCATCCAATCCATACGCCGCCGCGTTCGCGCAGCACCGGCTCCACCGCAGAAACGAGTCCTCCGGCGGCCGGTGTTACTGTCCAAAGGTCTTCGCCTGTCGAATCCAGCGCGAATGGCAACCGATTAGAAACGACGATCAGGCGATTCATTTTTAGAGCGATAAAACGTTAAAAAGGTTACACCGTTACAACGGAGGGAGTCTGGAATCCTTTTAAACCTTGTAACGTTGTAACTCTTTTAACGCCTTTTGTTAAATCGAATATGCTTCCTTCGGCACTTGAGCACGTCCAAGAAATCGCAGGAGCGGGTGACCGCAGCCTTGCGATTTTTCTGGACTACGATGGGACGCTCACGCCAATCGTGAGTCATCCCGATAAAGCGTTTCTCTCAGATTCCATGCGGCAGACGCTGCAAGGATTAGCCATGCGAGCGTCGCTGGCCGTCCTAAGTGGCCGCGATCTCGATGACGTCCGCAAGCGTGTTGCTATCGATGGGATCGTTTATGCTGGCAGCCACGGATTTGATATCGCTGGACCGCGCAGGCTGCGGAGACAACAGGCGACGAAGTTCCTGCCAGCACTGGATGGAGCGGAAAAAGAGCTTCGGGAAAAACTCGCCGGCATTACGGGCGCGCTCATTGAGAGAAAACGTTTCTCCCTCGCTGCGCATTATCGGAACGTAAATGAAAGCTACTTTCCCGAGCTGGAGCGGGCCGTCAGCGAGGTCGCCGCGCGACATCGAGAGCTGCGGACAATGGAGGGCAAAAAAGTTTATGAACTGCTGCCCAACACCGATTGGAACAAAGGCAAAGCTGTGCTCTGGTTACTGGAAAACCTCGGTTTGGAGCACGGCAAGGTCCGTCCGATTTACATTGGAGATGATCGCACGGACGAAGACGCGTTCCGCGCGCTTGGGCAATGCGGCACAGGCATTCTCGTAAGTGAGCAGCCGCGCTCGACCGCCGCGCACTATGCGTTAAAGAATCCCGCCGAGGTTGAGCGCTTTTTGCAGGAACTCATCGAAATGACGAAGCTCGAATGACGAATGACAAATTAAATCCGAATGACGAAATCCGAAAAAACGTGAGGAGATCACCCCCCGTATTGTTCGTCATTCGGACTTCGACATTCCTTCGTCATTCGTCATTAGCGTTTCGTCATTCTGTTTGCCAGTGGAGTGTCAGACTATCGTCGTTGTCTAGGCGCGTCTGAGTGGCAAACGGCTTCCCCAGTTCGTTCAGGCGATTACACAGCCATCTGGCGTCGGCGGCTGATGCACGTTCCAGTCTGAACCGCCGCATTCGCATCGGGACCAAACGCGCAGCGGTCAGTTCGCCGCTGCCGGAGTCGAGTTCAATCAAATACATCAGGGCCAAATCGCCGCGGAATCCGGCAGCTGCCGGATAACCACTGATTCCTTCGTAGTCGGTAAGGAAATCTCCGCAGCCATAAAGAATGAGGCGTCGCTTGAAGACCTCAATCGCTTTCACGTGATGAGAGGAGTGTCCGTGCACGATTGCAATGCCTTCTTGAATCAAGCGATGAGCAAACGTGATTTGGTCACGCGGAATTTCGTAACCCCAATTGCCGCCCCAGTGAATGGAAGCGATAATCAAATCGCCCGTTCGTTGATGCTTGCGCATCCGATCAGCCACGCGCGCGGCGGTGGCTTCAGAAAGGTCATCGAGCAGATTGACTCCGGGCGAAATGCTGGTGGCCCTCCAATCTTGCGGGACACCGCTGGTTGTTGAGGCAAATGAAAATAATAGCAGGCGACCATTGCCAGACGTATTGAGCACTGCAGGCTGCATCGCTTCTTCGGAGTCATTGCCCGCGCCTGCGTGCGCGATGCCTGCCGCGTGTAGGGTTTTCAGGGTTTCCGATAATCCATCGTATCCCCAGTCCAAAACATGATTGTTTGCCAAAGCGCATGCGCTGATCTGCGCAGCGGTGAGGCAGCCAATGTTCTGAGGATGCATCCGATAATGAATTCCTTTTTCTGGCCATGGCGTTTCAGCCGAGGTGACAGCGGTCTCCAGATTTGCGACCCGCAAATCGACCTCGGCGCGTTCCAGTTCGCCCAGCGCTTCGCCCCAGATGTAATCGAAAGTCAGCGGGCGCGGTATCGGTCCATTGGCCTTCTCGGCGAGAGCGACATACTCGCGCGCATCCCGCACATACGGCTCAAATAAGTTTGGATTCACCGGATGGGGGAGCGCCTGATCAATTCCGCGTCCAGTCATCACGTCGCCACAAAGAAAAAGGCGCAACGACATGCTTCAAACTACGCCACCACGTTGGACCATCACAGCTCCAGCTTCATTCCATCGTAGGCAATGCGCACCTCGACGCCACGCTCAGCAGCTATGCCCCGGAGGTTTGCAAATAGCTGGCGTTCATCACCAGTGACAATCTCCGAGCCACAATGCGTAATGATGGCTAGCGGGACGCCTTCTTTTTCGCACCATGTCAACTGGGTGCGAACCGGCGAATGGCCAATGAGTGTTTTGCCGCGTCTTCGAATAAACGAACGCGTTATCGTGGCGCCATCGCCAATGTAAATTTGCACATTTTTCAGCGCCGCTCTGCGCTCGTGGATGAACACGAGATCCGGAACGTAAAAAATGCATGCACGCCCTGCGCTCACACGATACCCAACGGCCGGCGCAAGAATGGAGTGCTCAACTGCGAACGCTTCGAACGTGATGCCGCAAATCTTCGTGGGCGTACGCTCCTTGATTAGTTGCCGATCTTCGACGCGACATCTGGTTAAAGTTTCCCAGGTTTTTTGCGGCGCATACACAGGACAGGGCGCGCCGTTTCGCAAGCCCCAATGCATGGTCCGGGTGCGCATGCGTTAGCGCGATCGCGCTCGGATGCAGCCGCTCAAATTTCCCGAGCCAATCGAGGCCGCAATCGATCATCACATCCGCGGCGCGATACGAGACCATCAGCGAGGTATGCATACGATGCCGTCGCGTTCGCTTCTCAATCTCACCGCGCGTGCCGAGGAATGTCAGTTTCATCAGGAGAACGGGCAGTCCTCTGCACCCCTTCCGATTTGCAATTCACACAGTGGCGCGCCCTACCGGGCTGCGCGCTTGATTTCATCCACCGATGCCGGGTTTTCCAATGCGGATGTGTCGCCGAGTTTTTCACCCAGGTACGCGGCGCGCACGATCCGGCGCATCACTTTTGCGTTCCGTGTCTTCGGTATGTCAGCAACGAAAACTACTTCGCGCGGGGCAAGTGCTTTGCCAAGGTTACGTCCGACGTCTTTTTTTAATTCGGCTGCAAGGGTTTCATCGCCATTGGCACCTTTCTTCAAGACGCAAAAGCAAACCAGTGCTTCGCCCTTTATGGAATCAGGGACGCCAATGGCTGCGGCTTCGCTAACCTGCGGGTGAGCAACAAGAATTGACTCCACTTCCGCGGGGCCCACGCGTTTGCCACCAACTTTAATTGTATCGTCGGAACGCCCGAGAATATACCACAGCCCATCGTTATCGACTGCCGCCCAATCGCCGTGCACCCAGACGTCCGGGAAACGCGACCAGTAAGTATCGATGTAGCGCTCGCTGTCTTTCCAAAAGCCGCGCGTCATCCCGATCCACGGCTCGCGGATCACCAGTTCGCCCACTTGTCCGCGCACGGATTTTCCATTTTCATCGACAACAACGGCAGCCATTCCCGGGAGCGGTCCGGAGAACGCACACGGTTTCATTGATGTGAGGACATTGCCCATCACAATTCCGCCGGAGATTTCAGTGCCGCCGGAATAATTGATGATTGGAAGTTTTCCGCGGCCCACATTTTGGAAAAGCCACATCCACGGATCGGGATTCCACGGTTCGCCGGTGGAAGCGAACTTACGAAGCGATGAGAGATCGTGTTGATGCACAATCTCGTCGCCGTGACGCCGCAGCGCGCGGATCAACGTCGGCGAGACGCCGAGCGCCGTCACTTTATGTCGATCCACCAATTGCCACACGCGATCTGGTTCCGGAAAATCGGGAGCGCCATCGTAAAGCATCATGGTGGCGCCGAGCAGCAACGTGCCGAAAACTTCCCATGGTCCCATCATCCAGCCCATATCGGTCATCCAGAAAAGAGTTTCGTCCGGGTGCAGATCGAGCCCGTGCCACATGTCCTGCGCCGATTTAACTGGAAACCCGCAATGCGTATGGACCGCGCCTTTTGGCCGACCGGTGGTGCCCGAAGTGTAAATGATCATCATCGGATCTTCCGCCGACGAGCGCGCAGTTGGTTTTTGAGAGCCGGGAGTTGATTGATTTATCAGTTCGCGCCACGAATGCGTTTTGTAGGGCGAACGCTCCGCTTGCTGATCTTCTGCAGTTCCCAATACGATCAAATGTTTCAGCGTGGCGATCTGCGACGCTGCTTCCTGCGCGACTGATTTCATCGCGCAAAATTTTCCGCGCCGATAAGTTCCATCGGCAGTGAAAAGCGCTTTTGCCTCGGCGTCCTTGAGCCGCGAAACAATCGCCGCTGCACCAAAACCGGAGAAG
>WNGJ01009046.1_pt1 | contig 14113 bp, 21 predicted proteins | sample 5400611 | NCBI WGS metagenome assembly WNGJ01 (sample SAMN13153375, study PRJNA577476) | soil metagenome | isolation source: 40 cm soil or saprolite under Garry oak tree replicate 1 | place: USA:California | collected 2016-06-15 | reverse complement strand
ACCTCTTGACCAGGTAAGAGGGCACGGCTCCGCCCTCCAGGAAGGTGCTGGCAGCCCAGCTGACCGTGACGTTGCGCGCGCTTGGCGTCGCCGTCGGCTTCGCCCCGACCGAGGCAGACATGTTCTTCGAGCGCGCGGAGCCGACACCGCTCCCCGCCGGCTGCCAGCTTGCCAAGGCGGAACCCGCGGTCACGGCGAGAGCCGCAGCGAAAACGCTTAGCGCAACCCTCAAGGCCTTACCGCCTTTCCGTAGAACGTCAGCGTGAAGGTGGCGCCCTCGCAGGCCGCCGGCGCGCCGGCACGCAGGCTCGCGGTGAGAACCAGCGTCCGGGTCGAACGCGGCCCGACTGCAAGCGAGCCTCGGAACCCGCTGACCTTCACGTTCCCGAGCGGGCAGGGACGTCCTGACGCGGCGATCCGGGCACCAACGGACGTGACGCGGATCCTGCGGGGCCACGGATTTCGGATCCGGAGAACGAGCGGCAACCGGCTTCCCGGCATCAAGCCGTCGACGTGACCGGTGATCGAGAACCGCTTGGGCGCAGCCTTCGAGGACCACGCGGGGACCCGGCCCAGGGCGTGGGCGGCCGTGACCGCAGTTCCGGCGGCCACGGCTGCGGCGAGCGCTGCTCGGCCCGGGCCGTGCATGCCCTACGCGTTGCTGACGGCGGCGACGTCGACGGGAATCGAGAACAAGGCGCCCTGGCACGCGTTCGCCGACGCGTTGCTTATCGCGACCGCACCGGTCAGGGTGAACGTGTTCGTTGCGCCGGCGCCAAGCGCGAGCGCGAGACCGGACTGAGTCGTGAACGTGACGCCGGTCGAGGCGTTACACGCCGCTCCCTTGTCGGAGGTGATCGACGTGCTCGCCGTCTGCGAGACGGTCGTGATCAAGACCGGGAACGAGTTGGGATTTGTCACCGCGATCTTGACGTTGCCGGTCGCGCCGGGGTACAGATCGGCCACCGTGCTTCCCGAGGCGTCGCCAAGCGTCAGCGACGACGAGTTGCCGGCCTTCGCGTAGCCCGTCCCACTTCCGGTCGCGTTCCACGCGCCAATGGCGATGCCGACGGCGACGAGAACAGCCGGAACCGCCAGGAGTGCGACGCGCTTTGGAGTCAGCAGCTTGCTCATCTCAAAGCCTCCTTGCTGGGATGACCACCCTCCCTCGATCGAGGGAGGCCTCATCCGTAATCGGCCGCAACGTTGCCGCACTTGAGCTTTTTCGCTCACCTTTGACAAGCAAGACGATGCGAGGCGGGAGCCGTCGTGCCATCAGTAGGATCCGGCCCATGGAATGTGACGTCGCAGTCCTCGGCGGCGGCCCCGGTGGCTATACCGCGGCGATCCGAGCGGCCCAGCTGGGCGCCAGGACCGTCTGCATCGAGCAGGAGCCGGAGCTCGGCGGCACGTGCCTGCGGATCGGCTGCATCCCCACGAAAGCGTGGGTGCAGACCGCGTTCGCGATCAAGGAGGCCGAGCACACGTTCGCCAAGCTCGGCGTCCAGGTCGGCGCGCCGAGCCTCGACTTCGGCACCGCCAACGAGTGGAAGTCGCAGGTCGTCCACCAGATGACGCAGGGGGTCGCGAGCCTCTTCAAGGCGAACGGTGTCGAATGGGTCAAGGGCACGGGCCGCTTCAAGGACGCGAACACGATCGCCGTCGAAGGCGCCGAGGACGTCACCTTCAAGTCCGCGATCATCGCGACCGGCTCGTTCCCGCTCTGGCCGCCGATCGAAGGCCTGAACTCACCCCGCTGCGTCGATTCCGAGCGTCTGCTCGCGCAGACCGAGGTGCCGAGGCGGCTCGTCATCCTCGGCGGCGGCATCATCGGCTGCGAGTTCGCCTCGATCTTCCGGCGTTTTGGGTCCGAGGTGACGATCATCGAGATGCTGCCGAAGCTGATTCCTGCCGAGGACGACGATGCTTCGCTGGAGCTGGCGAAGCAGTTCAGCAAGCGCGGAATCGCTCTTCAGCTCCAAAAGCAGTGCACGAAAGTCGAGGACTCCGATACCGGCCTGACCGTCCACTTCGGCGACGGCGAGACGGTCGAATGCGACCTGATGCTCGTCGCCGTCGGGCGCGGGCCCAACGTCGAGAACCTCGGCCTCGAGCAGATCGGGGTCGAGTTCGAGAGGAGCAAGGGCATCGCAGCCGACGAGCACCGACGCACGACCCTCGGCCACATCTACGCGGTCGGCGACTGCGCCGGCTACTGGCAACTCGCGCACACCGCCTTCCGCGAAGGCGAGGTCGCCGCGGAAAACGCGGCGGGCCATGATGCGATCGTCGACAACCGGGCCGTTCCCCGCCCGATCTACACCGACCCCGAGATCGCAGCCGTCGGCTTGACCGAGGCGGCCGCCCGCGAGCAATACGGCGACGACGTCGCGACCGGAATGTTCCCCTGGGTCGCGAACGCGCGCGCCGTGATGCAGAACGAGACCGTCGGCTGGGTGAAATCGATCCACGAGACGCGCTACGGCGAGCTGCTCGGGCTGGTGATGGTCGGCCCGCACGTGACCGATCTCGTCGAGGCGGGCGTGGTCGCGATTGACGCCGAGGCGACGGTGGAGACGGTCGCGGACGGCATGGCTGCGCACCCGACACTGTCCGAGGCGATCAAGGAAGCAGGGCTCGTCGCGCTCGGGCGCCCGATCCACGTCCCGATCAGGAAGCGCGCGAAAGCTACCGCGTAACGCGCGTGTGAAGCCGGCGGCGTATCCGCGGCTAGGTTTGGGGCGTTAGTCAACCATGGAGGCAGCCAGGGCGGCGCGGGGCGGGCGCCGTGAAAACCTGTCTCTGAAACTCGCGCCGAGGGCACGGCGCCGCAAGGATTCGTTCGACGCTGCCTTCGAAGACTTCTATCGCGAGCACGTCGCCGAGATCTACCAGTACGCCCTCGCGGTTCTGGGCAACTCCGCGGACGCTGAGGACGTCACCCAGCAGACGTTCCTGAACGCCTACCGCGCGTTCCAACGGGGCGAACGCCCCAAGAAGGCCCACAACTGGCTGATCAAGATCGCGCACAACGTTTGCCGCATGCGCTGGCGCCAGTCGGGTAGGCGGCCGCAGGAGGTCCCGCTCGAGCGCGCAGGCGAGCCGGCCGCCCCGGACGACGAGAGGCCCTCGCTCGACGAGGTCCTGAGCGCCCTCGCGAAACTGCCCTTCAACCAGCGCGCCGCGATCGTGATGCGCGAGGTCGAGGATCGCAGCTACGCCGAGATCGCCGAGGTGCTCGGCGTCACCGTGCCGGCCGTCGAGGCCCTGCTCTTCCGCGCCCGCGGAAACATGAGGAACGCCCGGAAGGCGCTGGCGGGCGCGCTCGGCATTGCCCCGGTACCGGCTTCGCTGGGGTCCTTCGTCGGTGGCGGCAGCGGCGGCCTGATCGCGGCCGGCGGAGCGGCTCTCGGCTCGGAGCTCGCACTCAAGGCCGCCGCGATCGTGGCGACGAGCGTCGTCGTCGGGGGTTTGGGATTCAAGGCGGTCAGCGCCGTCGCGACGCCCAGACGCCGACGTCCCGCCTCCAGCAGCTGCAAGGTCAGGCGCGGCTCTTTGCCCCAAGCGTGCTGCGAGGGCCGGCGTCCGTCACACCGAAGCGCGCCGATGGCGCCTCGGCCTTCCGGCGTCCGTCGCGGGCCCTGTCCGGACAGGGCGGGCTCACCAACCAACCACCCAACGACGGGCCCTCCCAGATCGGCCGCGCCGAGCCCGTCCAGCCTGGAGGCGAGGCGTCCGCTATTTCGGCGGTCTCGACCTCGCCGACGGACACCGTCGGCGGCGTTGTGGGCTCGGTGCCGACCGTGCCGGCCGTGCCGACGGTGCCGGCGGTGCCGACCGTGCCAACCGTGCCGCCTGCCGTGACCCTGACGACCCCTGTCACGTCCGTGACGGTCACGGTGCCGACGCTTCCGCCCCCGCCGCCCGTGAAGTAAAGCCGGCGCGAGCAAGAAACGCCGCAAATCAGCATCTGCAAGGTCAATGGGGTCTGCGGCGCACTGCCTCCACGAAAGGCTGGCGATCTCGCGCGACCTGGACGGGAGGCTCTCCTGGCGAGAGCGGCGGCGGCTGCGTGCGCACCTGCGCACCTGCGAGGGGTGCGCAAGCTTCGCCCGTTTCCAGCGAGAGCAGCGCGCGGCGCTTCGAAGCCTGCGGCTGATCGCCGTGCCAATCTCGTTGCAAGTTTTTCGACCGACCGGCTTCTAACGAGGCGGGATGTGCCCTCGTCCCATTCCGGGGCCGCGCCCGCCCGCCGGCCCCGGACCTTTCCCTTTTTGGTTAGGCCTCCAGTAGTGTGGGTAAGCGATTCTCGTGAGCGTGATCAACAGACGCAATGCGATCATGGGCTGGGCGGTCTGGAAGGTCGCAAAACGCGCCGGCAAGAAGAAGGCGCGCGACGTGACTCCGTCGGTCGAGGGCGGCAAGCCGAACAAGTCGCTGATCGCGGTGGCGATCGCCGCGGTCGCCGGCGCGTTCGCGTTTCTGCGCGGGCGCCGCTCCGCGACCGACTGAACGCGGTCGACTCGGACTAGACCCCGAGGGCCTGCCGGTTTAGCTTTGTCTGCAACGACAACCGTAGGTAGAGAGGGGTTCACCGATGCGAATCGAGAAGTCCGTCACGTCGATCACCTGGATTCCGTCCGAGGCGATCTCGGGCATGCCCAAGCTGCCGTTCGAGATGGGCGTCGCCCACTACGACGACCCGCCGCCGGACAAGCTCGACGACGTCGAGGCGCTTCGCCAGGCGGATGCCTTCCGCGAGGCGAACGAGCTGCGCGCCTGGGTCGAGTTCGACGACGGCAAGCCGTCGCTCTACGGCTACTCCGGCGGCGGCCACATCGGCGTCACCCGGATCAAGCTCGGGCGGCGTGAGCTGACCTTTCCGGCCGTGCAGTATCCGCTCCTCCAGGCGGAGCCCGAAGTCGGCGACGGCTGGGTCAAGTTCAGACAGTCGGCCGGCGGCCACATGGGCCTGCCCGCGCCGAGGCGCGTCAGCGGCAAGCCGTTCTTCCGGATCAAGTCTGCCTCCGCGTGGACGACGCTCGCGCTGACGATCAACGCGGACGGAGCGGCCGAGCACGCCCTCGAGGGCGCGAGTCCGTTCCCGCGCCACTGGCTCTACGACGACGACGGCAAGCTGGTGGAGAAGTCCGGGATGATCGACTTCGGCGAGTGGTACAAGAAGTCGCACGGCAAGAACACGCCGTGGGGCGAGGAGGATTCACCGGCCCTGACGACCGCGGTCGAGTCCGACCTCGAGCGTGAGCTTTCCGCCTCGATCATGCGCGAAGGCAAGAAGCTCGAGCGGCGCAACCTGAAGGAGGGGGAGGCGCTGACCGAGCAGGGCGAAGAGGGCAACGAGCTCTACCTCCTGCTCGACGGAGTCGTCGACATCGAGGTGGACGGTGAGCCCGTGGCCGAGATCGGCCCAGGGGCGCTCCTCGGCGAGCGTGCGCTGCTCGAGGGCGGAACGCGGACCGCAACTGTCCGCGCGAAGACGCCCTCGCGGGTAGCGGTCGTCCCAGGCGATGCTGTCGACGAGTCCGCGCTGCCGGAGCTCGCGGCCTCGCACCGCCGGGAAGAGAGCTAAGAAGAAGTCACACATTCGTCACAGTTCGGTCGCACGGTCTCTGCTTTGATCGGGACCGTGCGACCGACTGTGCGCCAGATCTATGCGCTTGCCGCTGCTCTCTGCGAGAAAGCGGGCGAGGAGTTCCCGGAGACGCGCGAGGACGCATCCGAGCTAATCGAGCGGCTGCGGATCGAGAACGGCCATCCGGCCCCGCGGCTCGAGGATCTGCCGCCGCTACCGCCGGGCCCTCGCCGCCACCGCAGCGGCCGCGGCGGGGCCGACAAGCTGGCCCGGCGGATCGCGGCGGAGGTCGCGCGGGAGCTGCGCTAGCAAGCCCTCCTACTCGAAGGTATGGCTGCAAATGGGCCATTTGGCCTATAGCCAGGACGATATCGACCTGCGATTCTGCGACTGGGATGAGGGGACCGATGTTGCTTCTGTACGGACTGCTCGGGCTGTACGCGCTCGAGATCGTCTTGCCGCTGCTCGCGCTGGCGATCGCGTTCGTGACGCGCTGCGCCCGGCGCGCGCTTTCCGTCTGATCTAAATCGCAAGCGCTAGTCGTGGGCGGCGAGCCAGTCGCCGAGGACCTGCCGGTATCGGTCCCGCTCCTCGACGAAGGGGGTGTGCGAGGACTCCTCGAACAGCACCCACTCGCTGTTCGGGATCCCGTCGCGCAGGGTCTCCTGCAGCGCGGGCGTCGCCTCGTCGTAGCGGCCCGACGTAAGCAGCGTCGGGACGTCGATGTCGCCGAGCCGGTTTTTCGACTGCCAGTCCTTGATCGAGCCGATCACGTGGAACTCGCTCGGCCCGTTCATCGTGTGGTAGACGGTCGGGTCCTTCTCGATCCACGCGAACGCGTCGATCAGCTCCTGCGGCCAGGGGTCGAGTCGGCAGACGTGGCGCCGGTAGAAAACCATGCAGGCCTCTTCGTACTCCGGATCGTCGGTTGTCCCCGCCTCCTCATGTCGCTTCAGCGTCGCCTCGACCTCCGGCGGCAGCTCGGCGCGCAGCCGGTTCGCCTCAGCGACGAAATCCGGGAACGAGGCCGCGGTGTCTGTCAGCACGAGCGATTTCAGCCCGGGTGGGTGTGTAAGCGCGTACTCCTGCCCGAGAAAGCCGCCCCAGGAGGAACCGAGGACGTGGTGCCGATCGGCGATTCCGAGTTCGTCGACGAGATTGTGGAGCTCTCGAACGAACAGGTCGACGGTCCAGAAGTCGGCCCCTCGCTCCGGGTAGTGCGAGCTCCGGCCATTGCCGATCTGGTCGTAGAAGACGACCGCACGGCCGTCCTGCGCGAGGTCGACGAGCGCGAGCAGGTAGTCGTGGGTCGCGCCGGGGCCGCCGTGGAGGGTGACGAGCGGGGCGGGAGCATCGGGGTCGCCCGGGCGAAGGTCGCCGTCGATTCGGTACCACGTCTCGGCGATGTCACCGTTGAGGCGAAACGGGGCGTTTCCTTCTCGCATCGGTGCAACGGTATTCAGCGGCGACCCGCCGCATGAATTTAAGTTGCGCCTTACGTTAGCTTCTGCTTAACTAGGCGCCGTGGAAGCCGCAGTGAAAGCGATCGCCGCCCCCCGCCGGCGCCAGATCCTGACGCTCGTGCGCGACGGCGAGCTCTCGGCAGGCGAGATCGCCGGGCACTTCGACATCACGAGGCCGGCGGTTTCCCAGCATCTGAACGTCCTCAAGGAGGCGGGGCTCGTGAGCGAGCGACGCAACGGCACGAGGCGGCTCTACCGGGCCCGCCCGGAAGGGCTCGCCGAGCTGAAGGAGTTCCTGGAGGAGTTCTGGGACGAACGCCTCAGCGCACTCAAGCGCGAGGCAGAAAAGGAGGAGAAGAAGCGTGGAAACGACGACTGAGACGACGGTCGAGCGGGAGCTCGCGATCGACGCCAGCCCCGAGACCGTCTGGGAGTTCCTCATCGACCCGGAGAAGCTGGCGCGCTGGTTCGGCAGCCGGGCCTGGCTCGACCCGCGTCCCGGCGGCCAGTACCGGGTCGACGTGATCCAGGGGCACATCGCAGCCGGCGAGTTCGTCGAGCTCGAGCCGCCGCGCCGCCTCGTCCACACGTTCGGCTGGGAGCCCGCGGGCGACCAGGAGAACCCGGTGCCGGAGGGATCGAGCACGATCGAGTTCGAGCTCGAGCCGAGCGGCGAGGGGACGATTCTCAAGTTCCGTCACTACGGCCTGCCCAACGCCGAAGCGGCGCAGAGCCACGCCCACGGCTGGGATCACTACCTCTCGCGCCTGGTCATCGCGGGCCGCGGCGACGACCCCGGCGAGGACCGCGGGCCGGAGGGCATGTGAGCGTCGTCGCCCACGACGAGTGGCTCGCGGCGCGCAAGGAGCTGCTCGCCACAGAGAAGGAGTTCACGCGCGCGCGCGATGAGCTGGCCCGCCAGCGGCAGGCGCTGCCCTGGGAGCCGGTTGAGAAGGACTACGTCTTCGAGGGGCCGAACGGCAAGCAGACGTTGGCGGAGCTCTTCGACGGCCGCAGCCAGCTGCTCGTCTACCACTTCATGTTCGATCCCGAGGACGAGGCCGGCTGCCCGGTCTGCTCGTTCTGGGCCGACAACTTCGAGCCGGTGGTCCAGCATCTAAGGCACCGGGACGTGACCATGGTCGCGATCTCCCGAGCGCCGCTCTCGAAGATCGAGCCGTACAAGCAGCGGATGGGATGGAGCTTCACCTGGGTCTCCGCGTTCGAGAACGACTTCAACCACGACTACAGGGTCTGGTTCGCCCCGGAGGAGCGAGACGAAGCCGTCTACAACTACGAGACGCTCGCGCCGAGGAACCCGGATCGTGAGGGCGTCAGCGTCTTCGCCAAGGACGAGAGCGGAAACGTGTTCCACACCTACTCGGCCTATGCGCGCGGCATCGACCTCGTCAACACCGCGTACAACTACCTCGACCTTGTCCCGAAGGGCCGCGACGAAGACGGTCGCGGTGCGTTCTGGGTGCGTCGGCATGACGAGTACTGACGCACAGGCGCTCTTCGACCGCGCCGCGAAGCGCCTGCGCGGCGTCGAACGCGGCAAGATGCTCTCGGCGAGCGGGCTCAGAGATCCGGCGGCCGGGAAGTTCTTCGCCTTCGTCACTCGGGGTCAGCTCGTGGTCAAGCTCCCCGCAGAGCGAGTGACCCAGCTGATCGCGAGCGGCGACGGCCGCGTCTTCGACGCCGGCAAGGGCCGGCCGATGCGGGAGTGGGTCGGCTTGACCCCGGCCGACGAGACCGCCTGCGCCGAGTACATGCGCGAGGCGCGGAAGTTCGTCGCGCGCTGACGTCAGACGCGGGCTTTAGCGGACCACGAAGGACGTTCGCAGTGAACCGGCCGAGCCGCAGGCGTCGGTGATGGCCCAGCGACCCGGAGTCGTCCGGGTCCCGACCTTCCACGTCCACGAGACACGACCGCCGAAGGGACGCTTCGGATAGAGGCCTTGCGCGTGTGAGGGTCCGCTCTTGTACCAGACCGTGATCGAGCAAGTCCGCGCCGGCAGCCATAGGCCACACGGCTCATTTGGGCGCTGGTCGTGGCCTAGCACCTGCTTTGGGAAGATGTCCCCGTGGAGCAGCGGCTGAGCCTCGTCACACTCGGCGTCCGTGACCTGGCACGGGCGCGGCAGTTCTACGAGGCGCTCGGCTGGACGTCGGGCGCTGCCCCGGCCGAGGACGTCGTCTTCTTCCAGGCGGGCTGCATGATCGTGGCTCTCTGGGGCCGCGACCAGCTCGCCGAGGATACGGTCGTCCAGGACAGCGGGGGGTGGGGAGGCGTCACTTTGGCCTACAACGCCCGCTCGCCAGCCGAAGTCGACTCGGTGCTCACCGAAGCCGAGGCTGCGGGCGCGACCATCCCACGCCGAGGGGCGGAAACGTTCTGGGGCGGCTACTCAGGCGTCTTCGTCGATCCCGAAGGGCACCCCTGGGAGGTGGCGCACAACCCGCACTGGACGTTGCGCGAGGACGGAGCGGTCAGCCTCGGCCCCTGAAGCCAGGTCCGGCGACCGGGTCCCGAGACATGGCCCGGGACCAGGTCCCGCGGTCAACCCCGAATGAGCGCGTCTTGTAGCCGCGCGAGCCCGACCTCGAGCGTCTCATCCGTGACTGCAAGCGAGATCCGCGCCCAGCCGGCGCCGCTGGGGCCGAAGCCTTCGCCGGGGGCGAGCGCGAGGCGGTGCTCGGTGAGCAGTTGCTGGTTCGTCAGGCCCTCCGGCAGCTTGAACCAGACGTAGAACGTCCCTTCCGAGACCGCGTCGACGACCTCGAGGACACGGTCGCGGCGGCGCTCGTAGGTCGCGGCGCGCGCGGCGACCGAGTCCTGCGGGCCGGTCAGCGCCGCGATCCCGGCCTCCTGGATCGGACGGAAGCTGCCGACGCGGCAGTGGTCATTCAGCAGGTTGATCCGCTCGACGATCTCGGCGTTGCCGAGCACGAACCCGAGCCGCCAGCCGGCCATTCCGTACGACTTCGACATCGAGAACATCTCGACGCCGACGTCCTTCGCCCGCGGCACGGCGAGAAAGCTGCGCGGCTCGCGGCCGTCGAAGAGCAAGTCGGCGTAGGCGAAGTCGTGGACGACCGCCGCGTCGGTCTCGCGCGCGTACTCGATCGCGAGCTCGAAGGTGCCGTCGCGGACGACTGCAGCGCAGGGGTTCGAGGGATAGTTCAGGTAGACCGCCGCTACGTCACCACGCGGCGCGCGGGAGAAGTCGGGCTGCCAGCCGGCCACCGGATCGAGCGGCACGGTCTCGAGCGCGGCGCCCGCGAGCGCCGGCCCGGAGGGGTAGTCCGGATACCAGGGGTCCGGAAGCACCACGGTCGAGCCGCGCTCGGCCAGCACCAGCGAGAGCTCGACGATCGCCGTCTTCGTCCCCGGCACGACGGCGACCTCGCTGTCTGGGTCGAGCTCGACGCCGTAGACGGTCGCGTAGCGGTGCGCGATCGCCGCCCGGAGCTCGGGAAGCCCGCGAAACGGCGCGTAGCCGTGCGCCGTAGGCCTGTTGGCCGCCTCGGCGAGCGTGTCGACAACGTGCTGCGGCGGTCCTGTCTCCGGGTTTCCGCGTCCGAGATCGACGATCGCCTCGCCTTCCCGCGCCGCCGCAGCGGTGACCCGGGCAAGGAGCGCTCCGAAGTACTGCTCAGGGAGCCGATCGAGCCGGTTCGGCCGTGGGCGCATCGCGCGATCGTAGGACTTTCTCCACTTCCGGCACAGAAGCATTTCAATCTGTGTGCTTCGATCGAGTCGTGAATGCCGGACAGGCGAAAGGGATCGCGTCACAGCTCGACCTCGATCTCGACGACATCAGCATTTGCCTCGCTTGTCTTAGCTTCGTCTCGATGGCAATCGACGGCGGCGACGAGCGCGACGTCCGTGGCCAGCTGATTCGGATGACACCGGACCTGTGGGCCGAAGGGCTGGCGCTGCCGGCGCGCCTTGCCCTCAAACGCGCGTGCGAGCGGGGCATCCCCGGCGCCGAGAGAGCTCTGGCCGACGTCGAGCAGCGAGGTGGACGCAGCTTGACGGCGCAGGCGATCGTCCATCGGCTCGCGGCCGATCTGTCCGCTCGCGCGCAGGGCGACCCGCTCAAAATGGGCTTCGAGCCCTGGCCTCCGGCCTCGCTCAACTGATGCTTGCACAGTGCTAGCATTCGACGCATGGCGACCCTCTACGTGCGAAACGTGCCGGAGAACGTCTATGCCCGGTTGCGCGAGCGTGCGCGTAGGAACGGTCGCTCTGTGAACGCAGAGGCGCTCGAGGTTCTCGCCGAAGCCGCGGATCAGGAAACCGAAACGCCGATTACGGACCGACTCGAGCAGATCGCGAGGAAGATCAAACTGGGCCCCGGTGATCCGATGCCCGAGGATTTGATCCGCGAGGCTCGCGATTCGCGTTAACGCGGTCGTCGACGCGAGCGTCATCGTGCGCGCCGTCGTCGCAAACAGCGTCGCCGCCCGAGAATGGACGCGCGCGATCGAGCGCCGGACAGTTCGTGCGAGCGCTCCCGACCTCATCTACGCGGAAGTCGGTCAGGCCGTGCTCGGATATGTCCGCAGTCGGCGCCTCGACGTAGGAGATGCAGCGGAAATCGTCGAGGCAGTACAGGCGTTCCCGCTCCGTGTTGCCCCGCTTGACACCCTTGTCCGGGCAGCGCTGGCGGTCGCGATCGAGCGCGAGCTCAGCGTTTATGACGCCTGCTACGTCGCGCTCGCGGAAGCGGCTGGCGCGACGCTCGTGACCGCGGATACGCGTCTCGCCGACGCCTGCGATCGCGTGGAGCTCGTCGCCTGAACCTCAGCCGGGCGTCGGCGCCACGACGAGTCCCAACCTTTGGCGCGCGGCTTCGATCACGCTCGCCGGAACCGGCTCGGTCCGGCGAACCGGCAGCGACTGCCCGCCGCCGTCCCCGAACAGCACGACGCCGAGCTCGCGCTGGGCCGGGTCGTGACTCAGCCGGTAGCGAATGCCGCCGAAGCCGGCGGCCGCGAACGCCTCCGCCCAGGCCTGCGGCACCGTGTAGTCCGGTTGCGTGTGGATTGCGCCCGTGATCCCGAACTTCCGCGCGGCTCTGACGGTGCAGTCGGCAAGCCTCGCTCGCGTCGGCGGCACCATGCTGCTCAGCGAGCGTGCCTCGACCTCCGCTTCCGGGATCACGGTGGCCACGCGGAAGACCTCGATGAAGGCGCCGATCGCCGTGACGGCGAGGTAGCACGACCCACTGCCGTCGCGGAGGTCGAAACGTCCCGAACCGTCACCCGAGAACCACCAGGGCCCGGCGTCGCTGCGGTGGATGCGGTAGAGGGAGCGGCGGCGGTCGACGTCGGAGGACGGAAACCGTGTCAGATCGTCGGGCGGTAGCCCGAGCGGGCTCAAGCGTTACTGCCGCAGGCGCTGCGCGTACCGCGTCGCCGCCTCGAGCGCAGGCTCGGTCGGACGGCCGGCACGCAACCAGGCGGCCGGCGTCTTTCCCTGCAGTCGCGGCTCGGGCGTCACGAACCAGGACGCGACCGTGTACGGCGTCTCGACGGCCCCGTCGAAGATCTCGAGGATCCGCTCGAGCGCCGGCAGCCGCTTGCCGGTTCGTCCGAACTGGAAGGCGGGGAACGCGAGGCGGCCGTCCTCCTCGGGGAGCGCGAGCAGGCGGCCCCGCTTGGCGAGCTCGCTGACGGACTGCCGCGTGCCGCGCCCCATCACCTCGCGCACCTGCTTCGAGGAGTACAGGGGGCCGAGGTGCTTGTGCCAGACGACGTCCGAGGCTGCGAGCAGAGCGGCGCGGCGGCCGAGGGCCGAGGGGTCAACCTCGCGTTCTCTGCCGGTGATGCCAAGCTCGCCGAGCGTCTGCTGGAACGTCTTCGCCGCTTCCGCGAGTGCCGCCGTCATGGATCGAGCGTAGCCGTCAGGACCGTCAAGCGTCAAGCGTGTCAAGAACGAGCGACAGGCAAGAGAGCCCCCGGTAGAAAGATTGTCACACTCCCGGCACGTTTCCCGCTTGACGAAAACCGGTGTCGGACACCGGTTTTGTCAAGCGCGACGTGTGACCAAACCGTGCCGGAAGTGAGTTCTTTTTAACCCGTTAGGGGAAAGCCTCAAGCCGCGGACTGGAGGAAATGCAGCCGGTGGGCTTGAATGGAAGTCAGCAAGCCGACGAGAGGAGCCTTGTGAAGGGCCAGCAGAAACCGAAGCAGCTAGCGAAGAAGGTCCCGCAGAAGACGCTGAAGGAGAAGCGCCAGGAGAAAAAGGCCAAGAAGAAGGCCGGCGGCGCCTTCGATCATTGACCGGCGCCGGGCGGCGTTAAGCCGGCGTCGCGTCCCGCTCGCGCTTTTGCCTTGACGCCTGCGACTGCCGCTTCTGCGCCGAGAGCTCGACCTTCCGCAAGCGAATGCTCTTCGGCGTCACCTCGACGCACTCGTCGTCGCGGATGAACTCGAGCGCCTGCTCCAGCGACAGCGGCCGCGGCGGGATCAGCCGCACCAGCTCATCGGCCGTGGCCGAGCGCATGTTCGTCAGCTTCTTCTCCTTGGCGGCGTTGACGTCGAGATCCTCGGCCCGCGAGTTCTCGCCGACGACCATGCCTTCGTAGAGCTCGTCGCGCGGGGCGACGAACAGTGAGCCTCGCTCCTGCAGCGCCGCGATCGCAAAGCCGGTCGCCTGGCCGCGCCGGTCGGCGACCAGCGAGCCGGTGGGCCGCGTCCGCAGCCGGCCGTGCCACGGCTCCCAGCGCTCGAAGACGTGGTGCATGATCCCGGTCCCGCGGGTCTCGGTCAGGAACTCCGTGCGGAAGCCGATCAGGCCGCGGGCCGGCACGAGGTACTCCACCCGCGCCCAGCCGGTGCCGTGGTTGACCATCTGCTGCAGCGCCCCCTTGCGCAGCGACAGCAGCTGGGTGACGACGCCGATGTAGTCCTCGGGCACGTCGATCGCGACGCGCTCGACCGGCTCGTGCTTCTTGCCGTCGATCTCTCGCGTCAGCACCTCCGGCTTGCCGACGGTCAGCTCGAAGCCCTCGCGGCGCATGATCTCGACCAGCACCGCGAGCTG
>WNGJ01018805.1_pt1 | contig 14114 bp, 13 predicted proteins | sample 5400611 | NCBI WGS metagenome assembly WNGJ01 (sample SAMN13153375, study PRJNA577476) | soil metagenome | isolation source: 40 cm soil or saprolite under Garry oak tree replicate 1 | place: USA:California | collected 2016-06-15 | reverse complement strand
CCCACCTTTACGCCCTTCTGAAGATGGCGAAGCAGAATGGTGTGGACCGCGTCTTCGTGCATGCATTCATGGATGGACGCGATACGTTGCCTACCAGCGGCGCCGGCTACCTGGAGCAGTTGCTGCAGAACGTGCGCGAGTACAACACGGGTAAGATCGCGAGCGTGAGTGGACGCTACTACGCGATGGATCGTGACCGCCGGTGGGAGCGAATCGCCAAAGCCCTCAATGCCATGGTATTCGGCGATGGCGAAGGCGGGAGGTATGCCGATCCCGTGCAGGGCGTGAAGGATTTCTACAACAAAGGTGTGACCGATGAATTCATAGTGCCGTTCGTTTGCGTGGATAAGCAGGGGCAACCGCTGGCGACCATCCGCGACAACGACTCCTGTATCTGCTTCAACTTTCGAGCTGACCGCGTTCGCCAGATTACCCGCGCCCTCGCCGGCAATAGTGGGCTGAATGAAAAAGGAGGCCGCGATCTGCCGGGGGCAGACGATCTCGACATGACAATTCCACGCGATCGGGTGCCCAAGAACCTGCATTACGTGTGCATGACGCGGTATGACAAAAACTTCCGTCTCCCCGTCGTGGTTCCGCCCGAATCATTGAGCAACATTCTGGCCAATGTAATGGCTGGAACGAAGATGCGTAATCTACGGGTGGCCGAAACCGAGAAATACGCGCACGTCACATACTTTTTCAACGGAGGTATTGAAGAGCCGTTTCCCGGAGAAGACCGCGTGCTCGTGCCTTCGCCCAAAGTTAGTACGTACGATCTGAAGCCCGAGATGAGCGCGGCGGGAATCGCCGATGCAGTCGTAAAAGCCACCGAAGAGGGGACATTTGATGTGATCATCGTCAACTTCGCGAATGCGGACATGGTTGGACACTCAGGCAAGATCGAACCAACAGTGAAAGCAGTCGAAACTGTGGATGCTTGTCTGGCACGCATCGAAACTGTAGTGCGCACGAAAGGTGGCGCCATCCTTATCACCGCCGATCACGGCAATGCAGAAATGATGATTGATCCCACGACGGGTGGGCCACACACGGCGCATACTACTAATCCCGTCCCTTTCATTATGGTCGCCGAGAACAGCAAGCCGTTCAGGTTGAGGCCGGGCGGATCGTTACGCGATATCTCGCCGACGATGCTGGGTATGCTGGGTATCGATGAACCGCAAGAGATGACAGGACAAGACCTGCGGTTAGCGAAGGAAAGCTAACCACAGGAGACACTGGGGCGTGCAGAGCAACCGACAGTTGCTCTACTCCGTGGTCAAGTCTTCGACACGATGAAGCTGCTAATTGTTGTCTATCACGCCCCCATGGTTTGCAGAGAGGCTACGAAAAAGACTTTCCGCGTATGGAGATTGTTCACCTCACCAGCTATTCTATGAGGGAGTTGAAGAACAGTTGCGCGACTCCGAGATCGTCTTCACGATCTCGTTGCGTCCGGAGCAGTTTGCCATGGCGAAAGAATTGCGCTGGATTCACGCGCCCGCCGCGGCGGTCCTTCGACTACAGCAACGGCGCATTTGGCGACAAGAGTTAATTTGGAACGACCGCCCCAAGCCCTGCGAGTTGGCAGGCGCCACCCTCGGATTGATCGGGCTGGGTAGCATCGGACGCGAAGTTGCGGCAAGAGCCTCCGCTCTGGGGATGCGGGTTATCGGTGTGCGCGAGCACGCAGAGAGGGAAAAGCCGCCCCGGATCGATGAAGTCTTCAGGTCGGACCGGCTCGAACCAGATGCTGGCGCAGTCTGATTACGTGGTGCTTGCAGCTCCGCTAACCCCGGCCACGCGTGGCCTGATGAACGCCAAGCGTCTTGCATTCATGAAGCCCGATGCGTACGTGATCAACGTTGGCCGCGGACCCCTTATCGACGACGCTGCCCTCATCGAGGCTCTGACTGAGCGACGCATTGGAGGAGCTGGGATAGACGTTTTTGAGCAAGAGACCCCTGCCGGAAGACTCACCGTTATGGAATCTCGACAATCTGCCGATCACTCCTCACACTGCGGCACTGACGGAAAAACTGTGGCAGCGGCACTACGATCTTTTCTCTCAGAACCTGCGGCGCTACGTAGAGGGCGAGCCGTTGCTTTTCGTTGTGGACAAGCAAAAAGGGTACTGAGCCCAGGATTGGAAAGGGTAACCCTTTGGCGGCGATGGAGGGAGCGAAGCGCACCCGCGCTTCATGCTACAGTTTTCTCGGCGAAATTCCATGGAACCTCGGCTTATTCTCATTCAACTCCTGGTTAAGCTGGGCGTGGCGGCCGCGGTGTCGAGCGCCCTGGTACGGTCGGTTGAGTTCAAGTCTTTGCTGTTTCGCGAAGAACGTACGTTGCGGCAGAAGATTTACCTCGTCTTGTGGTTTGGACTGCCCATCGCGACGGGTGTGTGGATCCGGTTTTCCGCCCAGAGTTTTCTCGCCGGAGATCTAACATTTGAAACTGCATTGTTGCTGGGCGTCATCGGTGGACGGTGGGCGGGTGTTTTGGGTGGTGTGTTGCTCGGGCTTCCGGCTCTTCTACACGGGGAATGGGCCACGATGCCTTTTGGCATTCTCTGTGGCTTCATAGCAGGGCAACTGCGCACGCTTGCGCTGGATAAAGAGGAGATCTGGTCGTTTTCTCCGTTTATCGATCTCAGCGTTTACCGCTGGATACGCCGCAACCTGCCTAGGCCGCGGCTATTCGACTGGCAGTTCATGTTCTTTGTCACGATCGTAGCGCTTCGTTTTGTCCACGCCGAACTGACACACTTTTTTCCGCGCACAACTTTCAGTCTGGAGAGCCCAATCCCGTGGGTAGAAGCGGTCATTTACGCCGCCTCGGCGACGGTGATCGGTATTGAGCTGAAGATCTTTAACAGCGTGCGCACTCAGATCAAACTGGAGGAGCAAGAACGTCTGTTGCTTCAGGCACGCATGGAGGCACTGCAAAATCAGATCAATCCCCATTTTCTGTTTAACACTCTAAACTCGGTCTCGTCGCTCGTGCGATTCGACCCCGATACCGCTCGCGAATTAATTTTCAAACTTGCCACGATCCTGAGGCGACTACTGAGCAGCAGCGAGGCTTTCGTTCCTCTGCGCGAGGAAGTGGACTTCATCGACAATTATCTCGACATTGAAGTGGTTCGCTTCGGACAAGACAAACTCCGGGTGGTAAAGGAATTGGGTTCCGACTCGTTGGAAGTAATGGTTCCCAGCATGTTACTGCAGCCCCTGGTTGAAAACTCCATCAAACACGGACTTTCATCAAAAATAGATGGGGGGAGCATCTATCTGCGCAGCCGCATCGCGGATTCCATGCTCGTTATCGAAGTTGAGGACGATGGTGTGGGCATGACTGCTGCACAGAGTCATGGCGGTTGGCAGGGAACAGGCATCGGCATGGCTAATGTTTCGGAGCGGCTGAAGGTACTCTACGGTGATACGGCAGTCATGACGATTGAGAGCCATGAAGGGAAGGGAACGCTGGTCCGAATTCGTTTGCCCTTGTTACAGTCGGCGGGAACGGTCCCGGAAGCTTTTTACGAAGAACGCTCCAGTACGCGCCGGTAGAACTCCTCATACTGCGGAACAATTTTGCTGGCGCAGAAACGGGATTTGGCCATAACCCTTGCCTCGCGGCCCATTTCACGCAATCGCGGTTCGTCATTGAGCAGTTCGATGGCGTAACGCGCCATAGTATCCACGTCTCCGACGTCAGCCAGGTAACCGCCCTTGCCGTGTTCGATGACTTCAGGAACACCGCCGACACGCGTAGCAATCGGCACGACTTCGCAAGCCATTGCCTCGAGCGCAGCCAGACCGAAAGATTCCAATTCGCTCGGCATCAGCATGATGTCGGCGGCCGCAAGTTTCTCCTGCACCTCATCCTGCTTACCCAGGAACAAAACATCCTCGTGAATTCCTTTTTGTACCGCCAGCCACTCAGCTACGGAGCGGTCTGGCCCGTCGCCGATTAACAGCAGCCTTGATGGCACCTGCTTCCGCACGCGGTCGAAGATCTCGATTACGTCCGTAACTCGCTTCACCGGGCGGAAGTTCGAAAGATGCACCAAAAGGCGCTCATGGTTAGGTGCGTACTCCGCGCGAAGTTCGGCGGCGGCTTCTGGATTTCGACGGTACACATCACAATTCACCGAGTTATAGATCACCTCGATGGGGTTCTTTACGTCGAAGACCCGCATCGTGCGATCGCGCAAGTAATTGGAAATGGCAGTGACGCCGTCGCTCTGATCAATCGAATATCGGGTGATCGGCAGGTAAGAACGATCCAAGCCAACGAGCGTTATGTCGGTCCCGTGAAGGGTGGTCACAAACGGAAGCCGGCGCCCGCGAGGACCATCCGCAAGCATCTGGCGGGCGAGCAGGGCGCTCACTGAATGGGGAATCGCATAGTGCACGTGCAGCAGGTCGAGGTCGTACAACTGTGACACCTCGGCCATCCGGGTAGCCAAGGCCAGATCGTAAGGGGGATAGTCAAACAGCGGGTAACGCGAAACCTCGACCTCGTGATAGTGAATGTTTGGTTCGGGACCCCTCAACCGAATGGGTTGGGCATAGGAAATGAAATGAATTTCGTGTCCGCGCTGGGCTAATTCCAGGCCAAGCTCAGTGGCAACAACTCCGCTGCCGCCGTAGGTGGGATAGCAAGTAATCCCGATTTTCATTAGGCAGATCCGCCCTCTCGAGGGTTATGTGGATTCGATGGCGCCAAGAGATAGTGGATGCAGATTCTACGTGTGTGGCGGATGTATTTCGTGGCTCCGTCCGAGGGTACGTGGCCTTTACCCGGTGGATTTTGGTCCTTGGGACGACATTCCTTGATCAATTTTGTCCAAGTGGGCCTGGAAACGATTCTTGGAATCTTCGGTCAGCCCTGTAAATTCGATTCCCATGCCCACTCCGGGATCACGAGCTCGAACCACTGCGGACGCCGAAATGTGTTCTTCCTCGATCCAAAAGTCGATCTTCAAAGTTGTAGTCACAGGCAAAGGCATAACTGTCTCAACATAACAACCGTTACCACTGATGTCAGTGGCGTTCACTCTCATGGGCGTGTTGACACGTTCGTCCCGCAATTCCAAAGGGAAGGAGATTCTGCGACGGACAAACTTTCGGCGATTGTCATGCCGCGGAGCCGGCATATTTGACTGCACGTCCAACGACAATTGCGTAGTCCATGGACAGTCCTGACCAGCCACTAGCTGCACACCGACCTGGGTTTTCTTTAACCCCCCAGCATCGACGACCCAGACAACTTTGCAACGCGCCTTTTTATTCTGGTACTGAACCCCGATGATATCGCTCACCTTTAATTCATGTTCGATGCCGTAAATGCAGGCGCCGGTGGCACTCACGTTTTGTGCTGTGGCGTTCTGGAAAAAAGGATGGTCATCGGCGCCCATACCCCAAACACGAACCGTCAGATCAAGAGTGGAACGCGGAGCTGGTGCGGAGACGAACATGAGCTACGGCCTCTTTTCTAAGAATTCCCTATACGATACCCGTGGATATTAACTCCATAATACTAGTGGGGGCGGTTTGCGAAGGTTACGACAGTACCCTAAGGCTTTCGTCCGTACGACGGTGACAACGAACGCCGCGGTTCCAGGAGCATTTAGCGCGGTCTCAAGTCTTGGTATGAGATGAGCTTAATTCCTTCCTGTGAAAGCAGTTGCCGGGCTTCAGGCCGAGTCAGAACCGCTAGTTCGGTTTCCCGTGACTCGCGCAATCGGGTCCGGGCTGTCCGAAGATCCTCATCGTTATAGCCCGGGTGGCAGACGAACTCCCAAGTGCCCTCGGGAATATTTTCCGCAAGGGCACGAAACAGCTTCTCATCCAGCGCTCCGGTTACGACGATTCCCAGCGTGCCATCTGGGGTGACAAAACCTTCCCGATCTACCGCAGTTCGAAATTTGTTGGCAAAACCGCGCAGAATGCGAACTTCGGCGTAGCGCGTCCATAAGCCGGGCCGTGCAAAAAGTTCGTGCGACCGCAAGGGTCGGCGGGATCCGAAAGGATTACGCACAGCGCGAACACCGCAAGCCGCGGCCGCCCGCAACAACGGACGCAGCACGGCGGGGAATAGGTGTGTATGTTTGTGCGTATCGACGTGTGAAACAGAAATGCCAGCCGACTGAACCTTGCGAATCTGCGCGGATGCTTCAGCCTCAATCTCGTCGGGGTCAAGCCGGCCGGTGAGAGCGAGCGCTGCAAAAGACTTCAGACCATCACGAAAACGCGCACTGCCGGATACGTGGGACACCAGAGTGCGAATATTGTGAGTATCGAGTACTGGTTCGCCATCGAGGAGGACGATGTGGCACCCAACACTTAGGTTGGGAGCCGTCTTTGCCATCTGAGCGGCGTGCTCAAAAGCAGAGCCGTTTGCCATCAAAGTGGACGAGGTCACCACTCCGCTGGTATGAGCTTCGACAATGGCCCGGTTCACGCCGCGGGTGAAACCGAAATCATCCGCATTTACGATCAGACGACGCACGGCGCCAGTCTAGCAGGGGGCAGTGCGGCCGACCCACAGCGCGACGGAAATCGCTAAAGGCTGCGCCGTTTATCTCCTCCTTAAAATGTGCTGGGCATGGACGGAATCGACAAAGTGGGCCTTGCATACGGTGGCGAGCGTTTCGTAAGCAACGAGACGACGCAACGGCCGGCCGCGGCCTTTGACCATATTTTCGCGGCTCACGTATACTCACTGAGGGGCGGTTCGCGGATGCCCCTCGTCGAATCCCGACCGGCGCGGCGAGTCGGTCGCGCAAAGAGTGCGAGGGCGGTTAGCTCAGCTGGTTAGAGCGCCTGCCTTACAAGCAGGAGGTCGCAGGTTCGAGTCCTGCACTGCCCACCATATTTTTCAATCGCTTACCGAGTTTACTGTTTAGTTACTGTGCCGTAGAATGTGCCATTCAATCCCTGTTCCGGATTGTAGTTGCTGTTTGTCCCGTTCAAGACGCGTCGAACCTGCTCAAGTTCGGGATGTTGATACTTCATTGCGGTTGATGGACTCCCGTGCCCCATGGTGCGCATGACGACCGCAAGATTGCCAGTGCCCTGCAGCACCCTGGTTCCGTAATCGTGGCGACCACAATACAGGACCAGTTTTTCGGGAAGCCCGGCCTCAAGCCTTGCTTGCCGAAATTTCTTGTCCACGGTCGTCAGATGTCCCGAAGCAGAGAAAGCCGGGAAGATCCAGCCTTCGCGGCGCTCCCCGCAGCGCGCCTTCAATCGTTCCAAAGCGCGATCACTGAGTGGCACGAACCGTCTGCCATTGTCAGTCTTGCTGTCGCGTATGAAAAACACACGATTGTTCCAATCGATGTTTTCGATCCTGGCACAGAAAAGCTCCTTCTTGTTGCGCATCCCTGTATCCCGGACGAAAACAACGACGTCGCAGAACGCGGCGTGCATTTTGCGAGTCCATAGGCCTCTCGCCAGCAGGCGATCGGCAGCCGCCAGCAGTTTGCGCTCCGCCTCTTGATCCAATTTGAGCGTTCGACCGAACTCCTTGCTTAGCTTCAGTTTGGGAACCTTCGCAATCAGTCCCCATTCTTCGGCCTTATGAAACATCCGGCGCAAGGTCTTCAGAGCGCAATTCACGTTATAGGGTCCACCAGGCAAGGGCAGCGCATCGATGTCTTCAGCGGTGATACGATCCATTCTCATGGCGACAATGTTCGTGTGTTCCAGGAGACGCCATCCGTTCCGAAGGTAGCTCTTCGATTTCTCCGCCAGCTTCGCATTGTCAACATAGGACATGAATCGCTCGACAAACGCCGAAAGCACCGGTGCTTTCTTGTTAGTTTGTGATTTGCCTTCAGCGACTGCTGCTAAAAGCGTTGCCGCCTTCCCAAACGCAGCGGCTTTACGGGTTTCTTTCGTCGATCCACGGAAACGTTCCCCACGGACCGTGAAGTCGTACCACCAATAGGGGTGGTCAGGTCTTTTAAAGAGATTCACGCTTGATCTCCACGAGCGCTCGCACGGAAGATGTCCGCGTGTTTCTGCGGATGTATTCCCGCAGATGGTCCTCATGGTACCGCACTCCGCCTTCCTCTTTCACGTAATCTGGTCCCCTACCTTCACATCGCCAGCGCTCCAGCGTGGAGTGTGGACGACCCAGAACTGCAGCGGCTTCTCTGGTGGTCAACATCTTGCCCACGGTCATCGGCACCGACTGTGTCGACCTGCGGGCTGCAATAGGCGAGGTCTCGCCTTTTCGGTCCGCCCTCGCCATCGGTCTACGAATCATTTCAGGCACTGGGTTGGCACGAGCGGGGTCACTCGATTTCACCTCAGACGCACCCGCCGGTGCGTCCGCGCCGAGAACATTCTGCCGAATGTCGACATCTCGTCGGATCGAAGTCTGGCTGGACATACTTGAACTCCAAGATGGAAATCCTGCAGGCGATCACAAGGTTTCGCGTAAATCAACCTGTACGCGCACACACAATCTGGTTGCCCCAGATTTGCAGGCTGCCAGCCAACTTGACCGATTCCTACCGCTGTGTCCAATAACCTCTCGTTATAACGTTATTCCTGCAGGTTATGAAAAGCGGCTCCAGGCCGATTCGTCGCACGAAATTCTCGTTGGGCAAGCGTCCGCGCGGATGCGGAGCCAATTGATAAGGCGAGGCTTACGGAAACAAAATTCTTCGACCAAAGCCTCAGAAAATCCTTGGGCTGACGGTAAATCCGGCTGTGTCCCAGTCCTATTTACACTCTTCTCGGCTGCTCGCCCAGTCACTGAAACGCTGTGTCGGGCGATCGAACGTTAAGCGAATTGACGACGGCTATGTCATTTCTTACGAGGTGGATGCCGCGCTAGCACAAGGGTCACCCTTCGACACCGGCTTTAATGCGATCCAAGCCCTCTTCACCGGCACCATTGCGAAGGTTGCAAGCCTGGTCGCCATTGTCATCGGCGGCTACGGCTTCGCCCACGGCGAACCCGGCGCGAAGAAGGCGTTGGCCGGCGTTGCCGCCGGAACGGGGATTGCCGTTCTCGCCGTGAATGTCCTGAGTTGGCTCTGGGGCGTATAGAGCCCTTCCCGGCCACCTTCCACCCATCTTTAGACGAGGACCTATGCCAGAGCAACCACGGCAGAAGCACCGCACAAATCGAGTCTTCAAGAGTCTGCATAAGCCTCTCACCTATTTGGGCGTGGAACGCACGCTGTTCTACTTCGTCTGCGTCGGCGCGGTCGGAGCCTTCAATCTTTTCAATTCCATCCTCGCCGGTGTCGCCGTCTTCATTGGCGGTTTTGCCTTCGGGCATTGGGTAACGAACAGCGATCCTGCTTTCCTCCGAATCCTGGCAAAGTCCGAACACTACAAGCTGCGCTACGACGCGGCCAAGCAGTTCATCCCCCGCGTGGAGGTGCTGTGATGCTGCGAGTCGATAAAGTCATCAAGCCCTGGAAAGAGAGTGCGTCTCTCAACGACCACATCAACCTGTACGGCTTCTGGAACGAGACGGCCTTCCTTACCAAGAGTGGCGATCTAGGCATGGTTCTGAGTATTCCCGGCGTGGACTACGAAAGTCTTGACCGTTCGGAACAAGAGTATGCGGTGAAGCGATTGGAAGCGGCGCTGAAAGCGTTTGGCCCAGGCTTCCATGTTTACCAATACCTCTTCAAATCGAACCGCCCGGATATACCCTTCGCAAAATATGACGATCCGATTGTGGCAGCGGCGATCGAACAACGACGGAAGTTCTTTGAAGCCAAGCGCGACCATCTTTATCAGATTGAAATCTTCTACTGCATTTTGCTCGAAGGCGCCAGATCGAAGACCGGCGTGAGCGCTGCAATCGCTCGGATCTTGCACGATCCCGCGGGCGCGGTTGGCGAACTAAAAGTGCAGTTCACCAATGACAGCATGAAAACGCTATTGCGTACGCATATTGAGCACGATCTTCGACGGCTCGACCAGAGCGTGCAGGCATTCGCTCGACAGCTTGCGGATTTCATGCAAATCGAGATCTTAAATCAGCAGGGACAGTTCATGTTCTTCCGCCGGTTGCTCAATTACGACGATTGGCGCGTTGCGGGCAGGCCGCAGTCCACGCAGTTTCTCGACTATCAGGCCGTCAACTCGAATATCGAGGCGGAACGCGACCATCTGCGCGTCGGCGATCACATCGTCCGGGTAATGACGATGAAAGAAGCCATCACCGAAACACGGCCCCTGGTGCTCGACGCACTGCTGAAGGTCCCGGCCAACTTCTATGTCGTTACGGAATGGGCGCCACTCCCGGCGGACAAGGCGCGCAAGGAAGTCAACAAGCGACGACGCCATTTCAATATGTCGAAGACCGGGTTTGTCTCCCAGATGGGCAACGATGCTACGAAGACGAACCCGCGTGATGTGCTGGTGGACGAATCCAAACAGGCCGACATTGAGAATCTTGGCGACTGCCAACGCGCCCTGGGTGACGGCCAATCGCTGGGCGATTTCTCGTTGACGATTGTGCTGTACGGCCGTTCAAAAATCGAACTGGAGCAGCTCGGGGCCGAGTTCACTGGCCTCTTCACCAACGCGGATGGCAATCTTCTTGCGGAAACCTATAACCAGCTGAACGCCTATTTCGCCACCGTGCCCGGCAACTATGCGCTGAACCTTCGCAAGTTGTATCTGCTGAACACGAATTACGCCGATTTGTCTTTTCTGTTTACTATCCTTCCCGGCGAGAAGACGAACGCGCATCTCGGCACGGAGTACCTGGCTGTGCTCGAAACCGACAACAGCACGCCATACTATCTCAACCTGCATACCGGCGACGTTGCCCACACCCTTATTCTCGGGATCAGCGGGAGTGGCAAGTCGTATCTTTGCGTTTTTCTGCTGCAGAACGCACAGAAGTACAAGCCGCTGACCTTCATCTTCGATATCGGCGGCAGCTTCCAGTCGCTTACGACGATATTCAAGGGCTCGTATCTCAATGTGGGTCAGGAAGCGCGGGACTTCACCATCAACCCCTTCTCGCTGCCTCAGACCAAAGAGAACCTGCAGTTTCTCTTCAGCTTTTTCCACGTGCTCATTGAGGGTAACGAGCAACGTTACCGGCTCGATTTCAAGGAGGAACGCCGACTGTGGGACGCGATCGAGCGCATCTACGTACTGGAGCCGAACCAGCGCACGATTTCGAATTTTGGGAACATCATCGGCGAGTTGAAGGAACGGCTGCATCGCTGGACTCGCGGCGGACAGTACGGCTTCCTCTTCGACAACGTTGAGGACACGCTCTCATTTTCTAGTTTCCAGACGTTCAACTTCCACGGTTGGAATGACGCGCCGGAAGTTCTTGGGCCTCTTCTGTTTTACGTTTTGCATCGCGCGTCGAATGAAATTACCAACCCGAAGAACCTCGCCACCTTCAAGATCTTCCTGCTCGACGAAGCGTGGCTCTTCATCAAGAACGAAACGATTCGCAATTACGTGGTACAGGCGCAGAAGACATGGCGCAAGCACAAAGCGGCGATGATCCTGGCGACGCAATCCATCAAAGAACTTGAGGAATCGGGGATGCTGGCAATAGTGGCGGAGAGTTGCCCGACAAAGATCTTCCTCGCCAACCCGGACATGAACCGGGAAGTTTACCGAGAGGCGTTTCATCTGAACGACACGGAACTGGACCTTATCGACGGCCTTGTTCCGCCGGGCCAAATGCTGATTCGCAAGTCGCAGACCTCCAAGAAAGTGCACTTGAACGTCGATTCGGTCTCGCACTGGATGGCAACCAACAATGCTCGCGACAACCTCAAGAAGCAGGAGTATTTCGACCGCCACGGTTTTGCGGATGGCCTTCGCCATCTCGCGGAAGAGTGGCCATTCCAGCCGCGCGCTCTGGCCGTATCAACTTCGAACAACAACCGCTAAGGAGAGCTGGTATGCGACATCTAAAATTCTTCATCAATTGCACTTTGGTTGTTTCTTCCATCGGTGCTTTCGCCCAAGACTCTGCGCGCACTGTGCAGTATCACTCGCAGGACATCGTTCCCATCCGCGCCAAGGTGAAATACACAACCCTTATCGAATTACCCACGACCGAGAAGATCATGGAAGCCGCCACGGGTGACAAGGAGTTCTGGATCGTGGATGTGGTTGGAAACTTTTGCTTTGTGCATCCAGCGAAGCAAGGCATCAGCTCCAACTTGAATCTCATTACGGACAAGGGGAACATCTACAGTTTCACCCTCCAGGACATCTCTGCCTTATCGACGACCCCTGATCTGAAAGTGATTGTCGAGCCCGCCGATCGTTCTGCGATTGTGGCCGCGAGCGGCCCTCCGCAGTTCGTGCCCGCCGCCCAACTCGAACAATCGCGGCAGCAGCTTGCCGCCCTTCAATCGCACGTTGAACAAGCCGTGGATGAGTACAAGAGCGCCTATCCCACACAGCTCAAGTTCGACTATGCCTACAAGGCGAACGAAGCCCCCTTCTATATCCAGTCGATCTATCACGACGACAAGTTCACGTACATCAAGACCAATGCGCCTGAAAAGTTCAGCGTGTACGAGATGAAGGACGACAAGCCCAACCTCGTTACCTACGACCTTCGGGAAGGAACGTACGTCATTCCGAAGATCATGGACAACGGATATGTGGAACTCGGCAAAAAGAAGATGGAATTCACGCGCAAGGGATCACCGTCATGACCGAGAACATCTCTACTCCCAGCACGGAGCCGCACGCCGAGAAAGGCGTCTTGCAGAAGAACCTCAAGACCTTCGTTTATCTGGGTGCGGCCTTGCTCGTGATTGTGGCAGCGCTCTTCAGTTCATCTGGCAAGAAGACACCTGCACAACAGGCGAGCGCGAAAGGGCAACCACCGCAACCAGCCTTGCAGGACAACACCGACAGCAACGTGCAGGAGTTGAAGAACCAGCTTCAGGCCGAACGTCAGAAAGAACAGCAGGCGACAATGGCCGCCACTGCGATGGGAGATTCAGCGCTCGCCTCTGCGACTCTCCAGCAGCGGGCTGCAGCCGCCGCCTACGGACCGACCGGTGTTGCCGTGCCCTGTATTCCGGGCCAGCCCTGCCCGCAAGGACAGCAGGGCAACATGCAGATGCAACTCACGCCTGTGCAACAACAGGCACAGCTAATCGCAGCGAAAGAACGCGAACGCGCAGACGACTCCCGTTTCGCTTCCAATCTGGTGTACTACCGCTCTGCCGATCCGCCGCAACAACAACAGCAAGGCCAGACGATGCCCGCCCAATATGGCCCTGCCGAACGGCAGACAAACAGCAGTCTCGTCTCCCCACCAGCCGAAGGAAAACAGGAGGACACACCCAGAGGCTATAAACGCCCACTAGAGGCCAATGTTGATTCGGCCATCGGTCAGCCCTATCTCGTCTACGAGGGTTCGGTCCTCGACACGGTTCTGATGAATCGTCTGGATGGAGACGCGGTGGGGCCGGTCAAAGTCCTTGTCTCAAATCCGTTGTATTCGCACGATCATCAACACGTCATCATTCCCGAGGGAACGGTTGTTTTGGGCGAAGCAAAGAAAATTGGAGCGGCAGGCTTTGGCCAACAACGCCGGATGGCCGTGGTTTTTCATCGCCTTATTATGCCGGATGGCTACTCCGTCGATCTCGACCAGTTCCAAGGTCTCGATCAAATCGGAGAGGAAGGGCTGAAAGATAAGGTAAACAATCATTACCTTCAGATTTTCGGCACCTCGATCGCTTTAGGTGTGATTGCTGGAGCCAGCGAGATCACGCAGGGTGGCGGCACCATCACGACTAGCGGTTCCCAGGCATTCACCAACGGGGCGGCGGGCAGTGTTTCGCAGTCTGCCACCACGATCCTTGATCGTTTCATAGAGATACCGCCCACCATCACAATTCGGGAGGGCCACCGCGTGAAAGTGTATTTCACGCAGGACTTGCTTCTTCCTGCGTACTCGAACCACACTATTCCGCAAACGTTTTAGGAGGCTTTCCAATGCGAATCGTTGCCCTCTCCCTGCTATTCCTGTCGACCTTCACCCTTGCCGGCTGCGAAAGCAAAGCCGAAAAAGTGAAGAAGTTGGTGGACCAATACAACGCCGAATACCCGCCCCATGCC
>WNGJ01005327.1_pt1 | contig 14114 bp, 10 predicted proteins | sample 5400611 | NCBI WGS metagenome assembly WNGJ01 (sample SAMN13153375, study PRJNA577476) | soil metagenome | isolation source: 40 cm soil or saprolite under Garry oak tree replicate 1 | place: USA:California | collected 2016-06-15 | reverse complement strand
GCCCTACTGCAATCTCCCTGTCTGGCGATGGCTCTACTGGGGCGACCAGGCCGATGTCGGCCTGCAGCAGGTCAAACGTGCCCTCCGGACGTGGCAGCAGTGGTATCGGAAGAATTCGCAGAACAAGCGTTCGGTGCGGAAGCACGTCCGTGAGTTGGTGACTATGACCGCCAGCCGACACGCGATAGGAACTCGCGACCTGGTCAACGACCTTACCGAGATGGCGCTCGACGGGGAGTCTCTTGACGAAGCCACCCTGCGGGAGATGTTCGCACTGATCATCGACCCGCGAGGCGTCGGAGAAGCCAAGGGGCCGATGGGTCGCCAGTTCACACCCGAGGAGATGGGCAGAAGGATCTCCTTGCAGGCCCTGGCCAGCCAACTCGATCTTGAAAACCTGCCCGAACCACTCTGGGAATTGGCACGGGTGGGGCAACTGCTCGCGCGCTACCGCTACCAGCTCGCCCAGGCGGAAAGGGAGTCCAGGGCCAGGGCCTCGCATGAACACCCTCTTCCACGCGCCAGTCTGCATGCGCTTATGGACTCCTCGTGCTTTCTCCTGCTGTACATGCTGACCATCCTCAAGCGCGGCCCCCATCCTCGCCTCCAGGAGAATCTTCAGCCGCGCGCATGGCTGACCGGAGCCGCGAAGGCGACCATTACCACTGTACCAATCCCTATGTCCCTGATGCTGCCCAACGGCTTACCGGTCCTGCGCCTCCAGATCGAGGTGACGATCCAGCACCGTACACCCTGGAGCTTCTCGTTCACCTTGCCGTATATCTAACGAGGCGCAGGTAATATATTGGTAATATATTTTAAGGAACGGAAGTGATGGTGACGGCTTGCCGGCAGGTAGATGCTGTTCCCACGCATGAGAAACGCAGGTCCTCGTTGTCTTCCTGGTGGCGCATGGGTCAGGCAGATTGTGAGCCGTGTCTCCTGGGGCCTTGTGCGTGCAGGAAAGCGCGAAGCCGAAGCAGCATCTCAGTGCTTGCGGGCGATATCGGCGAGGGTCTGGGCGGAGATGACCCGACCGGCATTGCGTGTGGAAAAGGAGACCGACAAGGGCAGCGCGGCATCGAGAGACGCCAAAGGGGCGTGGTAGACTTCGCAGAGATAGGCGAGTAAGGCAGTGGCAGCATGCGTGGGCAAGGAGAGGTGAGCCCGATGCAGCAGCAGCCGTGGGTTTGGCTCAGGCCAAGCGAGAGAGCAGGCATTCGCGTTCGCATTGAAGTGCAGGTCACCGACGGTGAGGGAGAGGAGGTCGCGCGAAGACCGTGCGGAGGTCAGGCCGATCCAGAGCAGGGCGTAGTCGCGGCAGCTCTCAGGCGTCGAGCAGGACAGCTGTTGGAGGGCGTCAGTAGCCCGTTATCGAAGCCGCGTTGGTGCGGATGTGCCTGCCAGTAAGAGGTGGCTGCCGTATGGATGGGAATGAGGCTTGCGGTGAACCGCGCGTCGAACCGACCTTTTACGACAAACCGATAGAAACTGGACAGGATGGCGAGTCGCTTGTGGGCGGTGGCATGGGAGAGTGGAGCCAGGCGCTCCTTGCGAGAGAGAGGTGTGGTTGCCCACAGGGGCGTGAAATGGGTAATGATTGCCGGGGTGCTGAACAGCTCGTGCCCCTGCTGGCGCAGGAAGTCCCGGAAGCGGGAGAGGCGATCGGCGTAGGCCCTCAGGGTTGGCGCCGGGTGCGTTCGCATTGCACGGTGCTGCAACCAGGCATCGATGAGCGGCTCAATCGGTGGCTCGTCGCCTGCGCGTTGTGTCTCTTGATTGGCATCACGGAGAACGCCCAGCAGGAAAGGAATCAAGTCGTTGGCCAGTCGCCAGGTCTGGGGTGGCGCCATACGATCCATGAGTACTTGCTCGACACCGGTCGCCAACAGGGCGGACTGCAATCGTCTTTGCTCATCATCGGACAGGCCCATGAATGCGGTCACGCGGTCCATTGCGTCGGGATGTAAGGGGGTGAGGTGTTTGTGAGACGTGAGCGAGCGCTGCAGTCGGCGCACCTCAAGCTGCAGGGGAAGCGTGGCCGGGTGAAACAGAAAATACCCTTTTTTGTGATGCATTTCACTTGACTTGCGGCTGCTCCAGCTCCATAATAGAACAAGCTTTCAGAAAGAAGGAGCCTTTCATGGCCAGTTACATAGATCAACAGATGGGCAACTACCGCATACAGCAATTATTAGGGAAGGGCGGGTTTGCCGAGGTATACTTAGCCACCCATATGTACCTGAAAAAAAGACAGGCTGCCATCAAAATAGTGCATGCATCCATAGATGGCGGAAACCTGGAGCAATTCTGCCGCGAAGCAGAAATCGTTGGAAATCTCAGACATCGCCATATCATCAACGTGATAGATTTCGGTGTTCAAAACCAGACACCGTACCTTGTGATGGAGTACCTCCCACGAGGGAGCTTGCGCACGCAACATCCACAGGGGACGCGGTTACCTCTAGATCAAGTCGTTGCTTACACAAAGCAGATTGCTATCGCCTTGCAGTTTGCCCATAAACAACATGTCATTCATCAAGATGTCAAACCGGCAAACATCCTTCTCAACGAGGCGAACGAAGCTGTTCTCAGCGATTTTGGTCTCGCCATACTTATCCAGAGCATGATCTCGCTCTCGACACAAAATCCCGCAGGAACCCCCTGCTACATGGCCCCTGAACAGTTTCGCGGAAAGCCATGTGCCGCCAGCGATCAGTATGCACTCGGAATCATGGTCTATGAATGGCTCTGTGGGACTACTCCTTTCCATGGGCCGGTCTTTGCACTCTATAACCAACACCTGAACATCACTCCACCTGGCCTGTGTGGGCAGGTTCCGGGACTCTCAACCACCGTTGAATCCGTAATCCTGAGAGCTCTTAGCAAAGAGCCACACGACCGCTATCCTCACATCCAAGAGTTTGCCTTTGCCTTAGAACAGGCAGCTTTACTGACAGATACCCCACTCATATCCCATAACGGCTCATCACCTATAGGAGAGTCGACGCAGCCAATGAGTGAGACCCTTTCGCCGGATCAACCAGCTCAAACTGTCGTTATGGCAAAGTTTCTTCCTAACGCCGAGGAAATCGACAATCAGGTGATGAAACTGCTCTGTGATGCAGCCCTCGCCAATGGTCACTATTGGGTCACTGCTCCAGACCTCGTCCACCAGGCCGAAGCTATGGGTATTCCATCAGAAGATTTCTTTGATTCATTAAGAATACTGCAGCGAAAAGGCTACCTCGAACTCAAAGAAGCAGGGGGTGGTCACATCGGACTCCTCAAGGTCCGCACTCTTGGCTTTGAGAGATACGCACGCCGCTTCATAGCAAATTATCAAGAGCTGGTAGAGAGTGTCAAAACCCTCCTTGAAAATGAGGAAATGAGAACCAATACAGCGCTGGTCACGCACCTACAACAACCTGACCTGGTCATTGAACAGATCCTCCATCGACTCGCAGAAGAGGGGCTCATTGGCATAACCGAAACGATGGGGAACAAAGATAACATGCGCGTCTACAACCTATCACCGGAATTACGCCGTCTGTGGAAAAGGAACAAGGAGCGTGCCTCATGAAAGTGAGCAGCCTGTTGAACAATCGAAGCACGACCCATCACAGGATGCTAGATGTGGAGGCAATCCATGCCTGACTTGCCCACCGGAACGATCACCTTTCTCTTTACCGATATCGAAGGCAGCACGACGCTCTGGGAACATCATCCCGACACGATGGCCATAGCCCTGGCTCGTCACGATGCGTTGTTGCGCTCGGTGATTACGGCTCATGGCGGCTATGTCTTCAAGATGGTGGGGGATGCGATCTATGCGGCCTTCGCTGACCCTGCTGATGCTGTGTCTGCTGCCCTGGCCGCACAGCGAGCCTTAGCAGCAGAGGAGTGGGACGGGGTAGGTCCGCTACGGGTGCGCATGGCGCTGCACACCGGAGTCGCCCAGTACCGCGATAATGACTATTTCGGCCGGACGCTCAACCGCGTAGCCCGCATACTCTCCACCGGTTACGGTGGACAGATTTTGCTCTCCGCCGCTACCGTCGAGCTAGTTCGGGACAGCTTGCTTGGGGGGACGAATGTGAAGGGCCTGGGAGAGCACGCCTTGAAAGACTTGCTGCGTCCCGAGCACATTTTCCAACTGACCACTCCCGACCTGCCTGCGGAGTTTCCTGCACTCAAGTCGCCTGCTGAGTCTGAAAAACAGATACAACAACAAATGATGGGAGTAGTAGATTTTCGTCAGGCTCTTGATGCTCGGAATTGGAATCAGGCAGGGAACGTCTTACAGAAGTACCCAAATTTGGCTGAAGGTCGCAGCTTACTCGGATTGAGCATGAGTAATCAAGTTCAAGAGTATTTCTCTTTTCAGTTGCATCCAGGTACTTCCCCACAAGTACTCGAAAGTTTAGGAGGGCCTGTTACGCCGATGTATTACACTCAGTTTGCTCAAACTCATCCTGCTCCCCCTACACGCGAAGCTATGCAGTGGTTAGAAAAAGCTCTACAGCACGAAGATGATCCAGATGGCCGCGTTACTGCTTCTTTAGCACTGATGTATGGTTATGATGGAGATTATGAGAGGATGATCGACACGATCAAGAGAGCACGAGCCATTAGCTCTTCCCTTATCTCCTATTTTCAACGTCCGGAAAATCTCATGATGCTTCTTTACGCATGCCATGATCTTGCTTCGGTTGAAGAAGTTATGCGGAATGTAAGTCTGAAACTTCCCGCATTAGATGAGGTACAACAAACTTTAAGCGAAGCCTCAGACCCAAAGAATAATCCCAATGTTTTTGCTCAGCCTTATATCGAGTGGTACGCAGTAGAACTTACCAAGGGAAATAGCTCAGGAATGCCAGTAAAAGTACGCATTCACTTTCCTAACAAGAATGGATTGACGTATGCTTCAATTTTCAAGCACCGTCAAGCACCTATTATAATCCCGCCGCAACCAACAACGACTGGTATTATAGAGATATTGATACCAGTTCATGAAATCCTAACACACCTTACTGACAAAGGGATTGTTCTCATTACGCTTATGTAGTCATGCAGCTATGATGGTACAGAGAGACAGGAGGCTAAAAACAACACTTATGTTTGACAACTTGTCAGGATTCGACGACTTCAAAAAGCACATAGAAAAGCTCCAGGAAAATGTAAAAGAACTAGAGGGACAGCGCAATATTCCATTCGACGAGCTTTTCTCCGCATCGTTTATGTCGAACTATACAGATTCCTCTTCCATTGAGGAACTTCTACAAAAAGGCAACTTCGACATAAAATCGCAAGAAGATTTCGAGAAGATACCGGAGGATACAATGAACAGCTTTATAGCCATGCACACAAGTTTCCTTACTTGGAACCAAATGGTTACAAAAGCGTCCGAAGAGTGGTTAGTTCGGCGACTAGATATCTAACCCATTTATCAGCACTCCCCATAGCGGGTGAGAGCCTTTCTTGCTCATCCTGGCGCGTTATTCGTGGAGGCTTTAGAGAGAAAGACGTAGGAGGGCCAGGAAGTTCAAATCGATTGTGGAGGTATGATGCGTCTTTTTCGTTTCAGGGCATTCCTGGGCTTTTCAGCGTGCGGAAACTCTGTTCTATGACCTTTGGTTGGATGTGCAGATGCTCGCGTTCTGTGCTATACTGGGCAAAACACGTGAGAGGAGAGGACATGACTGAAACCCCACAGTGGCAGCCGATTGAGCGGCTGGCCTTGCTTGCTTCCCATATCGACGGGATGCTCGAGTCAGCCACCAAGCAGTATGAGACGCTGCAGCTCGCGAAGCCGAAATCCTTTGTCCTCGACAATTATACGGTTGGGCGCGTGACCGACGTGTTTACAACCTAGTGCAATCCCACCAGAGGTGGTAGGCAATGTGTTATAATAGTAATCATGAGAACACCCATTTTTATTCGACCTTTGACCGAGGACGAACAGCGCCAAATCCAGGCGGGACTGCGTTCGTCCGATGCCTTTGTGATGCGCCGCTGCCAGATCTTGAGAGCATCGGCGCGCGGGGAACGAGCCCCGGCGATTGCGTACCAGCTGGGCTGCGACGACCAAACCGTGCGCAATGTGATCCACGAGTTCAACACGACAGGGCTCTCGGTGCTGCAAGAAGGCTCCTCGCGCCCCCATCGGCTGCACACCAGCTTCTCGGAGGAGGGGCTGGTGCGCCTCAAAGACCTGCTGCATCGCAGTCCACGCAACTTTGGCAAAGAGCGCGGAAGGTGGACCCTGGACTTGGCAGCCCAGGTCAGCTTCGAACAAGGCATCATCGCTACCCCCATTTCCGACGAAAGCGTGCGCCGTGCGCTCAAACGCTTGAAAACCAACTGGAAGCGAGCCAAACATTGGATCACGAGCCCCGATCCGCAGTACCAGCAAAAAAAAACGCGCGGGACCGCTTGATTGCCTGGGCCAGCCAGCAACCAAGCTGGGCGATTGGCTTTGGCGATGAAGTCTGGTGGAGTCGCTTTGCGTTGCCCCAGATGTACGCCTGGCAAAGCCAGGATCAGCCTGTACGGTTGGTGGAGCAGCCCTGGCGCAAGGACGACCCTGATCCCAAGGCGCTGGCTTGTTATGGCGTGCTCTGGCAGCACGGGGCTCCTGATGACCCTGACCGCTCGCAAGCCTGGCTGCGCTTCGTGACTGGCCGACCCGTGAGCGCCATCACCACCCAGTTCTTGGAGTGGTGTTGCGAGCGCCTGCTCAAAGAAGGCAAGACGAACTGGCTCTTGATCTGGGACAACGCCTCTTGGCACAAGAGTCAAGCGGTTCGGACCTGGATCCGCCAGCACAATCAGCAGGTCAAACAGACGAGCAAGGGCGTGCGGATTCTGCCGTTCCTGTTGCCCACGCAAAGTCCCTGGCTCAATCCCATTGAACCCAGGTGGGTGCATGCCAAGCGCAACGTGGTCGAGCATGACGGGTTGCTGACTGCCCGCCAACTGGCGGAGCGGGTCTGTGCCTACTTTGGCTGTTCGTATGAACCTCATCTCATTATTCCCGAAAAGCTTGCGTGATTATGCACTAGGGCGACCTGTGGCTCTTCGATGAGCAACTGATCCGGTTGGCTGGCCAGATACTCCAATTGCACGAGGTGATTACCGCCATCTTGCGCCTGGCGGACGAGTTGAAAGAGCGCACGATTGAAAAGGTGCTGGCGAAGAGCGACGTTGAACTTGGCTTAGAGATGCTGCTGGACAGCTGGCCCACCGACTTGTAATTTTCCCTGGAATGCCTTGACGGATGGGCTTGTTGAGCCTGAAACAGCGTTTTGTCATTTTACCCATAGATTTTGGAGATTCTGCAAAACCCTGGTTCCCTTAGGAGGTCTTTTTACAACCTGATATTGACAAAAAGCCAAGCATCCTTTAATGTAGCGTAAACGAAGCATTAGTCAGCAACAAAGAAGGATTGGTGGCTGATGAAAGAAATCCACAATCAGGAAGAAGGATCGCCTGCCTCGTCCATTGATTTCACCATAGGCCAGCTTGTAGCCCTGCGCTCAGACCCAACCCGTGTAGGAGTGATTATTAACGTTTTCCCTGGAACTCCTGAAAATCGTTACCATGTATTTTTAGATAACACCCCAGCAACCTATTATGCCAGTCAACTTCAACGACATGAGCCGCCTTCTCCTTCGTCTAGTATTACTCCGCTACCCGTGTTTCATGCATATATGACAGCCCTGCAGCTCAACCACCCCAGTATCGCTGCGCTTTACTCCCTAAATGCGGCTCGCGTTAACTTTGTCCCCTATCAATTTAGACCCGTGCTCAAATTCATTCATTCAGACCGACCTCGTCTCCTCATTGCTGATGAGGTTGGTGTAGGCAAAACCATCGAGGCTGGCCTCATTTTACGTGAACTCCAGGCGCGAAAGGATGTACGTTCTGTTCTCATTCTTTGCCCAAAGCCACTCGTCAGCGAACGTAAATGGCAAATCGAGATGAAACGCTTCGACGAACACTTCATCCACCTTGATGGACCTTCTTTGCGGCATTGTATTAAAGAAACGGATCTGGATGGAACATGGCCCGAACAGCACGCCAAAGCCATCTTACCCTTTTCTCTCTTCGACCAGGCGCTCCTCTTCGGCGATCCTCTCGGAAAAAACAGAGGAGGAATGATCGGACTGCTCGAATTGAATCCACCCCCGCACTTCGATCTCGTGATCGTGGATGAAGCCCATCATCTTCGTAATACAAATACGGCTACCCATCAAGGAGTGCGCTACTTTTGTGAACAAGCAGAGGCGGTCATTTTTCTCAGTGCCACGCCTATTCAGATGGGGACGAATGATCTCTTTGTCCTCTTAAACCTCCTGCGACCAGACCTCATTCTCGATAAAAGCAGCTTCGATCATATGGCCGAGCCCAATCCTTTTATCAATCAGGCAATAGAAGTCGCGAGGGCAAACACATCGGATTGGCCTCGACAAGCACGAGAATTTCTCCAGGCGTCAACACAAACTCCCTGGGGACAGGCACTGTTCCGAAATAGCCCAACATTTCAACGACTCTCGACCGATTTGGAAACTGAGCAGCTCACTGATCAAAAGCGGATTGCCTGCATCCATGAGTTGGAACAATTACACACCTTTTCTCACCTTATCAACCGTACAAGAAGGCGCGATATCGGAGATTTCACAACACGCAAGCCCGAAACCGTCACCGTCCCATTTACTCCTCAGCAACAACACTTCCACGATAGGTTACTGACCATCCAACAAAACATCTTGCGCCGTACCTATGGCGATATCAATGTCAAATTTCTGATGACCACCATTCGCCGGCAGGCAGCCAGCTGTCTGTATGGTCTTGTCCCTTTCCTTCAGAGTATCCTCAGACGCCACATCGACTCGATGATACTCACAGAGGCCGATGAGAGCGGAGAATCCCTCGCTGAGACATTATTTACCTCCCTCGAACCAATTGAAGAGCAAATCCGTTCAGTTCTGTCGATGGCTGAGCATTTAGACCCAACTGACCCGAAATGGGAGGCTTTGCTCATTATCATTCGGAACAAACAGCGGTTACCCAACAACAAGTTACTCTTGTTCAGCAGTTTCCGCCATACGCTTTTCTATTTGCTCGAGCGCCTGAAGCAAGAACATATTCGAGTGGCTCTCATTCACGGAGGCACACCCGATGAGGAGCGGCGTACGGTACGAGAGAACTTTAGCCGTCCCAAAGAAGATGCTACGGCTCTTGATGTGCTGCTTTCTTCGGAAGTAGGATGTGAAGGTCTTGATTACCAGTTCTGCGATTGCCTGGTAAACTATGATCTCCCCTGGAATCCCATGCGTATTGAACAGCGGATCGGGCGTCTTGACCGTTATGGGCAAACAAGTGACACCATTGCTATTTATAACTTGATTACCCCCGGCACGGTCGATGCCGAGATTTATGAGCGCTGTCTTGTCCGCATCGGCATATTCCACCAGGCTGTGGGAGGAAGCGAAGAAATCCTGGGAAGGATAACCAACGAATTGCATGAGGTTGCCACGAATCTGACTCTGACGCAAGAGGAAATTCGAGCGCGGTTGCAACAAATCGCGGATAACGAGATCCGTTTCATTCGGGAACAAGCCCTACTTGAAGAGCGTCAGAAGGACTTATTCGGCATCAGATTACCGTCTCAACAGTTTGAAAAAGAGATCCAGCAAGTGACAAGTTTCTGGCTCTCACCCTGGGCCTTACAAAACCTCATCCAATACTACTTAGAGCAGCATTGCGGAACCGAGCAAACCTATATCCTAGGCGAAAAGCCCCAGAAACGCCTCCGGCTCAGCCAGGAAGCACGTAATATTATCCTGAATCATTTGCAGCAGCTCCCTCGTCAGCCCTCACCCGTCTTCCGCGAATGGGAAAAATGGCTGAAAGGTTCCTCCCCGTATCTTCCTATCACATTCGAAGCTCTGTGTGCAGCGGACAAAAGGGAGGTTACATTTCTGAATGCCATCCACCCCTTGGCCCAGCAAGCAGCTCGAACCTTCAGGAAAAATGAAGTGCTCCCTACCGCTTTTTCAGTGATCGATCTTTCGCTTCCCTCAGGAATGTATCACTTTGGCATCTGGCTCTGGCAAAAGATTGGCATCCGCGATGAGGTCGTCCTTCAGCCGATTTGTAATAATCAGACCATAACCGATCGGTTTCTCGAAGTACTTGAGCATGGATTGCCCATCCAACCAGGAGAAATACAATTACCCGATCAGGCCGTCTTTGATCAACTCGACGTCAACCACCAGAGCCTATGGGGCAAAGCCCAAGCAGAGCATAAAGCATACAATAGACAACTGGCCCAGTATCGCAAAGAGAGTCTCCAAACAAGCCATCAGGCTCACATCTCACAACTACGTGCACAACTCACACAGGCAACGGAAGAAAATATCAGGCGCATGCGACTTGCACAAATAAACAACGCCGAAGCGGATTTTCATCGACGTATGGATACGCTCGATAGAGCGGCTCAACGAGCCGATATCATTACTCAGCCGGTAGCCTTTGGCGTCATCGTGGTAAAAGGGGCAGAAAGACATGGATAGCTGGTTTGAAGAACTTTCTATTAGACGCAAAAGATTTGACGAAAGTGTACGGGAAAACAACTTTGATAAGGGTTTACGTCATTCAACCGTTGAAAAATATCCTGATCCCATGCATTTCGTCTATGAACTGCTGCAAAATGCGGAAGATCAGGGAGCCTCAGAAGCGCAGTTTCAACTAGCTCCCACTCATCTCGTCTTTTGCCATAACGGCAATCCTTTTACCAGACAAGATGTAGAAAATATTACGGGCATCGGAAACACTAATAAGCTACAGGAAGCCAACAAGATCGGCCGCTTCGGTATGGGCTTCAAATCGGTCTTTGCTATAACTGAACGTCCAGAAATTTACACTGAGGTGGAAGGCAAACCGTTCGCCTTTGCCATCGAACATTTAGTAGTACCCATTGCCATCTCTGAAAGCCCAGATAGGCGCCATCAATTTAAAACTCAAATTCTCTTCCCGTTTATCCCAGGGCAGGAGCACTCACTTTATACAAAAATCAGGGAACGATTGTCCTCTCTGGGTCTTGAAACCCTGCTTTTCTTGAAAAAGCTGGACACTATAGCGTGGCAGACAGAAACAGATCATGGAGTATATCTCCGTGAAGTTAAGGGTTTGCGCTACGAACTATGCGGTGAGAGTAGCGAGGGCGGCCAGGTCCGACAGAGCAGCGCCAATTATCTGGTATTTACCAGGGAGGTTAACCTGAGTGAGAGCGATAGAGCGTTAGATGTCCGCATAGCTTTCAGGCTTGACGAGAAGGGAAAGATACGATCAGAAGAACGCAGCCCAAATCTGGCTGTCTACTTTCCTACGGAGCAACCAACCGGGTTGAATTTTCGCGTACATGGTCCTTTCTTGTTAATCGATAACAGGGCAAATATTAAACTTGATAACGATACGAATAACAAGCTAATACAAGAATGTGCTGTTTTGCTGGGTGAGAGCATTCTACAGATAAAAGAAGACGGTTTGCTCACTGTTGACTTTTTATCCCTGCTCCCTCTACGAGAGAACAATATACCGGAACTATTCCTGCCATTATACGATCAGGTGCTCCAGATGCTGGAACAGTACCCCCTCTTGCCAACCGCGGATGGAATGTTTGCTAGAGCCACGCAGGTAAAACTAGCGGGCAGTGCGGATCTCCGCGAGTTGCTAGATAAGCAACAATTATCTACGCTCTATGGATCACGATCTCCCTTGCATTGGCTAACTGCAGAAATAACGGCTGATAGAACGCCAGACTTTTATCGCTACCTAACCAACGATTTACAGATTAAACCGATAGAGCCAGAGGCTTTCGTACGAAAATTAGAAGTACCTTTTCTGGAGCGACAAACAGACGAATGGCTTATGAAACTTTATATCTTTTTGAGTAAACAATCAGCTCTCAGATATCTTATTAGAGGAAAGCCGATTCTCCGTCTTGAAAATAATAGCCACGTTTCCCCTTTCAATACTTCTTATGATTGGAATAAAACGCCGAATGCCTATCTCCTTCGTGAAGGAGATAGCAGGTTTCCGCTCGTAAAAAGGGCTTTACTAGCGGATGATTTAGTCTTTGCTTTTCTGAAGGAAATCGGCCTCTCCGAACCGGACATTGTTGATGAGGTGCTGCGCTTTATTCTACCGCCATATGAAAAAGGAGAAGTTGCTCTTGACGATGAGGGACGCAATTCCCAAGACCTGCATCATATTCAAGAGGCATTAAAATGGACAGGTCATCGTGCCAGACCGGAGCTTATTGATAAGCTCAACGAGACGCCGTTTCTTCAAGCGATCAATGCAAAAACGTCTGAACGGGCATGGAAAGCTCCCTGTGAAGTCTATAGCAAGACACAAGACCTGCTAATTTGGTTTGAAGGAAATGAACAAGCGTGGTTTATAACAGACTCACTCCCAGAATCTCTATATGCTGACCTAAACATTCGGAGCCATCTCCAACCGAAAGCGGCAACAGGATACGCAGGATATGTAACGATTCTGAACTGGCGTGGCGATCATCGACGAGGTCTGCATCACTTCGATCCTGGTGCAAGTTTAGAAGGACTTCACCATGCTCTCGATTTTATAACTCCTGATAAAGCCCAAATGCTCTGGAATATCTTGCTTGAACACCGCCATCTCATCAAAGGAATTGTGGAAACATCAAAGTACCACGACTTCAAGTCTGCTCGGAGAGAAGAGAAATTCTCTAAAATGGGACAGCTTTGTAACCAGAAAGCGTGGCTCCCTTATAAAGATGGGGATTTTTGTGTTCCCCAAGAACTGTTCCTAACAGATTTGCCAGAAGATTTTGAACAGGATACTGATGAGGCACAGGAACTTGCCATCAAATTAGGCATGAGAAAAGCTGAGGAGTTACAACTGGCCGATAAACTGGGCATACCACATGAGGATATCTCGCTTATTCTACACAATCTTGAAGCTTTTCGTACTTGGTACGAACAGCAACAAACAAAGCCATCCTTACCTTCGAGCATTACCAACGATCCTGGGCGGAGACAAGAAAAGGCAGCAGAAGCGGCTCACACTACGGAAGTGAAAACTTATAAAGAAGTGCCTATAAACAGGCGTACTTCAGCAGGATATAGTGAGCCAAAGATCTATCTTCGCGGTCATAATACAAATGAAGAGGGTCAACTGATCTGCCAATTATGTGACCAACCAATGCCGTTCAGGCTTCCTAATGGGGGAGAATACTTCGAAGCCTACCAGTACATCGATCGTCTTGAGAAGGAGTATGTTGCTAACCATCTAGCGCTTTGTCCAAACTGTGCCGCGGAATTCCGGTATGCCTGCCAAACAGCGATATGCCTGTTCATCAGCGCCTACGCTTCACCCAAAGGCATCTCATAGACCTACAAATGGCTATCAAGGATTAGCTGGAATCAGATCCAAGTATGGGGTCCAGGATCTGCTATGATGGCATTGGACAACGCTAGGGAAGAGAGATTCGCAGACTCCGACTTCTCTAGCCGTCATCCGTCCACCTCTCGACGCCATCCCCAATGTGTGTAAAAGCCAGCAGTAAACAAGCAAGCAGAGATCTAAGATCGCCATTCTCCATCCATAGACTCTGACAGAACAGGAAAAAGCCCTTCCAAGCAGCCACCAGTGATAAGGGAAAAGCTTGTGAGGAGGCTCTTGTTACACAGGGACAACTGCAAAGGAAATCTCCCTCCTAGACCACCCTTTTCGGTTGGTTGCTTTAAGCTGACGGCGATCACGTTTTAGCTCTTACGAGACTGGTATCTTGGGCACGTGGATATCTTGCATGACCGCCCAAACAATCGTCAGACAACTGGTTTCTGTCGTGAAGGCGTCAATCTGGTCCGTGCGTTGTCGCACGTTACTAAAAAAACTTTCAATCGCATTGGTCGTGCGAATATAGCGATGCATCACCTGTGGGAAAGTATAAAAGGTGAGCAGATGCTCTTCATCTTCATAGAGACTACGGATCGCTTCGGGATAGCGCTTCTGGTATTTGGCTTTGAAAGCAGCTAAATTGAGCAGTGCGTCTTCTTTCT